>Ga0080064_1006316_pt1 | contig 12925 bp, 11 predicted proteins | sample Subgrocontami54m_FD_69260 | JGI IMG/M metagenome (GOLD analysis project Ga0080064, IMG submission 69260) | Subsurface groundwater microbial communities from S. Glens Falls, New York, USA - GMW46 contaminated, 5.4 m (SPADES assembly) (version 2) ...
CCTGCGATCTCAGGCGTCGAGAGCACGATCACGTCGGTGTTGATCACGAAGTCCTGGAACCGGACGACCCCAGCATGTCCGGCAATCGCCTTACAGGCGGCAACCGCGGCGTCGAGACTTGCGGCATTCTTGCCGCAAATCTGGATCAGGCCGAGTTCGCCCCATGTGAACAGCCAAGGCTTGAGGTTGGCGACATTGCTGCCGATGATGTTGGTGTACACCTCCAGCTTCGAAAACGCGGCGTAAGCGGGCGCCGAGAAGTAGAGCAGGAAGATGAAGAACAGCGACCAGGCCACCGACTGACGGGCTTCACGCACCGACGGGGTGGTGAAGTAGCGCATCAGGATGTGCGGCAGCGAGGCGGTGCCGACCATCATGCAGAAGATGATGCCGAAGTAATTCAGCGGGCTCCAGGTCGTGAACGGCTCGATGTGCGGCTTGAGCGCCGTAGGCGGACAGCTCGCGGCCGTGCACAATGTCGCAAGCCCATCTTTGATCAGTTGACCCTCGCGCGCCGTGATTTCCGATACCGCCAGACCATAGGTCAGTTCTGGGATCGGGAACCCGTACTGCTTGGTGGACAGGATCACGATCGGCGTCAGGTAAGCGATGATCAGCACGATGTATTGCGCGATCTGCGTCCAGGTCACCGCCCGCATGCCGCCGAGCATCGCGCACATCAGAATGCCAACGAGCCCGACGAACACCGCCACTTCGAACGGCATGCCGAGGAAGCGCGAGGCGATGATGCCGGTGCCGTAGATTTGCGCCGTCACGTAGGTGAACGAGCAACACACCAGCACGACCACGCCGAGGAAGCGGGCGAAGTTGCCGCCGAAAGCGGAATGGAATCCAACCGCCAGAAAGCCGCCAAGGAATTGATCCGGCGCGCTCGTCTCGCCGCTGATCGTAGTTGGTGGCGGGCATCGAGTTGCTGGCGATTGATGATGTGCGCGAAGCTTTTTGCACCGCCAACCGTGCGATGGCGCGACAAGCCCGGCAGCGTGAGGCGCAGAAGTACAACACCACTCCCAGCCAGGTGGCCACGCCGACGTGGCGCGCATTCCAGCTTGGTTTCATCCTCCTTAATTTGCGCGGTCTTCACGACCCGGCGCACCCCGACCGCGAGTTAGTGGACTTGCTGTTCTTTCCCACCGGCGGCGGCAAGACGGAAGCCTACCTTGGTCTCGCCGCGTTTTCGTTGGTCTTGCGGCGGCTGCGTAATCCGGGCCGTCGCGGTGCTGGCGTCAACGTGCTCATGCGTTACACATTGCGCCTGCTCACGCTCGACCAACTGAGCCGCGCGTCCGCGCTCATCTGCGCCCTCGAACTGGAACGGCAGGAAAAGGCCAAGCAAGGTGACACCCGCTTGGGCGACTGGCCCTTCGAGATCGGCCTATGGGTCGGCTCGGCCGCCACGCCCAATCGCATGGGTGGTCCGGGCGACAAAGGCCCGAGTGCCGACAAAACGGCTTACCGTCGGTTCCGTGCCTTCCGGAGCAACTCGCGGAAGAATCCCTCGCCCATCCCGCTGGAAAACTGCCCGTGGTGCGGCACCAAGTTCGCCACGCAATCGTTTCGCATGCTTCCCTCCGAACAGAACCCGCAGGATTTGCGCATTACGTGCGTCAACGCCTCGTGCGCGTTCACGGGTGATCGCCCATTGCCCATCGTCGCTGTGGACGAGCCGATTTACCGGAGGTTGCCTGGCTTCTTGATTGCGACCATTGACAAGTTCGCGGCGTTGCCGTGGATCGGACCGTCCGGAAAGTTGTTCGGTCACGTTGAACGGTTCGACAAAGATGGCTTTTACAGTGCCGCCGAACCGGGTCGTGGGCAGTCGCTGGGTGGTCCATTGCTGCCGCCTGAACTCATCATCCAGGACGAACTGCATCTCATCTCGGGTCCGCTGGGCACGATTGCCGGCGTTTACGAAACCGCCATCGGTCACCTAGCCGAACGCGACCTCGGCGATGGGAAGCGCTTGCGCCCGAAGATTATCGCCAGCACCGCGACGGTGCGGCAGGCCGAGACGCAGATTCGGGCGCTCTTTGCACGCCCGCACTCAATGGTCTTTCCACCGCCCGGCCCAAATCGGCGCGATTCATTTTTCGCCAAGACCCACGAGCCCGCCCAGAGTCCGGCACGCCTTTATCTCGGTGTGGGCGCGCAGGGCCGCAGTCTCAAGGTCGTGCTGCTCCGTACCGCGTTGGCGTTGCTCTCTGCGGGCCAGACGCTCTACAAGCAAGCAGGCGGCAAGTCGCAGAGCAACCCGACCGATCCCTACATGACATTGCTCGGCTACTTCAACAGCCTGCGCGAACTCGGCGGCTCGCGACGCATCGTGGAGGATGAAGTCACGAGCCAGTTGCGGCGCTACAAATCACGCAAACGCCGTGATCCGGTGGATGAACTGTTCTCCAAGCGTGAGATTGGGGAGCCGTTGGAACTGACGTCGCGTGTTTCCACCAACCAGGTTTCGGAAGCCAAGCGGCGGCTCGCCCAAACCTTCGCCGAAGAGGACCGCGTGGACTTGGCGCTCGCCACGAACATGATTTCCGTCGGTTTGGACATCACGCGCCTGGGCCTGATGGTGGTGCTCGGTCAGCCCAAGATGTCCGCCGAATACATTCAGGCCACGAGCCGCGTTGGCCGCGACCCCAACCGTCCGGGCTTGGTCGTCACACTGCTCAATGTCCACAAGCCGCGCGACCGCTCGCACTACGAGCGGTTCGGGTTTTATCACGCGACGTTTTATCGCACGGTCGAGGCGACGAGCGTGACACCGTTTTCCCCACGCGCATTGGACCGTGCGTTGGCCGCAGCCTTGGTTGCGTTCGCCCGCCATCACACGACCGGCTTCGGAGCTCCCACAGGTGCGGCAGTCATCCTCACCCACCGCGCCGCCCTGAATGCGGTGGCCGAAGCTTTCGCGGAGCGCGCCGTTTCGCATCGCTTTATGACGGCTCAGGAACAGATTGCCCTGCGTGGCCGCGTGCGGGATCGCTGTCTCGATCTGCTCGACACCTGGTATAAGCTGGCAGATGCCGAACGCCTGAAGGGGGCACAGATGCAATACGGCACCGAGCTGCGCAACCAACCCGCCTTGTTGCATGGTTTTCTCGACGAATCGCTCGCGGCGCTTCCGGACGATTACGGCAAATTCCGCGCGAATCGTTCCATGCGGGATGTTGAACCGAACGTGGATTTGTTTCCCCAGGCCCTCAGAGACTGACCTCCCATGAGCAAAAGCGAAATCCGCTCCAGTCAGCTCCTGACGACCTTTGGTCCGGGCGCGATGATGGACCTGCCCGAAGGCTCGGTGATTGTGGGGGGCTTGGACAACTGGCGCTTTTCACCCGGCGTTACACTCCTGGTTGAAGAACCTCGTCTCGTGGCCAAGCTGCGGGCGCGTCTGGAAAAACCAACGCTGGTTCTGAAATCGCCGCCACCCTCCACGGAAGACCCTACGGCGGGCAAACCGGGGATTGTCGTGTGGCGGTTTCCTCGCTGGTTTCTCGTGCAGAACTCCGAGCCCTTGGAGGGACGTAATGGAAATCGCCGCCGCCTCGTGCCCGAGTCCCAGTTGGTGAATGGCAAATACCGTGAGGGAGCTTCGAACTACGACGTTGTCCCGGTCCGTTTTGTGCGTGCCTGTGAGCATGGCCATGTGGAGGACATTGACTGGCCCGCCTTCATCCATGGTTACGCCGGCGGTTGCGGCGGCAGCCTGCATCTTGAAGAACGTAGCACCACCGGCGCGCTCGTGGACGTTTGGGCCACGTGCTCCTGCAAAGAGAAACGCTCGCTCGCTCAAGCCGCCGTCAAAGACAGCAAAGCGCTTGGTCGCTGCAACGGCGCGCGCCCCTGGCTTGGGTCGTTTAGCCATGAGCCGTGCGATCAGCTCAGCCGCCTCCTCATCCGCAGCGCCAGCAATGCTTACTTCTCACAAATCCTTTCGGTGATTTCGATTCCCGACCGAAAATCGCCGCTCGACGAAATCGTCAAGTCGCTCTGGGATGATGGACTCAGCGTGGTCGCCACCAATCCGGGGGTGCTGTCGGCAATGCGGCAGATCCCCAAGATCGCCACGCGCCTCGCGGGGGTTTCTGACGCCGATTTACTCGCCAGTGTGATGCGCGTCGCGCAGGGTGTCGCCCAGTTGGCGGAGCGCCCGGTCAAGGAGGTCGAGTTTGAAGCCTTCGCCGACGCTGCCGAGGAATTGGGCAGCGACCAACCCGATGGCGATTTCTTCGCCCGCGCTCTGCCCAAGGCCGTTTGGGATTCTTCGTGTATGTCGCCGATCAAGCGTGTGGTACTGGTGCATCGTCTCCGAGAAGTCGTCGCCCAGGTCGGTTTCACGCGCTTCGAGTCGCTGGGGACGGACGTCAACGGTGAATTGCCGGATGAACTGACACTGAACATTAAGGCTGCGGCAATTGCGCGCGACGCCGATTGGCTGCCCGCCATTGAGAATCGCGGCGAGGGCGTGTTCCTCTTGTTTGATGCCCCCGCCATTGCGGCATGGCTGCAACATCCCGCCGTCCACGCCCGCCTGAAAATGTTGGTGGCTGGGTTTGCCGCATGGAAGAGCAGTCACCCGAATAGTCCACGCGAGTTTCCCGGTGGGCCTTATTATCTGCTGCACACTTTCTCTCATCTGTTGATGACCGCCATCTCGTTGGATTGCGGCTATCCGGCCTCCTCACTGCGCGAGCGCATCTATGCGCTGCCTGCCGAGGGAACATTGCCTGATCGTTACGGGATCCTGATTTTTACCGGCTCGTCTGACGCAGAGGGAACGCTTGGCGGTTTGGTGGAAGCCGCTCGCCGGATAAAGGATTTTGCCCGCAATGCGCTGGAACTGGCCTCGCTCTGCTCAAACGATCCCATCTGCGCGCATCATCAACCCGGCGAGCACGATCATGCGCCTTTGCTCGGGGCTGCCTGTCATGGCTGCTTGCTCGTGCCCGAAACTTCCTGCGAGCAGTGCAACGAATTTCTCGACCGCGCCTTGGTCGTGCCCACGGTCGAGGCTTGTAAAGCTGAGTTCTTTACTGCGCCATGAACGACTCGGATGTCATCCTGCTCTCGCTTTCGGAGTCCGCGCTGGCCGCGCTGGCCACGGCGATTGAGGCGGGCTGGTTGGGCGGCGGTTCACCGGACTCGATGTTCGCCTCCAGCGCCGGCGAAGACGGCGCGCTCGTGTCCGCGTGGATTCGCAGTTTGGAAGAGGCAGCCTTTACCCCGGCCCAAATCGCCCGCCTGCTTCGCGCCATCGTCGCGGGTCGTCATCGGGATCGGATTCTGGTGCCGGATTTGGTCGTCTCCGGTCCGGATGTCCCTGGCGTTCCCACGGCGGACACTTATGCCGTGGTTCAATCCCTGTTTCAACAGGCGCAGAACGAGATCGTCCTGGCCGGTTACGCCTTCCACAACGGCAAGCTGCTATTCGAGCGCCTGGCGGAGCAAAAGAGAATGCGTCCGCAACTGCGAATCATCTTTCACGTAGATGTTCCTCGCCGGGCTGGGGACACCTCAACTTCTGATGCCATAGTGCTTCGATATGCCGAGGAGTTGCGCACTCGACACTGGCCCTGGCAGCCCTTCCCCGAAGTCTATTACGATCCGCGGGCGCTGCACACCGACTCGCACACGCGCGCCAGCCTGCACGCCAAGGTCGTCGTCGTGGACCGCGCGAAACTCTTTTTGACCTCCGCCAATTTTACAGAGGCTGCCCAGCAGCGAAATGTCGAGATGGGCCTTCTGTCGCAGGCGACATATCTCGCCGAGCAAGTGGCCGCCTACTTCGAGGGCCTCCGCCAGTCGGGCCATTTGACGCGCCTGCCTTGACGGAGCCAAAAGCCATGCGTTATTCCCATGACCGCTATTCCGCCGTGAGCCGCAAAGACGAGGCGAAGTGGGGCGACTACCGCACCAAGCGCGCCATGCTCGAAATCTACGACGCCCTCACCGAAGCCATCCGCACCGGCAAGCCTTATCAAACGCGCCTCGACCCTCCACCAGCAGACCCGGGGTGCTTTCATCCGCCGAGAACATGAGTGCTGACAAACATGCGCGCTTGGCAGCGGAAGCTCTTCAACTGAAGAAAGCATGGTTGTTGACTGCTGCGGTAATGGGTCTCGGCCCTCAACTGACCGAGAAGGAATACTTCATACCAAACTACCTTGCGCGTGAGAACAAGTGGCTCAAGCGACAGATCGAAGATTTACAGGATGATTTTGAGAATCAGGCGAAGCAAATCCTACTGAATTGGAAGCGCTCAAGTTTGCAGTCAAAGAGTGCATGGTTCGCCGAGCAATTCGATGCTTGGCAGGCAACGGGTTGTGCACTGTTCGATCTTGGCCGTGTTTATGAGTTTGAACGAACGGTCGGGCAACTCGGCTTTCGAAAGTTCATGGAATGCCCGCCCTACGCGCAGATTTTGCTGCAAGGCTTCAATGGGGCGGCTATCCGGCACCCGGAATACCATCTGGCGAGTGATATGGCTCTGCTTTACAACTTGTTCATGGATTCCCAACTCCTCATGGATGAAGCCGCACGTCTGCGACAAGTGCATGGCTCTGAACACAACCAGTCGCTCGGCAGGAGTGTCATTTTAACGTGTTTCAGTTTACTTGAATCATTTGTGAGCGGACTTGCGATGGCTTTCTTGATGGAAAACCCAAATGCCCCGGAGCACGTCGTAAAAAAGCTGGAGGACAAGAATTTGTCCCTGCGTAAGCGGTTCATTTTGTTCCCTTCACTGATTTCGGGGCAACCGAGCGTGTTGAATGACACGCAACCTCCTCTACAATCGCTCTTTGGTGAATGTAAAGAACGACGCGATTCGTTCGTCCACTGCGAACCAGGCGCGGCTCCCACCAAGTGGGGCTACGTCAAAGAAGCGCACTTCCACGACGTGAACCTCGCCGTTGTAAGCAAGACGGTGGACCTGACCTACGAGGCAGTCTGCTTCGCTTGGAAAGCGGCTCATGGAAAAGACAAACCGTCATGGTTGCCAAAGCGTGAGAGCAATGGGCGTTTTCCTCGGGTTCAAGTGGCTCTTCGCCCGCTGGATGGTGAAGCAGGTCCAAACGTTTCCACTGGAAAATGAACTCCAGCCGCATCGTGAAGCGCAAGGCTCGTCGACGATCTTCCCGCTCATTGACCTCGACCGGTGCTGGCGTGGACTGGAAGGCTGCGTATGATCCCAAAGCAAAGGCCAGCGTCTTGTTGCCGCTGGCACGCCATCAGAATTGGGAGATTCGCCAGGAAGTCGCCTATCACCCTTGTTGCCCGCGCCGTACATTGGACATCCTCATTGATGACGAGGACTGGGTTATTCGCTACGCGGCGCTTCGCCATCCCAATGTGCGTGTTGAAATGCTGAAGGGCTACGCCCGATCGGCCACGCCTGTTTTTCGCATGGCCGTCGCCGCCAATCCAGACTGTCCGCCGGCGATTTTGGCTCGTCTGGCGAGAGACCCGCACACCGATGTCCGCATGGCAGTCGCCAGCAACGGAAATGTCTCGGCTGCAATACTGCGTCATCTGATGCAAGACCGTTCCAAGTTGGTGAGGAGCGCGCTCAACTCGCGCAAGCTCCCGGTCCATCATCAGGTTTCACACAAACGATCCTGACCTCATGAGCAATTTGCCCATTCTGAAGCGCAAGGACGAGGCGAAGTGGGGCGACTACCGCACCAAGCGCGCCATGCTCGAAATCTACGACGCCCTCACCGAAGCCATCCATGCCAGCCTCCTGACCGCCGTCAGGTGACTCCACGCAGGCAACATCCCGTTATCGGTTCAGCAACATGAAAACCCTCCTCCGTATTTGGCTGGCGACAGTGGCCCTGACCTTGAGCAGCAGCGCAGCCATCATCACCAACGGCGGCTTCGAGTCCGGCCTCGCGGGCTGGCGACCGCTGTGGACGCGCGACGCCAAAGTCGGGACGCTGACGTTGGATTCGAGCACGGCTCACGCCGGCAAGAATTCCGTCCGCGTCGAGCATCGCGGCGAAAACGACTGGAGCCTGGAGCCGGCCCTGCGCGTGCCGGTGCAGGCAGGCGATGTCTTTGAACTCGAAGCTTGGCTGAAGGTGGAGAGCCGGGGCGCCACCGCGACACTTTGCGTTTCCACCCACGACGCGCAGGGGAAAGCACTCGACTGGTCCTACGGCGAGCGGACGCTGCGTGACGCTACCGACTGGCAGCGCGTCCGGACGCGGTTCATTGTGCCGGCCGGAGTGGCGCAGATTCAGCCGCGGTTGATCGGCAATGGCCCGCTGGTCGTGTGGCTGGACGACTATTCGCTGGAGAAAACCGGCAGGGTGAACGCGACGCGTCCTGCCAATCTGCCCGGCACGCTCACCATCAAGAACCCTGTCCTCGAAGTCTCGCTCAACACGACCAACGCCACGCTCGCCGTGCTCGACCGCCGCAGCGGGAGGCGGTTCGAGCAAAACCCGGTTTCACGCGATGTGATTCTCACCGGCGCGAACGCGCAACGCGACCAACTCCAGCTCAAGTTCTTTCACGCCGCGTCCGGTCAGGAAATCGCTGGCACGATTCGCCTGGAACCCGATTTGTCCGAGTTCACTTTCGAGCTGGCTGGGCGAGGCGAGTTGCCGAACGCCCTGCGGTTCCCGCATCCATTCGCTTCACGTCCCGGCGAATACCTCGTTGTGCCGATGAACGAAGGCATTTCCTATCCGGTCGAGGACCCATCCATCGAGCCGTTCAGCCTTATCGCCTACGGCGGACACGGCATCTGCATGGCGTTTTGGGGCGCCACCGACGGCGCGCGCGGACACATGGCGATCATCGAAACGCCGGACGACGCCTCCATCCTCATTGAGCGCCACGAAGGACTCCTCGTCATCGCGCCGCAATGGGACGCCCAACGCGGGCAGTTCGGTTACGCACGGCGGCTGCGCTACGTGTTCTTCGACCAAGGCGGCCACGTCGCCATCGCCAAACGCTACCGCGCCCACGCGCAGAAAACCGGCCTGTTCAAGACTCTCGAACAGAAGCGCCGCGAGAACCCGAACGTCGATTTGCTCATCGGCGCCGTCAACGTCTGGTGCTGGGATCGCGACGCTGTGCCCATCGTGAAGGAAATGCAGTCTGCCGGCATCGAGCGCATTCTCTGGAGCAACGGGCAGAGCCCGGAGAATCTCCGCGCACTGAACGACCTCGGCGTGCTCACCAGCCGTTACGACATCTACCAGGACGTTATGGACCCGGCGAACTTCCCCAAGCTCAACGGCCGGCACGGCGATTGGGTCACGGAAGCCTGGCCCGAGGACATCATTCGCAAAGCCAGCGGTGACTGGCTGCGCGGCTGGGGAGTGAAGGGCAAGCAAGGCGAGTGGTTTTACTGCGGCGTCATTTGCGACAAGAGCGCGCCCGGATACGCCGCCAAGCGCATCCCTACAGAACTCGCCACCCATCCCTACCGCTGCCGGTTCATTGACACCACCACGGCCGCGCCCTGGCACGAGTGCTACCACACCAATCACCCGATGACCCGCACCGAGAGCAAGGAATGGAAGATGAAGCTCCTCGACTACGTCTCGCGGGACAGCAAGCTCGTGACAGGCTGCGAGACCGGCCACGACGCCTCGGTGCCGTTCCTGCATTATTTCGAGGGCATGATGAGCCTCGGCCCCTACCGCGTGCCCGACTCCGGCCGCGACATGGCGCGCCTCTGGACCAACGCCCCGGAGCGCGTGGTGAAGTTCCAACTCGGCCACCCGTATCGTCTCCCGCTCTGGGAACTCGTCTATCACGACTGCGTGGTCGCACAATGGTACTGGGGTGATTACAACAACAAGCTCCCGATGCTTTGGGACAAGCGCGACCTTTTCAACCTCCTCTACGCCACGCCGCCGATGTTCATGTTCAACCACGCACTCTGGCGGGAGAACCAGGCGCGCTTCGTGCAAAGCTATCGCAACACCTGCCTCCTTGTCCGCCGCGTCGGCTACAGCGAGATGACGGACCACCGCTTCCTCACGCCTGACCGGAGCGTGCAACAAACCGCCTTCGCCAACGGTGTCACGGTCTCCGTGAATTTCGGGCCAATCGCCTTCAAGCTCCCCGACGGCACGGTGCTGGAGCCGATGGGATTCCGGGTGGAGTAAATGCACACCGCCGTCGCCCCCGCCCTGCACACCTTCCCCATCGTGAAGCACAAGGACGAGGACGAGGGGCCAGGGCATTTTTCAAGCGGGCTCTGAGATGCTTTGGCCCCCCGAGTTCACGCCGAGCGTGGATGCACAAGCGAGGATGACGTAAACACGCGTCGCCCGGGCGCCCCTACTGGCGCCACTAACCCAGGTGAGATCTGGAAACAACAGCCGCAGCGGCGGAAACAAAAGCCAGGCGACCGCCAAAGGCAGCAGGAAGACCATGCTGAGTTCAGAGAACCCGAACGGTTCAGAGCTGCCGAGCACTGGCTTTGCGTCCCGGCTGCTGCCGTGCTAGATCACCTTCGTAATCCAAGATTCAGAACTCCTGAAGCCGTGGAATGATGGTGGCCCCACTTGGGCTACTCGCGACAAAAAACTACGCGGCCGCGCAATTTGTTGTCGCCACTTTTGGCTCACGCGTTTTCCACGCGACCGGTCCTTGCCTTCAGGGTCAGGAGTTCTCAGAATCGAACAGGCCGAACAACACGCCCCACAGATAGAGAGCACCCAACGATGTCCGGCCCGTGCGAATGGCGAGCGTTGTGAAAAGAAAGGAGTGAGCGAAGTAGAGCCAGTAGGTGACAATCCAGGTCCAGGGCGTCCACAGCCCGGGCCCGACGGAGGCGCCGGAGAAAACCTCCGTGCAGATCAGCGCGATGAAGCCAAACAACAGCCGGGACCAGACGGTGATGCAGACAAAAACACTTCGGTGGACAGACTGGTCGCAGAACATCACTCGACCAGTATGACACCGTGGATTTCCAACGATGGCAGCGTGAGGCGCGCTTCGCCGTTTCCATATTCGAACGCGAGCGGCTGGTTGCCGGGTTCGAGCGCAATGCGGGCGGGCTTGCGATCCGCGCGGATCCGGAGTTCGAGCGGTCCCACCTGCGGGATCGAATCAAAGATCGGTGAATTGACATCCGCATGCGGTCCGGCGGTGTTCACCAGGTTGATCGCCAGCCGCCCGTTGAGTCGGTTCACGGACACGTCCACATCCGGGGAACCTTCGACCTCGACCAACGGCCGCGGGAACAACTCGCGCACCAACTCGGCGAGGAAAGCGCGCGCCGTCTCGGATCGATCGCTCACGTAGCCGCGACTGAGGCAGAAGTAAGTGGCGGCGATCTTGCCTCGTCCCAACGCAGCGATGGAGGCAGCCGGTTGCGCGGCGGAGTTGCGATCAGCCGTCGCATGAATCTGACCGAACGCCCGCGCCTTCCCGAGCTTCGCCAATTGCGTCTGGTCCTTGGTCGGCGTCAGCTTGTCGCCGTGCGCGAGGTAGCGGATTTCAGATTGCGGTGCGCCTTCGAGCGTGGTGCCGAGTTCCTGCACGAACAACGCCGCGGTGCGCGGTCCGACGAGCAACAAGCTGCCGCCCTCGCGCGCGTACCGCACCAGTTCCTCCTTAAACGCCGGCTCAAGAAAGTCCGTCTCCGGCACGACGATGAGCGGGTATTCCCCCATGCGGCGGGTAAGGTTGTGTTCGCTGAGCACCTCGACCGACTGCTGGTTCTCGACCAGGGCTTGGAGAGTGCCGCGCAGTCGCGACAAGTCGCGGCTGAAGAGGCCGTTGATCTCCCGGTAATGGGCGGCGGTGGAATAGAGCAGAGCGACCTGTGGCACGGGCTTGGCGCGGTGAGCAAACGCCTGCCGGGCGCGGCAGAACTTCGCCACCTCGGCCATCACCGGCACGTGTTCCGCGGGGACGGAGCCATCCCGCCGTTGGTTGAAGTACGCCTGAAACCCGCCGCCCAGCGCCAGCACCACGCTCACGTGGAGGTCGGTGATCACCTGAATCACGCACTGAGCGAAGGTCTTCCACTTGAGCTGCGGTTCCGAGCCGGTGAGGATGACGACGTCCCGGTCGAGGGTGGGGACGCGGTGGTAGTAGAACTCGTTGGCGGGCCATTCGATAAACCGCTTCCGGCCCTCGTCCCAGCGCATCTTCGGGCGCTGCTCGGTGAAGACGTAGAAGTCCTCCGGCTCGATCTCGGCGAACTTGGTGGCGGCCCACTGCCGCCTCAGATACCGTGCCGACCAGGTGGCCACCTCCGAAGCGTCGGCCCACCCGTCGAAGGCGTAGATGAGGATGGGGGTTCGCAGATCGGTGGGACGTTCGAGGTAGCGCAGGGGATCCATGGTCGGTTCCTTCCCGGCGCGCGGGGCGCCGCGGGCCTTTCCTTCAGACTACCCCCAAAGAAGGGGTCCCGGCAACCGCGGCGCGGAGGCGTAGGGGTTCACATTTGGGGATGGTTTTTGCATCCCTCACCTTTTCCTCATGTTTGTCCCCTCGCTTCTCACGCTTTTTTCACGCCCTCGTCGCTAAGCTGGCGGGAGCGGCGGCTGCCGCCCGCACCAGGCGATTTGAGGCACGGGAGGGCTGGTCATGGCACGAGCGATGCGCTGCATCTCAGGGGATTCCCACGTTGAGATCGATTCGAAGCACTGGGCGCCGCGGGTGCCCGCCAAGTTCCGGGAGCGGGCGCCGCACATCGTGCGCACCGCCACCGGCGGCGACGCCTGGATCATCGAGGGCTCGCCCGCCCGGGAGGTGCCCTCGGACCTCTACGGCGGCAAGGGGCGGGACCACTGGCAGCCCTTCGGCCAGCGATACGAGGACACGCCGGGGACCGGCGGCCCTGAGCAGCGGCTGAAGGAGCAGGACCGCGAGGGGGTGGACGCCGAGGTGCTCTACCCGCCCCAGGTGGGCGGGCCCACGCTGT
>Ga0080064_1006317_pt1 | contig 12924 bp, 10 predicted proteins | sample Subgrocontami54m_FD_69260 | JGI IMG/M metagenome (GOLD analysis project Ga0080064, IMG submission 69260) | Subsurface groundwater microbial communities from S. Glens Falls, New York, USA - GMW46 contaminated, 5.4 m (SPADES assembly) (version 2) ...
GGGGGTCTATTTTCGATAATGTTTTTAGGGTGACGGTCAAAGGTAATCACTACCGACTCACCCTTTTTCTGTGAGGCGTTATGCCGTATGCACTCGATGATCTTTTGATGTCCACGGTGAACACCATCGAACATTCCGATGGTAGCGACAGGGTAGTGAATTTTCCTGGTCAATTCCTTTCTGCCGTAAATCGTTTCCAACGTTTTCCCCTACCTGTTCATTATCAATCATTTCAGTGATATTCCGTATCTTTCCGTGGTGAATTATCAGCTTCTTATTGAAATTTTGTGTATATCTCCATGTGCCGGCTGATGTCGCTCTGCCAATCAGTCAGGAAGGTCTCTTGTTTCTCATATAAATAACGCTTGGTTACGTTTTCCCTGTCCCTTTCAAAGGCTGATTTATCCGCAGATTTCTTATCCAGCAACGCTATGATATAGCAGGCCTTTTCTCCGGATGTTTCTGCGGCTACCCCAAGCAGACCCGGCTTCAGTTCGAATGCCTTTTTCGCCACGCCGGGACGATCTTCTTTGAGTGCATCAATGTATCGAGACTCCTTATTGAAAAGCTTAACAGGACGAGAAATATAGCCGGTTTCGCAAACTGAAATATCTTTTTGGGGACATTCTGCTTTAATCGATTTTACTATATCATCGAAGGGAATACTCTTGGTTGTTCCGGCATATTTTTCGGCAAGTTCCTTCGCTTTAAGGAATCCCTTTTCCTGCTTGAGGTCGTTAATTACGCTATTTCTGACCTCCTCGAATGGCGCAGGCGCAGAAGGCCTTTTATCAACAACCAGGAAAACAACCTTACCCTCTACATAATCCAAAGGAACAGAGGGCTCGTTCTTCTCCCTTTCAAAAGCGACTTGAACAATTTGGTCTGAACCGGGCAACACCTCCTTGAGATCATTTTCCGTAAGGAATTCATTTTTAGACTTCTTACCTTTCGGAATCTCATAGGTCACGTTGTATTTTGTTGCCAGGTCTTTAAAACTCGGACGTTCGGCTTTATCCATAGTCTCATATATTTCCTCGTCCAGTTTATTCATGATTTCAGCAGCCTTTTCCATTGCCATTTGTCTTGCAAGGGTCTTTCGAATCTCCTCTTTTACCTCGGCAAAGGATTTATACGTAGTTGACGGCTTTTTTTCCTGAGGTTTGCTGTCGTTCGTGGCCTCTTTTTCTTCTTTTTTTGAATTCTTCTTATCGGTTGTCGAAGCATCTTTGGTTGCGGCCTTATTTTCCTTTGATTCTTCGGGTTTTGATTCTGTGCCAGTAATCTTATATTGAATTTCTTTATTATCTTCGTAATACTTTTTCATCTCTTCTTCTTTAACCGAGACTTGTTTTTCCACATCGTCAAATTTAGCGATCAGGCATTCTAACTTGACGCTTTCAGGAAGCTTGTATCCGTGGTTCCCCGCCGTTTCACGGTATTCATCATTCTTGTACTTTTCATAGTATGCACGAATTTCATCTTCTGTTACATTAACCGAATCAAGAAAATCCTGTGCCTTTAACGTGAGCGCCTTGAACTTTACCTGTTCGTTTTCAAGAGAGTATCTTTGCCAGATTTCCTCTGTAGTCATTTTTGTTGACGATCGTAACAGGGAATCCAGCTTCTCAACAAGCAATGCCTCTCTTATTGTACGGTCGATCTGCTCCGTGTTAAGCCTGAAATTACTACAGAGGAATTGCAAAAGTCCTGACCTGGGCATATTCACCTGTCCGCCAAACATCTGAAAGGCCAGTCCCTGAACTGCACTCTCTACCTCTTGTGCTGTCACAACTATCCCCATCCTTTTTGCTTCTTCTACAAACAGGAGTTGTTTCCAAACCAGCGAGACAATGGAATCTTTTGCTTGGGAAAAGAACAATCGTTGCCATCGCCCGAGCATATCTGCAAATTCATTTTGCGTAATTTTTCTGCCAAATATCTTTCCTATGGGTTTTTTGGGAATCATCTCCATAGCGGAATAACTGATACCCCATACAAACATTGCAAAGATCATAACGATATAAACTGTCTTTTGATGCCTTCGGAACCAAGAACTAGAAACCATATCTCCCTCTTAATCAAATACTATCAATAGTGACATTGAGAAATTTATAATAAAAATACTATTTTAGCCACAAACTTTATAATTATCAAATGGATTTTTATATTATACAATACAAAAATGTCTTGACACTTATTACAACCTCTGCTTAAATCACACATTTCGAGGTTGTAAATATATGCCAAAAACTAAGAAATATATGGTCATCGTCGAGTCTCCTGCCAAGGCAAAGACCATCGGTAAATATCTCGGTTCATCCTTCTTTGTTCGTTCATCAATGGGGCATGTCCGTGACCTGCCTGAAAGAAAATTATCCGTTGATATCGAAAATAATTTTACCCCAGAATACAAAATAATCCCCAGCCGAAAAAAACTGGTGTCTGAATTAATAGTTGATTCAAAGAAAGTAGATGCTGTTTACCTTGCTTCTGATCTTGATCGAGAGGGAGAGGCAATTGCCTGGCATCTATCTCAGGCACTTGAAATACCGGACAAAAAGGCACTGCGTGTCACCTTCAATGAGATTACAAAAGACGCGATTTTAGAAGCCTTCAATCACCCCGGTCCTATCAATATGCCAAAGGTCAATGCCCAGCAGGCGCGCAGGATACTCGACCGCCTTGTGGGTTACCAGATAAGTCCCCTGCTCTGGAAGAAGATTGCCAAGGGACTCAGCGCCGGTCGAGTTCAATCCGTGGCAGTTCGACTTATTGTAGAACGGGAAAAGGAAATCAAGGAATTTAAACCGCAAGAGTACTGGAAGATTACGGCGGAGTTGAAAATTTCTCTTGGGGATAAAAAGAAACCTGAGGACGTTAAGACTTTTGAAGCTCTTTTACAGAAGCTTGATAATGAAAACGTTGAGGTAAAAAATGAACAACAAGCGAAGGACATTGTTAACGAACTTCAAAAGGCAGAGTACCTTGTTGCAAATGTAAAAAAACAGACCAAACGTAATAATGCCCCTCCTCCTTTTACTACAAGTCTTTTACAGCAGCAGGCATCCACGCGGTTACAGTTCAGCGCTAAGAAAACGATGCTCATTGCCCAGCAGCTATACGAGGGTATCGATATTGGCAAGGAAGGTTCCGTGGGGCTTATTACCTATATGAGAACGGATTCTTTTCATATTTCTGAACAGGCGCTGACATCCTGCCGGAAACTTATTACGGATAAATACGGCAAAGATTATATTCCAGAAAAACCCAACGTGCATGCTTCTAATAAGAAAGGAACCCAGGGCGCGCACGAAGCAGTCCGTCCTACTTCTGTAGAGTATACACCCGAATCGGTAAAGGACTTTTTAACAAAAGATCAATATAGACTGTATGAACTGATATGGAATCGATTTGTTGCCAGTCAGATGAAACCCGCACTTTACGCCGTAACAGATGTTGAAATTAGTGCAGGACGATATACTTTTAAGGCCAGAGGGAGGGAATTGCTCTTTGATGGACACACCCGTGTTTCAGGACACGAAATGGAAAAAGACGAACAAATCCTTCCGACTCTGGAAAAAGACCAGAAACTCGAATTGATGGAATTATCACCCACTCAGCACTTTACCCAGCCGCCACCGCGTTTCACCGAGGCATCTCTCGTTAAGACTTTGGAAAAAATGGGCATAGGAAGACCCAGTACCTATGCTGCGATCATCTCCACAATACAAGATCGAGGTTATGTCAAACAGGAGAAACGCGCCTTTTATGCAACAGAACTGGGAACGCTGGTTACAGAAAAACTCATTGAACATTTTCCAAAAATAATGGATGTGAAATTTACTTCACATATGGAAGACGAACTCGACAAGATCGAAGATGGGAAAATAGTATGGCTTGACGTACTTAAGGAATTTTATGAACCGTTTAAGAATGATTTAGAAAGGGCGGTGGGAGAGATGAAGAGCGTAAAAGGGACTCCTGAAGAAAGCACAAAGGTATGTACCGTCTGTGGACAACCAATGGTTATTCGATGGGGAAAACACGGAAAATTCCTGGGTTGTTCAGCATTTCCCAAATGTAAAAGCACGCTTCCCCTGGATGAAAAGGGCGAACCTGCCGCTCCCGAGACCACTGACCAGAAATGTGAAAAATGTGGCAGTGCTATGGTAATTAAAACCAGCCGTCATGGAAAATTTCTGGCGTGTTCTGCGTACCCAAACTGCAAGAACACAAAATCCCTTACCGGCGAAACAACCAAGGTTGAACCTACCAACGAAAAGTGTGAAAAATGTGGCAGCCCTATGGTTATTCGATTCAGCAAGAAAGGCCGATTCATGGGCTGTTCAGCCTATCCAAAATGCAGAAATATCAAATCCTTGCCTACAGGGGTAAAATGTCCCAAAGAGGGTTGCGGCGGAGACCTGATACAACGTCGCTCGAAAAAGGGAGGTATCTTCTTCGGGTGCAGCAAATATCCTGAATGCGATCATATTGCGAAGGAATTACCCGATACAACAACTGATACCGTCAAGGAAGAATAAAACTATAGTTAACGTAAAAAGAAAGTTGTCATTGCGAAGGCGTAAGCCTGAAGCAATCTCAAGGAAGGATTGCTTCGCTCCGCTCGCAATGACGATTATATGTCACCTTATTTAAAACGTCTACTATCGACTGCCTTGGGAAGCACTTTTTCTTTGAGTAAAATGCCGAATTCCATCAAATGGTGGGTCTACTCTATAATACTCCTTCCATTACTAATCATTCTACCTGTGTCAGTTTCCTTGTGCTATACGACCTCAAACGTAGTAGCCGGTTCGAACTCCGATAGTGACAAAATCCGGGCGATTGATTCCCTAAAGTCTTCATCTTCGCTTTCATGGAATGACATAAACGATTTTGTCTACCAATTACAAGATATAGACCTGGCTGCTATAGGAGATACAAAATTTGATTTGGCTATCATAGATTACTCTGAAGATGGAGGTGAATCTGGTAGATTTAGCGCAGAGGAAATAGAAACATTGATAAATAACGCCGACGGTTCAAAACGAGTGCTTGCGTATGTGAGCATTGGAGAGGCAGAAAATTATAGATTTTATTGGGAAGAAAGCTGGGATTGGGATGCTGATAATGATGGTCAACCCGACGCAGACGCTCCATCATGGTTAGGACCGTCAAATCCTGATTGGCCAGGAAATTATAAGGTAAAATACTGGGAACCTGAATGGAAATCTATCATCTATGGCTCATCCACGAGTTATCTCGATAAAATCATCGAATCAGGCTTTGACGGGGTTTATCTTGATATTATAGATGCCTATGAATATTGGGAATCTGGCGGAGAAAGCGGGGAAGAGAGAGAAACGGCTGAGCAGGAAATGGTCGATTTCGTTGTGAAGATTTCTGAATACGCCAAAGGTAAAAATCCAGACTTTGGCATATTCCCGCAAAATGGCGCGGCATTGGGCGCGTATGAAAAGTATCTCAATGCCGTAACAGGAATTGGACAGGAGGACATTTATTACGGTTATGACGGTGATGGGCAAAAAACACCAGGGAATGTTACGAAAGAATTAGAAGGATATCTTGATGTTTTTAAAGATGCAGGGAAACTTGTATTAACTATAGATTATCCCTTCGCATGTTCGGAAGATGAACCCTGTTTTAACAAAAAAACCAGGAAGAATATAAATAGTGCATACAAGAAATCAACGAAAAAGGGATATATCCCGTACTGCACTGTCCGAAACCTGAACCACCTTACCATTAATACCGGACATCGACCTGATTAGCATGGGTCTTTATTCTGGCAGATGAGATGATGTGAACTAAAACTTTATTTCAAAGTCACAAACCCTTTATTCTTTACAAAGACACTGACTGGCTTATCTGTTTCTAAGAATTCGCCCATGAGTGACATGAATTCTATGACAGAATGCACCTCTTTTGTACCCACTTTTGTAATTAAATCACCTGGCTTTATGCCGGCGCGCTCGGCGGGACTGTCCGCCTCAACATCGACAACCAAAACCCCCTTCTCATCTTCAAAACCGAGTGATTTTGCGACATCTTGATTCAAATCGTTGACCACCAATCCCAGAGAGAATTTTGTCGGTTCATCCAGCTTTCGAATAGCCAAATAAGTTTTACCGGCGAGGTCTTCGGGCTGTCTTTCTATAAAAACATCCAACGCACTTTCTACTCCGTTTCGTATGACTTTCACGATGATTTTTGTATCGACCTTCGCATGCCGGATAGCATGCTGGAGATCCGTTGTGTTTTCAATCCTTTTTCCTCCTATCTCAGAAATGACATCGCCAGGACTAATGCCAGCCTTCGATGCAGGAGTATCGCTCCACACCTCCAAAACAAAAGCGCCCATTTCTAAGGGCAGGCCAAAACGGGAAACAAATTCTTTTTTATCTTTGAGGCCAAGCGATGCGGCCAACTCATCGTTAATATCGTGCGTTCCCACACCTAAATATCCCCTTACAACGGCTCCGGTAGCCATGATGTTTTCAGCAGTCTCTTTTGCAATAGCGGCGGAAATCGCAAATCCTACACCCTGAAAACCACCTGAGCGAGTAGCAATGGCGGTATTCACACCAATGACCTCGCCCCTGAGATTGACAAGCGGGCCTCCGCTATTTCCCGGGTTGATAGCAGCATCCGTTTGGAAAAAATCCTCATAAATAAAGGGAAGTACAAACGGAATAACATGTGTTCTCCCTTTCGCGCTAATAATGCCGGTAGAAACTGTTTGCTGGTATCCAAAAGGGCTACCGATGGCAATGACCCAATCACCCACTTGCACTTCTTCGGAATCACCAAATTCGGCAGGTAAGAAATTTTCTCCTTCTATCTTGATGATCGCGAGGTCTGTATTCGGATCGACGCCAACGATCTTGACCTGTTTGATTTGATCACCATTATAAGTAACCACTGTGATTTCATCTTCAGAAAAACCGCCGATAACGTGGTTGTTGGTTAAAATATAGCCGCGTTCATCAATGATAATACCAGAACCCAGTCCTTTTTTTGGGGCATTTTCAGTGGGATGATCGCGTTTGGGTTGAGAATCTTGATTGGGTGGCGATGGTTCGGCTCCTATACTACTTTTTAAAGATTCTTTTTTTTCCGTACTTAAACTGACAACGGAGGGACTGACGAGTTGTGAAACTTTTCGAAATGTTTCTAAAAGCGGTTTGGTTATCTTCTCGAGTTCAATGAGTTCTTGCTTTAATTTGTCGACCCCGGCATCTCGGCCTGCAAAAGTAGGGTAGTTATATAGGAAGAACAGGGGGGTTGTTATCAATGACAAAATTAATAATTTGGCGCAATTCATTTTTTATCTGTAGGGTGTTTCAGTTTATAAACCAGATACCCACTACCCGCAAATATAAATACATCTGCAAAAAATGTTAAGATAACTACCTTTTTCGCTAATTGGGGATCGTTTGTCCTGTGGACTTTTGCAATTGCATTAAAGGTAACATATACAATTAAAATATATGCAAAACATACCCCTATAATCAAGGATATTTTTCTTGAAGCCTTCATTCATTAACAGCGCCGTTAAGTTATATTTTTAAAGAGTGATGTTTAGAAGCAGAGCTAGCGCGGCGAAGCTCAGACCAATAAAAAACACGCAGATAAAGTATTTAAGGAATGGTTGAAAGTACTGTCTTCTCTTTTACTTCCTCTTTTGTTCCCAACTTCATCATTTCCAAGCGATTAGATAACTCAATTTCAGACTTCTGTATATCATCTATTCGTTTATTAAGGATACAAAACATTCTCTCATTTTCTCATTATAAATCAATTATAAATAAACAAAAAAAATTTATTATAAACTGGAACCTTTTTTGAATTAAATATGTTTTTATAGTTAAATTGTTCTCCTTTTTAAGCAAGCTGACTTTCGCTTTCCTCCTTTTCTACGAAAGTCGGCTTGCTGTTTTTTATATGTAGATATCTAAAAAGGAACCCAGCGGTTTTCTGCGTTTTGTTTTTTCTATAGTCAGAGGATCGGCAATTCCCGTCGTTTGAGTGTTCTTCGCTGTGTCTCCCTGCGTAACGTTTTTGAATGTCTGTGCAAAAACCGCACTTTTTTTATGTATCTTCTCTATATTCCCAGAATCACTACCTTTAGGTATATTTTTAATATTATCCATACGAACATTTTTTACTTCATTTTCAAAATCACGGCTGTTAATTTCTTTTTTGTTTGTTTGTGTGGATAATCTTTTAATTTGCTCAAGAAGTTTTGATGCTGCAGGAGTCACATCATTTACCATATCCCCTCCTCCTAAAATGAATTGATAAACCCATATATTCGTATCTTTGATTAACTCAAGCGATTTTTGTACCTAAATTTGATACAAGTACTTAAAAAAATATACATTTTTGAATAAACGTATCAAACACTGTCGCATCAATGCGAATCATAAAAATGGTTATTATTTGAGTAGCAGGTGCTATTCACATAAGCATTGTAATACTGATATATTACGATATTTTTTACCAAATATCTAAATAGCTCTTATTATACATTGAAGGGATGTGTAAAATGGTTTTTCGTCTTGTTGTGTTATGAATAAAAGTATAAAACTGTTAAATAGTGATATAGTAATTGACTACAACTCACGGTAATTTACACGAGTCTGTTGTAAAATTCAACTTGTTTGTGATATTTTAGTTTTGTCAAATTGCATTTTTATGTACTAAATGTTATAGTTTTTGTGTAAAATGTTGTTACTAGGAATAAGTATTGCTCAATTTTTCATCGAAACATAAAATCAACTATATAAAAGGGGGCGAAAGGATTCGACCGGACAGTTAGAGGTATAGGGGGCGTATTGAGGTTGTCAGGCGGCCTCATTAAAAACCTGGCAAAACGATTTAAATGCTGAACAACCAATGGCAATGGCTGCTTAATTAACAGCCACGTTTCATTAGTCTTACCTGCGAGGTTAATGAAACGACAATTAGCAGGTTAGTTCTGTTCTTCTGCCCGGTGGGAACTGAATGAACTATCAACTGAGCTGGTCTATGGAAACCCTGTCGGTTGGGGTTCCGGATGACGAGACTTAAAAAACTGACTATATACGTAGAAGCCTATGCTGAAATGTCTAGGGACGCGGGTTCAATTCCCGCCGCCTCCACCAATGAAATTAAATAGACCGATAGGAATAGAAAGGCTGACAGTAGAAATAATAATTCACTGTCAGCCTTTTTTGTTTTGAAAGTACAATAGAGGAATAAAATTTTGAATTGTAGCCGGTCTTATGATTTACTTAGGGGAAATACTACAGCTTATCAGTGCCAGCCCTCATTTCGTTAAGGAACATGGTTTTGAGTATATCAATCTTAAAGATGAAGAAGATAAAAAACCACTATTAAGACTACACTCGACTCGTTAAAACGTGATATTTGGGATGATTCCTTTATAAAAGCAAAATACCCTGAAGTTAATTTAAAAAAACGAAACCGGTATAACATTCTCTGCTTAAAATGCTATAAGGAGGGTTATGAAAAATGGCTTTGCTAAAAAATATCAAAACCTGGTATAAAGGCTGGGACGGTGAATTAACTGTTAAGCTAGGTCAATGGCTTTTCCTAAATAAAAAAACTTACCACGTATTTAACAATGTTACTCTTCCACTATTTGGCGGTGGAACTACTCAAATTGACCACATTATCATCTCTGTTTACGGCATCTTTGTTGTTGAAACCAAAAACATGAAAGGCTTAATCTACGGTAATGCAAAAGACCCTACATGGACACAAATAGTCTTCATCAAAAGATACCCATTTCAAAACCCTCTAAGGCAAAACTATAAACACATCAAGACCATTTCTGAAATTCTTAAGATCCCGGAAGACAAATTCCACTCCATTATCTTCTTTATCGGTAATTGTAAACTCCAAAGAAATATGCCTGAAAACGTACTCTTAAAAGGTTATACTAAATACATAAAAAGCAAAACTGAAAAAATTCTTACAGAAAAAGAAGTTTCTAACATCGTTGAAGGTATTACAGCATACAAATTACCTTCAAGCTTTAAAACCAAAAGGAAACACATTCAATACATCAAAAGTATTCATGATACCGAGAATGAACCTCGAAATTATGACGAACCTATATACTAACCTGGCTTAACAACAATGAGCTACAAAAGAAAAAAAATCATTAGAGCCTTAAAAGAATATGGATTCGAATTCCTTAGAGAAGGAAATAACCACTCAATCTATACAAACAACAAAATAAATATTCCTACCACTTAGCAAGTTGTTTCACTCTGTAATTATCAGGACTTACAAAAATATATTTACTATGTATAACGGTATCCGTTATAATGTTGGCGTATGGATAATGCAAAAAAAGAGGAATCCTGGTGATAAAATCATTCCGTGACAAGGGAACAGAAGATATTTTTGATAGAAAAAACACCAGAGAGGCGCGTAAAACCTGTCCGCAGCAAATCTGGCAAACGGCACAACGAAAGCTCGATCAACTGAATGCAGTTGTTTCATTAGCATCGCTCAAAATTCCACCAGGAAACATGCTGGAAGTCCTTAAGGATGATCGAAAGGGACAGCACAGTATACGGATTAACGATCAGTTCCGAGTCTGTTTTGTGTGGAATGATGATGGTGTAGATAACGTCGAAATTACAGATTACCACTAAATAATAAGGAGAAGGAATATGGTTCGTATACCAAAAAATGGCCCGCCCACGCATCCTGGCGAAATGCTATTGGAGGAATTTCTCAAACCTCTGAATATGCCGCAGAGCGAGCTGGCAGAAAAGCTTGGAGTTTCATATCCGCGTGTTAATGAACTGATTAATAAAAAAAGGGGGGTTACCCCGGACACTGCACTTCGTCTGGAGAAACTTTTTGGCATGGACGCACAGTTTTGGCTTAATTTGCAGTTGGCATGGGATCTCTATCATGTAACTCACTCATCAACTGCGAAGGAGATACAAAAGATAAAAAGATTGCCTGCTTTTATACACGCCTGACCACTTCTAACCCGCATTTAACTTTTAAGCTGGTGACACATTGGTGACGGTGTTCTTGACGAAAAAATTTATCAGGTATTCATCTGATAAATCAGTAATTTAGCCATTTCAATAGCCGCCTCTTTGGTTTTTAAGTTGCCTTCGAGTTGTTCATCCTCAATTTTCATTAAAATATCTTTAAATACAGGACCTGGTTTTAATCCCATGTCGATGAGGTCGTGACCGGTAATAAGGGGCTTTGGTTTGACTTCTTCATGGCTCAGCTTACTGAACATCTCCTGGCAGTAGTGGTAGTCAGATAGATCGCCGCTGCTGGCAAGGGCGTCAATCCTGCACAACTCTGCCAGTTCCGGATAACCCTCCTCTGCTAATAGCCTTTTCAGTTTGCTCAGCCGCATCTTTTGGGCATCCTTAAAATACAGGTGTTTCAGGACGAGCCAGACAATGCGATCCTTTTCGGCGTTAGAAGTCTTTAATCGATCGCAAATTTTTGCCGTCATGTCAGCGCCCACCTTTTCGTGCAGATTGAACCGGATTCGGTCTAATTCCTCAAAGGTAATGGTCTTGCCGATGTCATGCAACAGTATTCCCATAGCTAACGTCCAGGAAGGTCTTTCCATCCCCTGTTCAGGGACAGGGGCAAGCTTTGACAGGCACAAAAGGGTATGCACGAAGACGTCTCCCTCAGGGTGAAAGTTTTCAGGCTGTCGTACGCCTTTCATGCTTGATACTTCTGGTAGTATTTCTTGCAAAAGACAAAGTTCATCCAGGAGTTTAATGCCAATATGTGGGTTCGTGCCCGTTAATATCTTTTCCAGTTCCTCACGTATTCGTTCGGCGCTGACCACATGAATATTTTTAGCAAGCTGAATAATCGCCTGTCTTGTATCCTCGTGGATGGGAAAATTAAAACGGCACGCGAAACGTGCGGCCCGTATCATGCGCAGATTGTCTTCTGTAAACCGTTCGACAGGATTTCCGATGGTACGGATAATCCCTTTAGAAATGTCCTCCTGCCCGCCAACGTAATCCAGTATCTCGTTACGTAATGGATCGTAGAGCAGGCCATTGATGGTGAAGTCCCGCCGTTTTACATCGGCTTCTGGGGTACTGAAGGCTACATAATCAGGGTGGCGTCCATCACTGTAAGATCCTTCCGTGCGAAAGGTCGCCACCTCGAAGCTGTGACCATCTTTAACAACAATGACTACGCCAAACTGCACACCGACAGGGATGGTCTTCTCAAAGAGGTTTATAATGTCCTGGGGAAGGGCGCTGGTGGCAATGTCGTAATCAACAGATTCCTTCCCCATAATCATATCGCGCACACACCCACCGGCAAAAAGGGCTTTATAGCCGTGCACTTGCAGGGTTTTTACAATTTCCAGGGCATTTTGTTTAACTGTCATGTTTGAGAAAGGCAAGAAAAAATTTTGATCTAACACCACAGTGATGCATCATTCACACCGCGTTCGCGACGCAAACGCCAGAAATCACTGGCGGGCAATAACCCGTTTGTTGGATTGACTTGCTAGATGCTTTTTTATTATTTGAGCTTTCAAAGGATATTTCTCAGGATTTTCCAAGTTATCAATTTCTAAATCAACATCCAACTCCGGCCAGTACAAATGATAGCCATGCAGCAACTGAACATGCTGTATAGCTTTTAATGTTTGCTCTTTGAAGTAGGGATAATCCTTATAACTCAGAAAGTATTCCTTTCCTTTTATAAAAACCCATATGCCAAAAGGGGTTATATTTTCAACGCTTACTGAAATGTTTCTGCCACGCTTTATTGATTTCATCTTTATGCTCCTCAACGATTCGTCGGAAATCTTTTCAATAATCTCGTGAATCTCGTCTAACCCTTTTGGCCTTTTCATGTTTATTA
>Ga0080064_1006319_pt1 | contig 12922 bp, 7 predicted proteins | sample Subgrocontami54m_FD_69260 | JGI IMG/M metagenome (GOLD analysis project Ga0080064, IMG submission 69260) | Subsurface groundwater microbial communities from S. Glens Falls, New York, USA - GMW46 contaminated, 5.4 m (SPADES assembly) (version 2) ...
GTCGACCTCCGAACTCCCTGGTTAGCTGCGAACCCGGAAAGGTGGGCGGCTCCCTCGGGGCGCCGCCGGGCCGCGCCCGTCGGAAGAACGCGCCCGGAGGTCGCGTTCCACCTCGATCGAACTGCATCGTTATCTCAGCCGGATTGCGGTGGCGCGCGCCGCTTCAGCCGAGCACGCGTCGAAGAATCTCGAGCATGCGGCTGTTCGTCACCGGGTCCTTGACCGCGATGCGCACGCAGCGCTGGCCGAGGTGCTGGCTCATGTTTGCCGCGTTGCGCAGGAAAAGCCCGTGCGCGCGGCAGCGATCCACAATGGTGGCCGCGTCCGGGCCTTCGTCGGGCACGTGGCACAGCAGGCAGTTCGCGACCGCCGGCACCACCTGCCAGCCGAGTTTTTGCAAACCCGCGCCGAGCTGCTCTCGCGCGACGGCCGTTTCCCGGTATCGCGTGGCGTAATACGCTGGCTCGGCCAATGCGCGCGTCGCCGCCACCTGCGCCGGCAGGCTGACGACCCACGGCGGGGTGATGGCGCGGAGCGCCTCAAGCTGGTGCGCACCGGCGCACAGGTAGGCCGCACGGGCGCCGCTGAGCGCGTAGACCTTCGACATCGATTTGCAGACGATCACGTTTTCCGATTGGGCGGCGAACGTTTCCAACGATTCGGCGGCGCCCACGTAGTCGATGTAGGTTTCGTCCACCCACACGCGGGTGCGTTGGGGCGCGCGGCGCAGAATTCGCTCCAGCGTGGCGCGGGCAACATGACGACCCGTCGGGCTGTTCGGGTTCACCAGCACCACCAAATCGTAGTCGTCCGCGAGGGCCTCCTCCAGGCAGGCCAGATCCACATCGTAATTCCGGGCGCGATCGAGGGGCAGCCGATCGACCGTGCAACCGATGACCCGCTCGAGTACATGCGCGTACTCGCCATAGGTGGGATCGAGAATCAAGGCCTGCGAGCGCGGCGTGAGCCAGTGCCGCAAGGCGCGGAAGATGAGGTCGGACGAGCCGGCGCCCGGCAGGACCTGCTCGGGTCGCACCCCGCGGGCCCGGGCGATCGCGGCGATCAATCCCTCGCAGCCGGTCGGCGGTGAGGTGCGCAACAGCCAGTCGAGGTGGGCGGTCAACGCCGCGATCACACCGGGCGCGGGCGGAAACCAGGCGTCGAGCACATCGGCGTTGATGATCGCATGGCGCCGCGACAGATCGGCGAAGTCCTCGCCAATCGCCGAGAAAAAGGCTCCGCCATGAAAACACGGTGCCGGCGGGGCGAAGGAAAACGCGAGCTGCCAGTCCGTGCGTTCGGCAATGCGCTCGAAGACTTCGCCGAGCCGTGCCGCCGTGCCCCGCAACTCGGCGACGCTGGCGGTCATCAAATCGTACGTGACCGCGCCGGCACGGGTCGACTGACCGGTCGGCCGCAGGCCGACGCGCGTGTACAACTCGACCACCTCCCGGCGGCCGATGGCGATGATCTGCGTGCCGCCATGTGCCTCCACCCACCGCAGGGCCGCGTACATCAGGAGCAGCGCGAGTTCGCGGCCGCGGTGCGGTTTGGTCACGGTCAGCAACCTCACTTCGTAAAGTCGATCGTCGACCGGGCAGGGCAGCGCCGTGCGCGGAAAGTACTTGTCGATCGAATACCCATGCGGGCCCGGTGGCGTGATGGAGATGAAGCCGCCGATCTCGTTTTCGAGCCGGGCGACGAGCACGACGTTGCAATTGTCCAGCGCGTCGGCGAGCCGGCCGGCGGGGTTGGCGGGATGCTGGCGCAACTCCTGCGCGTAAACGTCGTGACGCAGCCGCGCGATCGCCTCGCGGTCGCGGGTCGTCGCGACTGCCAGGGTCCAAGGCACGGGTCGGGTCTGACCGCTGGCGAGCGCAGTTCCCAGGACAACCCGGTCAGGGAATAGAGTATTGGCTTGCATGGTTGAAGATTGCCGCGCGCTCCCGTCGGGGCGTTACCAGTGAACGGTCGCCTGCAAGCCGGCGCGCCGCGGGTCGCCCGCGATGAAGGTGGGGATGCCAAACGATCCGCCGATGTTGCCCGCGTCGATCAGGTACTGTTTGTCGAACACGTTTTCCGCGTGCGCGACGACCTCCCACTTCCCTTTCGGCGAACGCCAGCCGATGCGCAGATTCGCCACCCCATAGCCATCCTGCCGCAGCGTGTAGCCGAACTGCGCGTTGTTGTCCTCGAAGTAGTGTTGCGACTTGTAGCTCCAGATCGGCGTGATGAAGCACTGCCCCGCGTTGCTTTTCGGCGTCGTGAACGTGCCGCCCACGGAGAACGCATTGCGCGGCGTCAGCCGGAACATGTAGCCGGCGTAGGCTTGCCGGCGCCCGTTCCCGTCGGTGTCGTCGAACGTCGCGTCGGTCAGCGCGTAGTTGGCGAAGACCGAGAGGTTCTCCGCCACCCGGCCCTGAACGCCGAATTCGAGCCCGCGGCCCGTGGCGTTGCCGGCATCCTCCGTCGTGAACCGCCCGAGGCTTAGCACCGTCGTCTGGAAGTGGCGGTAATCGTATTGATAGGCCGACGCGAGCCACTGCAGGCGCCCGGCCAGGGCGGAGCCCTTCAGTCCGACTTCGTAGTTGAGCACCGTTTCCTCGCGCACCGCGCGCGTGGCAGTCGAGTCGACCAGCAGGCCGCGCGGCCGGTGCCCGCGGGAGGCGCTCGCGTAGCCGCTCAGCGTTTGGGTGAACGCATAGCGGGCGATGGTGCGGCCGTCCCACGAGGAGGAACGGTCGCTTGCGTTCCGCTGCCCGGCGGTCGGGAGATAAGGATAGCCGGGAATCGCGTTCACGATGAAGCCGAGCGTGGGCGGCGTGGCATTGCTCGCCTCGTAGCCCGAGCGGATTTGCTCGCGGGTGATGCGGAGGCCGGCGGTCAGCTCGAGCCGGGGCGTCGCACGCCAGGTACCGTCGAGGAACAGGTCGGTCGCCTGCGTGCGGCCCGACTGGGTGTACTCGTCCTTGTGGTACGGTTGCAGCGGGGCTCCGGCGAGCGCCGCGATGGCGTTGAGCGGCGCCGGGGCGATCGCGAACGTGGTGAAGGTCGCCGGCAGCCGCGCCTGCGGCCCGAACGGGTTCAGCGCGGGCACCGCCAGGTTGACCAGGGCGGCGCCCTGGGGGCCGAGCGGCGCGGCGAGCGCGAACAGATTGTCGCGGAACGAACCGGCGAGAAACGGCCAGAGTTGCCGTTCGTCGGTATAGAACGGCACGCGCGTGGCGCCGTTCTCGTGGAAGTAGCTGGCGCCCGCAAAGCCGGTGAACCGGCCGCCGTTGTTGAAGTTGACCCGGACCTCCTGGCTGAACTGGCGACCGCGCGCGTCTTCGGCGAACTCCAGCAGGTAGAGCCGCGAGCCGTCCGCATCGAAGTTCTCGTACGAATCGTACTCGCGCCAGCCGGTGATGGCGGTGAGCGACCACGCCTTGCTGAATTCATGCTCCAGGGTGGCGGTGACGCCGCCGAGCGTGCGATCGGTACCGAGCGCCGAGCCGCGATTGAGCTCGGCCGCGGTGAACGGATTGGTGTCGCCGCGCGAGGTGGGAATGACGCCGCTCTTGAACGAAGTGCCCGGGGGCGCGTCGTGCTGCCAGTTCGCGACGACGTCGAGGGTCGTCGCCGGCGCCGGCTGCCAGCGCACCGCTCCGCGCAGCGCGACGGTTTTCTTGCCGTTCAGCGTCGAGTTGTCCGCGAGGTTGTCGATCAAGCCGTCGTATTGCCGCCAGGCGAACGCGAAGCGGCCGAAGACCTGATTCGCGACGATTGGCGCGTTGATGTAGCCGGAGGCGCTGGCCTCGTTGTAATCGCCGAGACCCGCCGTGAGCTGCCCGGAGGTTTCGTTCTTCGCCTTGTTCTGGATGATCGAAATGGCCCCGATTTCGGCGCCGCGGCCGAAGAGCGTGCCCTGCGGCCCCTTCAGCACCTCGATCCGCTCGAGGTCGAAGAGTTCGACGACGCTCGCGCGCGATCGACTGATCGACACGCCGTCCTGGAAAAGTGAAATCCGGCTCTCGCTGCGGGGATCGCCGCTGTCCGTGGTGATGCCGCGCAGGTTGATGCCGGGATTGTTCGGGGACTGCTCCTGGATGAACAGCCCCGGCACGAGGGGCGCCAGCGCCTTGTAGTCGAAGACGCCGGCGCGCTCGAGGAACGAGCCGGAGTAGGCCGTGATCGGCACGGGCACGTCGGCGATCGACTGGACACGTTTTTGCGCGGTGACCGTGAACTGGTCGAGTTGCACGACGTCTTGCGCGGCGAGCCCCCAGGGGGCGAGCGCCAGCAGGCTGGCGCGGACAAGCGTTGGTAGGGTGGTCTTCATGAGGGCAAAGACAGCGCGCCGGGAACGGGGCGAAAGCTGGAGGCCTGTCCGCAGCATGCGGCAAGCCGGTGGAAAACGGATCGAACGGGCAAAAGTTTTTTTGGGAAAAACGCGAGCACCTCCGAAACTCAGGGCGGGGCGATGAGCACTTTCCGTTCAACGTCGCTCAGGCTGTTGAACCTCGCCTGCCAGCGCGTCACCTCGTCCGAGCGGCCCAGTCGCGCATAGAATTTCTGGATGCGCATCACGGATTCGCCGAGCCGCGACTTGTGGAATTCCGGAATGGTGGCGGCGCGCTCCGCCATCGCCTCGAAGCCCTGCACGAGCAGCGATTCGGCCTGTTGCGTGTGGCCGAGGCCCGCGAGGGCATCGCCGAGCAGGTGCCGCGCGTGATGCGTGCTCCAGTCGTCCGGGCGCAGTTTCTCGCGGATCTCGAGGCACTGCCGCGCGATTGGCTCGGCCTCGGCATAACGCTGCTCCTGCAGCAACACCCAGACGCGCAGCGCGTGATAAAAGGCCTCCTCCCAGCTGTCGCGGCCGTATTGCTGCGTCGCATACAGCTGCGCGTCCCGCAGCGCCGCCTCGACCTGCTGCAGGGTGTCCCGCTGCGCCAGCAATGTCTCCAGCGTGAGCCGGGGCGCCCGGCCTTCGGCGGAACGGGGCCGCGCGGCGCTGCCGGGATTCTTGATGCGCTCGCGGATGGCGAAGGCGTCGCGGTACAATTCGATCGCCTCGGGCAGCCGCGATTGCGTCAACGCGATCGTCACCGCCAGCGCGTTGAGCGCACTCGCGGCCTCCAGCGACTCGTCCCCAAAGGTCGTGCGGTTCATCTCCAGCGCTTCCTTCAGGACTCTTTCGGCCTCGTCCAGCCGGCCTTCCTGCGTGAGGGCCGAGCCGAGCCGCATCAGGGTGGTCGCGACGTCGGTCGCGGTGCCCAGTTTGCGCTGCTGGGCCAGCGCGAGCCGGAGATACTGTTCCGCCTCGCTGTGCTTGGCCTGCTGCATCAGGACCCAGCCGCGAATGCTCATCGTGCGCGCGACCTGGATGTGTTCCGGCCCGAACAGTTCTCGCTGCAGTTCGAGCGCGTCGAGGTGGATTTGCGCGGCATTGTCCCACCGCGATTGCGCGCTGTAGACCAGCCCGAGGTAATTGAGCGTTTGCGCCACTTCCGGCGTGTGGCTGCCCTGGGCGCGCGTGCGCAGCTGGAGCGCGTGGAGCAGCGCTTCCTCGGCGCGCTTGTGGTCGCCCATGCGTGAATACACCCCGCTGAGCGTCTCATCCACGCTGGCCTCGGCTTCCGGTTGATCGCGGAGCTCCTTCTTCAGGTCCAGCGCCTGCGCGATCATTTCCTGGAGGGCGCGGCGGTCGCCGCCATTCGCCGAGTACATCAGGATGTCCTTCACCGTGTCGGCCATCCTCGCGCCGCGCCGCTTGCCGGCCTCTGCGCGCAAATAGAGCGTCGTCGAGACGGCGAAACCCGTGGCCAGCGCCAGAGTGACCGCCGTGCCGGCGATGAACGCAAACCGATGCCGCCGCATCAGCTTCTGCAGCAGGTAGGCGGTGCTCGGCGGGCGCGCGGACACCGGCTCGTTTTGCAGGTGCCGCTGGATGTCCCTCGCCAGCCCGTTCGCGGTCTCGTAGCGACGGGCGCGATCTTTTTCCAGGCAGCGCATCACGATCCAGTCGAGATCGCCCCGCAGCCGCAGGGTCAGTTTCGGCGCATCCGTGCCGCGGCGCTTCGCGACCGTCGTGCGATCCGAATCGTTGAGCGTGCGGAGCCGGTGCGACGGCCGGGGCGGTTCCTGTTCGCGGATCCGCCGGCGCATTTCATCGATGCCGGCCTGCACGAGTTCGCTCGTGTCGAACGGCGTGCGGCCCATCAGCAGCTCGTAGAGCAGCACGCCCAGCGAGTAGATGTCGCTGCGGGTATCGATATCGAGCCCGCTCATTTCGGCCTGCTCCGGGCTCACGTAGGCCGGCGTCCCGATGAACTGCTCGAACGCGGTGAACAGCGTGTGGTCGGTCAGGCGGCCGTGCGTCGCCTTCGCGATGCCGAAGTCGATCACCTTCGGCACGGGCTGGCCGTCGTGCAGCGTCACCAGGATGTTCGACGGCTTGATGTCGCGATGAATGATCCCCTTCTGATGCGCGTGCTGGATCGCCTGGCAGACCTTGATGAACAAATCCAGCCGCTGCTCGGTCGGCAGGTTGTTTTGGTCGCAATACTCCGTGATCTTCAGGCCCCGTACCAATTCCATCACGAAGAACGGCCGACCCGCGGCGGTCGCGCCGGCGTCGAGCACGCGCGCAATGTTGGGGTGCTCCATGCGCGCGAGTGCCTGCCGTTCGGCTTCGAACCGCGCGATCACCGCCTTGGTGTCCATGCCGAGCTTGATCACCTTCAGCGCCACGCGCCGCCGCACGGCTTCCTCCTGCTCGGCCATGTAGACCACCCCGCACCCGCCTTCGCCGATCTTCTGCAGCAGCTTGTAGCGGCCGATTCGGTCGCCGGGTTGCTCTTCCGCCACGACGTCGCATTGCGCCGCGGCGGCCGTCAGGTCCGGGGGCGGTTTTTCCAGGAATCCCTCTGCATGCTCGTGCGCGCGGATCAGCGCCTCGATCTGCTCGCGCAGCCCGGCGTCGGGAAGGCACGCCCGCGCGATCCATGCGGCGCGATCAGCGCGAGGCACGGCGAGGGCACGCTCGAAAAGATCCTCGTCGGGGCGGAGGGGCATCGAACCGGTGGCGGGACAGGAACCGCCGCTCAATGCGAAATGCGCCCCCCGGGCGGATCGCTCAACTCTTATTTTTGCGATAGGGCGACGACGCTCCGTTTGCATCGCGAGGAGCCCCGCCACCGTGCGTCACGCTAACTGACCTGAATCCATCACACCCCGAAGTGCGATGGATTCACCCTGGCGCTGATCCTTTTTTCCGCCCAATCGCGCATGTTCGCCGTTCGTCATGAGCCCGACTGCCGTTGCCATTTCTCCCTCGCTGCCTGCTGCCGCCGGCTGGTGCCAGGCGCGCGCGGCCGCGCAACTGCAGCGCTTCGAACTCAAATACCTGGTGGAAGAAGACATGGCGCGGGCTCTCCGGCAGTTCGTGCGCTGCTATCTCGGGCCCGACGAATTCGCGGCCAATGCGGTGGACTGCGCCTATCCCGTGCACTCGTTGTACCTCGATTCGCCGGATTTGGCGCTTTATGCCGCGACGACGGCGGGCGAGCGCAACCGTTTCAAGCTGCGGGTTCGCTTCTACAGCGATGCTCCCGATGCGCCGGTGTTTTTCGAAATCAAGCGACGCTGCAACGAAACCATTTCCAAACTCCGCGCGGCCGTTCGGCGTGACGCGGTGGGGCCGCTGCTCGCGGGCGCTTGGCCGGCTTTTTCCCATCTCGTTACGCCCCGGCCGAAACAATTCTTCGCGCTGCAGGAATTCTGCCGCCTGGTGCGCCGGCTGGACGCGACGCCGCGCTCGCATGTGGTTTACCAGCGCGAAGCCTGGGCCAGTCGCGCGGACAATTCGTTGCGCGTGACCTTCGATCGCGAGGTTCGTTGCGAGGCCCAGTTCCATCCGCGCCTGCACGCGGGTTTCGGCGCGGGCAACGCCGTCGCGCCGTTCGCGCAGCGGGTCATCTGCGAGATCAAGTTCACCGATCGGATGCCGAACTGGTGCGGCGAGATGATCCGCGCGTTCGGTTTGCTGCGAGCCGGCGCCGCGAAATATGCGGAGGGTGTCGCCTTGCTCGGCGAGCAGCAGCTATGCAACTCGGGCGTCGGCTTGAGGATCGCCGCTTCGCCGGACGCGGCCCGCGAGCCGATCCTTGCGGGCCACACCGCCCACGCGTGGTGAACGCGGCGACCGCGGTCAGGCCGAGAGCGGGTGGGTCAGCGACTTCGTGCGCGCCGACACCGCAAACCACGGGCCGTGAGTGACGAACTCCGCGAGCAAGTCGGCGGGCGGAAATTTGATCAGGTAGCCGGCGACGCCAAGTTCCAGCGCGCGCTCCAGATCCGCCGGGTGGTTCGAGGCGGACATTACGGCGACCTTGATGGTGTCCCACTGCGGCTCTTCCCGGATCCGCGCGAGCAACTCGAACCCGCTTTCGTGCGGCATCCGGATGTCGGTAAAGACCAGAAAAGGCTTCGGATGTTCGGCGGGCAGGAAATGCAAATGCGCCAAAGCTTCGGTCGGGGAGTCGAACGTGGCGATCGGATTGGCGATCCCGCCTTCCCGCAGACGATGGCGCAGCAGGAATACATCGTCCTCGCAATCATCGACGATAAAGATGGGTGGCAGTCTAAGATCCGGAAAGTTCATGCTCGTTGAAGCAAAACCGCCCTGGGGGCGCTCGCGGGATTCGGCCTCGGAGGCGTGTCTTGAATCCAAGCCTCGCGCGACCCCCTCGCGAGTAAAAACCCGCCGCCGTCCGCCCGATATCTTCATCGGTAGAATTCCTAAGGGCGTTGTGGTGGCTTCCAGGGCCGCCGGGTGCCGGCTGGCCGCAGGGCGCGGAGCTTCATCCCGCGCATCATGCAGGTCGGCGCGATGGCGTGCAGCGCGGACGACGTCGACGCGGCCTGACAAAAATGTAAGGCAGATTGCTTTCCGCGGCGGCGCCCGAAAATTAGACCGGTCTCCCGGCGTGGGCGTGAGGGAGCACCGTCCGCCTGCGACGGATTCGATCCAACCTTCAATGCCAGCCGCCGAACTTCCCAATCCGCCGCGGATCCTCGTGGTCGAGGACGAGGACAAGACTCGCGATTCGATCGCCGAAGGCTTGCGATTGGAAGGCTGGACGGTGGCGTGCGCCGCGACGGGCGAGGACGCGACCGCGATGCTCGACCGGGACACCTACGACCTCACGGTCCTCGACTGGATGCTGCCGGACCGCGATGGACTGGACGTGCTGCAGCACCTGCGCGGGCGTGGCGGCCAGATGCCGGTGCTCATGTTGACGGCCCGCAGCACGCTGAACGACCGGGTGGTCGGGCTGGACAGTGGCGCGGACGATTACCTGGCCAAGCCGTTTGCGTTTGCCGAACTGGTGGCCCGTTGTCGCGCGCTCCTGCGGCGGCCGGCGTGGACGACCGGGCGGCTCCTGCGCTGCGGCGACCTCCAGCTCGACACCCGCGCGCGGGTCGCGGTGCGCGGCGGCCAGGAAATCCCGCTGACGCCGCGTGAAGTCGATGTATTGGAGTATCTGTTACGAAATCAGGGCCAAACCGTCACGCGCGAGATGCTCGAGCGCGATGTCTGGAAACAGACCCACCGGATGACCTCGCTCGACAATGTGATCGACGTGCAGATCATGCGGTTGCGGCGCAAGGTCGATCTCGAGGGGGTCGAGCGGCTGATCCACACCCAGCGGGGCATCGGCTACCAGCTGGGCAGCAAGCCGGCGTGAGCGGCCACTTGCGCCCGCGCCGGGGACGTGAATCATCGCTCCCCAGCATGAAACACTGGCGCCAGCGGGCGGAGGCATGGTGGGCGCATCGCACCGTCCGGTTTCGGCTCGCGCTGTGGTACGCCGTCGGCGGGATCGTGCTCCTGGCGGGATTCAGCGCGACGTTGTACGTCTATGTCGCCGAACGCATGGCGCGGCCGCTCGCCTATCAACTGCGCAAGGACCTGACGGGGGTCCTGCATTCGCTGGAGGTCCGGCCGGACGGACAATTGTGGTGGAAGGGCGCGCCGATCGGCGACGGTGCCGCGTGGCCGGCGGAAAACCCCTGGTTCGAGCTTTGGGACGAGAACGGCAAACTGGTGCGCCGGCTGTGGCCGTTCCCCGAAAACCGCGTGCAAACGAAGTTTCCGCCCGCGCGGGGGCGCGAGACCCTTTCGGTCTATTATCCCACGCCGACCGCGCCCGACCTGCAGCTCCGCGTGTTGTCGGTGCCGTTCACCGGGGCGGGCGCGCCCCGCGACTGGATGATCCGCATGCTGCGTATCCACGAACCGGTGGCAGAGTCGCTGGGCGCGCTGCGGCTGATCATCGTCGTCGCGCTGCCCATCGTGATCGCGCTGCTGGTGCTGGTCGGCTACTCGTTCACCCGCCGGTGGCTGCTGCCGCTCGATCAGATGGCCGACGAGGCGAAGCGCATCACGGTCGACGATCTCAGCCGCCGGCTGCCCATGGGGAATCCGCACGACGAACTCGGCCGCCTCGCATCCGTGTTCAATGTCACGCTCGATCGACTGCAGGCCTCGTTCGATGCCCTCGATCGCTTCGTGGCCGACGCGTCCCACGAACTGCGGACTCCGCTTACCACGCTCCGCAGCGTCGGCGAGGTCGGCCTGCGGCGGAGTCGCACGGTCGAGGAGTACCGCGAAATCATCGGCAGCATGCTGGAGGAAGCGCAGCGGCTGCAGTTGCTGATCCAGCGACTGCTCGACCTCGCGAGCGCCGAGGGCGGCGCGACAGCGCTACACCGCACGGAGGTGCAGATCGACGAGTATGCCGCCGCCTGCGTGAACGAATTGAGCATCCTGGCCGAAGCCAAGCAGCAGCAGATATCGTTGCACGCGTCGCCGTGCACGGCGGTCACCGACCCGGTGCTGTTCCGGCAGGCCCTGCAAAATCTCCTCGATAACGCGATCAAGTATGGCCCGGACGGCTCGACGATCCACGTCGACATCGCGGCCGGCGCCGAATCGGTCGAGGTCAGTGTGACCGACCATGGGCCTGGCATCAGTCCGGAAAGTCGCGCGCACCTCACCGAACGATTCTTTCGGCCGGACCGTGGCCGCGGACGGCACAGCGGCGGCTATGGTCTCGGTCTTTCGATCACCAAGGCGTACATGCGCGTGCTGGGCGGTTCGCTCGCCTACGAGCCGGCGGAGCCGCGTGGCAGTACTTTTCGGCTGACGCTGCCGCGAAGCTGATCGCAGGCGCAGGCGGGCGCCGGCGCGACGAGGGAAAAAGAAACCCCGCGCGTCGCTGAAGCAACGACGCGCGGGGACCAGCGCCCTCAATTTGCCACAACAGCTTGCGCTAAATTCGTGTGGGTGGCCGAAGTGGCTCGCAGCAGTTCGAGGTACGGGCTGAGCGTGTGAGTGCGACCGCGCACCGACAAGCGGTTGCGCCTGACAAATCGGTCAGACGCGCGGAAGCTCATCGCTGGTCGTCGCGCGGCCGAGCACGCCAAAGTGGGCGGGCCTTCGAGCCCAGCCTCGGCGGTGACATTTTGGTCAGCGGCGCCGTGCCGGGCGGGCGGCGGTGATGTCGCATCGCACGGCAAGGATCGGCGGCACGCAGCGTTGCATGCTCGACACCGGTCGCTGGAAACATTTGTTCGCGCGCATGGTTGATTGGGACGAGCCGGGCCGCCGTGTGATCCCCGCCTGGGGTTGGGCGGCGCTGGTCGCGCTCGTCACGGCGGCCGTGTTTGCTGGCGTCCGCCACGGCTCCCTCCTCGCGTGGGACGACGACATCAACCTCACGACCAATCCGCATCTGCGCGCGCTCTCGGCGGCGAATGTCCGCTGGATGTGGACGGATTTCGAGTACATGCGACGCTATGTGCCGCTGACGTGGCTCGGCTGGGCGATCGAACACGCGCTGTTCGGACTGACTCCGAGCTCGTGCCACGCCGGAAACCTGCTTTTCCATTCGGCCAACGCTGCGCTGGTTTTCCTGCTCGTGCGGGCGATTCTCGAGCTTTGGCGGCGCGACTCGCCACTGACCCCCTCGACGAATCTCGCGGCCTGTGCGGCGGGCGCACTCTTCTGGTCACTCCATCCGTTGCGCGTGGAGATTGTCGCGTGGGCGTCCGGCCGGATTTATGCACAGGCGCTTTTTTTCCTGCTGGTGGCGACGCTCGCGTATTTGCGGGCGGCGCCCGCGGCGCGGGGCACGGGATCGCGGCGTGGCTGGTTCACGGTGGCGGTGTTAGCCTACACCGCGTCGCTGCTCACCCATCCGCTGGGATTCACCGGTGTCGCGGTGCTGCTGGTGGCGGACATTTGGTTGCTGCGGCGGGTGGATGGACGAAAGGCGCTTTGGCGCGACCCGGCCAACCGCGCCGTATGGTTGGAGAAGATACCGTTCGTCGTGGTGGCGGTCGCGGTTCTCGGCATCACGCTCCTGGCGCGTTTTCACGCGAGGGGCCTGTGGGATCCTCCGCCGACGCTCGCGCAGTTCGGGCTCCTGCCGCGCCTGATGCAGGCGTGCTATATCTGGGCGCATTACGTCTGGCGGCCGCTGGTGCCGGTTGGTCTCGCCCCGGTGTACACCACCCTGGTCTGGTTCAAGCCGACCGATGCGGTGTTCGTGGCCAGCGCCGCGGCCGTCGCGATGGTCACCGCGATCCTCTGGTGGCGGCGGGCGGCGTGGCCCGGCGGGTGCGCCTTGTGGCTGGTCCACCTAATCGTGCTTGTGCCGACGCTCGGCCTGACCGAGTACCCGCACTACCCGAGCGACCGCTACAGCTACCTTCAGGGGGTGCTGTGGGCGCCGGCCTTTGCGGTCGCGCTGCGGTGGTTGCGCGCGCGTTGCGACCGGCGGCTCGTGGCCGGGCTGGGGGGGGCGACGCTCGCGGCGCTCAGCGCACTGACGGGGGGCCAGATTCGGATTTGGCGGAACAGCGAGACGCTTTT
>Ga0080064_1006320_pt1 | contig 12921 bp, 17 predicted proteins | sample Subgrocontami54m_FD_69260 | JGI IMG/M metagenome (GOLD analysis project Ga0080064, IMG submission 69260) | Subsurface groundwater microbial communities from S. Glens Falls, New York, USA - GMW46 contaminated, 5.4 m (SPADES assembly) (version 2) ...
GCGCAAGAACTCGTCGGCGCGCCGACCGCGTGCCTTGAACGGCACGCCCACGGCCTCGTATTCGTCCTCGGACCAGCCGATGCCGAGGCCCACATCGAGCCGGCCGCCCGACAGCACATCGAGCGTGGCCAGCTGCTTGGCCAGCACGACGGGCGCGTAATACGGCATGATCAGCACGCTCGTGCCCAGACGGATGCGCGTGGTGGCCGCGGCCACGTACGCCAGCGTGACGATCGGATCGAACACGCGCTCGAACGCCTTCGGCCAGACCTTGCCCGGGGCGGGCGGATATTCGTTCTTCGGCTCCAGCGCGTAGAGCAAGCGCTGGAACACCCAGAGCGAGTGATAGCCGAGCGCCTCGGCCTGTCGCGCGATCGTGACCTGATTTTCCGGCGTGGCCCAGTCGCCCGACGTCGGCAGTGAGAAACCGAGTTTCATGCGGCGCATAGTAGACGAGGCCGTCAGGATATCAATCGGGTGTAAATGGGGGAGCGACCATTCCATCTGTCGGCACGCTGGCGCAGCGCTCAGCGGCCGTATCTCGCCTTGAACTCGCGCTCCGCTGTGGTCTCGTGCGCTTGCATCTCGGCCTCGAACTCCGGGCCGTCCCAGGCGCGGTGGTCGCCCTTGGCGTAGCTGAGTGCGTTGCGCCGGTAGAGCATGGCGTTGACCCGGTTGGCGATGAAGCTGTTGACGCTACGCACCACCTTGGCCGGCGTTCCCATCACGATCGAGTTGGGCGGGACGATCGTGTTGTCGGTGACGTAGCTGTGGCCGGCGACGATCGAGTTCTCGCCGATCACCGCGCCCTCCATCACGGTGGCGCCGATGCCGATCAGGCAGTTGTCGCCAATGGTGCAGCCGTGCAGCACGACGCGGTGCGCAATCGAGCAGTAGTCGCCGACGACGGTGGGGTGGCGATAGCCGACGTGCACCATGGCGTGGTCCTGCAGATTGGTGTAGCGGCCCAGGCGCACATGGAAGCCCTCGGCGCGAATGACGCTGTAGGTCCAAAGGCTCGAGTTCTCGCCGATCTCGACCTTCCCGCGCACGCTGGCCGTGGGGTCGATATAGGCGAGCTGAGGGAAGCGATTCGCAAGGTCGACATGCATCGGCGACGATCCTGCCTGTGAGCAACCCTCTCTAGCACGCGTCTGCCACCTTGACATTGCCGGCGGCTCGGCGACAACGGCCCAGGCAGCAGCGAGCGAGGAGGGCCGCATGGCCGACGCCGCCAGGACCCGGCTGATCGAGATCGTGCGGCAGCGATCGTTCTCCAGCGGGGGCGAGACCAAGCTCGTGTCCGGGCGCTCGACCAGCTTCTACTTCGACATGAAGCCCTCCATGCTGCATCCCGAGGGCGCCCACCTCATGGCCACGCTCATCCTCGAGGCGCTGGAGGGCGCGCGTGTCGACCTGATCGGCGGGCTCGAGATGGGGGCCGTGCCGCTCGCCACCGCCGTGGCGCTCGCGAGCCATGGCCGGGGCCGGCCGATCGGCGCGTTCTTCGTGCGCAAGCAGGCCAAGGAGCACGGCGCCAGAAAGTTGGTGGAGGGGCTGGCCCCCGGCGAGACCTTGGCGGGCAAGCGGGTCGCCATCCTGGAGGACGTGACGACCACCGGGGGCTCGTCCATGCAGGCGATTGCGGCGGTGCGGGCCGAGGGGGCGATCGTCGAGCGCGTGATCGTCGTGGTCGACCGCCTCGAGGGCGCAGCCGAGACCTTCAAGGCCGCCGGCATCCCCTTCACGGCCATCCTGACCGCTGCCGATTTCCGCTGAGGAGCCGCGACGGGCGCGCTATGCGCTTGATCGCCGCGCCGCGCTCACCTATAGACGGGAGCCTACCCGCCCCGTTCGTCTAGCGGTCAGGACGTCAGCCTCTCACGTTGAAAACAGGGGTTCGATTCCCCTACGGGGCGCCAAGATACGGCGAACAAAAGCATCGGGCGCATAAGCTCGATGTATCGCACGATCAATGACGATAGGCAGCTTGGGCTGCCCGCCATTTTTGAGAACCTTCGGATCGGCGGCGGGAAGGACAAGCAGCGTGTGGCGTTCGCGCCCGAGTTTGTCCAGGAGAGAATTCTCGCCGACGGGGTGTTCGGTAAGCCTGAGCAGGAGCCCGCCGTATACCGGGTCGGCGGGATGTCGTCCCAGGCAAACAACGTGCGCTCGACGGCATCGATCTTCATGGGCCACCTCGCGTGCTCCGATGGAGTTCACGCGGCGGTCATCGACGTCTCGCCGACGCCGTCGAGGGCGAAGTCGAGCCGCTCGCCCGGCGCGATGTCGACGGTGGTGACGACGCTGCCGGTGATGACCACCATGCCCGCCCTCATGGGCCGGCCGCGCTCGACGGCCAGGTTGGCGAGCCATGCCAGCGCGCCCATGGGGTCGTCGGTCTTGCCCGTCGCCTCCTCCTTGCCGTTGCGCTCGAGCACGCCGCGGATGCCGTTGAGGTCGGAGCCCGACGGCGGCGGCTTGGCGGCGCCGATGACGATGCCGCCGTTCCAGGCGTTGTCCGCGATCAGCGAGAGGGCCTTGGAGCTCTTGTAATCGGCGTGGCGGTCCTCGATCAGCTCGAAGGCGGCCATGATCTCGCCCACGGCGGCGCGCGCCGTCGCGCGCGTGTAGGGCGCGGCCTGCTTGCCGAGGTCGCGCCCGAGCCGCACCGCCAGCTCGCACTCCACCCGCACATTGACGAAATCGGCCTTGGCTATCTTCGCCGGAGAGATGTGCACGCGGGACGAAAAGATCGCGCCGCCGCAGGGATGGTCGATGCCCATCAGCTCCTGCATGACCTTGGTGGTGACGGCGATCTTGCGGCCGGCGATGCGCCCGAGGCGCGGCTCCCACAGGGCGCACAGCGCCTCCTGCGCCGCATAGGCGTCATCGAAGTTTGCTGGCGCGATTGCCTCGGGCAGGTTCTGGTAGCGGGCGCGGGCGCGATGCGCCTCGTCGAGGAAGCGGGCGGCGTCGGTGGCGGAGAACATGGGGTGGTCTCGCGGGCTGCGGGCGTGGGAGCGTGCCCAGGGCTTTCGCAAAGGCTCTCGTCGGCTATGATCGACGTTAGCATTGCCGGCGCAGCCGCCGCCAGCCAGCTCGCCCAACAACTTCGGGAGACGCCCCATGTTCGAGACCACCATCGCCGGCAGCCTGCCGAAGCCCGCCTGGCTCGCCGAGCCGAACAAGCTGTGGCCGACGTGGCGGCTCGAGGGCGCGGAGCTCGAGCAGGCCAAGGGCGATGCCACCCTGCTTGCCATCAAGCAGCAGGAGGACGCCGGCATCGACATCGTCGGCGACGGCGAGCAGGCGCGCCAGCATTTCGTGCACGGCTTCCTGGAGCGCGTCGAAGGCATCGACTTCGCCCACAAGGTGGAGATGGGCATCCGCGCCGACCGCTATAAGGCGATGGTGCCGCAGGTGGTGGGCCCCGTGCGCCTCAAGGGCCGCGTGCACGCGTTCGAAGCGCAGCTCGCGCGCGCCCACACCAAGCGCAAGCTGAAATTCACCCTGCCCGGGCCGATGACCATCGCCGACACCATCGCCGACCGCCACTACGGCGACAAGGGGAAGATGGCGATGGCCTTCGCCGGGCTCCTGAACCAGGGGGCGCGCGCGCGGGAGAAGGACGGCGTCGACGTCATCCAGTTCGACGAGCCGGCCTTCAACGTGTTCATGGGCGAGGTGACCGAGTGGGGCATCGCCGCGCTGGAGCGCGCCGCCGAGGGCCTCAAATGTACGACCGCAGTGCACATCTGCTACGGCTACGGCATCAAGGCCAACATCGACTGGAAGGCGACGCTGGGCGGCGTGTGGCGGCAGTACGAGGCGATCTTCCCGGCGATCGCGAAATCCAAGATCAGCCAAGTCTCCGTCGAGTGCCGCAACTCCAAGGTGCCGATGCGCCTGCTCTCCCTGCTCGAGGGCAAGGACATCCTGGTCGGCGCCATCGACGTGGCTTCCGACACAGTCGAGACGCCGGAGGAGGTAGCGGCCGTGGTGGCGGAGGCGGTCAAGCACGTGGCCAGGGAGCGCATCCAGCTCTGCACCAACTGCGGCATGGCCCCCATGCGCCGCGACATCGCCTACGCCAAGCTCGCCGCGCTGGCCCAGGGGGCGGCGCTGGCGCGCCAGCAATTCGGCTGAGCCGCCATTGGCAATTTGTTGATGGGCAAGGCTGCAGAGGAGCGGTTGGATCTCTGAAGCAATGGTAGTATTCTGAATAGCCGTTTTTGGAGTGGGCTTTGCCTGTGCACCCGAGCGCAATTCTCGAGAACCTAGGGCAGACGCGACGTGGGCGAGTCGGTCGCGTCGTCAGGGTCGTGCCCGGCATGCTCTTCTACGTCGAGGCACCTCTCGACGACTTCATGAGGGAAACGTACGCGGTCAAACTCAACAACGTACTAGTTTTTCGCGACGGCCACATCAGTCCCTACAGAGGAGAGTCGTTTGCAGAGCTAGGAATCTGGGATGGGGCGCTAGTTCTTGTTGTCGACGCTGAGAGGCCGGGCGAACCGAAAACGGTCGTAGTCGAGCCGGCAGCCTCCTCCGGCTATATTCGTGAGTTTGCGTCCAGGCTATTCCGCTAGGAAGCACAACTTTTTCGTCGACCAAGTGGTTGCGATGGGCGAGGGGCTACACCCCGACACTCCACCCTTCGATCGGGTGCGCGTCGATCGGGAACTACCGCAGGAGGCGCGCGCTTGGGGACGCATCCTCGATGTTTCCGCCCTTGAGGCGGGCGACCTTTTGCTGTTTCGCCCTGCCAGCTCGAGTCTGGATCGCATTTCGAAGAGTATCGTGGAAGCGCAGGCGCGCGGTGGGTTCCCCGAGCGCCACGCCCGCTGGACGCATGCAGCAGTGTATCTTGGCGACGATGAGCATATCTGCGAGGCGAATTTCGGCATCATCGGCTTTCCGAGGGGTGTGATCCTGCGCTCGGTTCACAGCTACTGTGATGGCGTTCATGTGATACGAGCGCGCCGCCCTCGGAACATGACGCCCCAGCAGCGACTGCGGATAGCGATCGGCGCCTTGCGCAATCTGCGAAGGAGCTACAGCTTCAAGCAAGTCTTCGATTTCTATGTGGCGGCTGCAAGCGGGCGTGGCTTCTGGTCAGCCATGCCACGCGGGCCGCGGATCCGAGTGCGGGCGCTGGTGTGCTCTACGCTGTATCAGGACGCCTACAATTTTGCCCACCACGGGACGCGCGTCCTTCTGGGCACGCTATCTACGCCCGCGCATCTCAGTGCGAGCGCCGACTTTGAAGCCGACGAGCCGGAGCTGAGATGGCGGCTGATCGAATGAGGAGACACCTGGACGCCAACTCGTCAGCGATCCTGCATCGACGCGATGATCGACCTATAGCCCTGCATCAAAATGCCCTGGTCGGTGCCGGCGGCCAGCATGTTGAAGCCGAGCGCACGATACTCTCGCGCCCATTTCTGGTCCGACGGCATGAAGCCGAGGGCCTTCTTGTGCTTGCGGCCGGCGGCGACGATCCGCTTCACGGCGTCGAGATATTTGGGGTGATCGAATTGCCCTGCAATGCCGAGGAAATTGGTCAGGTCGAAATGCCCGACCCAGAGCACGTCGATGCCGTCCACCGCGGCGATTGCCTCCGCCGCCTCGAGCCCGCGCTCGGTCTCGATCTGGGCGATGACGATGTTGCGCTGGTCCGCGGCCTTCATCTTTTCCTGCGGCGGCCCCGGCTGATAGTCGTCGTGCGCAAAGCCGAAGGCCGCCCCGCGCCGTCCCTTGGGCGGATAACGCGTCGCCTCGGCGATGCTGCGGGCCTGTGCCGCGCTCTCCACCATCGGCACCATGACGCCCTGCGCGCCGACGTCGAGGGCACGGGCGAGGAAGTGGTATTCGCCGCGCGGCACACGCACCATTGGCGCGATGCCGATGCCGCGGCAGAAGGAGACTTGCGCCTTCACGCTCTCGAGGCCGAGACCGGTGTGCTCCATGTCGTAGAGCACGAACTCGGCTCCGGCGAGCTTCAGGATCTGGGCGATGCCCGGCGAGAAGAACTCGAACACCATGGCCCCGACCACCGTCTCGCCGGCAAGCGCCCGGGCGCGCAAGGATCTCTTGGCCAACGTACTCTCCCTCCCCGGCTTCGACCTCGCCTGGAAATGCCCCGCCCGCCACTATATAGAAGGCCCGTCACGCGGGCGTGGCGAAACGGTAGACGCAACGGACTTGAGGAGCGACTTGAGTGCTCCCGCGGGAAACCGGGGATGCAGAACTGCCCAAACTCGGGGAAACCTTCGCTGGCAATCCCGAGCCAAGCCCTCGACGAGCCCGGCGCCTCTGCGGGCCAGGCTTTCGAGGGAAGGTGTAGAGACTAGACGGGCAGCACCTAACCTCCGCACCACCGGAGCAGGGTGAAGGGATAGTCCAGACCACAAACTCGCCCCGCAGATGCATGCGGCAAGGCGAGGGCGGCGAAAGCCGTAGCTGGTAAGAAAATCCGTTGGGCCGCAAGGCCTGTGGGGGTTCAAGTCCCCCCGCCCGCACCATCCCTCATCCATGCTGCAGTGCACACCGCGGACCCGGCTCATTCGATCGGGCTTATCCACAAGGTGCCGCGAAGCGGGCGTGCCGATGCTGCGCTGGTAGTGCTATCCTGCAACCAACAAGGGGGTGGCTCAACCATCCTAGCGGGGAGGTACGCACATGCTGTCGAGCAGGCAGTGCCCGCACACCGGGATCGTCAATTTCTTCGCGCAAGCGGAGCCGTTTCTTGCCATCGGCTCGGTGATCAGAGCCGGCGAGCCCGCGCTCTATCATTGGCGCTGCTATCTGGGCCATGAGCCGGTCGCCGGCACCGCGCCAGATATGCGGACGGCGGAGATTCACCTTTGCAGCCACCTCCGCGAGCTCGAGCGTGCGACTGCGCTGATCGGCGAGGACGCGCTCGCCGCTGCACCGGTCTCGGTCAGAGAGGACCACTATTCCGCTGCCGACTTTCCGGCAGTGGGTGCAAACCCGTAGCCGCTGCGGGCGTTCCTGCCCGTGTTGTGGGGGCGAAGCGATGAAAGACCTCGTCGTGCGTATGGGCCGCGCCGGCATGCCGGTGGCGGTAGTTCTCGCCATGGGCGGCTGTGCCTGGCAGACGATGGAAAACAGCTCCGAACTCAAGACCGGAGTCGTCGAGCCGGCGAGCAAGGGCACGGATGTGCGCACGGCCACGCCAGCGCCCGCGGCCACGCCGAAGCCCAAGAAGGACAAGATCGCGGCTGCCAAGAACCCGGAGAAATCCGCGCCTGCTGCCAAACAACAGCGGCCGGCACCGCCGCTCGCGCCCCAGGACGAGGCGAGTTGCGCCAATGTCGATGGATGCGTCTCCGTCCTCAAGGCGATGGTCGCCGACCCCGATCGCACCTGGATCCAGCGGCCGGCGGCGTCCGCCGTGCTCGCCAACGGCGTGCGCCTGTTCGCCTATCGCTCGCTCAGGGCGAAGCTCACCTGCGGCGAGCTCGCCGCCGCGCTGACCGAGATCGAGACGGCCGCGCACGCGTTCAGCGGCTCCATCCCCGGTCTGCAGCCCGAGCAGACCACCCGCGTGCGCATCCTCAGCGTGGAGGTGGGCGACGAGCTCCTGGCCGAGAACGCGCGGCGCTGCTCGCCGCAGAGCAAGGATGGGCCCATCGGCTCGGCTGCCCCGCTCGTCGAACCGGCGGCGCGTCAGCCCGGAGCGCCGGGGTAGGTGACAAACGGCGCATGAACGTCACTTGGTGCGGGCTAGGTAGTGCGCGTGCTCGAGGTGGCACAGACTCACGCGCCATTCTATCGGCTTGTCGTCGAGCGTGAAGGCGGTGCGGTCGATGCGCAGCAGCGGCGCTCCCGGCGGGACGCCCAGCGTCGCTGCGATTTCCGCGTCCGCCGCCACGGCGGACAGCCGGTCGTCGGTGCGCAGCACCAGGACGCCGTAGGCTTTCTGAAACAGGTCATAGAGCGTGTTGGGGATCTCGGGGCGCTCGGCCAGTCCCGGGAACAGCGCTTCGGGCAGGGCGATCGTCTCCCTGATGAAGGGCCGGCCGTTACGGCTGCGCGTGCGGGCGATGCGGATCACGCGCGCGCCGTGCTCGAGCGCCAGCGCTTTGCGCTCGCCCGCGTCGGCCGAACCTACCTTCGTGATGATATCCCGGCTGTCCGGGATCACGGCGGCGCCGGCATCGTCGTAGAGATTGAAGAAGCGGAACAGCACGTGCGCCGGCGTGTGCTCGACCACGAACGTGCCCCGCCCCTGCCGGCGGGTCACCAGCCGCTCGGAAGCCAGCTCGCTGATGGCCTTGCGCGCCGTGCCCTGGCTGACGCCGAACTCGGCGGCGATTTCGAACTCGTTGGGGATGAGCTGGCCCGGCTTCCATTCGCCCGAACGGATGCGCTCGACCAGGCGGTCGCGCACCCGGACATAGAGAGGACGGCCATCGTCGGATAGGCTCATGCTGCACCATCTGCCAAAATGTACGACTGGATTATCGCCGAAATCTTATATAAGAATAGAGGTTTCCGAAAGCGCCTGCCCCGCGCGGGCGCGAGCCGAGCAACGAGGGGAAAGAGCGTGCCGTCACCGCATTTTCTGGTGCATAGCCCGAAGGACAATGTCGGCGTGGTCGTGGTCGAAGGGCTGCGCGCCGGAACCGACATGCTGGGCGTCGTCACCGAGACCGACAAGACGCTGAAGCTGAAGTCCAAGGACGACATCCCGATCGGCCACAAGGTCGCGCTGAAGCCCCTGAAGAAGGGCGAGACCGTCATCAAGTACGGCGAGGATATCGGCCGGATGGTGGCCGACGCCGCCGTGGGCGAGCACGTGCACGTGCAGAACCTCAAGACGAAGCGCTGGTGAAGGGGCGGACGCGATGGCTGCGAAGTCCAATGGCAAGCGTGCAAGGTCCAGCAACCTGAGCTTTCGCGGCTGGCGGCGCGAGAACGGCCGCGTCGGCGTGCGCAACCACGTCGTCATCCTGCCGCTCGACGACCTCTCCAACGCCGCCAGCGAGGCCGTCGCCGGTCACATCAAGGGCACGATGGCGCTGCCGCATGCCTATGGCCGCCTGCAGTTCGGCGCCGACCTCGACCTGTTCTTTCGCACGCTGATCGGCACCGGCTCCAATCCCAATGTCGCCGCCGTCGTCGTCATCGGCATCGAGGACGGCTGGACAAGCCGTGTGGTCGACGGCATCGCCAAGACCGGCAAGCCGGTCGCCGGCTTCGGCATCGAGGGCCACGGCGACATCGCCACCATCGCCAAGGCCTCGCACAAGGCCAAGGAGTTCCTGCACTGGGCCTCGGAGCTCGAGCGCGAGGAATGCCCCATCTCCGACTTGTGGGTGTCGACCAAGTGCGGCGAGAGCGACACCACGACGGGGCTCGCGTCCTGCCCCACCGTCGGCAACATGTACGACAAGCTCATCCCCAAGGGCATCACCGGTGTCTTCGGCGAGACCTCCGAGATCACCGGCGCCGAGCACATCGCCAAGTCGCGCGCCGTCAACGCCAAGATCGGCGACAAGTGGATGAAGGTGTTCCAAGCCTACCAGGATGAGGTGATCGAGGCGCACAGGACCGACAATCTCATGGACAGCCAGCCGACCAAGGGCAACATCGCCGGCGGGCTCACCACCATCGAGGAGAAGGCGCTGGGCAACCTCGAGAAGATCGGCCGCAAGTGCAAGTACATCGAGGTGCTGGAGCCGGCCGAGGCGCCGGCGGCGGGGCCGGGCCTCTACTATATGGACACCTCGTCGGCGGCGGCCGAGTGCGTGACGCTGATGGCGGCGGCCGGCTACGTCGTGCACACCTTCCCGACCGGCCAGGGCAACATCATCGGCAACCCGATCCTTCCGGTGATCAAGATCTCCGGCAACCCGCGGACGGTGCGCACCATGCCCGAACACATCGACCTCGACGTGTCGGGCATCCTGCGCCGCGAGCTGACGCTGGACACGGCGGGCGACGCGCTGATCGATATGGTGGTCCGCACGGCCAACGGCCGGCTCACGGCAGCCGAGGCGCTGGGCCACCGCGAGTTCGTCATGACCAAGCTCTATCGCAGCGCGTAGGTGTCATACCGGCACTCGTTGCCGGGATCCATCTCACCGCTTGCTTCGGCGCCCGCTGACGGCTGGATACCGGGGACAAGCCCCGGGATGACCCAGATGAATGCGCCAACCTTCAGTCTGAAGCTCCCGAGCCTCGAGCTGTTGCCGGCCTATGCGGACGCGCTCGGGCGCGGCTGGTCGCCGAACAATATCGAGGATGTGAGCGGGACGCATCTCGCCGCCATCCGCGAAGGTCCAGCCGCATTCGTAGCATCGCTGCTGAGCCAGACTGGCACCATCAAGATGCCCGACGGCAGCGAGCAGCCGAAGCTGCCCAGTCGCGTGCGCTGGATGTGGGACGGAGAATTCGTCGGCCAGATCGGCCTGCGCTGGCAGCCGGGCACCGACGCCTTGCCGCCCCATGTGCTGGGCCACATCGGCTATGCGGTGGTGCCCTGGAAGCGCCGGCGCGGCCATGCGACCGAGGCGCTCCGCCTGACGCTCATCGAAGCCGCCAAGGTGGGCTTGCGCCATGTCGACATCACCACCGATCGCGACAATGTCGCCTCGTGCCGCGTGATCGAGGCCAACGGCGGCCATTTCGTGGAGGAATTCGTCAACCGCCACTACAATGACGAGGTGCGGCTGCGCTATGCGATCGATCTATCGGCTGGCACCGGTGGGAGCACGAGCGAAAGACAATGAGAATCACGCGCATCCGCGAAGCCACGGCGCCGATCGCGTCTGACATCCGCAACGCCTTCATCTCGTTCTCGACCATGACCATCAGCCTGGTGGCGGTCGAGACCGACGTGGTGCGCGATGGCAAGCCGGTGGTCGGCTACGGCTTCTCCTCCAATGGGCGCTACGCGCAGGGGGGCATCCTGCGCGAGCGGCTCATCCCGCGCATCCTGGCCGCCGATCCGAAGTCGCTCGACGACACGGCCAACGACAACCTCGACCCGTTCGCGATCTGGAAGGCCTGCATGGCCAACGAGAAGCCCGGCGGCCACGGCGATCGGGCGCACGCGGCCGGTGCGCTCGACATGGCCGTGTGGGATGCGGTCGCCAAGATTGCGGAGAAGCCCCTGTGGCGGCTGCTGGCGGAACGTTGCAACGGCGGGCGCCACGATGAGAAGGTGCTCGTGTATCCCGGCGGCGGCTACTACTACCCCGGCAAGGAGCTCGACGGCCTCAGGGCCGAGATGCACGGCTACCAGCAGCAAGGCTACAAGGTGGTCAAGATGAAGATCGGTGGCGCCGATCTCGCCACGGATATCAAGCGCATCGAGGCCGTGATCGAGGTCGCCGGCGGCGGCGGCAACGTCGCCGTCGACGCCAACGGCCACTTCGATCTCGCCACCGCGCTGGCCTACGGCCGGGCGATCGAGCCCTACGGCCTCTTCTGGTACGAGGAGCCGGGCGATCCGCTCGACTACCGGCTCAACGCCACGCTGGCCGAGCAATATGCCGGCGCGCTGGCCACGGGCGAGAACCTGTTTTCCGCCATCGACGGCAAGAATCTGCTGCGCTACGGCGGCCTGCGGCCCGACCGCGACTGGGTGCAGATCGATCCGGCGCTCGCCTATGGCCTCACCGAGTATCTGCGCTTTCTCGACGTGGCCAGCCAGATGGGCTGGTCGCGGCGGCGATTCATTCCCCACGGCGGGCATCAGCTGGCGCTCAACATCGCGGCCGGCCTGCAGCTCGGAGGCTCGGAGAGCTATCCCGGCGTGTTCCAGCCCTACGGCGGCTTCGCCGACAATGTCTCGATCGTCGACGGCTATGCGCGGCTGCACGAGGAGCCGGGCATCGGCATGGAGCTGCGGGCGCAGATGTTCGCCGAGATGCGCAGGCGACTGGAGATGGATTGATCGCGTGGCGATCTCCTCGATATCCATGCCGCCCTCGGCCGAGAACGGCAGCTGGGGCCCTTGGTGGCGGGATCGTTGAGCGCCGCCGCGAACATCTCCCGCGCGCCGCTCGTAAGCCTATTGTCGGGTGACCTCGCCGAGCCACACCACGGCCGCGTCGGCCGCCGCGCGCGCCTGCTCCAGGCTCGCATAGCTGAGCCCGGAGGCGAACCGCACCGGCGTCCAGGCCCCCTGGTCCTCGGGGTCGCGCCGGAACTCCTCGTAACCGAAGGTGCCGTCCGGCCGCCGGAACAGGTCGACGCAGCGCAGGCCATCGTCCGTCTCGAGGCTCGCCAGCACGACCCAGGACTTATCGATGCGCCGCGACATGAATACCAGCTGGCCGGCTCACTTCCCGTACTTGGCCCAATAGGCGCCGAACTGCGCCTGCTCGTTCGGCTTGTCTTCGGAGATCATGATGACGAGGTGGGTGATGTTGACGAAGCAGCACCAGTTCAGGTTCTCGCCGAGCCAGTTGCCCTGCCAGGTGCCGCGGCCCATCGACAGGGTGAAGGGCAGGCCGTTGTCGAAGGGCGCCGTGACTGCCTCGCCGATGCGCGCCTGGCCGTTAACGCCGATCTCGGTTGCATACCCGCGCATAGCCGCACGCGCCTTGACGACCATTGGGGCAATATGGTCGTCTGGTGCGGTCTTGCCGCGCGACTGGCGCGCGGCCATTTGGGTATTGCGCATGAACGACATTTTCTTTCAACCCGCTACGCCATTCTCATAGGCCGCGCAGGTACAAACTTGTCAACCGCATCTCAGAAACATTTTGAAACCGGACCGCGGCAGAGATAGCCGCCGAGCTGGCCGGGTATTCTTGTCTGGCGCTGGCGCGTCTGCGCAGGGCGCCGACAAATTGGACCCGGCAAGACGGTCCAGCAACTTATTGATGTCCGTTACGGATGCCGAACAAGTCGACCGCACTTGAGAAGGCGCTGGCGGTA
>Ga0080064_1006321_pt1 | contig 12921 bp, 9 predicted proteins | sample Subgrocontami54m_FD_69260 | JGI IMG/M metagenome (GOLD analysis project Ga0080064, IMG submission 69260) | Subsurface groundwater microbial communities from S. Glens Falls, New York, USA - GMW46 contaminated, 5.4 m (SPADES assembly) (version 2) ...
TCCCCGCCCCCGCTCCCGCCCACCCCTTTGACAAGCCGACGACGCTGGCGATCCTCGCCGGCTTCGCGCGCAACCGGCGCGTGATCGTCACCGGCTTTCACGGCACCGGAAAATCGACGCACATCGAGCAGGTCGCCGCGCGGCTGAACTGGCCGCTGGTGCGCGTCAATCTCGACAGCCACATCAGCCGTATCGATCTCATCGGCAAGGACGCCATCGTCATCAAGGACGGGCAGCAGATCACGGAGTTCCGCGACGGAATTTTGCCCTGGGCTTATCAGCACAACGTGGCGATATGCTTCGACGAATATGACGCGGGCCGCCCGGACGTGATGTTCGTCATTCAGCGCGTGCTGGAATCGTCCGGCCGGCTGACGCTGCTCGACCAGAGCCGCGTGATCAAGCCGCATCCGGCATTTCGGCTGTTCGCCACCGCCAACACCATCGGGCTTGGCGACACCAGCGGGCTCTATCATGGGACGCAGCAGATCAACCAGGCGCAGATGGACCGCTGGTCTATCGTCACCACGCTCAATTATCTGCCGCACGACAACGAAGTCGAAATCGTGCTGGCCAAGGCCAAGCATTACCGCACGAATGAAGGCCGCGAGATTGTCGGCAAGATGGTGCGGGTGGCGGACCTCACGCGCAACGCTTTCATGAACGGCGACTTGTCGACGGTCATGAGCCCGCGCACGGTAATCACCTGGGCGGAGAATGCCGACATCTTCAAGGACATCGGCTTCGCCTTCCGCGTCACCTTCCTGAACAAATGCGATGAGCTGGAGCGGCCGCTGGTCGCCGAATTCTATCAGCGCTGCTTCGGGCAGGAATTGCCGGAGTCGTCGGTGAACGTGGCGCTGTCGTAATCTGTCGTTCCGGGGCGCGCCAAAAGCGCGAACCCGGAATCCAGATCGATGTGCCGAGCTTGTTTCTGGTTTCCGGGTCCGGCGCTATGCGCCATCCCGGAATGACGAATAGCAAGACCCGAAACCATGGTTTCCAATAGCAAGCCGAAATCTTCGCCGAAACAATCGCCGACCGAGCCGTTCAAGCGCGCGGTCAGCGGGTGTTTGCGTGCGATTGCGAAGAAGCCCGGCCTGGAAGTTTCCTTCGCCGCCGAGCGGCCCGGTCTTGCCGGCGGCAAGGCGCGGTTGCCAGAACCGGCGCGCAAGCTGACCGCGCATGACGCCGCGATCGTGCGCGGCCATGCCGACGCCATGGCGTTGCGGCTGGCGTGCCATGATCCTGGCGTGCATCGGCGCATTCAGCCGGGCGGCCAGCAGGCGCGCGCGGTGTTCGAGGCGATAGAGCAGGCCCGCGTCGAGGCCATCGGCGCGCGCCGCATGCAGGGCGTGGCAAAGAATTTATCCGCGATGCTGGACGACCGCTTTCATCGCGGCAAGTTCGGGGATGTCACCGACCGGACCGACGCGCCTATCGAGGAAGCGCTCGCCATGATGGTGCGCGAGCGGCTCACCGGTCTGCCGCCACCGCCAGCAGCGAAGAATCTGGTGGAGCTTTGGCGGCCGCTGATCGAGGACCGGGCCGGTGGTAATCTCGATCGGCTGGAGAATCTGCTCGACGATCAGCGCCGCTTTGGCGACGCGGTGCATGATCTGCTCGATTGCCTCGACATGGGCGAGGACCGCAGCAAAACCGAGGGCGACGAGGAGGACGACGACGAAGAGCAGCGCCAGCGCAAGGAAGAGGCGGGCGAGGACGGCCAGAATAAGGAATCCGACGAAGCCGAACGCATGCGGGCAGAAGATGCGGAAGCATCCAGCGAGGATTTGCCGGAAGAATCCGCGGAAGGCGCCGAAGCCGCTTCCGCCGACATGATGGACGATACCGAAGGCGAGGAAGGCGACACGGCGGCGCAGCCGTGGCGCCAGCGGCACGGGCAAAACGAGCCGCGCGGGCCCGACTACCGGCCGTTCACCACCCGCTTCGACGAAACAGTCCCCGCGGAAGACTTGTGCGAAGCCGATGAATTGGAGCGGTTGCGCGCTTATCTCGACAAGCAGCTTTCCAGCCTGCAAGGCGTCGTGGCCCGCCTCGCCAACCGGCTGCAACGCCGGCTGATGGCGCAGCAGAACCGCGCCTGGGAATTCGACCTGGAGGAAGGAGTGCTCGATGCGGCGCGGCTGGCGCGCGTTATCATAGACCCTCTGCATCCGCTGTCATTCAAGGGCGAGAAGGAAACCAAATTCCGCGACACCGTTGTCACGCTGCTGCTCGATAATTCCGGTTCCATGCGCGGCCGGCCGATCACCGTGGCGGCGACCTGCGCCGACATCCTCGCGCGCACGCTGGAGCGCTGCGGGGTGAAAGTCGAGATTTTGGGCTTTACCACCCGTGCCTGGAAAGGCGGGCAATCGCGCGAGAGCTGGTTGGCCGCTGGCAAGCCGGCCAGTCCCGGCCGGCTCAACGATCTGCGGCACATCATTTACAAATCCGCCGACGCGCCGTGGCGGCGCGCGCGGAAAAACCTCGGCCTGATGATGCGCGAGGGTCTGCTCAAGGAGAATATCGACGGCGAGGCATTGGACTGGGCGCATAAGCGGTTGTTGGCACGCAGCGAGCAGCGGAAAATTTTGATGATGATTTCCGACGGCGCGCCAGTTGATGACTCGACGCTTTCGGTGAATCCCGGAAATTATCTCGAGCGGCATCTGCGATGGGTCATCAAGGAAATCGAAACCCGCTCGCCCGTGGAGCTGATCGCCATCGGCATCGGCCATGACGTGACGCGCTACTATCGGCGCGCGGTGACCATTGTCGATGCCGAGGAGCTTGGCGGCGCGATGACCGACAAGCTCGCAGAACTGTTCGACGAACATGCGGCCGCTGAGCCGTGGCGTTCGGCTATCCGCAGGCCCGCTAGAGGATTACGGAAAACGCCGGCGGCTTCCGGTTCGCTGCATTGAAAAGAGCGGACGGCTGAGCCGGGGGCTCGTTTGAAGCTGGGGCTTTCACAAAATTTGTGTTGCCGGGTTCTCGCCGCGGCGGCGACAGTTTTGCTCATGCTCGTTGGCGCTGCGGCCGCGCAGTCGAACACGCCCGGGCGAATCGAAATCCGCGCAACGCCGGTCGCTGCATTTGACAATCGGGACAAGGACCTGCGCCGCTTCGGCGCGCTGGAATTTCGCGGCGGTCTCGAATTGACGTCTCCTTATAAGGAATTTGGCGGCATCTCATCGATTCGTGTCGCGCCCGGCGGCGGGCAGTTCATTGCTGCGACGGACAAAGGCCGCTGGCTGCGCGGGCGCATTGTCTATGAGGGCGCGAAGCCGGCCGGGATTACCGACGCCGACATGGCGCCGATGCTGGACTCCGATGGTAAGAGTCTCGCCGCGCGCGGCTGGTACGACACCGAAGCGATCGCGGAAGATGGCGGCACGCTCTATGTCGGCATCGAGCGCGTGCAGCGGATCGTGAAATTCGATTTCGCCAAGGACGGACTGCGCGCACGCGCCGCGCCGATTTCAATTCCGCCGAAGATCGCCGCCTTGCCTTGGAATAAAGGGATCGAGGCGCTTGTCGTGGTGCCGAAGGATCTGCCTCTCGCCGGAACATTGATCGCGATTTCGGAAACCGGCGACGCTACCGGCAACCTCGGCGGTTTCCTGATCGGCGGGCCGAGCCCGGGCGAATTCTCCGTCAAGCGCACGGACGATTTCGACGCCAGCGATAGCGCTATCTTGCCCAGTGGCGATTTGTTGTTGTTAGAGAGGCGTGCGTCGTGGCTGCGCGGCATCGCCATCCGTATTCGCCGCATCGCGCTCAGCGGCGTGCGGCCCGGTGCGATCGTGGATGGGCCGGTGATTTTCTCCGCCGACCTCGGTCAGCAGATCGACAATTTCGAAGGGATCAGCGTGCACCGCGCCGCTACCGGAGAGCTCGTGCTCACGCTCATCTCTGACGACAATTTCTCCCCCCTGCAGCGGACGCTGCTGCTGCAATTCACACTGGTAGGAGAGTGAGAGGAAGTCAGCTTGCTACGGCAGCGCGCTTCTTCTGGATTTGGCGCTTCAATTCCAAAGCACGCGGCGAGAGTTGATCGGCCTTGGCCTTGAGCAGGAAAGCATCAAGCCCGCCGCGATGATCGATGGTCTTTACGGCGTTGGCCGACACCCGCAATCGTATCGAGCGGCCGAGGGCATCGGACATCACGGTCACGTTGCACAGGTTGGGCAGGAAGCGCCGCTTGGTCTTGCGGTTGGAATGGCTCACCTTGTGGCCGACGAGGGCGGTCTTGCCGGTTAATTCGCATCGCCGCGACATCGCAGAAACCTCGGATTTACGGGGGGCAGCGCCTGGCGCGCCCGGGGTAAAGGACAGGCTGTTCGAGAGCGGGGACGTATAGTAGCGAGGCCCCCGGGCGTCAAGCCAAAGGCCCGCCGGACGCCTTAGGCATCATATAAAGGACGCAATCGGGCCAGAGACAAATAAGTGCTCGGCTAGTGTCGCGAAGGTGCTTCTGGCCTGCACTTGCAGCTATGATACCCGCCGTCATGTACTGCGCGCCGGCGATCCCGGCCCAAGAGGATCGAACTTTCGTGCTGACATTTCGGCTTGACCTTCGACGCCTTGCCGCCGCGGCCGCCGTTCTTGCTTTTGCGGTCGCCTGTCCCGCAGGCGGCCATGCTCAGCAGGCGAAGCTTGAAGCCCGTTACGTTGCTTCGCTCGCCGGCATCCCTGTCGGCCGGGGCGCCTGGGTGCTCGACATCAGGGACAATCAATATTCCGCGGATGCCAGCGGGGCCACGACCGGCCTCTTGCGCGTCTTTGCCAGCGGTAAGGGCCGCAGCATGACTCAGGGCGACGTCGCCAATGGGCAACTGCTCCCGCGGCGATATGGCACCACCATTGTCGCCGACAAGAAAACTGAAGAAGTAGCAATAGCGCTGGACGGCGGGACGGTGACGGAATTCACGGTGAATCCGCCTCCAAATCCCGATCCAAATCGCGTTCCTCTCACAGAAGCGCATCGCCGCGCGGTTACCGATCCGATCACGGCTTCGCTCATTCGTGTCTCGGGGAACGGCGATCCGCTGAGCGCCGATGCCTGCACCCGTTCGACGCCGATTTTCGATGGCCGCCTGCGTTACGACCTGAAACTGGCCTTCAAGCGCATGGAGACGGTGAAGGCCGAGAAGGGTTATCAGGGGCGCGTGGTCGTTTGCGCGATCTATTTCTCACCCGTCGCGGGCTATATTCCCGGCCGCAAGGTGATCGAATACCTGACCGGTCAGCGCGACATGGAGGTGTGGCTCGCACCGGTGACCGGTACCCGCGTCCTGGTCCCCTACAAGGTTTCCATTCCGACGCCCTTGGGGCTGGCTGTGCTGGAAGCCACTCAGTTTGTCTCGAGTCCTGTACCAGGGCCGACCTCGGCGAGCGCGAAAATCCCGTAGCGCCGAAGGCCGAGAGGGCCGTGACTCACCCAGCAAAGCCGGACTTACGGCGTTAAGGCTTTTGGCATTTTGAAAAGTACGCGCTAACCCACGATTTACTCGATCTTGTAGGGGAGTAAGCACGACATGCCAGATATGGCAGTGAACGAAATCTGACTCACACTTAAGTACCGATTCGGCCGCGATTTGTTCGAGAGTCGTTCCAGAGCTTAAGGCGACGCATCGCCGCCGTTGCATTGTGGTACAGATCAGCGCCCGGAAGGGCCGAAAGCCCCTCGCAGACCGGATTCCGATGCCAATCTCCTTCTCTTCACCCGCGAGCCGGGACCAGCGCGCGCGGGGCTCCGGCGTCACCGCCGTCCTCGGCCCGACCAATACCGGCAAGACCCATCTCGCGATCGAGCGGATGCTGGCGCATTCATCCGGCATCATCGGGCTACCACTGCGGCTGTTGGCGCGCGAGGTCTACAACAAGATCGTCGATCGGGTGGGCGCCGAGGCGGTGGCGCTGGTTACCGGCGAAGAGAAGATCAAGCCGGCAAACCCGCGTTACTGGGTTTCCACCGTCGAGGCGATGCCGCGCGACCTCGATGTAGCCTTTCTCGCCATCGACGAAGTGCAGCTTAGCGCCGATCTCGAGCGCGGCCATGTCTTCACCGACCGCATGCTCAATCGCCGCGCGCGTGAGGAAACGCTGGTGCTGGGCGCGGCTACCATACGCCCGATGATCGAGAAGCTCCTGCCCGGCGCGCATATCCTCAGCCGGCCGCGGCTCTCACAGCTTACTTTTGCGGGCGAGAAGAAGATCACGCGGCTGCCGCGGCGCTCCGCCATCGTCGCTTTCTCGGCGGAGGAGGTTTACGCCATCGCCGAACTGATCCGCCGCCAACGCGGCGGCGCGGCTGTGGTGCTGGGCGCGCTTTCGCCGCGCACGCGCAATGCGCAGGTAGCGCTCTATCAATCCGGCGACGTCGACTACCTTGTCGCCACCGACGCCATCGGGATGGGCCTTAATCTCGACGTCGATCACGTCGCGTTTGCTTCCGACCGCAAATTCGACGGCTATCAATTCCGCCGCCTCAACCCGGCCGAGCTTGCGCAGATCGCCGGCCGCGCCGGCCGCGCCATGCGCGACGGAACCTTCGGCACGACCGGGCGCTGCCCCGCCTTTGAGCCGGAATTGGTGCAGGCGCTGGAGAGTCACAGCTTCGAGCCGGTCAGGATTCTGCAATGGCGCAATACCGACCTGGATTTTTCCTCGCTTGGAGCATTGCAGGCATCGCTGGCGGTGACGCCGAAGGAAGCCGGCCTCACGCGCGCCCCGATCGCCGAGGATATTCTGGTGCTTGAACATGCCGTGCGTGATGAGCAGGTGCGCGGCTGGGCAAAAACACGGCAAGCCATCGAGCGGTTGTGGGAAGTGTGTCAAATTCCCGATTATCGCAAGATCGCGCCGGCCACCCATGCGGAACTTGCGGTGACCCTCTATGGATTTCTCATGCAAGAGGGTACCATCCCGACCGATTGGTTTGCCCGCCAGGTGGCGCTGGCGGACCATACCGAGGGCGGCATCGACACGCTCTCCAACCGGATCGCGCATGTCAGGACCTGGACTTTCGTTGCAAACCGTCCCGATTGGCTCGCAGACCCCGAGCATTGGCAGGGCGTCGCCCGCGCGGTGGAAGATAAACTTTCCGATGCGTTGCATGAACGCCTGGCGGAGCGGTTCGTCGACCGCCGCACCAGCGTTTTGATGCGGCGGCTGAAAGAAAGCACGATGCTCGAGACTGAAATCGGAAAAACCGGCGAGGTGGTGGTGGAGGGTCATGTCATCGGCCGGCTCGACGGTTTTGTTTTTGCCGCCGCGCCGTCCACCGGCGGATCGGAGGCCAAGGCATTGGCCGCCACGGCGCAGAAGGCGCTGGCGGGAGAAATCGACGCGCGCGCCAACCGGTTGGCCCAGGCGACGGACGGGCAATTCGTGCTGGTTTCCGACGGCGCCATCCGTTGGCAGGGCGATGCGGTAGGCAAGCTGATCGCTGCCGAGGAGCTGTTGCGCCCGCGCGTGCGCGTTCTCGCCGATGAGCAGCTCACCGGCGCATCGCGCGATGCGGTGCAGGCGCGGCTTGATCTCTGGCTGAAAACTTATATCGAAAAGCTGCTCGCGCCCTTGTTCGCCCTGTCGGCGGCCGAAGACATCACCGGCATTGCCCGCGGCGTTGCGTTTCAATTGGTCGAGGCGCTTGGCGTGCTGGAACGCCATCGGGTTGCCGAGGACGTAAAGGGTCTCGATCAGCCGGCGCGCGCGACTTTGCGCAAACACGGCGTGCGCTTCGGCGCCTATCACATTTACCTGCCCAGCCTCCTCAAGCCGGTGCCGCGCGTTCTGGCCGCACAGCTTTGGTCGCTGAAGAACGCCGGCCCGGAAGACAAGGGATTGGAGGAACTGCGCCAGCTTGCCGCGGGCGGGCGCACGTCAATTCCGATCGACAAGGATATCCCGAAGCCGCTTTACCGCATGGTGGGATATCGCGTGTGCGGCGAACGAGCGGTGCGCGTCGATATTCTGGAACGGCTGGCCGATCTCATTCGTCCCGCGCTGACATGGCGCGAAGGCGCACTAGGTTCGAAACCTGCGGGCACGGTCGAGGGCGGTGGATTCACGGCAACACCGGCGATGACGTCGCTTACCGGCGCGTCCGGCGAAGATTTTGCATCGATCCTGCGGTCGCTCGGTTATCGCGTGGAGCGGAGGCCAAAGCCCGCTGAGCCTGCGCCGGTAGCTGCCGAAAGCGCGTCTCCGGTGGAGACGGTTACTACGCCCGCAGATTCACCCGCGCTTTTACCCGATGTCGATTTGCCGGCCGCCGAGACGGCGCAGGATACGGCTTCCACGGAAGCCCCGGCAGCGGCAGCGCCTGCTGCCGAAGAGCCGGCCTATATCGAGGTTTGGCGGCCGGGTGGCCGTCAGGAACGTCATGCCCCGCGTAAACCGCGCCGCCCTCAGCGGAGCGATGCTCCCGCGACGCCTGCGGATTCCGTTTCCGCGACGCCGCCATCAGCGCCGGCTGAAGCCAATCCTTCATACCCAACCGAAGCGCGGCCCCCACACAGGCGCAAACCGCGCCTGCCAAAGCATGCATCGCAGGAGCGCCCGGAAGGCGCCCAGCGGCCGCATCGGCGGGACCGCGACAGCCGGCCGGCTTTCGCCAAGGCTCGCCCGGCGCAGGAGCGGCGAGAGAAGCAAGCCGACCCCAATTCGCCTTTTGCCAAGCTCGCGGCTCTCAAGGAGCAGCTCGAGGCGAATGCAAAGGAGCGGCGTTAAGCCGCCTCGGCGAGTGGACCGTCAGCGCATCGATAAATGGCTGTGGCATGCGCGCGTGGTGCGTACGCGCAGCGCGGCCTCGGCTCTCGCGGCTTCCGGCCATGTGCGCGTGAACAGCGAACGCGTCACCGCGTCCAGCCATTTGCTGCGCATGGAAGATGTCGTGACGGTTGCGCTCGATCGCAGGGTACGCGTGCTCAAGGTCGCAGGCTTTGCCGAGCGGCGCGGCGGATCGGAAGACGGCCGCGCGCTTTACGCCGATCTTACTCCCGCGCCCAAAGCGGCCCCGCCGCCCGTTGCTGCGCGCGAGCCCGGCGCAGGGCGGCCGACCAAGCAGGAGCGCCGCGCTATTGACCGGCTGCAAGGCGGCGAGGACTGACCGGCCGCATCCTTGCGCCTCATTGGTCCCTGCGGTAGGCACCCCCATATGTGGCCTGGGCGCTGTGCGGAGTTGAGATGACCTACGTCGTCAATGAAAGCTGCATTAAGTGCAAATACATGGACTGCGTCGAAGTTTGTCCGGTGGACTGCTTCTATGAAGGAGAGAACATGCTCGTCATTCATCCCGACGAGTGCATCGACTGCGGGGTCTGCGAGCCAGAATGTCCGGTGGAAGCGATCAAGCCCGACACCGAGGCCGGATTGGAAGAATGGCTGGAGCTGAATGCAGAGTTCGCGAAGATCTGGCCCAACATCACGACCAAGAAAGAGCCGCCGGCCGACGCCAAGGAGTGGGAAGGGGTTGCGGGCAAGAAGAAATATATTTCTTCAAATCCCGGCCAAGGCGACTGAAATATTTTACACTCTGTTTCCGGCTCTTTAAATCGCCGAGACGCGGTAAAAACCATAAGGCGCGCCGAGTTTTACCCAAGAAGAACAAAACCCCCGTTCGTCTTTTTAACCAAGGTTACTATTTTGCCTCTCAGGAATGCGTGAATTGCCCTTCCGCACCCCCATAAGGCTTTGATTTTTGGAGAAAATGTGCTATATGAACAATATAAACAAATATCGGCACCGAAAGCTCCCTTTGGGGGCCTATTTTTTCGGTGCGTTCCCGAGGCGTCATACTGAGGGCGTGTAACCCACGCGAGAGCAGTGGCAGGAAAACCGCGTCATCGTTCCAAAAAGGCGTCTGCTGGCACCAGCCGGAGGAAAAAGCCCTCCGTCCGGGGTCTCCAGCGGAGCAAGAAGAAGTCTGCCGGCGCCAGCCGGAGGACACCGCAAGCCCCGCGCGGCATGATCCGCGCCGGGGTTCCCGTGGCCAAATCGGCCGGGCGCAAGCCTGCCGATGAAGGAGCAATTTCTGGGATGACCAGCAAGAAAACTACTCAACGGCAAGGCTTCAAGACTAACGAATTCATCGTCTATCCCGCCCACGGGGTTGGCCAGATCATCTCCATCGAGGAACAGGAGGTGGCCGGCGCCAAGCTGGAACTGTTTGTCATCAACTTCATCAAGGACAAGATGACGCTGCGGGTGCCCACCGCCAAGATCGTCAGCGTCGGCATGCGCAAGCTGGCCGAAGGCCCGACCGTGAAGCGGGCGCTCGAGACCCTCAAGGGCCGCGCGCGCATCAAGCGCACGATGTGGTCGCGCCGCGCGCAGGAATACGAGGCCAAGATCAATTCGGGCGATATTGTTGCTATCGCCGAGGTGGTTCGCGATCTCTTCCGTTCGGAATCGCAGCCTGAGCAGTCCTATAGCGAGCGGCAGCTTTACGAGGCCGCGCTCGACCGGCTGTCGCGGGAAATCGCGGCGGTGCAGCGCGTCACCGAGACGGAAGCCGTCAAGGAGATCGAAGCTGCGCTGGCTAAGGGTCCGCGGCGCGGTCCGAAACCGGCGGAAGAAGAAGCCAGCGTCGAGGAAGAGGCAGCGTAAGCCTCCGATTCCATCTGCAAGAACACAAAAGCCCGGCGCAATGCCGGGCTTTTTGTTTTATGTTTTTGCCGGCTACAAATGCGGGCATTCGAGGACGCAGGTCAGGCCGTTGGCATCGTATTCCAGCGCCGCCTTGCCACCGACCTGTGCGGTAAAAGCCTCCTCGATCAATTTGGAACCGAAGCCTTTGCGGTCCGCAGGCTGCACCGCCGGTCCGTCAAATTCCCTCCAGCTCAGGCGTATCTTGTTGCCGTTAATCGGCGTCCAATCGACGTAGATTTTGCCGGAACTATTGGACAGGGCGCCATACTTGGCTGCGTTGGTCGCAAGTTCATGCAGCACCATGGACATCATTAGGGCGTTGCCCGGCGCGAGCCGCACATCGGCGCCGGACAGTTCGACTCGTCTGGCGTTCTTCAACGCATAAGGCTCCAGCACGCTTTCGACGATCTCGCGTATTTCGGCGCTTTCCCATTTTTCGTTGCTGAGCACATTGTGCGTGCGGCCGAGTGAACTCAGCCTTGCTTCGAATTTCTTGAGCGCCTCGCTCACGTCCACGGACGGGCGAAAGGTCTGTGATGCAATCGATTGCACGGTGGCCAAAGTGTTCTTCACGCGGTGGTTCAGCTCATTGATGAGCAGGCTATGCAGCATCTCACCGCGCGCGATCCGCGTCGCCATGCCGATGGCGAAGCCCAAGCCGATCACCAGCAAGACCGCGCCAATGCTGGCGGTAATGATGAGTTGGCGCCATAGCGGCGCCGTGAGCGAGGCTATGGGCATGCCGGCGGCTACCGTCCAGCCAGTCAGCGGTGAGCGGGTAAAAGCGGTAATTAGCTCCACACCTTCCAGCGAAACAGACGTCAACTGGCCCTCCGGCTGGGCCAAAAGAGAAGGCAACAAGGTAGGCGACGCCTTCAGGCCGATGGTCGTTTCCGGATTCGGCATGCGCGCGAAATTCGTTCCCGTTCGATCGAAGATCGATATGGTCCAGTCGGCGCTTGGGCGTTGGCGCTGGATGATGTTCTGAAACAATTCGAGTGGGGGATTGAAAGCGATCTCATAGACGATTTGGCCATCGCGCTTAACCGGAACGCTCACGGCGATGATGCGCTGCTTGGTTATCGAGCCGATAAAAAGATCAGAATAGGCGGGCTTGCCGGTGCGGAAAACTTCCTCGATCGATTGGCGGTTGACGCGCGGTGGCAGCGGCTGGCCATAGGGAATGCGGCTGTTAAAAAGCTGCTGCCCATTCTGGTCGGCAAGTGAAATCGCCGAGATCTCCGGATATCGCTGCAGGAACGCATCGACATTCTTGCCGAAGCTTGCGATATCACCACGCTGCAAGGACTGGGAATTGGCAAGCACGTCAAGAGCGAGGGTGACGCCGGCGATTTCACTGTCGAGCACCAGCCTTATTCCGCTCACCGTTTCGAGGACGCGGTCGTAAGCGGCTTCGCGCTCGCGCACATGGTTGAGATAGACCACACCGGTGGCGAACAGGATAAGGGGCAGCATCGTGCCCGCGACCAAGAGCGGTAGGCGCAGACGCAATGGAAGCTTATTCATGCTGATCCAGCCCCGCCTTGGATCGCGTCTTTTGCTGGCCGGGCGCGCCGGCGCAAGCGTCTAGCTCGGTCTGGGTCCCCCCAGGACACTGAGCATGCTAACGGTCTCATCTGCCTCTTGTTCCGATCTGCCCGCAAATTGCCGTTTATGCGGTCTTTTCTTTGTAGTCTAAAACTGCCCCTCACGCTCCGGTTTTTCCCCATGATTCCCGCCGTCTCCGTCGCAAACCTGTCCAAGACTTACGCTTCGGGGTTTCAGGCCCTTAAGAACATCAATCTGGAAATCCGTCCTGGAGAGATTTTCGCGCTCCTCGGCCCGAACGGCGCGGGCAAGACCACGCTTATCAACATCGTTTGCGGGATTGTCACACCGAGCGCGGGAAACGTCCGCGTGGCCGGCCACGACAATATCTCGGACTACCGCGCCGCCCGCGCGCTGATAGGCCTGGTCCCGCAGGAATTGACCACCGATGCCTTTGAGACCCCCTGGGCCACCGTGTCCTTCAGCCGCGGTTTATGGGGCAAGCCTGCCAATCCCGCGCTTGTCGCCAAAGTGCTCAAGGACCTGTCGCTGTGGGACAAGAAGGACAACAGGATCATGACGCTCTCCGGCGGCATGAAACGGCGGGGGCTGATCGCCAAGGCGCTTGCGCATGAGCCACAAATTCTTTTTCTTGACGAGCCGACGGCCGGTGTCGATGGCCAGCCGCGCAAGGACAGTGTGCAAAAG
>Ga0080064_1006322_pt1 | contig 12921 bp, 10 predicted proteins | sample Subgrocontami54m_FD_69260 | JGI IMG/M metagenome (GOLD analysis project Ga0080064, IMG submission 69260) | Subsurface groundwater microbial communities from S. Glens Falls, New York, USA - GMW46 contaminated, 5.4 m (SPADES assembly) (version 2) ...
TTATCAAGAGAAGATGTAAGGTCTTCTTTTGTGACAATTGCGCAAAAAGATTTTGTTGACAGGATTATCAGATCGTCCGCAACCAAGAATCCGGATGCTGATTTTATAGTTATTTCTCCTTCGGAGTTTGATTCTAAAATCGTACCAAATTCCGAACCTCTTTTTAAAAATATTTTTCCCCCGCCGCTTGAAAAAAGATACAAAATGTTATCTATAAAAACCCCAACCGCAAAAGAAAGTAAAGTATCGTTTGGAATCTGAGCAAAAGAGATAGAGACGGCTTGTTTTATTGAGTCAAAATTTTTTACCTCAAGAGTGAAAAATTCCTGCTCTAATTTATCTAAAATTTTTTTACCTAAGATTTGTAAGGATTCGCTAATTTCAACGGGCTCTAAATTTTGTTCTCGCAATTTTTCCAGAGATAAAACAGAGAAAAGTTTTCCGGCATTGTACGCCTGAGACCAAGAATTGGACGACAGAGAGGCAACAATTTTTGCGAAAGTAAGATTGTTTTCAGGCATTGGCTATAGTATAGCAAAGGCTCCCAAAAAAAGCGAAATTGCAAGAAAAATATTAATTATGGAGACTATTTTTAATACTGCCTCGGCATGGGGCAGGTGGAGAATTTGCGACATAACTTTGACTTGCGTGAAAACAACAAAGGCAAAAACAATATAAAATCCTAGCGCAATAAGAGTTACGATTTTAATTAAAAAAATTGCTGAAAATGAGTTAAAAAAATTAAAATCCATATTATGTTTTGCCTGTTAGCTCTGTAATTATATCTGTTGCTTCGCGAGGCTTTGGAATAGAAAATGCCTCAAAATTTCTTTCGGTTCCTGCCGTTTGAACAAAAAGATCTCCATAATTAATAAATGATGGAATGAATCCGGATTGTGCATATCGAACGTCTTCTATGTGATTTAATTTGGTCTCTGCCATATTGTGTACAACAATATCTGAATAATCTATATCTAGAATTCGCTCGGTTGTGACAATAAAAACATTGTAGAACCAGCTTAGAAAACTTAGGAATACATAAGAAAAAACAATTAGGTAATAAAACAAAGTAAAAACAGTTATATAGCGGGATGCTGCTTCGGAGGATAAAAAGGCGGGATGCATATTTGGCAAAATTAAAGCGGCAATGAGGGGTAAAATTACAAGAATGATACTTATGATAATCCAGGAGAGATTTATCAGAAAATGAGATCGCAAAAACAGAATTATCGACTCGGTTTCTTTTTGAGTTTCAAATGATACGCCTTGCGGATTTTGGCAAAAAGAAGACAAAATATTCATATGCGGCTGAGGGGCATTATTTTTAATTTCCATTTTCTTTTCGTTTCGTTTGGGCGCGACAAAAACATCAGGCATACAATTAAATTAAAAATTTATTTGCGTTCAACATTATATAACGGTCCGACAATTTGTATATTGGCAGGAGCTCGCAGGTTAAAATAAGCTTTAAAATCTGATCCGCCAAAGTTGGCAGATCCGGCATCGCCGTTAATATTTACGGAATTGGTTTGCCCGGACCCAAAATCTACGCCAACGGAGATATTGGAAATACTATTGAAAGGGTTTATTCCTCGATTAGTCAATTCCTGCTTAACTCGACCTTCATCCCATGTATCTGTTCCGGCTGGATTTGGCTTATCGGTTTGGTAAAGATGTTCTTTTGTCGAAGAATCTCTTTGAGCCAATAATAATACATTTACTATATCGGATATTTCATCTCCCTTGAGCCATGCAGTTTTGCCATACTGACTTCTTGATCCCCAGTCACAATAAAACCATGGAGAAGTTTTGTCGTAAGCACTGCTTTGTAAATCGGCAAAACTATTTACGGATTTTGTTGCATCGGTTGATCTTTTTGTCCAGGGAGTTCCCGACCATCCGATGTCTCCAGAACTATAAACATATCCTCCATGAGTTGATGAAAACCAAGCTTTTATTGGTTGTCCTCCCGATGTCAGTACAATTCCGGAAGTGTCGCTTACCGCTTTTTTCCACGCATCGCTATTTTCTTCTCTTTTGGCAACCTGACAACTTTGGCTTGGACAAATAGATCCGGATCCATTATTGGTATATGCAAGGGCATACGATCTTGCGGCAATAGCCTGAGCTCTTAAAGTTTCCTCCGGCCAATTTGTAGGTACTTCATAGATATGCTTGAGATAATCTTCGATATTCCAATTATCGTCAAAAGACTGCCCGTATTCATTGGCTCCAACTACATGGATGTTAATGCCGGTATTGTATCCAGTTACATAATCTGCGTTATAGTAGGACGCAAGAATAGTTTTGGCATTTTGTCCGGCTTCCGCTCTTCCTTTTGCTCCATACTGATTAAGTCCGACTCTATTTGGAACTCCATAAGTGAATAATCCAAAACCGTTGCCAAATCCCGGATCTTTTCCGTTTGTTAAATCGCTTGAACATCCGGCACCCAAACCCGCGTATGCAGAGAGCGGAATATTAAGACCCGCAAGTCTTTGATTCAAGATTTGCTGCTGTTTTGCCGACAAAACTGCGATTTGTCCGAAGAGAGTTGATTGATAAGCTTTTGCTCCTGAAACAATTTTGTCAAGTTTTGCAGATTGAATATCAAGGTTGGCTTTTGCGGAAGTTAAGAGAGCCTGTTCGTTTTTAAGATTCTCGCTTTTTCCTTCCAAATCCGCAATTGAAAGAGCAATATTTGTGATTATAACTTTGTCCTGATCGGTTGCGGCTTTTTGATAAGCCAGAATCTGTGTTATTTTAGACGCCGATGGCGCAGACAAAAATACAAGAAGCGGGGAATTGTAGTAGCTTTTTATATAAAAATCTCTGATTGTTTTGTTTAAGACTACTTGTTCCCGCGCTAGATTTGCATATCCATTATCAATATTTTTTTTCTTTACCGCTAAGTCCTGTTCTATGGCGCTTATTCTTGCTTTTATGCTATTAATCTGAGCTTGAAGCGCATTAAGCTGGGATTCAAGAGGCTTGGTCGCATTGATTGATAGATTTAAAGCATTTGTTAAATTACTGATTTGTTGATTGATGTCCTGCAATTCATCGGAAGAACTTTTGGGAACAAATAAAAAGTAAGTAATAAAGCTTAAAATTAAAATGAGAATTAAAGAGGACAAGATTTTCATAAATGTATTATACCAAATTACATAGAGTATTCTTTTTTGGACAAAAACATTTACTTGTGCTATAATGGTGTTGTCAAATAGCTTATTATGGATGAGCAGTTTCAAAATACTTTTCAGACAAATTCTTTCGTAAAACCCCCTCGTTCCAATCGTTTCGGTTTATTGGTAATTCTTATTTTTATTATAGTTTTAGTGGTTGTGGGTTTAAAGTTTTTAGGTTCCAAGAAAAGTCCGCAGTCATCCGGAGCAACCATTATACCCACTCCTACAGAATACCAATTACAGGAAGCAGTCCCAACGACTTCGCAAGCGCCGGTTGTGATAAATTCTCCAACCCCCCCAGCAGTAAATCCAATAGACAAGACAACAGGCCTTGACAGAAGTAAAATTACTATTGATATTAAAAATGGAAGTGGGGTTGCGGGTGCAGGGAGCAAGGCTCAAGATACGCTGAAAGGCTTTGGTTATCGTATTTCTTCAGTTGGAAATGCAGACAGTTTTGATTTTAAAGATGTTTCAATTCAGGTAAAAAAAGCAAGTAGCGACTATCTCCCTCTTCTTAAAAAAGATTTGGGGTTTTCATATACCGTTGGTAGCTCATCGGCAGATCTTGCCTCTTCCTCCACCGCCGACGCACTTGTTATAATAGGAAAATAATGTACGAAATTATTCCCGGGATTTTGGAAGATAATTGGAACGAGATTGAAAGAAAAATAAATCTCGTTAAATCTTTTGCTTCCGCGATCCACATAGATATTATTGATGGAAAGTTTGCTGCGAACACAACATTTATTGACCCTTTGCCTTTTAAAAAATACACCCTTCCTCAATCAGAGCAAGCTCTTTTCTTCGAAGTTCATCTAATGGTTGAAAATCCTATCCAATATTTAAAGCCCTTTGCGGATGCCGGGTTTAAAAGATTTTTGGGACATGTTGAAAGCCTCCGCCAGATGGAAGATCAAGCAGAGTTTGTAGCCCAAGGACAATTATTAGGAGAAGTTGGGTTGGCTGTTGATTCCCAAACTGACCTTTCAGAAATAAAAGTAGCCTTGGAAGATTTGGACTTTGCGCAAATAATGACTATAGAAAACGTGGGAAAGTCGGGATTACCCTTTCTTGAAAATGCTTTAGAAAAAGTAGAGACCCTTTCCTCAAAAACAAGCATTCCTATTTCTGTTGACGGAGGAATAAAAGACACAACAATCCTTAATGCTAAAAATAAAGGAGCGACCCGTTTTGTTGTAAATAGTTTTTTATTTTCAGGAATTCCTTATGAACAATATAAGGCTCTTGAAGAAAAACTAAAAAGTTAAGCCTGAGTTACTAAAAAGAAAGGCTTTAAGTTTGCTTCCGAACTATAGTTATTGGGCACACACAGTAGTATCGCCCGGAGTATAGTTTCTGACAATTATATTGTAGTCGATTCCATCTACTATTCCATCGTGATTTAAATCAGCCGGGAGATTGATTCCTTTTTGTCCATATTGACTAATAAGAATCTTTGTATCCTTACAATTTACCACCCCATCATTATTAAGATCTCCTGCTATAGCTTGCTGTATAAAACTTGTTACAAAAGGGGTTGGGGAATTAATAAGAGTATTCTTATTCATTTCTACACCGCCCGTTAGTATATATCCTCCACCCTGCTCGGGTCTCAAGCTAAAAACAAAAGGGTACTTGCTATTATCTGTGTAGCCAGATTTTTCCCATACTTTCCATGCATTACTGATAGTGTCCATCGCATATGTGTCTGCGTTTTTTTCGCTATTTTCTCCTTTTAAATTAGCTCTGTAATGTCCAATCTCATGCTCTAAGGTAAAGCCAAGACCATTCGGTTCATATAGATATCCATAAGGATTATTCAAATTCAATTTTATATCAGAAGGGTTAGGATAAGTTTCTTTTGGTTGCGGGCCTCTATCGTATAATTCCAGCTGTGTCCAAACAGGGCGATTAATGAACTTCCCATTTCTGTCAAAACCTAAAACCTCACGCTGATTAATTGATTTATTTTCTCCTACGGCTAAGAAAATAGTTGTCCGTTTGTTAAGAGTTGAGCTTATTTGCCTATCATTTGAATCGCGTTCGTAGTCATATTCATAAATATGCCGTCCAATCATATCTGTATCGTTCTGTCCCTGTTCAGTCAGAATGGTTTCCACAGCGACTTCTTTATCGTTTAACGTTTTTTGATATTTGTATAGTTGTGCTTTTAACCACAACAATTCATCGTCCGTAGAAGTCGACGTGCGGCCCATTTTTAATTGCTCTTCTGCGAAAGCAATTTTTTTCGATCGATAGCCACTTACATCAATTGTTGAAGGGAGGAGCAGTCTCACAAAAGGTTGATTTAGATCATCAATAAAGCCTCTGGAAACAATAGGACCATCTATTAAAACTATAGTTAATTTTTTTTGAGCCGCATCATTAAAATCCGCTAATGGACCATTCTCCCCGAAAGCGCTTTCCCTTATATACAAATTAGTTTTAGGAGATTGTACTATAATTACTCCTCGTTTTTGTAGCTCTTCATTTGATAAGACATCTTTTGGTAGCTCTAAGACCCTGGGATGTTTATCTGTGTAGCTGGTTAGATACGTAGGATCGACATTTTTACTAGCTGGAAGTGAGAGTATTGTTATCACTTCTGGCTCTTTGTTAGCAACAGCTTTTTCTTTTAACTTCTGTATTTCTGCTCTGTCAAATCCTATTTCCTTTCCATCCGGGGAGAGATAACTTACTGGAAGCCCCTCTTTATCTATGGCTATTCTTATAAGGCCAGACGCGTAAATATAATCGTACCCTGATTGTTTTGTAGTTTCTGTTGCCGTTGATCCGCTTACTAGATGAACAGTGGATGCAAAAGGAACAGCCAGATTATCTCCGATTAAGGTAACCTGAGTAGTTCGAGTAGCTTGAGTTTGACCCGGAAGTAAATCATTTAGTTTCCAAGATATATGCGCAATATCTGCGCCGCTTTTTACCACAATTTTTATAGGAGCACTTCCTCCCGTACTTCCATCCGTATCTTTATTCTCAACATATATTGCTCGGAGGATATTTGGGGTAGGAGTTGGAGTAGGAGGAGTAGTGTTGGAGGGAGGAGTGGTAATAGTTTGGGGGACTGAAGGGATGGGTGGTGGAGAAGTTGGAATAAGCGAAGGCTTAATAGTTTCAACAGGTATTGGTGTAGACGTGGGTATCAGAGTTGGAACAGACGTTGGTGTTAAATAGATTGGGGTTGGGTAGCTAGGCAGGGCAGATGCGATACAATCCCCTTGATTGTTACATGTGCCGGATAAACCACTGTTGTTAATACAGCTATTTCCAACTTTTGTTGAAGTATAACAATATTGACCTGCTTGGCCAAAGTCGGTAGTGCAGAAGCCGGTACATATTGAACCAGAAGGGATGGAATCTGCGCTAAAACATCCTAAGTAGCCGCTATAAGGAGGAGAACATGAAGCGTCAAAAGCGTAAGCGTTTTTGACTAGATTATTTTTGATATTAAAAGAGGATGGTTGATTAGGGAGAACCCAGTTGGTAGTAGCATTTAGATTTATATCAATGAAAACATTGAGATCAGAAGTTGAATCAAGAATATTTCCGCTTTCATCAGAAATTTTAACTATAGTTCCTCCGCCTGCATGCTGTCGTAAGTTTTGAACGGTTAAGGCCGTGATTACCGTAAGAGGAATAACGCTTAGGAGAAAAATAATCAAAAGTAACTTTTTTCTTTGAGGATTTTCGTTGAAAAAGGCGTTTATCCTTTGAATGAATTCTTTAAGCTTGATCACTTAATATTAGTAAAACATATTAAGCTTATATTGTAAAGTAATTTAAGGATTTGGAGTAGGAGATGGGTGCGGGCAGGTGACGCAATATCTTGATCCCGTAGCATCAGTTACAACAGTCTCGTCTCTTTGGTCCACATTATCTGTTTTATTGGGCGCAGCCAGATCATTGGTTTCCTTATCAATCTTCACTTTTTGAAGTCCGGGATCAATCCTTGTAGGTTCTGTGCCTTTAATAAAATACTCAAATCTGGTTTGGCATGTATCCTTGTCCTGAGGCAAAAGTCCGGATATCGCGCATATCTTTTTCTGAATTACATTTGGCGGACGAGTCATTGGCTGTTGGGGTTTATCTTTGAGAATGTGAACCATAATATTATGCCAGATAGGAGCAGCTCCCGTAATACCCGATGCAAGGGAACTCATCGGACTATTGTCATTATTGCCAACCCATGCGGCGACTACATAAGAAGGAGTATATCCGATAGTCCAGTTATCTCTAAAATCATTGGTGGTACCCGTTTTAACAGATACAACTTGATTTGGTATTTTTAAAGCCGAATTCGGACCAAAATCAATAAGGCGGGCATCGTTGTCGGCTAGGATATCAGAAATTATAAATGCTACTCCTTCGGGTAAAACCTTTTTTCCAAAAATTGGGTTTGGGGGAGCCTTATACTGTTCTAATACCCGATCCTTTCTATCAATGATTTTAAGAATTGGGTGAAGATTAATCCTATATCCGTCATTTGCAAAAACTCCAAAAACTTGCGCCATTTCTAGCATGGTTACTTCTCCTCCTCCAAGAGTTAAAGAAAGACCATATTTTTGAGGCTCATTAAAAGATGTTATTCCCATTGCAGAAGCTGTTGCAATCATAGAAAGCACGCCATTTAATTTGAGCATTTTAACAGCAGGGATATTAACTGAATTTCCAAGAGCATAACGCATCTGAAGTACGCCGTGGAATTTTCCATCGTAATTTACCGGACAATATTCCTTAGGATCATTAACGTTGGGGTAGCAAATCTTATCATCAACGAATGCCGTTGCTCCGGTATATCCATACATTAGGCCAACGGCATAATTTATCGGTTTTATGCTTGATCCCGGCTGGCGTAAAGCAAGAGTTACATTTACATTGCCGTCTATTGTTGTATCAAAATAGTCCTTGCTTCCAACCATTGCCAATATTTCACCGGTTTTGGGATTGGTAACAATTGAAGCTCCGTTTGTAGCATGATAGGCAGTCAATTTTGCAACCTCAGTTGCAACAGTATCCTGAACAAAAGTTTGCAAATCCGAATCAAGGCTCGTGATTACTTTTAATCCTCCCTCGCGAGCTATTTGTTCTCCATATTTTTTAATCAGCAAATCCTTTATATAAAGTACAAAATGAGGGGCAAAAATATTGTTTGAAACCTTTGCAAAATTTAGCGGTTTCTTTTTGGCTTCTTCACTTTGTTTTTTTGTTAGATATCCTTCCTGGTACATTTTATTAAGCACCTCTTCCTGTCTTTTCTTACCAAATTCAGGATGCGAGCCGAAAGGAGAATTAGTGGTTGGGGCTTCAGGAAGACCGGCCAGTAAAGCGGCTTCTTCAAGATTAAGATCTTTTGCATGTTTTCCAAAATATGTTTGCGCAGCAGCTTCAATACCCCAAGCAGTACCTCCAAATGGCGCTTGATTTAGATACATCTCCAAAATTTTATCTTTTGGATATATCGCCTCGGTTGCAAAAGAAAGTATTATTTCTTTTATCTTGCGCGGAATTGTTCTATCCGTTGTCAAAAGACTATTTTTTACTAACTGCTGAGTAATAGTGGAACCTCCTTGAATCTGGTGATGGAAAACTATTGAGAAAAGCGAGCGAGCAATGCCTTTTATGTCTATCGCGCCGTGATGGTAGAAATCCTTATCCTCAATTGCTATTGTGGCCTGCTGAAGATATTTTGGGACTGAAGATAAAGAAACAAAAGTCTGGTTTTTGTTTGCGTATATGGTATAGATAAGCTTTTGGCCTCTATCAAAAATTTGGGTTGATTGGGGAGTGGCGCTGCTGTTTAATTTGGTTGGAAAAGGTAAGTCTTTTAATATGAAAAAGTAGAAAAGGAGAAGAAACGCAATAATTGTTGAAAGTATAATAAGATTGATTTTTTTGCTCCAAAATTTTCCCAAACTTTTCAACCTTTTTTTTAATCTCATGGTTAGTATTTTAACATTATATAAAATTCCTACAATAAATTGTAGACTATAATATAATGATTCTTAGTCTTTTTGTAAAGATTATGGGATTTCTACAGAATATTTTCTTAAGCTTCAATTTTAATTGGCTGGATTTTGTATTAATAGCGGTTATAGCATTCTATGCATTTGAAGGGTACTCGTTGGGTTTTATCGGGGCGTTGGCTGATTTTCTGAATTTTATATTTTCTTTTGCAGTCGGACTGAGATATTATTTTTTTTATTCCTCTATTTTAGTTAAAATCTTTTCTTTGTCCCAAGGAATATCTAATGCGGCGGGATTTTTTATTGCAGCAACTCTTTCGCAGATTGTCATTGGATTTATCTTAAAAAAAATCTTCATTCAAAGATCCCCAGCTAGAATATCATTATTTAAGAATAAATTATTTAAAAATATGAATAACATCTTGGGGATAATACCCGGAGCATTATCAGGCTTAATCCTAATTGCATTTTTGCTTACGCTTATTATGTCTTTTCCCTTATCGCGTATACTTAAAAATGTTGTTTCTTCTTCGAAAATAGGAGAAATATTGGTATCAAATACACAATTTTTTGAAAAAGATTTAAACAAAGTATTTGGTGGAGCGGTTAATGAAACGCTTAATTTTTTAACGGTTGAGCCCCAAAGCGATAAGATCGTAAATCTTCATTTTAAATCAAACAATTTATTTTTGGACAAAGACGCGGAAAATAAAATGTTAATTCTTGTTAACAATGAGAGAAAGAAACAGGGTCTTAATACTTTATCCTCGGATGATAAATTAAAAGAAGTGGGAAGAAACCATTGCAAAGATATGTTACAAAGAGGGTATTTTTCCCATTATACGAGGGAGGGTCTTTCTCCATTTGATAGGATGGAACAGGCTAATGTCTCTTATAGATTTGCCGGTGAGAACCTAGCTCTTGCCCCAAATGTAACTCTTGCAATGAAAGGACTTATGGGTAGTGTTGGCCATCGGGCAAATATTTTATCTATCGATTTTGGTAGAATTGGAGTAGGGGTAATTGATGGGGGAATTTACGGAGAGATGTTCTGCCAAGAATTTACGAATTAATGATTAATTATGAAGGATTAAAGATGAATTTGCCGGACATAAGAAGAGAGAATATAAAAGATAAAAGGGTGTTTGTTCGTTGTGATTTGGATGTGCCGCTTGTTAACGGGAAAATTGAAGACGATACGAGGTTGTTATCCGCAATTCCGACCATCGAATATCTTTTAAAAAACAACGCGAAAGTAATTATTGGGGGACATCTTGGAAGACCAAAAGGAACAGATAAGAGCTTGAGTCTTGAACCGATCGCCAGATGGCTATTTAAAGAATTTAAAATTCGAAATTTGAAGTTTGAATTCAAATTAAAAATTGAAAATTTAAAATTTACAAAACTCGCAAGCTTTGGAGGGTGGGAGATTGGGCCAAATATTTTTCTTTTGGAGAATTTAAGGTTTAATGCAGGAGAAGAAGCTAATGATCCTGAATTTGGGAAAAAATTAGCAAGCCTGGCACAAATTTATGTAAATGATGCTTTTGGGGTTTGTCATAGAAACAATGCGTCAATTGTCGCGATAACAAAATATCTTCCGCATTTTGCAGGAATTAGATTGCAGGAAGAGGTTGAGGTTTTAGGTAAAATTTTAAACAATCCAGACAGACCACTGGTTGTTGTTATTGGAGGAGAGAAGATCGAAACAAAACTTCCTTTGGTAGAAAAAATGCTCGGGTTAGCAGACTATGTTTTGGTTGGAGGAGAAATAGCGTCAGAGTTGCCGCCCGCGGAGATTTCAAATAAAAATATTATAGTAGCGGTCCTTAATAAGAACAAGACAGATATAAATAGTGAAGATTCTCTGTGTTTTTCTGGCGTGATAAAAGATGCAAAAACCGTTATCTGGAATGGACCAATGGGAGTAATTCAAAAAATCGAAACAGAAAAGGGGACAAGACAAATTGCTCAATCAATTATACAAAGCAAAGCTTTTTCTGTAGTTGGAGGTGGAAGTACCGTAGCGTTTTTAAGAAAAGAAGGGTTTCTTGATAAATTTTCTTTTGTTTCAACAGGAGGAGGCGCAATGCTCTCACTTTTATCCGGAGAAAAACTCCCGGGTCTTGCCGCCTTGGAAAAAAATTAGTATACTTATTATATGATACGGGTTGCGATAAACGGATACGGAAGGATTGGGAGAGTTGCCCATCGGGTAATTTTGGAAAAATATCTTGAAGAAATAGAAGTTGTTGCAATAAACGCCGGCTCATCAACAGATATTCAGGGATGGCTTTACCTCTTAAAGTATGATACTTCGTATGGTCCTCTTCTTAATCATAATTTAGAATTCAGAATTCAGAATTCAGAATTGAAAGATTCGATTGGTTCATTAGTAATTGATGGAAAGGAAATTCCGGTTTTTTCGCAGAAAGATCCCACTCTTCTTCCTTGGAAAAATCTCAATGTTGATGTTGTTATTGAATCAACAGGCCATTTCCTAACAGAAGAAAAATTAAAAGCCCATTTAACAGCAGGAGCAAAAAAAGTTATCTTAGCAGCCCCTATTAAAGAAGGAAATGTTGGAACGTTTATTCTTTCAGTTAATGACAAAAATTACAAAGGCGAGAGTTTAATAAATAACGCTTCTTGTACAACCAACTGCATAGCTCCTGTTGCAAAAATTATTATGGATAATTTTGGAGTTGAAAAGGCAATGATGACTACAATTCATGGCTATACATCCGACCAAAGACTTCAGGATGCAGGACATAAAGATTATAGAAGGGCTAGGGCGGGAGCTGAAAATATTGTTCCAACATCAACCGGCGCAACTATTGCGGCAGCAAAAGCAATACCTGAATTGGAAGGGATATTTGGCGGATTGGCAATTCGCGTACCTGTTAAAGTCGGTTCATTATCTGATTTTACTTTTCTTATTAAAAAAAATACTTCCAAAGAAGAGGTAAATGAAATTTTTAGAAAAGAAGCGCAAAAGGCTCTATATTCAAAAATATTATCTGTAACTGAAGACCCAATTGTGTCAAGCGATATCCTCGGAAGTCCATATTCATCAATAGTTGATTTGTCTCTAACTCAAGTAGTTTGCGGAAATTTAGTTAAAGTTATTGCCTGGTATGACAATGAATACGGATATGCAAATAGACTTGTTGAGGAAGTATTGATGGTTGGGAAAGAGGGCAGGAATGGATAATCCGGTAAAACTTTTGGGCATAAGAATTATTACTGTCTCAGGCCGTATAGGATCCGGGTCAACTACTCTTGCCAAGAGTCTTTCAAAAATTTTAGGATGGAAGCACGTTGAGGGAGGAGAGGTTTTTTGGGAGGAAGTCAGAAAAAGGTTGGGTTTGGAAGAAAAAGATACAAATCTTAGGCCAGACAAAGACGATGAAGATTTCGATGCTTCTTTAAGGAAGCTTCTTAAAAAGGATAAAGATATTATTTTGGAAACAAAGCTTGCAGGATTTAATGCTAAGAACATATCTGAAGTTTTTAAAATATTGGTTATTTGTGAAAATGATAAAGCTATAGACCAGTCTGAAATAAGAATAGATAGAATTATAAATAGGGAAAAAATTTCTGTTGAGAAGGCAAAGGCAGAAGTTTTACAAAGAGAAGAAAATGATATTGAAAAATGGAGAAGATTGTATTCAAATGGAGATCAGAATTGGGTTTACTGGGATAAAAAATATTACGATTTAGTTATCAATACCTATTCCCACAATCAG
>Ga0080064_1006324_pt1 | contig 12917 bp, 8 predicted proteins | sample Subgrocontami54m_FD_69260 | JGI IMG/M metagenome (GOLD analysis project Ga0080064, IMG submission 69260) | Subsurface groundwater microbial communities from S. Glens Falls, New York, USA - GMW46 contaminated, 5.4 m (SPADES assembly) (version 2) ...
GAGTCCCCGCGTCTTCGTGGACCCGGAGCTATACCGGTTGGAGCAGGAGCGGATCTTCGGGAAGGCATGGCTGTTCGTGGCGCACGACTCCGAGATCCCCAAGCCGGGAGACTTCGTGACCCGGAAGATGGGGGAAGACCCGGTGATCGTCTGGCGGGGGCAGGACGGGAAGGTCAGGGTATTTTTGAATGTATGCCGGCATCGGGGAAGGAAGGTGTGCGGGGAGGACCTGGGCTGTGCGGCGCAGTTTCGGTGTCCGTATCACGGATGGACGTATAGCAACAAAGGGGAGCTTATCGCGGTGCCGTTCTATGAGGGGTATCAGGGGAGATTGGACAAGGGGGAGCTGGGATTGTACGAGGCGCCAAGGGTGGAGAGCTATGGGGGGATGGTGTTTGCGAGCTGGGAGAAGGGGAAGGGGAGTCTGGGAGAGTATTTGGGGGAGATGAAGTGGGTGATGGATCTGATGTTTCGGAGGAGCGACGGGATGGAGGTGGTGGGAGCGCCGATGAGGTGGGAGGTGGATGCGAACTGGAAGCTCGGCGCCGCCAACTTCGCCGGGGATGGGACGCATATTTTCAGCACCCACGGCTTTCGCACGGCCTTGGGTCTGGAGACCATCGGCGGAATTCGGGACAGCTTTCTATTGCCGACGAAGAACGGCCACGGGGCGGTGTTGACCTCATGGCCGAAGGGCCTGGAGTATAATCGTTACCTGGCCTTGCCGAAGGAGATGTGGCCAGAGCTGGAAAGCCATCTCACGCAACAACAGCTCGCCCTGTTGGGTCCCATGCAGATTCTCGTGGGAAATTTATTCCCCAATATGAGTTTTCTGAACACCGCGTCCCATACCTCACAGGAATCCGGAGACAACGAAGGGCACCAGGTCTCTTTTTTGACCGTCCGTCTGTGGCAGCCCAAGGGAGCGGACAAGATGGAGGTTTGGTCCTGGCATCTCGTGGACCGCAACTCACCCGACTGGTGGAAGGATGCCTCCCGCGAGTGTTATCAGAGAGCATTCGGCATGGCGGGATGGTTCGAGCAGGACGACATGGAAAACTGGGGCGAGGTCACCCGCGCCCTGCAAAGCCCGACGGCCAAGAAGCTCTGGTTGCAATACAAGCTGGGCATGGAACTGACCCGCGCCGATCAATGGCCCGGCGAGGGCGTGGCTTACGTGCAGCGGCCCACATTTTTGGATCTCAACGAGAGGAACTTTTACACCCGTTGGGAGAACCTCGTTGCCCGGCCCTGAAGAAGATTTCCGCATTTAAGTTTTTCCAATGCCCTATTATCGCGATCTGCGAGAATTCCTGGCGGTCTTGGAGAAGAGCGGCAAGCTGCTTCGGGTCGCCCGGCCGATCGTTCGGGAGACCGAGTTGATGCCGTTCTACCGGCTTCAATTCCGCGGTCTCCCTGAAGAGGAGCGAAAGGCGTTCCTGTTCGAAAAAGTCGTCGGCGTGGACGGATCGACATTCGGCGGCATGATGGCCTGCGGGGTCTATGGCGCTTCCCAGGAGATCTTCGCCCTGGGCATGGGCTGCCGCACGGGCGAGGTCCGTGATCGTTGGTTGGAGGCCATGCGCTTTCCGATATCTCCGGTGATGACCCATGCGGCCCCGGTCCACGAAGAGATTCATCTCGGTGACGACCTGGAGCGAGTCGGTCTCCGTGGAATGATTCCACCGGTCGAGGAGCCGGGCTTCAGCGGCACCCTGCGCACGACGACCCAGGTGGTGACGAAAGATCCTGAGACCGGGATGAGAAACGTCGGGCAGTATAGCGGCCATATTCACGACAGGAAATCGATGGCCATAGGGATCGGCCACACCCATCACGGTTTTTTGCACTGGCAAAAAAACCGGGAGCGAGGAAAGCCGCTCGAGGCTGCCGTCATTATCGGCGCGACTCCGAATCTCACCTTCTCGGCGTCCAGCTCCCTCCCCTATGGCGTGGATGAATATGCGGTCGCGGGAGCGCTCGCGGGCGATCCGATGGAGCTGGTGAAATGCAAAACCGTGGACTTGGAGGTCCCCGCCGCGGCGGAGATCGTCATCGAAGGAAAAATCTCCCCTGACTTTTGGGGTCCCGTGGGCGCCTTCGGCGAATATCCGGGTTATATGTACCAAGGCGCCGGCGACACGGTCCCGCTCATGGAAGTGACTTGCATCACGCATCGGAGGCAGCCCATTTTCACGCCCATGTTTGTCGGCTTGGCGCCCAGCGACACGACGGTGGTGCTGCAAAATCTTTTGGAAGCGACCTATTACAAGTTCCTCAAATTCGATTGCAACATTCCGGGCATTCTCGACGTGGCCTTTCCGGAGCCTGCCGGTGTGGCGCGCTACTGCGTGATCCAGATTAAAAAGAGTCATCCTTCTCAGCCTTGGCAGGCGCTCTACTGCGCCGCCGGCTACGAAGCGGTAACCGGAAAGATCATTGTGGTCGTCGATGAGGATGTGAACCCGAGGGACCCGGGAGCGGTCATCTGGGCCCTCAGCTACGCGATGCAACCCCACCGCGACGTTCAGATCCTTACGGGAAAATCCCCCGGCCTCGATCCCTCCGGCTACCCGCCGGGAGTCCCCCGGAAAGAGAGGAGTTTCCCCCAGCCGCAGGGCGCCTCTGCCATTCTGATCGACGCGACCCGGAAGTGGCCGTATCCGCCCGTGGGCCTTCCGGGAAAGGAATATATGGAGCGGGCGCTGACGATCTGGGAAGAAGAGAAGCTGCCGCCATTGAGTTTGAAAGAGCCTTGGTATGGATATCCGTTGGGGAATTGGGGCGCGGAGGATGAGGAGTTGGCATCGTTGGTGGTGCGAGGAGAATTCGAAGAGGCGGGGCGAAAACTGGCCCGGAAAAGAGTAAAGATCTAAGATCAGCAGAGGCGAAAGGGAGTCCGACGCATGAATATGGCAAATAGGTTCGGTTCGGGAATAGCGGTTTTTATTTTATCGGCTTTGGCTTTGCCGGCGGGCGCGCAGGATAAGGGGTGGGAGCCGGAGTGGAACAAAACTCTCGCCGCCGCCAAAAAGGAAGGCAAGGTGGTTCTGGTTGGGTCTCCGGACCCGGTCGTGAGGAAAGAGCTCACGGAAAAATTCCAGAACCGCTTCGGGATCACGCTGGAATATTTGGGGGTAAGGAGCGGAGAAGCGGTCGGGCGTATAAGAAACGAACGCCAGGCCGGAGTCTACACGGTGGACGCGTGGATGGGGGGAACCATCACGCTCGCGACCGTCCACTATGCCGAGAAGTGGATCGACCCTCTGAAGCCCGCGCTGATTCTTCCGGACGTGCTCAACGCGTCGAAGTGGAAAATGGGCAAGCTCTGGTTCATGGATCCCGAAGAGAAATACGTTCTCCGCATGATCAACTACGCGAGCTCGATGGTCTCCCTCAACACCGCTTTCGTGAAGCCGGAGGAGATCAAGTCGGTGAACGATCTTCTCCTCCCGAAGTGGAAGGGCAAAATTTCCGCCTATATCCCGACCCTCCAGGGCAGCGGGGCGAATGTGGCGGCGTACCTCTTCGCCAACCTCGGGGAAGACTTCGTGCGGAAGCTGTACGTGGAGCAGCAGCCTTCGATCAGCCGCGATTTCAGACAGATGGCTGACTGGCTGGCGCGGGGAACCTATCCGGTCGCCCTCAGCATGCGCGAAGAGGAAGTGGAGCGGCTGCGGAAAGAGGGATTGCCCGTGATTACCGTGTATGATCTTCAGGGAATCCCCAGCCGGACGGTCGCGGGGATCGGGACCGTGGGCTTGATGAACCGGGCGCCCCATCCCAACGCCGCGCGCGTGTTCGTGAACTGGATCGCCTCGAAAGAAGGGCTCGAGACCTACTCGCGCGCCTACGGGACGCCGACGCTCCGCAACGACGTGGATGAGTCCTTTCTCTCAGCCGCGATCATTCCGCGCAAGGAGCAGAAATATTTCGACGCTTCGAGTTGGGAGTTTGCCACCGGCACGGAGGAAAAGGTAAGGCTCCGCCTAGCGGAGATGCTCAAATAAGAGGGCGACCATGGATTCGAGGAGGGTGAATATGAATTGGACTTTGAAAATTGCGGCGAGGTGGTTAGCCGTATTGGTTTTGACTTTTCCGGCCGGCTCCTACGGGCAGGAGAAAGACTGGCAGCAAGCATGGAACACGATTCTGGCGGCGGCCAGGAAAGAGGGGAAGGTGGTGGTGGCGGGTCCGCCGGATCCGGCCGTGAGGCAGGAGATCCCGGCCCGCTTCAAGGCACGATTCGGCATCGCCGTGGAATATGTCGCGGGCGGGCGGGGCGGTGAAGATGCCAGGCGCTTGAAGATAGAGCGTGACGCCGGAATCTATACGATGGACGTCTACTTCGGGGGCGCCTCGACAACGTCCGTCTTCTATCAGGAAAAGATGCTCGACCCGATTCGTCCGCTCCTCGTCCTCCCCGAGGCCTTGGATCCGACGAAGTGGAAACTGGGAAAGCCCGTATTTTCCGATCCTGAAGGAAGCTACGCGCTCCGTCTCTTGAGCTACGCGCGGCCTCTATTCAACATCAACACCGATTTCGCCAAGCCGGAAGAGTTCAAGTCCATGAAGGACCTGCTCAACCCCAAGTGGAGGGGAAAAATATCCGCCTTCGACCCCACGGTTTCAGGCTCAGGGGTCTTCAATGTGGCCCAGTATCACCAGCAGTTCGGCGAAGATTTCATCAAGCGGCTCTACGTCGATCAAAAGCCCGCTTTCAGCCGCGACTTCAGGCAGATCGCCGATTGGCTTGCCCGCGGGACCCATCCCATATCTTTGGACCTGTTCGATGCCTATGCGGAAGAGCTGAAGAAAGACGGGTTTCCCGTGCATACCGTCCTCAGCCTGCCGGACATCGCGGGCCGCATCGCATCCGGCCTCGGAGAAGTGGTGCTTTTGAACAAGGCCCCCCACTCCAATGCCGCGCGCGTCTTCGTGAACTGGATCGCCTCCAAAGAGGGCATGGAAGTCTATGCCCGGAGCTACGGCAGCGTCCCCATGCGAAACGATATCGACGTATCTTTTTTGGCCCCGTATCTTATCCCGCGTCCCGGCGTCAATTATTTCGATACCGGTTCCTGGGAATTCCTGGCCGCGGTGGAGAAGACGAGGCTTCGAATCAAGGAGTTGTTGGGGAAGTAACCGGAAGCGTATCCATGCCTTATCGGGATTTGAGAGAGTTCCTTTCGGCCCTGGGTGAGATGGGCGAGCTTCGTACGGTGGAAGGCGCGGATTGGGATCTGGAAATCGGGACCATCGCAGAGTTGAACTATGAGCGTCAAGGAGCGGCCCTTCTCTTCGACAAGATCAAGGGTTATCCCGCCGGATTCCGCATCCTGACGAACGCGATGCACACGCGCCGCCGCGCCCTCCTGGCTCTGGGTCTTCCTCCGAACCTCGACATGGATCAGGCGCTCAAAGAATTCGAAAAGATGATCGCTTCTTACCGGCCGGTACCGCCGTCGGTGGTGTCTACGGGTCCCATCTTTGAGAATACCTTCACGGGCGACGCGGTGGACCTCGAAAAATTCCCGGTTCCCAAGTGGCACGAAAAAGACGGAGGGCGCTACATCGGGACGGGCTGCGTGGTCATTATGCGGGACCCCGACAGCGGCAGAATCCATTTGAGCACCTATCGGATCATGGTTCATGATTCAAAGACCGTCGGCCTCTATATCTCTCCCGGCCATGCCGGAGCGATGATTCGGAGAAAATATTGGGAGAAGGGGCAGAGCTGTCCGGTCGCGGTCTCCATAGGCCAGGATCCGATTTTGTTCGCGGGCTCGTCGTACTTTTTCGGTCAAAAAAGAGGCATAGCCAAATACGACCTGATCGGCCACATCCGTGGCGCGCCGGTTGAAGTGGTTCGCGAAGAGATGACCGGCCTGCCGATTCCCGCCGCGGCGGAGATCGTGATCGCCGGCGAGGTCCCCCCGCCCGAAGTGGAGGCGCGGCCTGAAGGGCCTTTTGGCGAGTGGACCGGCTATTACGCCTCCGGAACCAGGCCGGAGCCGGTCATTCGGGTCCAGGCTCTTTATCACCGCCATGATCCGATTATCGAAGGCGAGCCGCCGGTAAGGGATCGCGGCTCGACGGCCTATTTCGGAATTCCCACACGGGCGCCCAACTTCAAGGAGCAAGTTCAGAAAGCCGGCGTAGAGGATGTGCTGGATGTATGGCCCCTGGCGGTTCCCGGCGTAACCGTAGTGCAGATCCGCCAGCGCTACCCCGGCCACGCGATGAAGGCCGCCCTCGCCATCTCAGGCGAATATATGGGTCGCTTCGTGGTGGTGGTGGACGAAGATATCAACCCGCGTGACCCGGAAGAGGTCCTCTGGGCCATCGGCACGCGCTGCGATCCGGAGACGAGCCTTACAGTGCTCAGAGGCTGCCAATCGAGCGCGCTCGATCCGCGCATTCCTCCTGAAAAAAAGAAGAAAGGCGACTTCACGAGCTCGCAGGCCGTCGTCAATGCCTGCAAGCCGTACGAATGGATACGGGAATTTCCTCCCACGAATGTGGCCAGCCCGGAGCTTCGAAAAAAGGTTTTCGAAAAGTGGCGGACGCTGTTTCAGTGAAGACCTTCCTGCAACGCCCGGTCACGTGCCGGGCTCTTCGGGGCAAGGCCTCCGAGCGCAGCCGATGGTGCAGTGCCTTGAGGGCCGCCACCCCGTCCCCTTTTGGCGGTTTGCCGGACGTTAAGGGCCTGCTGGCAACCATTCTAATCGGACGTCCGCGCTCTCCGGTCTCGCCCCTTCAGAGATCGGCTATTTTTGGCGAGAATCTGTGATGTCAGTCGCTAAATTGAAATCTCCTGGTTTGAAGAACAGAAAGAGAAAGAGAGGAGAGATCGAAGCGTCCCTCCGCGCTCTCGTCCGCGCCGACATAGGGGAGGTGAACGGGAAGATCTTCGTCGATCCTGAGATTTACGAGTTGGAGCGGGAGCGGATCTTCGGGAAAGCGTGGCTGTTCGTGGCGCACGAGTCCGAGATACCGAAGGCCGGGGACTTCGTGACCCGGAAGATGGGGGAAGACCCGGTCATCGTGTGGCGGGGGCAGGACGGGAAGGTCAGGGTATTTTTGAATGTATGCCGGCATCGGGGGAGGAAGGTGTGCGGGGAGGACCTGGGCTGTGCGGCGCAGTTTCAGTGTCCGTATCACGGCTGGACGTATAGCAACAAAGGGGAGCTGATCGCGGTGCCGTTCTATGAGGGGTATCAGGGGAGATTGGACAAGGGCGAGTTGGGATTGTACGAGGCGCCAAGGGTGGAGAGCTATGGGGAGATGGTGTTTGCGAGCTGGGAGAAGGGGAAGGGGAGTTTGGGGGAGTATTTGGGGGAGATGAAGTGGGTGATGGATTTGCTGTTTCGGAGGAGCGACGGGATGGAGGTGGTGGGGAGTCCTATGCGGTGGGAGGTGGACGCGAACTGGAAGCTCGGCGCCGCCAATTTCGCCGGAGATGGCACGCACGTCTATACCACGCATGGATTCGAGCCGGCCCTGGGTCTTCGCACAATGCGCGGCCGCTCGGAAAAGGAGCGCCCGGCGAATTACGTCTTTGTCACCGGAGAAGGCCATAGCGCGACTCTCGTGTCGGCGCCGGCCGACGAGCCCGCCCGGCCTTATCTCGCCCTGCCGAAGACGCTTTGGCCTCAAGTGGAGTCCCGTCTCAGCCGGGAGCAATTGGATCTCCTGCGGCCGCTTGCAAGCGTCGTCGGGAATCTCTTCCCGAACTTGAGTTTTCTCTGCAACGCCAAGCAGCCGGTCCCGGGAGGGGCGGGCGAGTTGGTTTCCTTTTTTACCCTGCGCCAGTGGCAGCCCACGGCTCCGGACAGGATGGAGGTGTGGTCCTGGTGCCTAGTGGATAGGGACGCTCCGGAGGAATGGAAGAAGGCATCGTTTTTATGCTACACCCGGCTCTTCGGAGCGGCGGGGATGTTCGAACAGGACGATCTGGAAAACTGGAGCGAGATCACGCAGGCCTTACGCGGTCCGATCGCCCGCCGGCTACGCCTTCAATTCAAGTTGGGATTAACCATGACCCCCGCCCGGGATTGGCCCGGACCTGGGATGGCCTACCGGCAATCCACGCCGGTGGATTTTAGCGAGCGGTCATTTTACCGCCGCTGGCAGGAGCGGATCGCACGGAACGGAGCCTTTTGATGGCTTATTATCGAGACTTGAGGGAAGTGATCGATACACTGGAACGACAGGGAAGGTTGACCCGCATCCGAAGGCCTGTCGCCCGCGAAACCGAGCTTACGCCCATCTATCGTCTTCAATTTCGTGGATTGGGGGAAGACGAGAGAAAAGGTTTTCTCTTCGAAAACGTCGTCGATGTGAAAGGGAAGAAGTTCGATTTCCAGGTCGCCGCCGGGATTTATTCCGCCTCCCGCGAGATCTACGCGTTGGGCCTTCAATGCGAGCCGGGCGAGATCAAAGAGCGATGGGTGCAGGCGCTCAAACATCCGGTGCCGCCGGTGGTCGTGGAAGGGGGGCCGGTCCACGAGGAGATCCATACGGGGAGGGACCTTGAGGAAATGGGACTGGACGAGATTCCCTTTCCCCTGGAAGAGCCGGGTTTCAGCGGCACGATTCGGACTTCGATGAACTGCTTCATCACCAAGGACCCGGAGACCGGGGAGGTCAATTGCGGGGCCTATTCGGGCCACTATGCGAGCCGCACCCAGATGCGCTGCGGCATCGGGCCGACGCATCACGGCTATATTCACTGGAAAAAGGCGCGGCAGAAGGGAGAATCCCTTCCCGTAGCGGTGGTCGTGGGGATGCTGCCGACGCTCATGTATGCCTCGTCGGCGAGCCTCCCCTACGGCCTGAGCGAGCTGGCAGTCGCTGGCGGACTGGTGGGAGAGCCGATGGAGATGGTGCGCTGCCGGACCGTAGACCTTGAAGTGCCCGCCACCGCCGAGCTGGTCATCGAGGGAGAGATCCTGCCGGACGAACTGTATCCGAATTCGCCTTTCGGAGATTACCCGGGCTACATGCACACTGGTCGCGGTCCCGCCTGCCTTTTGATGAAGGTCAAATGCATCACGCATCGGAAACGCGCTATCTTTACCGCTACCACGGTGGGTTTCCCTCCCTGGGAAGGGGGAAAGATCGCCCAGATCAACGGCGAATCGATCCTCTACAATTTTCTCAAGAATTTCTGCAATGTTCCCGGCATTGTGGACGTGGCGATGCACGAGGCCGGCGGCTGGGAGAATTTTATAGTCGTCCAATTGAAGAAGACCCATCCATCCCAGCCCTGGCAGGCGCTCCATCTGGCCGTGGGCTATCAGGCCTCCGCCTCGGGTAAAATTGTCATCACCGTGGATGACGACGTCGATCCGCGGAATCTCGACGCGGTCGTGTGGGCGCTCTGTTTCAGCATGCAGCCCCACCGAGACACGCGAATCATCACCGGAAAACGGCCGGGGCTCGACCCGTCCGCCTATCCGCCGGGCGCGTCCCGGGAGGAAAGGAGCTACCCCCAGCCGCAGGGCGCTTCCTGTCTCTTGATCGACGCTACGCGCAAGTGGGCCTATCCGCCGGTGGGGCTCCCGAAAAAAGAATATATGGAAAGGGCGATCGAGATTTGGGAGGAGGAAGGGCTTCCTCCGTTAAAGCTGAAGACTCCCTGGTATGGATACAACCTGGGAGACTGGACGAAGGAGGACGAGGAGATGGCGGATCTCGCCGTCAAGGGCGAGTTCGCGAAGATCGAAGCGATCCTGAGTAAAGGTTCGATAAAAATTCCTTCGGGAGAACGTTGAGACCGTGGAATACGCCACCGGACTGGAAGCCTCTCTACGGGCCGATGCAATGGTGCAGTGTTACGCTTCGAACGGGAATACGCTCGATCCATTGCGGTCGGGTGCATCGGCCCTTCGAGACGCTCCCAGTCCGGCATGATGCGCTCGACGCGACAGGAAGGGTATTGGTATGCCTTTTAAAGATTTAAGGGAATTTATCTCGGCTCTGGAAAAAGCCGGCGAACTTCGCCGGGTCGAGGGGGCGAACTGGGATTTGGAAATCGGGACGCTGGCGGAATTGAGCTACGAGCGCGAGGGCCCGGCCCTTCTGTTCGACGGCATCACGGGTTATCCCAAAGGGTACCGGATTCTTACGAATGCGGCGGATACGCTTCGGCGCGCGCTCCTCGCGGTCGATCTGCCTATCGGTCTCGACTCTGACGCGGCAGACCAGCGTTACCGAGAAAAAGTCGCCTCCTTTAAGCCCGTTCCACCGGTCAAGGTCAAGGACGGCCCGATCTTCGAGAACGTTTTTACCGGCGATCAAGTGAACCTCTGGAAGTTTCCTACGCCCAGGTGGCATGAGAACGACGGCGGGCGATATCTCGGAACAGGTTGCGCGGTCATCATGCGTGATCCGGACACACAGAGGGTCCACCTAGGCACTTACCGGGTGATGGTTCAGGACGAGAAGACCGCCGGCTTGTACATCTCTCCTCCGCACACCGGGTCGACGATCAGGCGAAAATACTGGCAAAAGGGAGAGAGCTGTCCGGTCGCCGTTTTGGCGGGCCAGGACCCGGCCCTCTTTCTGGGCGCCGCCGCCTATTTCAGTCACGATAAGACCATACCGAGATACGATCTGATCGGTCACATGCGGGGCGCGCCGGTGGAGGTGGTCTATGAAGAACGGACCGGCTTGCCTATTCCTGCTTCCGCCGAAATTGTCATTGCCGGCGAAGTTCCCCCGCCGGAGGTCGAGACGAGGGCCGAGGGGCCGTTCGGCGAATGGACCGGCTACTACGCTTCCGGAGCCCGGCCCGAACCAGTGATCCGGGTCGGCGCCCTTTATCATCGCAACGACCCGATCATCCTCGGGGTGCCGCCGGTAAAGTATCGCCGCTCGACCGCTCACTTTGGGATACCGACCATCAAGGTCAAGCCTCTGAGAGACAAATTAGAGAAGATGGGAGTCGAAGATGTGCTGGACGTATGGCCGCTGGCGGTCCCCGGCGTGACCGTGGTAAAGATTCGCCAGCGGTATCCGGGCCACGCCATGAAGGCGGGCCTGGCGGTTTCGGGCGAGTACATCGGACGTTTCGTCGTCGTGGTCGATGAGGACATCGACGCGCGCGATCCCGAACAAGTTCTCTGGGCCATCGGCACGCGCTGTGATCCCCAGGAAAGCATCACGGTTTTAAAGGGCTGCCAGTCGAGCCCTCTGGATCCCCGCATCCCGCCGGAGCAAAAGACGAGGAGAGACTTCACAAACTCCCAGGCGGTGATCGATGCCTGCAAGCCGTATCACTGGTATCGGGACTTTCCGCCGACGAACGTGGCGAGCCCGGAGCTCCGGCGGAAGATTTTGGAAAAGTGGGCGATACTTTTCGCGCCTGGGAAAAGCGGGAATCGCGAAAAAGGAGAATGAGCATGCTGAGATATCGGAGGAACGGCGGGATAAAGTTCGGTTGCGTCGTGGCGGGCCTGGCGGCTGTTTTATTACTGGGTCCCAAGTCTTCGCCTGGCGCGGAGCAGAAAGCCGGCTGGCAAACCGAGTGGGGAAAAACCCTGGAGGCTGCAAAAAAAGAGGGACAACTGAACATCGAAGGCAGCCCCGTGTATGAAGACGTATTTCGGGAATTCCAAAAAAAATTCGGCATCAAGGTCGTCATCGACACGGCTCCGGGCGGGGAGAAGTTCAAACGGGTCATGACCGAGAGGAGAGCGGGGAAATATCTCTGGGACGTCATCATGGCAGGGGGCGCGACGATCTATCTTTTCTATAAAGTGAATGCGGTCGATCCCATCAAGCCCACTTTTATCCTGCCTGAGGTCATCGACGAGACGCATTGGTGGAACAAGCAGCATAATTATTTCGAGCTGGAGCGAAAGTATATCCTGAACTTCAATATGGCTCCTCTACCCTTCGTTGCCTATAACAGCCGGCTCGTGAACCCCGGCGAGATCAAGTCCTACTGGGACCTCCTCCAGCCTAAGTGGAAAGGGAAGGTCGTTGCGGTGGATCCCACGCTCGGTCCCAGGGTCGATCTTCATCTGGCGTTCCTATACTCCGAGCCGAAGTTGGGGCCGGAATACTTGAGGCGTCTTTTGGCGGACATGGACGTCGTAACATCGCGGGACACCCGTCAAGTCGTGGATTGGCTGGCAGGGGGTAGGTATGCGCTATCGTTCTTCGCCTCACTCACCGCCGCGGATCTGGACACGGCCAAAGCCCAGGGCCTCCCCATCGGCTGGTTCGGCCCGAAGGATCTGAAGGAGGGAGTCAGCACGAGCCCGAGCAACGGAAGCGTCGGCCTTCTGAACCGGGCGCCCCATCCCAATGCGGCCAAGATCGCCATCAACTGGCTGCTCTCGCGGGAGGGACAGATCGCCTATCAAAAATTACAGAACGGCGCCAATTCTTTGCGCGAGGATATCCCGAAAGACAATGTCCAGTCGTTCGCCTTGCGGACGGCGGATGCGAACTACGCGGAGCCGTTCAGTCCCGAGCGAACCGACATGGCGCCGATCCAGAGACTGGTCAACGAGACGTTGAAAAAGAAACCATGAAGAAGAATACCCTGCTTCGTCCGCTTCATAAGAACGGCCGCCGTTCCCTTCCTTCCGACCTCGTCCGCGCCGACATAGGGGAGGTGAGCGGGAAGATCTTCGTGGACCCGGATCTCTACCGGTTGGAACAGGAGCGGGTATTCGGGAAAGCGTGGCTGTTCGTGGCGCACGAGTCGGAGATACCCAAGGCCGGGGACTTCGTGACCCGGAAGATGGGGGAAGACCCGGTGATCGTCTGGCGGGGGCAGGACGGGAAGGTCAGAGTATTTTTGAATGTATGCCGGCATCGGGGAAGGAAGGTATGCGGGGAGGACGTGGGTTGTGCCGCGCAGTTTCGGTGTCCGTATCACGGCTGGACGTACGGTAACA
>Ga0080064_1006325_pt1 | contig 12915 bp, 5 predicted proteins | sample Subgrocontami54m_FD_69260 | JGI IMG/M metagenome (GOLD analysis project Ga0080064, IMG submission 69260) | Subsurface groundwater microbial communities from S. Glens Falls, New York, USA - GMW46 contaminated, 5.4 m (SPADES assembly) (version 2) ...
CCGCTCGCTCTCGAAGCTCCTGTGGGTACCGTTTCGATGTCGCCATGACTCCCTCCTCTCAAGGATAGGAGTCTCTACTAAACCCGGGGCGGTTCAGAGACTCGAACCTCACGAAGGTAGGGGGTCTGCGAACGAGGCGAAATCCATATCCCTCTGTCAAGAACGCGAAGGCATCGGGGAATGATCTCCGAAAACGCAAACCTTTCGCGGTCAGGCTCCGCTGGCTTGCGGTGCATGGTCACAGCACCTCTCAGTTCGGCGGATTCCAGTATCGGGTTATGGGATCATAGCGCCAGCCTCCACCTGCCAGGCGACAGATTCGCCACCGCCTGCTCAGCACCGACTACTTGCGTCTAGTCCGCCCGGGCATTTCCCCATCGAGCTGCTTGAGGACGATGGTCGCCTCAAATCCGAAGAGCCCTCCAAGTGCAGTGATCTCGTTGAGAGTCTCACGTGCGCGCTGATTATCGATTTCCGCAATGTGAGATGCCGTCCACAGTCTCACAGCAGGATCTGCGTGGTCCAGCAGTGCTACAGGGGAAAAGAGACCTTCGCCGAGCGGCGTCGGTGACGAAGCTGGTCCCCATGGTCGGCACGCCAATCGAGAAGGAGCCGCAACTCGTCCCAATTCACTGACCACGAAGAGGCCGGACCGGATGCGCATCCGGTCCGGCCTCTTGGTTTGAGCAAGATCTGCCCCGAAACTCTATCGAAGAGGTCGGTAGTCATGAAATTCCCACACGGCATAGCGACCTAGCTTTCCAGCTACGTCCTGCCATGTATCGCCAGTCGTGTGACTAACGAGGTTTTGGATCGCTGTGCGGATGGTCACGTATTCGTATTTAGCGACCACAAGATAGCCATGGGCAAACAAATGGCTCTTCCCAAGCACCTTAGCGGCGATCCACGATGGCGTGCACACGAAGAACTCGAACAGGTCACCGCCAGGTAAATCATCCGCCCCGACTAGGGCTGTAACAGGTATGCCAAAGTCTTCGCGGTTACTTGGTTCCTCCCGTTCAAGGTCAAGATCTGGGCTTTCTATTGAATGGAGTCGAGCTCTTATCATGAGTTAAGGTCCCGTGAGAATGTCAATGTGAGCATTAGATTGCCAGGCTCCGGATGGAATTTGTCGCGCCTGGACGTTTGCCTGCACGTAGCCCTGGCCCGGCTTAAACGACGGCGGGCGGTACAGACGGAGGCCGTCAGCGCTTACCCAGGCATTGCCACTTCGGCTTAAGCTGGCACCCGGACCTACCCAAGCCATGCCCAGGGCATCCGCCTGTTGGGCTGTAGCCGATCCGACTCCAAAGTTGCCTTTCCCCCGGCTTACGTCCTGTAGCATACCCGCCAGCGTGTGCCAATCAGACGCGGCCGCTTGTTGACTGCCTGAGCCGCTAGGTCCGCTCGTGACCGGACGGACTCCGCCCTGTCCGCCCGGGCGTCCGAAGGGCGGGGTAATGTCTTTTAGGGATCCAGAACCTAGACATAGGACCAGCCCGCAGGGATGAGGACGGGAAAGCATGCACTGAAATGGACTACCTGGATTCAGACAATTCCGGTCGACGCCGCGATTGCCTTTGTCAAGGCCTATCGGATCCACGAATTGAGTTGGACTGTTGCCCACATAGGCGTAGAGATTGGGATCACCGGCCCCGAAGCCGAGCGGGTCCTCGCTGATGAAGCGCCCGAAGGTCGGGTGGTAGTAGCGGGCGCGGGAGTACTGCAGCCCGGTGCCGTCGTTCTCCCGCCCCGTGAATTGGAAGGCATTGGTGCTGGCCGCCCCAGTTGCGCTGGGCTTGCCAAACGGCTCGTAGGTGTAGCTCGTCTGCACCGCGCCGGCCCCGTCCGCGAGCGCGATGGTGGAGCCAAGCGCGTCGGTCAGATAGCTGCTGGTCGCCGCCCCCTCGGTCCGGCTGAACACCTGGTCGATCCCCAGCCCGGTGAGCAGGTTGGCGCTCGGCACCCCGCCCACGAGCTCCTGCACCACGTTCAGCCCGTCATACCCAAAGCTCGTAGTGGTCCCAGCAACCGTTTTGCTCGCCCTTCGGCCCACGCCGTCATAGCTGAAGCTCGCCGCCGTGGGGCCCGTGATCGCGGTGAGCTGGTCCCGGCTGTTCCAGGTGTAGCCGTTGGTCCCGTCACCGGTGAGGTTGCCGTTGTTGTCATACGTCAGCGCCGTGCCACCCCAGCTCGTGAGCTGGTTCGCCGCGTTGTAGCTCGCACTGGTGAGTGCGGCGGGCAGGCTGGTGCGCGCGAAGCTCCCGCCCACCCGGCTGCGCCGACCGGCGCCGTCATAGCCGTAGCTCAGCGTCCCGAGGGTATTGGCCCCCAGGCTGGAGCTGAGCCCAGTGAGCTGATTCGCCCCGTCGTGGCTATAGCTCTGCGTGATGCCATCCGGCAGGGTCAGGTCGGTGAGCCGGTCCCCATTGTCATACGTGAAGCCCACCGCCGCGCTCCCACGCGCGATGCCGGTCAGCCGGTCGGCGTTGTCGTAGGCGTAGCTCACCGCGGCCTGGCCGGCCACCGTCATGCCGGTCCGCCGGCTGGCCGCGTCGTACCCGTAGCTCACGCTCCCCCGCGGGGTGGTCTCGCTCGTAACCCGGTCCCGCAGGTCGTAGCCGAAGCTGAGCGCCCCATCCGGGGAGTCGCTCACCTGCGTCACCCGGTTCCCCGCGTCGTACGTCGCGGTGATCGTGCTCCCACCGGCGAAGCTCGCCGCGGTGGGCCGATCCAGGACGTCGTAGCTGATGGTGGTCGGCTGCCCCTTCCGGTCGGTGGCGCCCGTCAGGTTGCCGTTCTGGTCGTAGCCAAAGCTCGCGGCTCGCAGCAGCGGGTCGGTCCGACTCGTCACCCGGTCCATGCCGTTGTATTGGTATTGCGTCGCGTGGCTGAGCGCGTCGGTCAGGCTCGTGAGGTTCCCGTTCCCGTCGTAGGCCAGCGCCGTCACCCCACCCAGCGCATCGGTGACGCTGGTGGGCAGGTTCAGGTTGCTGTAGCTCACCTCGCTCCGGTTCCGGTCCGGGTCGCGCGTCCGGAGCACCCGGCCGCCGCCGTCGACCCAGCGGCTCGAGCGCCGCCCCAGCGGATCGGTCACGGCGGTCAGGTCCCCGAGCGTGTACCCAAGCTGCGTGGTCTGGTTCAGCGCGTCGGTGACCTGCGTCGGCTGCCCGGCGCCGTTGTTGACAAGCGTCGTGGTGTGGTTGAGCGGGTCGGTGACGCTCAGGAGCGCGCCCCGCGCGTCATAGTCCAGCGTCGTGGTCTGGCTCCGCGGGTCGGTCACCGTCAGCAGCTCGCTGAATGCGCCCACGTTATAGGTGAAGCTCGTGGTCGCGGCGACGGGGCTTCCGGCCGCTTCCGTGATGCTGGCGACGTTCCCCTTGCTGTCATAGCTCAGGTTCGTGGTGCGCCCGAAGGGCGCTTCCGCCAGCGCCGTGATGCGGTTGTTCCCGTCCCGGGTGATCGTGGTGGTCTGGGCAATCGGTTGCCCGAGCGCTTGCGTCACGCTGGTGCTGTAGACGTTCTTGTAGGTGCCCCCGTCGTCATAGCCGGTCGGGGCAAACGTCACCCGACGCACCGTGCCCCGCGGGTCGGTCACGTCCACCTGGCTGATCAGCCCGTTCGCCAGCGTGTACGCGAACTGGTAGGTGGTCCCGTCCGCCTGGGTCTGCCGGGTGATCCGCCCGGATACCGGGTCGTACTCATTGGTCAGATAGACGATGTTCTTGGGGTCTTTCAGGGTCAGCATCCGGTGCGTCGTGGAGTCGTAGGTGTAGGTCCAGACGCCGTTCGCCACGTCGGTCACGGTGGCAAGCCGACCACTGCCGTCGTACGCGTAGCCCACGGTCCGACCGAGGTTGTCCCGGGCCTGGGTGACGCGGCTGCTGCCGTCGTAGCTGAAGCTGATCCAGCGCCCGTTGGGACTCCGGGCGAAGAGCAGGTTCCCGCTCCCGCCCTCCCGGATCAGCGACATGGTGTTGCCGAAGCGGTCGCGGACCCGGACCGGCGCGGCGAGCGGCGCGAGGGTCACGCCGTCGGCGACCGGGAAGGTGTACGCCGTCCCGTCCCGCAGGGTCAGGGTCCACCCGTTGCCGTTCCAGACGATCGTGGACTGGTCGTAGCCGCTCGGCGTCCCGCTGTGCACGTACTCCGCATTGGCGAAGGAACCACCGGAGGACGTGCGCGTGTAGTGGACGCGGCCCCCATCGGGCAGGATCAGGTCCTGGTAGGTCCACGGGTTGCGGCTGCCAACCAGGAACAGATCGAACTCGTGCGAGGCGCCGATCCCGAAGGCCCGCGACCGGGTGTCGTCCTGCCGGTAGCTGCGGGTGAGCCCAAGCGGCAGCACATCCGGGAGGATCAGGTCGGTCTTGGTCTCGACGAACAGTCCCGTCCCAGCGTCGACCGGCTCCCCCGCCCAGGCGAACAGATCGCCCAGGGCCTTCCCGATCGCCGCCGCCAGGGACGGCTGCGCGATCATCGCCCCGGTGAACTCGTAGATACGCACGCCAGGGTCGGGGACCACCTGCTTGCCATTCGCGGTCACCGTGCCCTTGCCGTACACCGACCACCCCTCCTCTGGCTCGTAGCGCCAGAAGTCGATCCGGGTCCCGGGGGTCTCGTCGGTGTAGTTGGGGTAGATCAGCCGCGCCCCCGGCCCGCTGACGTACGCCGCCCCGGGCTGGATCGTGAAGTACACCGGCACCGTGCTGTTCTCGGGCAGCGGGAACGGCGGCCGGTCGACCGGGATCGCCGTGATCCCCACCTCGGTCACCGGCCTCCCCTCGTGATCGGTGATGCGAACCCCGGCCGGGATCCGCAGCTCGAGCCCGGGGATGTGCGGGGTGGTGATGACCACCTCCTGGGTCGTGAGCGCTGGAATGGACTTGGCGTGGGCCGTATCGATCCGCGGCATCCAGATCGGGAAGTCGAGCGCCGTGGTGGCGCCGGCCGCGGCGTCCACCCCGATCTCGAACAGGCCCCAGGTCCGGCCGGGGCGGTTGGCGGTCGTGCCGGCGACGAGCAGCTCCACTCGACCGCTCGGCACCCCGGTGATCAGGAACCGCCCGGTGGCGTCGCTCGTGCCCGTGCGCTCCTCGCCGGAGTCGGCCGCGACGGCTACCGCCACCCCGGGCAGCGGCTCCCCCTTGTAGGTGACCACCTGGCCGGCAATCGCCGTCACCCCGGCGGGCGCGGCGAGCGGCGGGATGGCGGTCACCAGTGTCTCCTCGAAGTGGCTCCGCCAGTCGCCGCGCAGGTTCCGGCCGGCCGGGGTCCACTGGTCCTCCTGCAGCGCCAGGCTCGCGGCCATGAGCTCGCCGGAATCGGGGGCGTCGTCACGCGGGTCACCCGCGACCACCGTGAGGTCGGGAGCCCACTCGGTCAGGCCGCCGCCGGGCGTGAGGGCAAGCGTCATATTCCCCGTGTTCGCCCCATCGGGGTCCACGACGATCGTGTAGGTCGCGGTCTCGGGCAGCGTCAGGGCGATCGTGCCGCCACTCGTGGTGATGGTGACGTTTCTGGCCCCAGACGCTGGCTGACCGCCCGGTCGAAGGATGGACACGCGGCTCGACGCGATGGTCACATTGGTCATGGTGAGGACGACCGCCTGGCTCGCCGTTCCGCTGAACGTCGGGCGGGCGTTCTGCCCGGGCGTCGTGATGGTCACGGTGACCGCGCCGCCGCCAATGGTCATCGCCGGCGTCGGATCGGCTGGCACGTCGTAAAGGGTCACCGTGCCGCTCCCCGTCGCGGCGCCGGTGGGGTCGACGAGGATGGTGTAGGTCCCGGCAACCGGCAGCGTTTGCAGGTCCACGAACAAGCTGGTCGGCCCGCTGAGGGTGGTTCCATCGGGCTTGAGCAGGGTGAGCATCGCCGCCGAGGCGATGGCCCCGTCGAGTTTCACGCTCACCCGCTGGTTGAGCGTCCCGCTGAAGGTGAGCCGCGCGTTCTGTCCCGGCGCCGCGATGTTCACGGTCCGCGAGGGGCCGCCCGCGACGATGGTGTCCGTCAGGTCCGGCGGCACGTCGTGCAGCGTCAACGTCGCCGCGCCCGTGGTCTCGACCGCTGGATCGACCAGGATCGTATAGGTCCCAGCCGCGAGCGGACCCACGACGTCGACGAAGCCGGTGGCCGACGCGATGGGGACCCGGTCGGCGGCGGGGGCAACGGGCGCGCCGCCCGGCCCAAGGATGGAGATGTAGCTGACGATGGCCGTGACGCTGCTGAGACTCAGGCTCACGCGCTGGTTCGCGGCGGCCGCGAAGGTGGGGCGGGCGTTCTGCCCCGGCACGGTGAGCGCCACGGTCAGCGGGGCGCCGCCGGGCGTGATCGTCCCTCCGACGTCCGCCGGCACGTTGTAGAGGGTCACGGTAATGTTGCCGCTCTGGGCGGGGGGAGGGTCGATCAGGATCGTGTACTGCCCATTGGAGGGAAGGGTGAGCGGGTCGATGAAGTTCAGCTTCGGCCGCGGCGGCGGCTGGATGAAGAACGTCACGGGCCCGAAGAGCACGGTCGCGTCCGGGTTGAGGATCGTGATGGCGGGCTGGGTCGTGAACTGGGTGAAGAGGACGCTGACCCGCTGGCCCTGCGTTCCATTGAACCCGAGCGCGGCATTCTGACCAGTCGCCATGCTGATCGTGACCGGCGCCCCGCCGGGGACGATGGTGCCGCCGACCGGTGTGCTCATGGTGAGGGTCATGGAACCGGTGGCCGTGCCGACCGGGTCGACGAGGACGGTGAACGTCCCCCCGAATGCGGCCCCGAGCACCTGCATCGCGGCGCCGCCGGTGTCCACGGTGGCCGTCGCGACCTGCGTCGTATCCGGATTCAGGATGCTCACCTGACTCGAGCTGATCGTCACGTTGGTGATGTCGATCCACACGCTGCTGGCGACAGGCAGGTCGAAGACGACGAGCCCGATCTTGTTCGCCGTGCTCAGGGTCACCGTCTGGCTCGGGCCCGCCGCCATGCGGCCGGTGTGGCCCACATCGGCCGCCAGGTATGGGGGCGGCGCGACAAAGAGGTCGGCGCTGCTGACCACGATCCCGTTGTCCGTCGCAACCGTGACCGGCCCGGACCCCGCGTAGGGCGGCGCGGCCACCGTCAGACTGGAGGCGGTCCCGCTGGTGACCCGGCCCCGCGTGGGCCCGCCCAGCGCGACGGTGTTGGAGGCCGCAACCGGGTCGAAGCCGGTCCCGGTGACGGTGAAGGTCCCGTTTCCGCCGATGATCGTCGGGGACACCCCGCTGACCGTGGGTGCCGCGGTTGCAACAACGCCAAACGAGGCGCTGCTGGTCGCCGAGCCGGCGGGGCTGGTGACGGCGATGGAACCGCCGGCGGTGTTTGGGACGGTGACAACGAGCTGCGTCGCCGTGGCGGACGTCACGGTTGCGGCCGTGCCGCCGATCGTCACCGGGTTCTGGTTCGGTGTGAGGCTGAAGCCGGTGCCGTAAACCGTCACGGCGCTGCCAACGGCGCCGGTGCGGGGAGCGAATTCCAGGACGGAGATTGCCGACGAGCTCTGGCGGGTGATGGCGGTGACGTTGCCAACCGCGTCATATTGGTAAAGGGCGGTCTCCGTCGCCGGATCGATAACGGCGACCAGGCGTCCCAGGGGATCGTGGACGTACTGGATGTCGCTGGCCCCCTGGGCATGCGCCGTCGCGGGCCCCAGGGGTGGGAGCACGGAAAGCAAGAGTCCGACCACAACCAAACGATGGATCACCGCCTGCGCAAAGCCGAACCGCCGCATCGCCGTCTCCCTCCGCCATTCGAACAGCTTGCTAGCAAGCCGTCTATGCAACATTGACGGGAAGAATAGTGGACAGGACAGGGAGATAGGATCACAAATACATCACACCCCTGACGATGACGGGCGGCCCCGAGGAGCGGGTCCTCTGGCGCAATGGTTCCGGCGGTTGCCATCGTCCGATACCCACCGGTGCGTGCCATGATCGCGCACGCTGGACACTGGGCAGAGCCACCGCAGCCAAGGCTGAATTGCCGCCCCCTGCGCACCGTCCTATACTCGAAGCCACATGGATGCGGGGCCGAAGGGTCCCAGGCCTCGAAGGCGGTTGAGAGCGTTTCGCGTGGACGAGGAGAAGACCATGGCAACGGCGAGCGCGGCAGGACCATCGATTTCGTTGCGGGAGCGCGACCGGCGCCACGCCGCGATCAAGGAGGCGCTCCGCGATCGGGGTGTGGACGCCGCCATCCTGACTGGCACGAACCTCTTCTATGTCACCAACGGTCTGCCGGGCGAGCGAATGGGCGTATTCCCGACGGCGGATGAGTCGCAAACCGTCTTCCTCAACCCCCGCCACCTCGTGGACCTGTCAGCGCAGGTGCTGGTCGACGCCCAGGAGTGGGTCAAGGACATCCGGGCGGGTGAGGATGCGAAGCCGATCGTCGAGCGTCTCCGTGAGCTGCACCTGGAGCGCGGCACGATCGGCGTGACCGGCTCCCGCGGGCCCGGTGGCGGGCTGAGCCAGAGCTTCATGGCGCAGCTCGCGAAGGAACTGCCCGACGCGCAGGTCGTGGACGTGACTGACACCTTTCTCAACCTTCGCACAATCAAGAGCGCCGAAGAGATCGCGATGATCGAGTACGCGAACATCCTGTTCGACCTCGCCGTCGAGCGAGTCCAGCAGGTGGTTCGCCCGGGTATGACGGGCCGACAGGCGGTGCAAGAGGCGATCAAGGCGATGTGGGAGGCTGGCGGAGACGTCGACTCCACCGTCGGGTTCAACTTCGGTCCCGCGCCGGCACAGAATCCGATCCTCGGGGCGCTGTGCTGGGACAAGCCGATCCAGCGGGGCGATGTCGGCACGCTGACCGCCCACGCCGAATACCAGCATTACGCCGGTCACAGCGACCAAGAGGTCGTGTTCGGTGAGCCGAAGCCGCTCCACCGCGACATGTTCGAGGCGGTGCTCGAGGTCCGCGGCGACGTATTGAGGGCGATCAAGCCGGGCGCGACGCACCAGAACCTGGTCGACACCTATCGCGAGTCATGCAAGCGCACGGGCTTCCGCTGGTCGCCCCACAGCCAGATGCACCAGTACGGCATCGACGTGCCCGAGTTTCCCGGCCCGGCCTTCAGCGTCGGGCCCGGCGACGGCCGGCGGAGCGATTTCGTTCTGAAGCCCGGCATGATCTACAGCATCTCGCCGACGCTCCTCGCACTGAACAGCGACGACACTCTTCTGGGCGGCACCTGCCTGGTCATCACGGAGTCCGGCTACCGCGACCTCGGCGACCGCAAGGTGGAGATGCTCATCGCGAAGGACTGAGCCTGGAACAGCGGCGCTACGTCCCGCGTGAAGCGAATCCGGCAGGCGGCAACCGGTGCATGAGGTGCGCTCGGTGCCCATGGGGCCTCAGACCAGCCAGGGCGGCGTGCCGTCCCTATCCCCCCGCCCTCAGGGCGCAGGAGGCGGCCCGGCGGGCTGGCCTTGGGTTTCCCAGGGCAGCACGGGCACCTGGAAGCCCGCCGCGTTGCGGTGCCCGCCCCCGCCGTATTGCTTCGCGATTTCCGACACGTCGAACTCCCCGATCGAGCGCAGGGAGAACTGCCACATCCCATCAGCGCGCAGGAAGAACGATGCCGCGAATGGCGCCTCAGGATGCTTCAGGCAGAGCTTGTGCACGTGATCCGAGGCGTTCTGGTACGAGATGTTCGTGACCGGCACATCGTGCCCGCCGATCGGTTTGATAAACGCGTTGGCACATGACTTCTCACCGTAGCTGTCGATGTAGAGCCGAATCGCCGCGCCTACCTCGACCGCCTTGCCTGAATCCTGGGCGAGCTCGTCCCAGTGGGCGAAGTCCATGGGAAGCACGGCGGCATAAGCCATGACCGGCTCCGTTTCGGGGTAGCGGTGCCGCCACAGGTCGCGGTCCTCCATGACGTTGACGAGCCATGGGCGTGGCTCCTTGCTGAAATAGTCCCAGGTGATGCCACAGCCAGACCGCTCCATGTCGAATACGCAAAAATCGAGGCCCGCCAGGTCGGCCTCAGCCGTTTTATGGTGGTCGAGCACGAGCAACGAACACGACTGCTCCTTCAAAGCGACCAAGGTGTCGCGAGGATACGAGAAGTCCAGGATGTAGACCTCCTTGCCCGTCACGTCGGGTGGCGCTTCGCCGAAATGGCCCGGCACGTATTCGGGCTGAACAGTGGGATTTAGCTGGCGGAACGCCCAAGCCGCCGTGAACCCGTCGAAGCATTCGCCGTGATAGATCACCACGGTCTGTGGCTTCGTTTCGGCTTCCGTCATTGCGGTATCTCTCTTTCGCGAACCAGCAATGTGAGTGGGGCAGTGCTCACCACGCTCCACCGACGCCGGGGGGTCGGGGTATTTGGCGGCGATGCGCTGGACCTCGGGGTGGTCGAAGGCGGTGAGGCGGCCGTTCTCGTAGACCACGTTGTCGCCGATAGTCATCGTCGCGCCGTTGACCTCGGCGGACACGTGCACGTTGAACGGGTAGTCCTCGCCAAGATGGCTGTCCGCGAGGTGCAGGTGGACGCTATGTGCGCCGTGGTGCTCGATGAACGATCGGTACATCGGGTCCGGGCATTCCGCCTCGGACACGCGGGCATGGGGGTGGGTGCCGCCATGGAAGCCCCGCATCTTGAACGCGCCATCCCCGATGTGGTGCGAGAGCGACGTCAAGAACGTCTGGAGAGTCTCCGCTTCCTCGCCCCCGGTGATGTCCTTGATCATCCCGTCCTCGAGCGTGATCCGAACCGGCTCGCTGAAGTGCGTCGGGAGGCCGATGTGGCGGGCCCAGTTGGGGCCGGTGTGCTCGAAGATCAGCACCCCCTCCGCGTCGTTGGTCGGCGTGCTCGGGAAGACCCCCTTTGGGAACGGTCCGCGTCGGCGCTGGAACATGTGCGCCATCGGCGTCCCGATCGTGCCGGAGACGTTCGTGCCGTTCGGGTGGACGATGCTCCAGCGAGCGCCCTTCTTGATGTTCATCGCGGCCTGGTAGCGGATCTCGGCGACGAGCTCCCATGGGGTGAGCGCCCAGGCGCTCGCGAGCAGCGGCGCGGTCGTCGCCATGTTGTAGAGGAAGTTCGGCGGGCGTGAGTCCTTCAGCTCGCCCTCGGTCCAGAGATCGAGCATCTGGCCGATGACAAGATCGGCGCCCTCGATCGCCTTCGAGAAAACCGGCGGCAGCTCCCAGCGCGGGATGTCGTCATTCGCGCGGTTCCAGTACACGTCCGCGTGGAGGGGCATGTTCAGCCACATGACGCTCGCGTTGGCCTGGCGCGCCTGGACCGCATGCTGAATCCAGTTGACGGCGTGCTCGTCGACGTAATTACGGCCGCCGTACAGCCCGTCGACCGCGGCGACGATCAGGACCTGCTGCCCCGCCTCGACGTGGACGCAGTTGTCCAGCATGTCGGCAATCGAAATCGCGGCCCGCTCCGAGATCATTCCCGCAGCCATGGTGCCCCCCTTGCATATGCTCGCGGGGCACATGGTACAGCGGTCGCGGGCCGTTAGTCGCGCTTCTCCTCATTCGAGGTGAGCGATTCCAGGCCGAGGGATTGGGCCAAAGCGCGGGCGAGCTCCGTTGCAGCCGTGGCCTTGAGATGAATCGCTACGGTCGTACTCGGCTGGCTCAGCGTGACCAGGATCGCATCGCCGTAGTCTGCGACGTGCACGTGCGGCTGTGGGCTGGTTGCCAGGTTCACGGTGATGGATGTGGCGGGGGTGTTCGATCCGACCATGGAGCTTGCTCTGCTCATTGCCGCTCTCCTCATCAGCCTCAGGCGCTCAACACGTGGTGTTGACTCACGGCTCAGTCGCGCTTGGGCGTGCCGATCATCGCCATGAGGTTCTCGAACGTCTCGTAGGGGTGCGCACCCTCCAGCGCCTTGCCGTCCGCGACGAACGTCGGGACCGCCCTCACGCCGATCTCGCGGGCTTCCGTGTACTGCGCCTCAACGTCCTGGCGATATCGACCGTCGTCGAGCGCTTTGCGCAGATCGGCGGCGTCGAGCCCCAGGTCGGTCGCGATCTTGGCCAGCACATCCGGAGAGCCGATGTTGCGGTCCTCGACGAAGTACGCCCGATAGATTCCCTTGCGGAGCTCGTTGCCCTCGCCGTGCGCGTCTGCCCACTGCGCCGCCTCATGCGCGGGGCGGGAGTCATACCAGTGCTTGCGCTCGCCGACCTCGAGCCCTTCAGCCTCGGCACGCTCCTTGAACTGGGCGCTGCGCTGGGCCAGGGTCTCGGGTGGCCAGTTGATAAGCTGCCCTTCGGGCGGGATGCCCGGATGGAGCTCGAAGGCGCGCCATTCGATTTCCACGTCGTATTCGCTGCGAAGTCGTTCGACCCGAGCCTGGCCGATATAGCACCAGGGTCAGATGAAGTCGCTGTACACCGTCATTGTTGTCGACACGCGGCACCTCCAGAGCTTGAACGTCAAATCACTGCCGTGAGGATACGGCAAGGCCCCCGGCGCTGAGCCGGGGGCCTCGTGTTCGCCAGATGTCCAGGTTATCGCGCTGGTGGCTGATCGCCCTTGAGGATCCAGCCCCACTTGTCGCGGGTCTCCTTCTTGTAGGCGGGCTCCGGGCCAATCGCGTGTGGGAACTGGTCCTGCCACTCAAAGGGCCGGCAGGCGTCGATGATCAGGCGGCTGTTGAAGCCCTTCTCGTCAGGATGAATCGCGGGGTCCAGCGGGCCGCTCCACGCCCGCTTGATGATGTCGAGCGAGCGCTCGGGATCGGAGCGCGTGCAGACCGCCCACATCACCTCGTTCAGGTCGGTGATGTCGATGTCGTCGTCCACGACGATCACGATGCGGCCCAGGTACGCGCCCGCGCGGCACATCGCCGCCACGTGGCCTGCCTGGCGGGCGTGGCCCGGGTACCGCTGCTTGATCGAGACGACGGTC
>Ga0080064_1006326_pt1 | contig 12914 bp, 15 predicted proteins | sample Subgrocontami54m_FD_69260 | JGI IMG/M metagenome (GOLD analysis project Ga0080064, IMG submission 69260) | Subsurface groundwater microbial communities from S. Glens Falls, New York, USA - GMW46 contaminated, 5.4 m (SPADES assembly) (version 2) ...
GGGCCGGCGCGACCTCCCCGGTGTCGATGCGCGTCAGGGCGGGCGCGCTGGAATTCACGCTCGAGCCGAGCATGAACGACCAGGAGCTGGATTCCCGCGCGAGCACCGGCACCGTCTACTGGGAAGGCGCGGTCAAGGCGCGCGCGAACGGCGGCCCGGCGGGACAGGGCTACCTGGAGCTCACGGGCTACTGGAGGCCGCTCAAGCTATAGCGCGGCGTTTGTGACTTATTACTCAGACGTCGGCAGCACTGGCGAAGTTCTTGGGTTTAAATAGATCTCTCGATATTGCGCAGTTGCAACTTCGCAACTGCGCAATATCGAGAGAGTTGGGGTGGCACGTGACGGCGACCCGCCTGATTCCGGCCGTGCCGCCTCAGGTACTATAATAGCCTCGGCTGAACGGATCTCGAAAGGAGAACAATGCAGAAGGCCGGTTCCGGCTTCACGTTGATCGAGCTGGTGGTCGTGATCGTGATCCTGGGCATCCTGGCCTCGGTGGCGGTCCCCCGCGTGGTCAGCTTCCAGCTCGACGCGCGCAAGGCGGCGGTGAGCGGCATGATGGCGGGCGTGCGCGCCGCATCCACGCTCTCCCACGCGCAGGCTTACGTCGAGAACAAGCTCACCTCGGCCTCGGGCGACACCGTCACCATGGAAGGCAAGCTGGTGGCCCTCGCCTACGGCTATCCGAACGGCACTGCAAACGGCATCGCGAACGCGATGAACGCCTACGACGGGTTCGCCTTTACAGCCGGCACGCCCGCCACCTTCAAGCTGATCAACCCCTCCACGGGTACCGGCATCGAGAATTGCATGGCGTCCTACAGCCAGGCGCAGAGCGCGATCATTCCGCCGGAGATCACCGTCACCGTCACGGGTTGCTGATTACCTGCGCACGATTCGATACACGCCCCCGTTGCCCGACAGCAGGTATTGCTCCTTCTGCGCGTCCTCGCCCAGGGAGTAGATCGGGGACACGTCCGGGACGGCCCAATCCGTCTGCTCCGCGGCGGCGCCGTTGCGGTAGACGAAGCTCTTGAGCCAGCCGGCGCACAGATCCGAATAGAGGTAGCGGCCCTGCAACTCGGGTATGGCGCTGCCGCGATAGACATGGCCGCCGATGATGGAGCAGACGTTGCCGCCGCCGTGGTCGTATTCGAGCAGTGGCTGGGGGAGCCCCTGCTTGTCGCAGGGATCTCCGGGATAGCAGAGCGTGCCCTCCATGAGGTTCCAGCCGTAGTTCAAGCCTCCCAGTCCGGTGGAGGCGGCGTCGACTTCCTCGCGCCGGTTCTGTCCCACGTCGGCGAGGTAGAGCAGGCCGGCGTCGAAGGCGAATCGCCACGGGTTGCGCAGGCCGTAGGCCCAGATCTCGCCGCGTTTTCCGGCCTGGCCGGCGAACGGGTTGGAGGAGGGAATGGCGTAAGGCTGGCCGGCCGAGTCCACGTCGATGCGAAGCAGCTTGCCGAGCAGCGAGTTCTGATTCTGAGCGTTCCCGCCGGGATCGCCTCCGCCGCCGTCGCCCGTGCCGATGTACAGAAGGCCGTCCGGCCCGAAGCCGAGCAGGCCGCCGTTGTGATTGCTGAACGTCGGGTGCGGGACGGAAAGGACGCGCATGCCCGAGAGCGCGTCCGCCGCGTTCGGGTTCGCCTGCTGCACGCTGAATCTATCTATCGCGATATCGCCGCCCGTATCGGTGTAGTAGACGAAGAAATGCCCGTTCGCCGAGAACTGCGGATGGAATGCCATGGACAGCAGGCCGCGCTCGCCGTCGGTGGTGGTGCGATCGCTGATGTCCAGGAACGGCGCGGGCAACAGTGCGCCGCCCTGCACGATGCGGATCCGCCCCGCGCGCTCGACGATGAACAGGCGCGCATCGCCCTCCGGCGCGGTGAGGTGGACGGGGCTCGCCAGTCCAGAGACGACCGGCTGCAAGGTCAGTGCGAGCGGCGCCGGCGGCGCGCCGCCGCCTCCGCCACCACCGCCCCCGCCGCAGGCGGTGAGCGCGAGCAGGAGCAGGAGTCGCAGTCCGTTGCGCGGCATGTCATGGCTCCGGGTGCCGATCAACCGGTTCAGACAGCCAACTTGCTCCGCCGTTCCGGTCGTCGGCGACGCTGCCGCGCGTCCGTCAGGTCGAAAATCGCCCGGAGAACCGCGCCGAACGGGCATCTGCGGGACAGGTTACTCGAGCACCTCGGGGGGCGGTTCGACGCCGCTCTGCCATTGCTCCCACATGGGATTGGAGAGATCGTGAAGGCTCGTGTCGAGCGCCTTCAGGTACTGGTCGATCAGAGCGTCGACGAGCCGGCCTGCATTCTGGCAGAGCGTCTCGATCCTCCTCAGGTCTTCGAACACCCACTCGCGGCCCGCGGGCGTGAGCATCGCCTGGATCTTCTCCGCGCTCCAGTACGCGTGGATGAGCGCGTTGCGCGCGTCGATGGCGTTCTGTACCGAGGTCTTCTGCGCAGGCGTCAGGTACTTGCGGCGGCGGACGTCGGTGAACAATTCACCGAGCGTTTTCTTCGATTCCGGGTCGTCCAGCGGGGAGGCGCTCGCGGGGGCGCTGAGCAGGTGCTTCCTGTCGAGCAGCGCGAGCAGCAGGCACAGGCCGCCTTCGAGGTGCTGCGCCTCGAACAGGGCGGTTCCGAGCGCCCAGAAGACGGGCATCAGGTCCGCGGACTTGTCGCTGACCATGGGACTCCCGCTTCGCGGCATGGATGTGCTCAATCGCGCGCTTCCTGACGGAAAGGAGCGCCATTTTACCCGGTACCGCGCCCGCTCAGAAGCGATCGGGGGAAACTTGTCGCGAAGCCGCGTGGAATGGGCGCCTGCAGGCAGCCGCTTGGCGAAGCGGGAATCGGCGGTGCGGGGGCTCGCAAGTGTTCGGCGACTCCGGCTATGCGCCGGACCGCTCGCCACCTCTCAAGGTCTCTTATCCAGGAACAGGTCGAGCGCATGCTGCGCATTCGCTGCATTCCGTTGCAGCGCGCCGTGCCCTTCCGCGGGGTCCTCGATGCGCTCGATCACGGTCGCGCCTTGCTCCGCCAGCCAGGCGGCCGTTCGCCTCATTCCCGGGATGCCGGCTTGATCTGGGTTCGGATCGCGTGCGCCGGCCGCCGTTATCCAACGAGTACCGCGCAGCGGATGGTCGCCGAAGGCGCCCGTGAGAATCGCCCGCGTCGGCGGAAAGTCGGCGGCTACGCCTCCGGAACTCGCGACGATGAGCGAGAAGTAGCGCCGGCCCCGGCCCGCGTCGATTGCGGCCACGGCGTAGGAATTGGCCGATCCCCGGCTGAACCCGTGCAGCATCGCCATGCCCGGCTGCACGCCGAGCCTCTGGAGCGCAATGTCGATCTCCCGGTAGATCTGCAGCGGGGCGTAATATGCCCGCGGTCCATCGTCGGCGCCGATCCACCACTGCACGCTCAGCAGCCCGACATTGCGATCCCTCAGCGAGGGGTGCCAGATGGCAAGGTCGTCCGTGGCGAAGCCGCGGGAGCCGTGAAGCGAAACAATCCAGCGTTTCGGACTGGTTCCGGGCGCTTTCCACGCCACGACGAAACTCTGGCCGTCGGATGTCGGCAGAACATCCGGATTCAACTGGGCGGCCTGCGCAAACCATTGTCCGCCTTGCGCCCGGCGGTATGCGTCCGCTGATTGGCCATGAAGCGTCGCCCGCCCCTGGGCCGGGAAGGCAGGTTGCCAGCACGGCATGAGAACCACGCAAGCCGTGGCAATGGCTCTCATCGAGGTTGAGAAGAGTGGAAATCTCATGCTCATTATGGAGAACGATGAGGGCGTCCGCAGCATCCAAGGTCAGCGCGCGGTTTCATTGTCCGGGGGTCCCCTTGTCCCGATCATGGGACGGCGGTTCGCATTTCGTCGGGTCGGCAAGGAACAGCCAGCCTACAGCGACCACGGCGGGGATGGCAGCGTACCAAACCGAACTGCCCGAGAGCGAGCTGCCGGTGATGGCGATGATCAGGCCGGCGAAGACACATGCCAACAACCAGGCAAGCCTCTTGGCGTGGTTGGGTGATGCAACTCGCGGCAGGTCAGGTACTTGCATGGTGTACAGCGGAGCGATCCAGCGTTTAGCGTGAGCGGCACGCAACGGCGCCGTTGACGGAAAACATGCCATGTGCCGGACCAGTACCGTTCAGATGCGCAAGATATGCTTTCCACATTGCTTCAAAGACGGTCGCGCTTTCCGCCACGACAAGCAGATCCTGTACCGCACCGGACTTGAAGATCAATCGGGCGTGGAATTTCTGGTTCGCAGCCACCTTTTTGCGGATGGCGATTGCGGCTTTTGACTTCTCGGTTTGCTTCGCCATTTTATCTGGGCATCCCTATTTGCAAGATGTTAGCTCAGGGTGTCAACGCTTTCGGGGGAACTTTGGCGTCCGAGTGGATGCGGCAGTTAGGCCTCGCAGGTATTCGGGCATCTCCTGGCGCAGAACTTGGCGTAGTGTCTTCTCGGTTACGGGGTTGTCGGCTTCGGAAAGGTACCTCCGAAGCGCCTCATTCATCATGGTTTGATATCCCGTCCCCGCTTTTTCCGCGCGCGCCCGAAATTCATCGAGTATGGCGTTGTCGATGAAGATGGAGATGCGCGTCTTGCCTTTCTGCGCAATGACCGGTCCACGCTTGCCTTTCGAGAAATCGTATTCAGTCCTCATATTGTTTCCGTTCCTTTCGCGTCGGCCGACGCGCCGAAATCGGGCGGCACTCGCCGTCGCGCTCTGTCCAGACCACCACTAGTAATTCACCGGCGTTTCCCAGACCGACGGTAACGAAGCGTCGTTCGCCTTCGGCATCTGGGTCTTCAACAGTGATCGCAAACGGATCTTCGAGCACACCTTCAGCATCGGCAAAAGAGACCCCATGTTTCTTGAGGTTTGCCGCCGCTTTGGTCGGATCGTGCTTGAACCCCATGCCGCAATGATATATATATTATATGCATTACGCAAGCGGCGATGCTGCGGGGTCTAACGTCACCATCAGCGGCGCGAGGTCTTCTCGCGTCCGCTGGATGGTACTGTTAGCCCGGCTTCGGCTGATCTCAGTAGGGCGTCGTACTCTGCTCGAAGCTCCTTCGTCTTCATTGCGGTCAGGGGCATGCGGATGTTATGCGGCATTGTGGTTCACGCAACCGCTGGTTGTCACTTTCGACCCAAAGCCAACATGCTTTGTTTGAGGAAGGAGCGATGCGCAGTTGCTAGTCGACGCCACCGGCATTGGAAGCGGTTGAATAGCCGCGTGGTACGCACGGAGCAGCGGGGCGTCCTGCACATCAATTCCGCCGGGTGATGAACTTTTCCCAGAACCGAACGGCGTCCGCGATCCAGCCTTCGGCGCTGGTCCCGGTTCCTGGCCCGAAGCCATGACCCAGATTTCTGTACTTGTGGTACTCCACCTCTGCTCCTGCGCCGCGCAAGGTCGCAATTCGTCCTTCCATCGACGACGGCGGGGCGATTACGTCCTGTTCGCCGACCACCGCGAAGGTGGGAGGCTCGGCGGACGAGTGATCTGAATGCGCTGTGTAGGCGATCACGACAGTTGACGGTTTCGGGAGCATGTCGCCGCCATGGGCGGCAACGCCGTGCGAACCGATAGCAGCCGCCATCCTTGCGCCGGCCGAGCTGCCCCATAGGGAGTAGTCCCGGGTGCCGACACCGAGTGCCTTCGCGTTGCGGAAGATGTAGGAGATGGCCGCAGCCAGATCCGCGGTGGCGACTGTGCCCCCAGAGCCCGCGCGATACCGCAGCACGAAAGCGTTGTAGCCCCTGGCGCTAATCTCGGTGGCATAGGGAAACCCTTCGTGGACGGACCCGACATAGGAGAAGCCGCCGCCGGGGGATATTACAGCGAAGGGGGCGCTGGGCTTTCCGCGGAAGAAGAACAGACCTGTATTCTTGCGTGCTGGTTGCTCCTGCTTCTGTTCTTCACTGTAGAACGGGTAGAACACGGCGTGACCGCTATTCACATCGTCGATCATGCGGTTGAGTGCGCCGACCACCGTCTCAGGATCCACGTGGCTGTGATACGGCAGAAGCGAACCAATATCCTTCAGGCGCATGTTTTCGTCGTACCGACGGCCATCCCACGGCAATAGCAGCCTCGCGAAACCGGCGAAGGCCGGATGGCCGAGGAGGTCACGCATGCTGTCATCGGCGTTCAAATGTTGGGCCTTACTTCCGATGACTGCTCCTTTCCTTGTCTCATCGCTCCGGCTGTCGGCGACAACGATATCCTTTCCGTTCGCCTCGGCGAGCGAGGGCGTCCACAGCAACGGGAGCACCAAGCAAGCGGTTCTGATCGCGCGGGACGTCATCTGGTGACCTGGCCGGTCATTCCCCCCGGTGGCGGCCAATGCCGGCCTCTGGCCGATAGCGGCCATCACGCAAGATACGCCGCGCGGCGTCGAATGCCGCATAACGCTTACGGTGAGCCGCCTGCGTAGGCGGGCGAGGCCCGCCGAAGCAGGGCGGCTCGACCGTGTTGTTCGGCGTCATACCCAAGATGGGATGCCAAAGCGGGTGGCAACATCATTTTGCACCGCGGTCACGTGGCGGGTCGTATATCGCAAGTACGATCATGTCGTCGGAGCCGAGGTTTCTGAGCGAGTGTCTTTCGCCTGCCTTTACGAGACAAACCGTGCCAGGACGCACTGGCCAGGTTTGTTCGCTGATCGTTACATCGCCCGTGCCCGATGTGAAATAGAGGAGATGGTTCCACTTTTCAACGTGGGGAACGGAGTGATCTCCTGGCTCAAGGCGAACGAGCTCGGTATTGAAGGCCCGCGAATATTGCTCGTCGGAGAGGGGTTTGTATTCGAAGCCACGCGCGCCCGGAAGGCCGCTGACGTCGCGCCACTCAATTTGATCGACGGAAAATACCTTCTCCAAGTTTGTTCTCCTTATCCAGTCCGCCACGGGCCGTCTCAGGCCATGCATCGAAATCCGGCGTCAAATAGGTCAAGGCACGCGGGAATCTCGCAGCGACCATGGGCACCTTCCGGGCCGTCGCGGTTGACGTCGAACGCCGGAGCCAACCGGCGCGCGGCCGCGATGAAGGCCAATCGGGTGGTGTGTCCCGCGCGCCCGCGCGGGGCGAAAAGTCATATGGCAAGCCTACCCGAAGAAGCATCCGTACTCGTCCTTTTGCACGACCGCCAGAAAGTCCTCGATAGCCGCGACTGCCGGTGTGGGCTCGTAGCTGTGCCACTTTAGGTCGGCCCGCTTCCAGTACACCTTCCATATTTTTCTTGTTCGAACAAAGGTGGCTTTGGCGTAGGAGTTTTCGCGCTTTATCTCCGGCCGATTCCACTGTGGGCGAATCTCGAAGAGCTCGACGCTCTGACCTGAGACACGGAATCCAAGGTCAAGCTTAGGGCGAATATGTGGTGCCGGTCGGCGCTTATCGACGAAGGCACTGACTGCCTTCTCGATTCGCCTCCGCTCAATATCATTCAGCGCCATGCCCTTGCCATATAACGACCGCGTTGAGCAGTCGGACACCAGCAAGCGAAGCGCCGCTGGTGGACGGTCTGCTCCAACATACGGTTGGGCGTTACCACCCTAACCTGGAATCTCAGGCTCGACGAGCGTCGCAAGCTGCGCAAGAGACTCCTGCCAGCCGAGGTAGCACATCTCGACGGGAATGACTTCAGGTATTCCTTCTTGCACGATATTGAGCTCAGTACCGCAGGAAACCTTCGTTAACCCCACCGTCACCTGAATTTCCCCGGGCAAGTTCGGATCGTCGAATCTATCCGTGTAGCGAAGTCGCTCATGAGGAACAAGTTCAAGGTACTCTCCACCGAAAGAGTGGCCATTCCCCGTACTGAAATTCGTGAACGACATTCTGAAAGTCCCACCGACCCTGGCATCCATGTGGTGAACCTTGCACGTGAATCCGTATGGCGGCAACCATTTTGCCATTGCATCGGCGTCCAGGAATGCCCGATAGACACGCTCCGGCGTTGCACGGAGCACACGATGCAATCGTACGGTTCCTGAGGGCATTGTCGATTCTCCTTTCGATGCACCGTCTCGGAGGGCGGCTCCATGTTATTGACAAAGCGCCGCGGCGTGTATTGTGACGCCCAACGCCGAAGGTAACCGGCCGCCGGAGCGCGAAGCGCGGTGGAAACCCGCAAGCGCAGCTTGTCGGCGGTCCGGTTGACCGAAGTGTTGGGCAGGCAATTGCCGAAGCTCACGTCCGAATCAATGGCGAGGCGTTACTTGCGCGTGCAAGTGTACGGCCAGACGATTCTTGTATCGGCGGGGATGGTCTTGCCGTCATCGAACATGATGGAAATCGCAACCTGTTTCTCCGCCTCCGGTAGCGTTTTCATGGAATTGGAGTCCAGCGGAAGCGTTTTCCTGTAAAGCGCGATGGGGTCCATCCAATAGCCGTCGGCCGGGATGACCACGTTGCGCATTTCCCGGTATCGCTCGCTGGTGCTGAAAAACGCGGCAAAATGTATCGCGGGCCGGCGCTTGTTGCTCTGCACGCCCGTCATGCCGATTCCCGTATTTCCCGTCGGGCAGATATTGTCGCCCATGCGCACGCGCTGGCCCAATTCAAGCGTCGGCATCTCCGAGCAATGGGCGTACTGCGTATAGATCCAGAAAGGAATCCCGGTATCGTCGGGGGAGTGACGCAGTACTATCTCGATTCCCCGGAACGACCGCTCGCCCTGGAATCTTCCCACGACCGTCCCGGATGCCGCAGCGATTATGGGTGTGCCCCACGGCGCCGGCATGTCGATACCGCCATGGTAGGGCTCCCTTCCTCCTCGCTTGGACGCGTAACTGATGGCGTAGCCTTCGTCGATCCCCCGGCATTCCGCCTGCGCGGGGAATACGGGGCTCAAACCCGTTTCAAAGAGCCCGCGCGCTATGGCCTGTTGTATGTCGCAATCCGGCCAGCGCCCAATGGCACAAGCAACCGGGTCAGGAGCTCCCCCTTGCATCATGCGGCCTTTGCCCATTTCCATGTTCTGGTGCCGGAATCCTTGTGCAAGAACCGGGACGGTAACGAGCATCGCGATGAACGCGATTGTGGCAATGCCGTTTTGTCTCATCGCTGCACCTATAGGGGTTGTGAAGCCCAACGAAGCTGTGCAAAAAGCCGTTTTTCGCGAGATCGCCGGGCGTTGTCGCGGATCGGCGCGATCATTCTCGGCATTTCAGTGCTCACAGTCGTAGTCGCCATCGTGAACGAGGGCTTGCCTCTGCCGTTTTCCTAGCTTCCGTATCCATGATGCGCCAGCTTCTCGATATTGTGAACTAGGCAGTACAGGTTCCACTGCGTGTTCACCTTCTGGCGCGTTCGTAGCGTGAAGCGGTCCAGGTGCTTATTGTGGCGCAGGTTCCCAAAGACAGGCTCCACCGTCGCGAGCCGCTGCCCGTAGAGTCTTCGCCCGCGCGTGCTGTCGATCGCCGCTTTCATCCGTTCGGTGAATTCGAGCGGCGAATGCTGGTTCTTCTCGAACAAGGCCACTTGGCGGGTCTCGGTGCGTTGCGGATGGCGCAAGCATTGCTCTCTCAGATGACAGGGCACGCAGTCGCGCTTGGCGCCCTGGAACTTGTGGTGCACCCTGCCACTGGTCATGCAGTGACTGCCCGTGGAGTAGAGCCTCTTTCCGGCCGGGCAGAGGCAGGTGTTCGTCCTCGGGTCGAAGCGAAACTCCGCAGGCGTGAACTTGGCCGCAGATGACTTCTCGGCGGGCGTCTTGTCCCACAGCGGATCGGGCAGCACCTTGTACTTCCCCTGCTCGGCGAAGCGTTCGTCGCGCCGGCGCGTCAGGCCATCGGCGATGAGCGCGGGTACGCCCAGTTCATACAGCCCCTTCAGGTTTGCTTCGCTGTGGTAGCCCGCATCCGCGGTGACCAAGGTCTGCTCGGTCCGGATACCGCAGGTGCTCTGGACGATGGGAAGCAGCACGCTTTGCTCGCTGCCCGAGCCGTGCGCCTGGGCGGCGACGATCACCTGCGCCTTGCTGTCTACGGCGGCCACCGCCGTGTAGCCCTGGATCACGCCCTTGGAGGTTGCCATCTTGGCGCTGTCGTTGTCGGTGACATTGCTCTTTCTGACTGCGCCCTTCTCCGGGCGGCGCTCCGCGCGGGTGGCCAGAAACTCGCGGATGCAGCGCGCCTCGGCCTGCAGCCGCTCGATCCGGGCGCGCTCCTTGACTTCCTCCTGCGTCGACTCCGTGGCCTGGTCCCTGCTACGGTGGGCCCGCAACGTCTTCGCGACCGCCATCTCCATGCGCTCGGCCTCGTGGGCGAGCTCGGCATGGGTGCCGCTTCGGCGCTTGTCGGCGTTACTCGGCAGCTTCACCCCGTCGATCGCGAACATCTGTCGGCCGATGAGCCCCTGCCGGTCACAGGTCAGCAGCACTTGCGTGAAGATCGCAGCCACTTCATCGCCCAACTCCCGAACGAAGGCCGCGATCGTCGTGAACCGCGGGGCGCTGTCCCCAGAGATCGCCATGAACAGCACGTTCTCCCGGCACAGCCGCTCGATCGAGCGACTCGAGACGACGCCTCGGCTGTAGGCGAGCAGCACGATCTTCAGCATCACCGCCGGGTCGTAGGCGGGGGCGCCGGTCTCGTCGTTGCAAAAGCGCTTCGCGAGCTCCGAGAAATCGATCTCGGTGTCGATCAGAATATCCAGCGCATGCTCGAAGCTGCCGGGAACCAGTTGCGCATCCAGAACGATCGGCAGAAACCGCGGGCTCCGATCAACCAGCTTGTAGCGCGCCATCTTGTTCTTCTCCCCTCGAATCGTCCTCTTTGCTTAACGATTCAAAGGCCTCACCGACGACGCAACTCGGGACTTCTTGTACAGCCTCAACGTTTGAGCTCACCTGCGGGCGACAGCCGTAGGCTGGCGAACGTCAGGTGGAGCGAAGGGTTAGGCACCGGCGGCACCGCCGAGGAGGAATTCAGCGGACGCACCGAAAGCGCATGTTCACTGCGCCAGCGGCGGCAGAGCCACCACCAAAGCTTCCGCCCTGAGCCCCGAATGAGCCGACAACGGCACTTTGCTGTATGTCACGTTCACCTGAGGTGACTACGACAGCTCGAGCAGCCTTAGCAGTACAGAACTTCTGTGCCTCCTCGTATGCGACAGCGCTAGCGCCGGCGGAACCGCCGCGTGCAGGGGCGGCCCTTGCAGAAATGAGAAATGTGCCGTCTTCTGCCTCCATAACACCGCTCGTCGTGGCACATGCAGTAAGCGAAGCGACAGCGCAGCCGACGACCAGGACTCTCATAGTGCTCCCTTCAAGTGTCGCCATTGAACCCGAATTGTCCCCGAGGTGCCTAACGTAGAAGTGTGCGGCGGGCGCGCACAGCGCTTGAAAATGGTACGACGCTTCCGCCCGTCCGCACCACTGCCATGTTATGCGGCGATGGCTGCAGGATGCTCATGTGTCTGGCCCTTCCACAAGCCGGGCGACCTCGTGTCCACATGTGGCGCAGTTGCCCTTGAGCAGGAGATCCCGGCGTTTGACCATGGCCGTTACGTTGACGATGGAGACAGCACCACGGCAATGCCCACAGTAGACGTTCGCCAGCAGCTTTGCACGTGTGTCTGCAGGAATGGCTATCCAAAATTCGGATGCTTGCCTCGTAAATCCAACCAACTCAGGGTTGGTCATAGCTCGGTCGTCAATCTCGCCGCATAACCTAAAGTTAACTTCCGAAAAGTCAGCTTATTAGACACCCCCTGCATCGCTCTTGTCACCCACTCCACGGAATCAACCGCTTGGCGTAGTGAGCGGCGACCAGTTCCGGCGATAGGCTGCGAAGGACGCGGCCGTATCGGAAATAGGCTGCGAAGGGAGGGAGAAATGACCAACGAATCAGGATTCCGGCAGTGCGGCGCAGTGGCAGGCGCTGTCCAGCGGCGTCGCCTCGACAGGACAGTGTCGCAGCTCACCGTAGGCAAAGGCGCATTCGGGTAAACTTGCGCGCCATCGATCGCGCCGCGCGCGGTCGTCTCAATCTCACGGGAGGTCCTTTGGTCGCCAAGTCGTCCTTCGTCACCGTCTGCGGGCGCAAGCTCGAAGTCCAGCGCATCGCGGGCGCGAAGGCCGGCGCGCCGACCATCGTCTTCCTGCACGAGGGCCTGGGCTCGGTGGCGATGTGGCGCGATTTCCCGAAGCGCGTCGCGGAGGCGACCGGCTGCCCGGTCGTGGTGTATTCGCGCTACGGCTACGGAAAGTCCGACGTGCTGCAGGCGCCGCTTGCGGTGCGCTACATGCACGACGAGGGGCTCGAGGCGCTGCCCGAATTCCTCGACGCGCTCGGCATAGTCGAGCCGATCCTGTTCGGGCACTCCGACGGGGGCTCGATCTCGCTTATCCACGCGGGGGCGCACGACCGCGTGAAGGCGCTTGTGCTGGAGGCGCCGCACGTGTTCGTCGAGGACGTGAGCGTGCGCAGCATCGCCGCGGCGAAGGTCGCGTATGAGACCACGGACTTCGCAAGCAAGCTGGCGCGCTACCACGCCGACGCCGACCGGACTTTCTGGGCCTGGAACGACATCTGGCTCGATCCGGATTTCCGCGCCTGGAACATCGAGGAATACCTTCCGCGGGTCGACTGCCCGGTGCTGGCGATCCAGGGCAACGACGACGAGTACGGCACGATGGCGCAGATCGAGGCCATCGCGCGGCAGGCGAGAGGGGCGGTGGAGCTGTTGAAGCTGGAGCGCTGCGGGCATTCGCCGCACCGAGATCAGCCGGAGGCGGTGATCGAGGCGGTGAGAGGGTTCGTTTCTCGGCTGCGCTGAGAGGAGATGTCATCCCGAGCGAAGCGAGGGATCTGCTTTTTCGCGGCTGAGAAAAGCAGATTCCTCGGCCTTCGGCCTCGGAATGACATGGGATACGTCCCGCTA
>Ga0080064_1006329_pt1 | contig 12911 bp, 11 predicted proteins | sample Subgrocontami54m_FD_69260 | JGI IMG/M metagenome (GOLD analysis project Ga0080064, IMG submission 69260) | Subsurface groundwater microbial communities from S. Glens Falls, New York, USA - GMW46 contaminated, 5.4 m (SPADES assembly) (version 2) ...
TCATTTGCGCTTCGCGCTGATCCTTGCCCTCCGCCGCGTGCCCGAATTCGATGAGATTCTGGGTATCAAGGCGGCTGTAGGTGTTGCCTTCGAGCCGGCTCGATGACCACGAGAGGTCGATCATCAGGCGGTTCAGAATATCGCGAGCATAGGTGCCGGCGGGATGTCCCCTTGCGGGGGAGACACCCAATGCGTGCAAGTGGTTGCGCAACGAATCGGGCAGGTAGGCCGAGCGATTGGGTTCGTAGCTTTCCAGGAACTGGCGCTGGTAGCCAACGGGCTTGCGATCCGTAATCGGGCGGCGCACGAGGTCCCTGACCTCTGCTCCCTGCGGCGACAGCGGGACGTAGCTTTCTCCGTGTGCGGCTAGCTTGAGTGGCTCAAGGACAACGTGCGCGTCGCCGGTGATGGGTGCAAGAAGATAGCGGCTGGCGCGGCCTTCGCCCTGCTTGAGCAAGCGATTGGCCACGACGAGTTCACGGAGACGGCGCTGCAGCGTCCGGCGGTCGAATTCCAGGCCTTCGGTCTTGCAGGCCTGCTCGAGCTCCGCGATTGCCAGCCCGGTTTTGTGGGGAGCCAGCAGGACAGCTATTTTGTCGAGTTCCTGCTGATCAATTCGTTTCGGCATTTTGTGTCGCGAATCTGTTCTTCGCGACAGTATAATGATTTATATGTCGCAAAACAAAGTGTTTTGTCGTTAATTCTATTTTACGCGACACGAAATCCAGTGCACCAGCGTCAAGACAGTGCGCCTCTTCCTGACCTGGGCGCGCGGGACCAAAGTAGTGGATGTCGCGGCCCTCCAGCAGCAGTACAAGCTGCTGGTCGGCAGCGACAAGCGCTGGATGACCCGCCTGAAAGATTGCGGATCCGGTCAGCCCTGAGACGCTGCTGGAAACGCGCGCGCCTGCGCGCGGAACTGCCGCAACGGCTGACCGGCGCGCAGCGTCATTTCCTGACCGGCCTTTCACGCGCGCAGCCCGACTGGACCTTGATGCAATGCCCGCATGCCGCCGATTTGGCGGCACTGCGCTGGAAGCTCGCGAACCTGCAGACTTTCAGCAAGCGCCGCCCGCGGGATTTTGAACATCAAGCCAGGGCACTGGAGACCAAACTGGGCTGAAGCTTACCGAACAGGCGACTCACCGCGGTCGCGGTAGAGGCTCCTTCGCCTGCTGCCTGGCGAGTTCCGCGACGAAGCCCGCGAAGGGCGCGATGTTCGCGTAGGAACTCGCCTGCTCCAGCGCCTCCATGTACTCGTTGCGCCGCTCCACCGGAATGACTGTCCAGACGTAGCCGGCGGGAACGAGCATCAGATTCATGACGAATCTCGCCAGCCGGCCATTGCCGTCCATGTACGGGTGGATGTAGACGAAGAGAAAATGACCCAGGACCGCGCGCACCTGGGGCTCGGTTTCCGCTTCCAGAAGATCGAAGAGCACCGGCATGCACTCTCGCACCGCCTCCTTCGAGACCGGAACATGCAGCGCCCCGCGAATGAACACCTGGTCGTTGCGATAGCCCGCCAGGTCGAACGCCTTCAGAATGCCGGCCTGCACGCTCGGGCTGAACAGCGCCTGATACCAACCGCGCAGGGTGTTACGGAACACCGTGCCCGCGTTTTCGCCCCCGATCACCCGGACGAGATCCCGCTTGACAAGGTTGTGCGTCTCGAAATAACCGCGCGCTGCCATCGCGTCGCGGTTTGCGCGATCCTTCTCGTCACCGAGCGGATTCCAGTCGCCGTCACGGATCTTCTCGATCAGGGTTGCCGTAACGCGATAGCCTTCGATCGACAGCGAATGATAGGCATCCGTGACGTAGCGCGCCTCCACATCCTTGAGAAGCGCATCGATATCCTTTGGCGCGCCCGGCGCCTGCGGAAACGCCGCGAGCACGGCCTCTCTCATTTGTGCCCACATCAAGCGCAGCCGCCGAACGTAGGGCGATTCCGGCCGCCCGCCCGGCAGCAAAGCGGGAAGCGGTTTATCGAAAGGGTTTACTTCGTTCACGCCGTGGCCCGCGCTGCGCATGGCAGCCACGATTTCGTCTGCGAGCGCCGCTCGGCCGATGGCCCGGAAGCCGCCGGCAAGGCGCCCGGCCACCGAAGGGTGCGGACCATCGAGCAATATCCGGAGCACATCGGAAGCATCGGGCAGGGAGCCGAGAGCGATCTGGGCTGCAATCGGGTTCTGTGCGAAGAACGTCGGGCTCGCCGCGAGCAGCGCCGCCGGCAATTCGACCAGACGCAGCCGGCCGCAGTCCTGCACGGGCGAGGAGGGCAGCAACTTCGCGGCTTTGTAAATGAAGAGCGAGCAGCCATCGAGCAGCCGCACAGTCTGGTTCGTTCCCTCGCTCGCCCAGATCTGAGCCTGCTTCGGAACCGTTCGTTCACTGGACCGCAGCAGCACGGACTGCTCCGGATTGACGTGCCAGCGATCGCCGAAGCGCTCCGTTGCGTAGTCGGCGACGAACTCGCGCAGGCCGGCGTACCAGGACGTGGTATCGCCGTCGGCCTCGTCCGGGCGGCGCGGGATGTACCAGCCGCGGAAGACCTCCTTGAGGAAGCCGGCACGTAGCAGGGCCTCACGGTCCGCGCGTGAGAGCTTCGGCCCGGGGATGGCCTGGAGTCCGTTGTCTTGGAGTCGCTTCAGGGCATCCAAGGCAGAGGCAAGTTTTTCGTGGGGCTTGGGCACAAGAGTTAGATGTATTCTAAAACAAGAGCTAAGTGCTTATCAAGACAAGAGTATAATGAAACAAAATGCAAGAGTGTGATGCTAACGAACTGAAATACAATCTTAAATTGTAAGATTTTATTGCGTTATTGGTCGATATTAGGTCGTATGCCGGCGCCAGCCGGGGCGTGACTTCGTCTTGATCGATCACCGACCAGTTCTTGAGATGGGCGTCACCATTGCCGATGAGGATGTTGACGACCAGTCGCCGGACGAGTTTCGCGATCACGTGGTAGCGGTCGAGCAGGGAAGGGGTGGGGCTGCAGGCGTCGGCCCGCGTTTCGCCTTGAGAAAGAATTCAAGCTTTGCGGTGTCCTCCCGCGGAACGGGCATGAGTTCCACGTCGAGCGCCTGGGCCAGCTTCAAGAGCGTGGATGGCGTGACGTCTCCCCCGCGCTCGAAGGTCGATACCTGCCGTTGTTGAATTCCGCTGCGGCGCGCAGCCTCGCTTTGCGACAGGTCCAGGGCAAACCGGCGTGCGCGAATCGTTTCGTGGATCAGCAGGACTTCAATCTCACGCTCACGCACTACGGCCTGGAACGACTCTTGTACCGCTTGTCGGTATCCAGGCACGCGCCGAACTTTCGGCTGAAACGTGCGCTGCTGTTCATGCTGTGGTACGACGTCCCGCAGCGTCCGACCCGCGACGCTGATTCGCAAAGAGGCGGGCTACGGCGGCGTGCGCGTGGGCTGGCCGCACCTTGAACCACGCCGTGATTCTTTCTTGGTCTTCTTGCCCTCTCGATCTCCGTATGCACGGGCGATTCCGTCGCCAAGCCCTGCCTGCAGAAAGAGCGCAGCTCAGCCATTTTTGCAATATTTCACAGACTCACTCTTGCGCCCCTCCTCGCCCCCGAATTATTCTTCGACCCTTTGCGTTTTGGAACCAACAGCTAAACGATCGCGATCCGTTCACTGCGGTCGCGCCCGAAAGGAGACCCGTTGATTTGCGCAGTTTTCGCCATCGCTGTCGGCACCGCCGGCCGCATCCCGGGCGCGCTGCGCGAGCGCGAGTTCCAGCAGAGTGCGTTTCCCGGCTGCAGTTTTAGGGAGGCAGCCGATGGCGCCGCCGCGCTCGAAGCCTGCCACGCTTTTCGGCCACAGTTGGTACTGATGGATATCGGACTGCCCGACGCCGACGGAATCGAGTTGACTGCCCGGCTGCGCACCCTGTATCCCGGGATCGAGGTCATCGTCGTTTCGCAAAAGAGCAGTGACGTCCATGGCGAGAAAGCCCTCGCGGCCGGTGCGCGCGCCTCTGTAGGCAAGGACCACATCGTCACCAGCCTGGTCCCGGCGGTGGCCGCGGCCATCGGCATTGCGCCGGCGAGTGTTACTGGAGCTTCGTGGTGAAAAGCACCGCCCCCGGGATTCCAATGAGTCTGGCACAAACACAGGATCGGCAATCGATTAGCCCAGCGTCCATGCGCGGTACTGCATGGTTCCTGGCGGGGGCGACACTGCTATTCCTAGCCGCATGGCTCGCGCCGGCGCAGTGGACTTCCGCGGGCCTCGCGGATTACGTCCCCTTGCATACCTTCATGGAGACGTTCGCGATCGTCGTTTCGATGCTGATTTTCGGCGTCGCGTGGAACGCGTACTCGGGCGAACGGCCCGGCAACGTGCTGATCCTCGCCTGCGGTTTCCTCGCCGTCGGGCTGATCGATTTCGCGCACGTGATTTCCTTCCCGGGAATGCCGGACTTCGTCACGCCTGCGGGGCTAGAGAAGGCCATCAATTTCTGGCTCGCGGCGCGCCTGCTCGCGGCGGGGACGCTGCTCCTGATTGCGCTCAGGCGATGGAGACCGCTGCCGACCCTCGCCGCGCGCACCCTGCTCTTCGCGGGGAGCGTTGCGCCCCCCGGCCTGGTCTACTGGATCGGCCTGTATCACGCCGATCTCCTGCCGCGCACGTTCGTGGCGGGCAAGGGGCTCACGCCGTTCAAAGTCGGCGCCGAGTACTTCATCATTGCCGTTCTCGCCGCGGCCGCGTGGTTCTTCCTCCGACACGCACGGCGGCGCGGGTCCTTTTCGGCGCTGTGCCTGTTCGCCGCCTGTTCGGTCTCCGTCCTGAGCGAACTGTGCTTCACCCTGTTTTCCGACGTCGCCGATCTCTTCAACGTGCTGGGGCACGTGTACAAAATCGCGGCGTATGCGCTGATTTACCGGGCGGTGTTCGTGGACAGCGTGCGCAGCCCGTTCGAGCGGCTGGCGCGCGCGCGCCAGGAGATCGAGCGGGCTGGCGAAGAGCTCAGGCGCGTCAACGTCGGCCTCGAGCAGCGCGTCGCCGAGCGCACGGCCGATCTGGAGCAAGCCAACATCGGCCTGCGCGACAGCGCCGCGCGCTTCCGGGCCATTCGCGATACGGTGGTGGACGGCATCATCACCATCGACGAGCGCGGTATCGTCGAAACCGTGAATCCGGCCGCGGAGCGCATTTTCGGCTATGCCGCCGCCGAGGTGATCGGGAACAACGTCAAGATGCTCATGCCCGAGCCTTATCACGGCAAGCACGACGGCTATCTCGAGCGTTACCGCGCCACCGGCGAGGCGCGCATCATCGGCATCGGGCGCGAGGTCGTGGGCCGGCGCAAGGACGGCAGCACCTTTCCGCTGGACCTCGCGGTGAGCCAGATGCGGCTGGGGGGCGAACGGCACTACACCGGTATCGTGCGCGATATCACCGAGCGCAAGCACGCCGAGGCCGAGATCCTGCGCAAGAACGTGGAGCTCGAGGAGGCGAACCGCGCCAAATCCGACTTCCTCGCCAACATGTCGCATGAGCTGAGGACGCCGCTGAACTCGATCATCGGCTGCTCCGAGATGCTGAAGGACGGGGTGCTCGGCGAGCTGGAGGCGAAGCAGCGCGGTTTCGTCACCGACATCTTCGACGCCGGCTCGCACCTCCTGTCGCTGATCAACGACATCCTCGATCTGTCCAAGGTCGAGGCGGGGATGCTGCAGCTCGAAGCGGCTGCGGTGGATATGCCGGCGCTGCTCAAGGCGAGCATGCTGGTGGTGCGGGAAAAAGCGGCGACGCGCCGCATCCGGCTCGACACCCGGATCGATGCGTCGCTCGGCACCCTGCTGGCCGACGAGAGGAAGTTGAAGCAGATCGTCTACAACCTGCTCTCCAACGCGGTCAAGTTCAGCCCCGAGGGCGGCACGGTGACGCTCTCCGCTCGCCGCTGCGCGCGCGCCGAGGTGGCCTTCGACGCGGCCATGCCGGCACGCCTCATTGCGCTGCCGCCGGGCGAGGACGGCGAGTTCCTCGCCATCACGGTCGAGGACAGCGGCGAGGGCCTTGCCGAGGAATACCTGCCGAAGCTGTTCGAGCCATTCACGCAGGTGGATAGCTCCGTCGCCCGGCGCCATGCCGGCACCGGGTTGGGACTGTCGCTGGTGCGGCGGCTTGCCGAGCTGCATGGCGGCACGGTGGGCGTGGCGAGCCGCCCGGGGACGGGGAGCCGCTTCTGCGTGTGGCTGCCCTGGCGTGAGGCCGCAGCCGTTGTGCGGGAGGGCGAAATGGCAGTTGCGGAGACGGCCGCCTCCGCGCCCGAGGCCAGGACCCCTGCGGCGCGTGCGGTTCCACTTGCTTTGGTGATCGAGGACGACGACGCGATAGCCGACCTGATCATTGCAGAGTTGCGCGCCGAAGGGTTCGAGGTGATGCGCGCGGCGACCGGCGAGGAAGGGCTGGTGCGCGCCGCGAAGAGCCGCCCGCAGCTCATCACGCTGGACATGTTTCTGCCGGCGATGGACGGCTGGGAGTTCATGCGCCGTCTGAAATCCGATCCGAACCTCGCCGATACGCCGGTGGTGATCATCTCCCGGGCGGGAGAGCAGAGCCAAAGCCTGGCGCTGGGCGCCCGGCGCGTGCTGCAAAAGCCCTTCGTGCGCGAGGAACTCATGGCGGCGCTCGCCGGACTGATCGGGGCGCGGTCCGATGGCGAAGCGCCGCAAGTTCTGGTGGTGGACGACAACGTGAAGGCCGTGGATCTGGTGGCGACGGTGCTCCAAAACGAGGGCTACCGCGTGCTGCGCGCTTACGGCGGCGCCGAGGCAATCGAGGTGGTGCGCCGCGCGCGGCCTGACCTCGTGATTCTGGACCTGATGATGCCCGAGGTGAGCGGTTTCGAGGTCGCGCGGGCGCTGCGCGAATCGGAGCACACGGCGGATATCCCGATCCTGGTGCTCACGGCGAAGGACCTCAACGCCGAGGACCGAGCGCGCTTGAAAAGCCGCGTAAGCGTCATCCTGGAGAAAGCGAACTTCAACCCGAGCGCCCTGCTCGCCGAGGTGCGCCGCGCGATGCCCAGGCGCGACACGGAATAAAGCGGACAAGCGATGGCGAAGAAACTGGTGGCGGACGACGATGCGAGGATCCTGAGACTCGCCGGAATCAGGCGAGCTTCACGCCAGCCCGCGACAGCACGGATCGCAACGGACCGTCGTCGCAAGCAATCGGCAGCCGCAGCTCCAGCGCGAGCGCCAGGTAGTTCGCGTCGTAAGCGGAAAGATCGAATTTGCGCGCGAGTACCAGCAGCTCGGCGAACGGTATCGGATCTTCGTGGAACACCGGCTGCATGCGATCGAGAATATCCACGGCGACCTCCGCGGCATCGGCGGCGATTGCCCGGCGCCGCTCCAGGGAACGCATGGCGTTCACCACTTCCAGGCGCCACAGTGCCGGCGCGTGATACGGTTCGCGCCGCGCCCGCAGCCGGATGCCCCGGCTGTACGCGGTGGCCTGCCTCGAAACCACCCAGCCGACCGCGACCGACGCATCGAGCACGAAAGCCATCAGCGCCGGCCTTGCTCGATCAGCCTGCGAAGGTCGATCCGGCCCTTGATCTGCACGCGCTTGCGGAACGCTTCGGCCTCGTCCAGCACCGCGGCACGGTCCCACCGCGGAGCCTGCGCCGGGACGATCTTCGCCACCACGCGCCCGCGCTTGGTAATCACGGTCGAGCGGCCGGATTCGGCGCGTTCCACGAGTTGCGAGAAACGCGCCTTGCCGTCGTACACGCTTACCCGGTCCATCTTTGTCTCCTGACTAGTCAAGTAGAAAAGCACTCTACAATGCCGGCCGGCGGGATGCAACGCCGCTCTTCGCCACGCGGCCGCGCGCGGCCCGGGGCCTGAGAGGACAAGCGATGGCGAAGATCCTGGTGGTGGACGACGACGCGCTGAACCTCAGGCTCGCCGCCGCCGCGCTCGAGCAGGCGGGCCACGAGGTGCTGCGCGCGAACGGCGGCGCCGAGGGCATCGAGGCCGCGCTTGCGCACGCCCCCGATCTCATCCTCATGGACGTGCAGATGCCCGGCATGGATGGCATCGCGGCGCTCAAGTGCCTGCGCGCCGAGCCCCGCACCGCGGCGCTCAAGGTGGTCGCGTTCACAGCGCTCGCGATGAAGGGCGACGCCGAACGGCTGCTGGCCGAAGGCTTCGACGGCTATCTCGAAAAGCCGATCCGCTACAAGGAGTTTCTGGCGAACGTGGCGGCGCTGCTGGAAGGCCGGAACGAATGAAGTACGCATTCCTGCCCGGAATAACTCCACGCGTCCGTCTATCGCGTTCAGCCTCCGAGCCGCGCACCAGGTGGGCGCAGGGAACGGCGTGAAACCCTTGCGCTTGCTGTCCTCGCTGGTCAATTTCCCGCGACCCCGGTGGCTGCCAGGCATGGCGCTCGGCTGGCTCGTGGCTGCCGTCGTGCTCGTGCTGACGCTGGCAAGTTGGCGCCACCTCCAGGAAAGCCATGAGCGAGAGGCAGCGCTGCACTTCGAATCGGCTGCGCACGAGGTACGCAACGCGATCGCGGTGCGCATGGCCACCTACGAGCTGGTGTTGCGTGGCGGCGCAGCGCTGTTTGCCGCGTCGGCCGCGGTGGATCGCCATGAATGGCGGAGCTACGCCGAGGCCGCCCAAATCGACCGGCGTTTGCCCGGTATCCGGGGGCTGGGCTTCGGGCAGCTCGTGTCCGCGCACGACCGCGACGCTCATGTCCGCGCGATCCGCGACCAAGGGTTTCCCGACTACGACATCCGTCCCGGGGGAACCCGCGCCGAATACACCCCTGTCGTTTTTCTCGAACCCTTTGCCGGCGGCAATTTCCTCGCCTTCGGCTACGACATGTTTTCCGAGCCGGTGCGCCGCGCGGCAATGGAACGGGCGCGCGACAGCGGCGAGGCCGCGCTCTCGGGCAAAGTCCAATTGGTTCAGGATTCCGGGACGGAAGCGCGGGCGGGCTACCTGTTGTACATCCCCGTCTACCGCAACGGCGCACCGCGCGCCAGCGTGGCGGAGCGCCGCGCCGCGCTTGCCGGCTATGTCTATGCAGCGTTCCGCATGGACGACCTCTTGCTTGCCATACCGGGCAAGGGCACGGCGCGACTCGGTCTGGAAGTCTACGACGGACCCGATGCTTCGCCCGCCGCGCTGATGCACGACGACGCGCACCACGGCACCGAAGCCCCGCGTTTCGTCCGCGACTTTCCGCTCGAGGTCGCCGGCAGGCCATGGACCCTGCGTCTGTCCAGCACGCCGGAATTTGAAGCCCGGATCGCAAGCACCCCGCCGTGGTGGATATTGCTGGGCGGAATCGTCACGTCCCTGCTGTTGTTCGTGTTGGCGGTCACGCTCGTCAGGCTGCACGAGCGGGGTTTGGCGCTTGCCGCCAACGACGCCGAGCTGCATCGCTTGAACGATCGGCTGGACTTCCTGCTGCGCAAGACGCCGGCGGTCATCTATGCAGCCAAGGCGCACGGCGACTACGGCGCCACCTTCATCAGCGCCAATGTGCGCACGCAACTGGACCATGCGCCCGAGGATTTTCTCGGCGACCCGGGATTCTGGGTGAACAACATCCATCCGGAAGATCGGGATCGGGTGCTGGCCGGGCAGCAGCGGCTCTTCACCGAGGGATCGATCGTTGCCGAGTACCGCTTCCGCCACAGGAACGGCTCTTGGCGCTGGATGCGCGACGAGACGATACTGGTGCGGGACGCAGCCGGAGAACCGAAGGAGCTGGTGGGCTCCTGGATCGACATCACCGACAGAGTCACGGCCGAGAAGGAAGCGGAAACGGCCCAGCGGCGCCTGAAACTGGCCCTGGCGGGCGGGCGTATTGCGGTGTGGGACGCCGACGCCGAGAGCGGCAAGGTGTGGCTGAGCGAGCAGTGGGCCGGGTTGCTGGGCGAGCCGCCGCGCGAGACGTGGACGACGGTCGAAGCGCTGGCCGCGCTCGCGCACCCGGAAGACCGCCAGCGTTTGCTCGAAGCCGTCGTTGCCGTGTTGAAAGGCGGGCGCCCGGAATATGTCGAGGAACACCGGGCGCGCACCGCCACCGGCGAGTGGCGCTGGATCCAGTCGCGGGGGCGCGTCACCGAGCGCGCGGCCGACGGGCGCGCCGCGCGCATGAGCGGCACCAATCTGGATATCACGCTGCGCAAGGAGGCGGAGCTGGAGCTGGAACGCACGCGCGCCACGCTGCAGGAGGCGCTGCGCGCGAAGTCGGAGTTCATGAACAACATCACGCACGAGCTGAGGACGCCGCTCAACAGCGGCATAGGCTTTGCCGACCTGCTGAAGGACGAGGTGCCGGGCGCGCTCAACGCGAAACAGGCCGGGTTTGCCGCCGACATTCTCGCCGGCGGCCGGCACCTGCTCGCGCTGGTGGAGGGGATTCTGGAAATGTCGCGGCTCGATGCGCCCGGAACCCTGCTCGAGCGGGAGCCGGTGGAAATCGGCGCGGCGCTCGGGGAACGCGTGGCCGCGAAGCGCAAGGTGGCCGCGGCGCGCGGCGTGGCCGTGCGGCTTGATGTTGCGCCGGAGGTCGGCAGTGCGGAACTCGACCCCACGGCGCTGCGCCGCATGCTCGATGCGCTCATCGACAACGCGGTCAAGTTCAATCGCGACGGCGGCGCGGTCGCGGTGCGCGCGCGGCGCGCGGGCGGCGCGCTCGAGATCGCGGTGGCGGACACGGGCATCGGCATCGCGCGCGAGGATCTGGCGAAGATCTTCCAACCGCTCGTCCAGCTCGATGCGGGCCTCTCGCGCCGGCACGGCGGCGTGGGCATTGGCCTCGCGCTCGCACGGCGCCTCGCCGAGCTGCACGGCGGCACCATCGAAGTCGAAAGCGAACCCGGCAAAGGCAGCACCTTCACGCTGCATTTGCCCATACGGGAGAAGTCATGAACCAAGCAAAGAACCCCGCGCGGATACTGGTCGTCGACGACGAGGACAGAAACCGCAGGCTGCTGGTGGCGATGCTCGAGGCGGAGGGCTACTCGGCTGCGGAGGCGGCCGACGGCGCGCAGGCGCTCGAACTCGCGCGGCAGAGTCCGCCGGACATCATCCTGCTCGACATCATGATGCCCGGCATGGACGGCTACGAGGTGGCGCGCGCGCTCAAGGCGGACGCCGCCACCAAGGCGATCCCGGTGGTGATGGTGACCGCGCTCGATGACCGCGACTCGCGCCTGCGCGGGCTGGAAGCCGGGGCGGAGGAATTCATCACCAAGCCGGTGGACCGCAATGAGCTGCGGGTGCGCGTGAGGAACCTGCTGCGCCTGAAGGAGTTCAGCGACTTCCTCGCCGACCACAACCGCATTCTCGACACGCAGGTGAAGCAGCGCACGCGCCAGCTTCTCGCGAGCTACCGCGAGACCATCGCCACCATGACCCGCGCCGCCTCCTACAAGGATGAGGAGACCGGCGCGCACGTGTCGCGCATCAGCTTCTACAGCGTGGAGCTGGCGCAGGCGCTGGGCCTGGACGCGGACTTTTGCGATGTCATTCACTACGCGAGCCCGATGCACGACGTGGGCAAGATCGCGATCCCCGACGCCATCCTTGGCAAGCCGGGCAAGTTCGAGCCGCACGAATGGGAGATCATGAAAAGCCACGCCGGTCTGGGCGGAAAACTGCTGCGCGGCACCGATTCGCCCTACCTCGTGATGGGCGCGGAGATTGCGGACGGGCACCACGAGCGCTGGGACGGCGGCGGCTATCCGGCCGGCCTCGCGGGCGATGCGATACCGCTCTCGGCGCGCATCATGAACATCTGCGACCAGTACGATGCGCTGCGCTCCAAGCGCCCGTACAAACCGGCGTTCAGCCATGAGCGCACGCTCGAGATCATCACCGTGGGCGACGGGCGCACCCTGCCTGCGCATTTCGATCCGGCAGTGCTGGAGGCATTCAAAGGTTGCGTCGGACGCTTCCGCGACATCTTCGAGGCGCACCGGGACGAGGGTTGAAGCCAGGGACTGCATGCCTTGGGGTAGGGGCACCAGACCATGACAACGCTCAACCCGACAACGAGCGGATCAAGCGCCGCTACTTCGCCTATCTGAAGGAAGCCAAGCGCCACAGCGAGCCCACGGTGGACGCGGTGGCGAAGGCGCTGGCGCACGTCACGCGGTTCTTTCAATGGCTTGCATGGCAGCCTGGCTACAAGTCGCCCCTGCAGTATTCCGACGCGGACTATTTCAATCTGTCGGAAAAGGATGTGCGCGTGGAGGCGCTGACCGCAAGCAAAGTCGTGTCGCTGCGCGCCGCGTGATCTTTTCACGGAGGCTTGCAACCTATATACGAACGGGTATAATGCATGACTGAGACGCGCAAACCGCTGTTCTGGGAGGGGTCCTCGAAGAAGGATTTCGAGGAATTCCCAATCCCGGTCCAGAAGGACATGGGTGTTGCACTATTCGTGGTCCAGTTGGGGCGAACGCCCGATTCGTCGAAGCCGTGGAAGGGTCTTGGTTCCGGCGTCTACGAGCTGGTGGAAGATCACCGGGGCGACACCTTTCGCGCCGTCTACACGGTGCGCGTCGGAGATGCGATCCATGTGCTGCATGCGTTTCAGAAGAAGTCGAAGTCCGGCATCAGCACGCCGCAGCCGGATGTGCAATTGATCGAGAAGCGGTTGAAGTCTGTGCTTGCCCGTCATGGGTTGAGCGGGAGGTGATGATGCGACGCAAAGACACACACAAGGGCACTGACAATGTGCTGATCGACCTTGGGTTCGACGATGCGGAAGAACTGTCCGCGAAGGCCATCCTTGCCGTCAAGCTCAACGAACTCATCCAGAGCCGGGGGCTCAGTCAGACCGAGGCCGCCGCGATCACCGGCATGACACAGCCCAAGGTATCGCAGGTTGCCCGCTACAAACTCC
>Ga0080064_1006330_pt1 | contig 12907 bp, 11 predicted proteins | sample Subgrocontami54m_FD_69260 | JGI IMG/M metagenome (GOLD analysis project Ga0080064, IMG submission 69260) | Subsurface groundwater microbial communities from S. Glens Falls, New York, USA - GMW46 contaminated, 5.4 m (SPADES assembly) (version 2) ...
TGCAAGCATCGGTTCCGGCGGGTGTGCAGGTCACGGTGGACGGCAATATCTTGCACGTCGGGCGCGACAACGAAGAGCGCAAAGTGCGCGCGCTGCACGGCCTGACCCGTAAACTGATCGCCAACATGGCGCAAGGTGTCAGCGTGGGATTTAGCCGCGTGCTCGATATCAACGGCGTCGGCTATCGCGCCGAAGTCAAGGGCCAGGAAATTCACATGACGTTGGGCTATTCCCATCCGGTGGTGTTTCCGCTGCCCCAGGGGGTTGCTGCTGCGGTCGAACGCCAGATCGTCATCACTCTGAGCGGCGCCGATCGCCAATTGCTCGGCGAGATGGCGGCGAAAATTCGTAGCCTCAGGCCGCCCGAACCGTATAAGGGCAAAGGCATCAAGTATCGCGAAGAGCATATCAAGCGCAAGGCCGGTAAAGCGGTCGGCTCGGCGGGTGGAAAGTAGATCATTGAGGTCGACAGATGGCGAATAAACGAGGGAACATTGCGAGGCAGCGGCGCAAAGAGCGCGTCCGCAAAAAAGTTGTCGGCAGCGATGCGCGGCCGCGGGTTTGTGTGTTTCGCAGCAATAAGCATATTTACGCGCAAGTGATTTCCGACCATCAAGGTAAGACGCTGGCGGCGGTGTCGACCTTGTCGGGTGAGTTGGCCGAGGCGACCAAGCAAACCAAGGGCGTCGAGACCGCCAAGCAAGTCGGGTTGGCGCTGGCCAAGGCGTGTAAAGAAAAAAATATTACCCAAGTAGTTTTTGACCGTAACGGTTTTCTCTACCACGGCCGGGTAAAGGCAGTGGCGGATGGCGCCCGCGAGGGCGGGTTGGATTTTTAGCCAAGTTTTGAAACGAGAGGTCACTTTGGAACGAATCGATCCGCAGGGATTAGAGCTAAAAGAAAAGGTGGTTAACATCGCCCGGGTGGCCAAGGTGGTCAAGGGCGGGCGCCGGTTTAGCTTCAGCGCTTTGATCGTCGTGGGCGATAGCCATTCAGTAGTTGGCTATGGCATGGGCAAGGCCAAGGAAGTGCCGGAAGCGATTCGCAAGGGGCTTGAACAGGCTAAGAAAAGTTTGATTCGCGTACCGGTGATCAACGGCACTATTCCGTTCGAAGTGACCGGTCGCTACGGCGCCGGCTACGTCGTTCTCAAGCCGGCATCGGACGGCACGGGAGTGATCGCTGGCGGCGGGGTGCGCGCGGTGGTCGAAGCCTCGGGCATTCAAAACATCCTGACCAAATGTCTCGGTTCCAATAATCCCCATAATATGGTGAAGGCGACCATCGAGGCGTTGCGCGAATTGCGTTCCCCCGAAGAGATCGCCGAGCGGCGCGGCAAAACGCTCGCGGAGATTCGTTAATCATGAGACTCGATGAATTAAAACCAGCCGCTGGCGCCAGCAAGAAACGTAAACGGGTTGGGCGGGGGCCAGGCTCCGGACATGGCAAGACTTCGTGCCGCGGCCACAAGGGCCAGGGCGCGCGCTCGGGCGGCAATGTTCAGCCGGGCTTTGAAGGCGGCCAGATGCCGTTGCAACGGCGTTTGCCCAAGCGCGGGTTTCATAACATTTTTCGCATCGAAATGGCGGTGGTCAATCTGACCCAACAACCGGACCGCGGCACCGGCTTAGTCTTTAAGGATTTTGCCCCGATCGGATTCCAGGAAGCTTTGGCCGCGGCCTTACAACTTTGGCAAAAACCCGATATACTCCAAGCTGCCCGGCGACGAGCGATGCAACAGGATTTTTCCTGGACTTCATCGGCCGCGGCTTACCTTCGCGTTTATGGCCACATCAAAAACCGATAACCCGCCATCATCAGAAATTCGGATTGATTACATCCATGACCGGGAAGTTGTTATCGCCCCGGGTCGGCGCAAGCGTCCGCATGACCCGAATTTTCCAGGCACCAAGCCAATTGAGCCCGTTCACGACGCCTTCAGTCCGGCCAACCTGAAAGGGACGAAGGCTATCCTAACGATCGGCGGGGCCAAAAACTGGCAAATCAAAGTCATAAAAAATATCTACCCGGTTGTCCGTCCGGATACCCCGAAAGCCTACGGGTATCAGGAAGTCGTGGTTGAAACCCCGGAGTACGGGATTGATTTGGGCTCACTGCCGTTAACCCACGTCGCCGACGTGTTGCGGGTTTATGGTCAACGAGTGAAGGCACTCCAGCGCGACAAAAAAATACGCTACATTCTCGTTTTTAAAAATAATGGCGGCAGCGCCGGCGCCTCAATTGATCACGCCCACTCGCAAATTTTTGCCTCGGCCTACGTTCCATCGCACGTCGTTACCCGCCGGAAGCGGGCCCAGGAATACCGGGTGATGAATAATACCGATTATTACAGCGACCTCCTCCTGAAAGAGGAAAACGGCCCGCGCTGGATCGGTTCCGGCAATCACGTTTGCGCGCTCACTCCTTACGCCTCGCTCTATAACTATGAGGCTTGGATCATGCCCTGGCGGCGGGTGGATAACATCAGCCAGCTGAACGAACAGGAAATCCGGGAAACCGCCGTTTTTCTGCGACACTGTATCCGCCGCCTCCGCACCGAGGGTTTGCCGTACAATTTCTATCTCCACCAGGTCGTCGGCGACCAGTTTGAGCATTTGTACCTGCGGATTGCTCCCCGCCGCGATGTTTGGGCCGGACTGGAACTTGGTTCACGGCTGATCGTCAATACCGTCCCCCCGGAAGAAGCGGCAATTTTCTATCGCCAGGATCTGCCGGTCGCGAAAAAAACCTAAAGATTTTTTGGCCCCACTTCTGGCGATTGACCAGGGGTAGGTTTGTGATCCCGGATTGACAAAATCCCTATTTTCTGATAGGGTCTAGCGTTTGTTCCTTGTTAAATATTCGGCGGCTATTTTTTGCCGAATCACTTTCGAACGCGGAAAGGGGGTGAAACGCATGAAGCGTCATACACTGTGGTTTTTCCTGTGCTACGCAATCGCTTTGAGTTTGCCGTTCGCGGTCATCAAGCTTTGGCCCGATACTCGGATCATTCTCGATTCCATGTCTTCGAGAAACCAGGTTGAGAAATTAGTCCGGGACCTGGATCCGAATTCGCCGAGTGAACTCCCGGGCAAACTTTGCATCGCGATGAAGATCGATGTCCAGCACTTCTCGCCGTTCTCGGAAAATATCGACGAGTTGCTGGAATGGCTGACGACCGAGTCTGTCAATGTTAAGCCGTATGGCATCGTTTATCCGCGCAAGAAGTGGGCCACCGACGCTGTGATTGCCGAAGTCAAACACCAATACCATCTCGCCGGTCCCTGGGGTTCGCCGTATAACTACATGACGAACACCCGGATGTACGACCGAGACATGATGGATGCGGTCGGAACGTGGTCGTTCGCCCGACATCGTTTCTGGCTGAAAGTCGGCGCGGCCATCGGTACTGGAATCGGCACCGGTCTGGGCCTGTTCTGGCTCGGCACTCTGATGATTCCGTTGATTATCGCTTTCTCCCTTTTTGCCGGCATATTGCTTGGCAAAGCCAACGCTCCACCGGTCAGTTACAAGCAACTGGCTCAATTCAACCAGTTGTTCAACCCAGCAGGCAGTAACGGTTCGCATGGACCGCCGTCGGATGTGAACGCGGAGGTTGAGGATCAGCCTCGACAGTGGCCGCTGGTTGTGGCCATCGGAGTCGCGTTGGTTTTCCTTGATCGACGCCGCCTCATCCGCACGATCGGTATGATGACGAGTCGGGCACCGCCTGCACAACAGGAGGATGCCATGATTCGGACGATCGTCGCCTTGATCATCGCCATGTGTCTACCGGGGACTTGCCTGGCCGAAACGCAGAAATTGTACGTCAACGTCGGCGAGTGGGCTTTTGGTCGCGGAACCGCCACCACCTGGATTTACGAATCGGGCCGGTTCACGAACTATACGGCTGCGAATCTGAACGGTTCGGCGCTAGAGGAATTCGCGACCTACAAGCTTATCGACCGACAGCTTGACTTCACGGCCGGTTCGGCCGCAGGCAGCCTATCGACCCCGCAGGGATGGAAGCCTTATGTGGGAATCTATACCGGGCTGAGCCTGGATCTGAAACCTTGGACCATCGGAGGGTCGTTTTCTAGCCGCCATCGTCGTCATAGCCGTTTGGCGGATAACGGCAGTCTGGATCTCGTCTACGACTTCGGCCAAACCGATCTCGGGATGAGCTACCAGCCGGTTAGGCTCCATGGTCCCTGGACACATCGTCTGGCAGTCCATGTCGCGCATGAATTCCGTCACTTCACCCTGCTGTTCGAAACCCGTACCACGCTCGAATCCGAGCGGAGGCTGTCTATGAATGTGGACGTCAGCGTTCCGTTCGGAAAGTAATTCGTACCAAGCATCACGCCCGCCGGGGAAATCTGGCGGGTGTTTTTTTCTTAGACCCGTTAGAGGTAGCCATGATTGTTGTAAGGGTTGGTCAACACGCTATGAATTCAAAAGGTGGTGGCCGGAGATCCAGGCCCTGCCTACCTCTAACCGGATTGACTTCCTCCTCCCGGGATGATAGGAAGAAGTACACTTTGATATGAGAAGTTGCTCTATCACTAAGGAGGCTAGTCATGCCTGACCCAACGCTCGATGCGACCATCCGTTTTGCCCACAACCAGCACTACGGCCAGGTTGATAAAGCTGGCCAGCCGTACATTCTCCACGTCTTCCGGGTAATGCTGAGTTTCACCGCCGAGGCAGAACGCACGGTCGCTCTTTTACATAATGTGGTTAAGGATTGCGGGGTCACGCTCGACTATCTGCAAAAAATGCGTTACCCGGCCGAGGTTATCGAGGCAGTCGACTGCGTCACCAAGCGCCCGAAAGAAGCGGATGATTACGACGCCTTCATTCGTCGTGTTGCGGCGGGTCCAATCCTTGCCCGCCGGGTGAAGATTGCCGACCTGAAAGACAACGCTGACCTTAGTCGCTTTTCCTCGCCGAGTGATGACGACCGGACGCGAAGCGCTAAGTATACGGCGGCTATTCAATTGCTCGAGACGACTCTTGAGGACTAAGTCTCTTGGCGACAAACGCCCGACGTCATTGTTTCCTCACACTTGAACCACGATTGAGGGGTGCCTGATGAAACTGATACAACCGGCTGTCTATGAACATTCGCTGGGCGGGCGATGGGTCCGGCTCCACGATGTTCTCGAGATGGCCAAGCGGGATTTCGCGATGGACCCCGACGAGGTCTGGAGCGATCTTAGTGAGTGGGGCAAACCTGGCCCCGGCTACGCCTGGACCCTGGGTGAAGGTCTTATGGACACCGAGTCCGATGGGCCGCCGAACGACCTTACGACAGTCTACATTCAGGCAGAGTCTGCCCGGCACTTCTACCTTCAGGCGCAAATCGGGATCCGCGCAGTTCATTACGACCCTGTCAAGAAAGGCCACAATTACCGCTGGGTGATCGCCCGTTTGCTCTAGAGCACTGAGGCATCCCGTGCTCACTATAATATTCGAAACGAACTTCAGAACTTGGGCTGAATCAATAAAACCACGGGAGCCTATCTGACTCCCTCTTTTTTATCCAGCGTTTTATTCCGCCACCTTCAACCGAAGAAAAGTCCGTTTCCCGACTTGGAGAATGTCGCCATCGCGAATGGTGATAGTCGCGTTCCAGTCGGTCAGCGTTTCCTTGTTGAATTTCACCCCGCCCTGTTCAACCAAGCGTCGTGCCTCCGACCGGCTGGCCGCGAGTTTTTGGCTGACCAAGAGATTGAGGAGCGGGTGCGCGCCGGCCTGGACAGCGGCGGTCGGCATCGCGCTTGGCATCCCTTTCTTCGCAAAGACTTTGGTAAACTCGGCGGCGGCCGTTTCAGCGGCGTCATTTCCATGATAGAGCCGAACTATTTCCAATGCGAGTCGCGCCTTCACATTTTTCGGATGAGCCTTTTTTGTCTTCAGCTCTTTGGCAATGGTTTTAATTTCTTCAGCCGGCACCTCGGTCGCCAGGGTAAAATATTGCGGGACCAGCTTGTCGGGAATCGACATGACTTTTCCGAACATCTCCGTCGCCGAATCGGTCAAGCCGATGGTGTTCCCCAAGCTTTTACTCATTTTTTGTTTGCCGTCAGTCCCGAGAAGGTAGTTAAACATCACCACCTCTTGCGGTTCCTGATGGTGCGCTACTTGGACATCACGGCCGGACAGTAAATTAAACTTCTGGTCAAGGCCGCCGAGCTCAACGTCAGCCTGGACCGCGACCGAATCGTAGCCCTGGAGAATCGGATAGGTCATCTCATGAAGACCGAGCGATTGCTTCCCGTCCAGGCGGCGGCGAAACGTTTCGTGGGCTAATAATTGATTGAGGGTGGCGGTGCTCAGTAACTGTAAGAAATCTCCGGCGCTCATCCGGTCGAACCATTCGCTGTTGTAATGGACCTCGGCCCGGCGGACATCCAGGACTTTGCCGATTTGTTCGAGATAACTGGCGGCGAATTTTTTCGTTTGGGCGGCGCTTAAAGCAAGACGCTCCTTCTCGCGGCCGCTCGGGTCACCGATCCGGGCGGTAAAATCACCAATCACCAAAACCGCGACGTGTCCGGCCGCCTGCCAGGCGCGCAATTTTCGCAACGGCACGACGTGGCCAAGATGAACCTGGTGGGCGGTCGGATCAATCCCGAATTTAATCCGCAACGGGCGCCGACGCCCGAGTCGTTGGACCAGGCTGGTTCGTTCAATAATTTCAGCGACACCCCGATCAAGCAGGGCGTTCATATCCGCGGTGGTGGTTACCATAAGCCTTGAAAGTATAGCAAAAAAATGGTACGCTCACCACCGTTTTATGCCTATCGTCCATCCAAAAAAATCCCTGGCCGGCAGGACCCCGACCCCCCGCTCGGGCATACCGGCCTGGAAATTGTTGAGCCAAAAAATCTTTCCCGGGCGCGGACCGAAGGATCTAAAGTTGTGGCGGCGGCGATTATTGCTTGGCGGCGCGGTCGTCGCCTTATTGGGGATCATTGTCGTCGTCGGGGTGGTCGCCTGGGTGTCCCAGGATTTGCCGGATCCGAATAAAATAAACACCCGCGTCGTCGCCCAGAGCACAAAAATATACGCCCGTGACGGGGCGACGTTATTATACGAAATCCACGGCGATCAGCGCCGAACGTTGGTTGATTTGAACCAGGTCGGCAAATACACAAAAAACGCCGTTCTCAGCATCGAGGACAAGGATTTTTACAAACACCAGGGCGTCTCCCTCCGCGCCATCGCCCGGGCAATTTTTGTTGACCTGACGCGCGGCAGCAAATCCCAGGGCGGTTCGACGATCACCCAACAGCTGGTTAAAAATGCGATTCTGACCAATGAAAAGTCCTACATCCGGAAAGTGAAGGAAATCATTCTTTCCTACCAGATCGAGCGGCGGTTTACGAAGGATCAAATCCTGAAGCTCTATTTCAACGAGATTCCGTGGGGGGCGAACGCCTATGGCGCTGAAGCCGCGGCCCAAACCTATTTTGGCAAGTCGGCCAAAGACCTTGATTTGGCTGAGAGCGCCCTGTTAGCCGCGATGGTCCAGCGCCCAAGCTACTATTCGCCGCGCGGCAGCCATACCGAAGAACTCGTCAGCCGCCAACGTTTCGTCTTTGACCGGATGGTCGCCGGCGGGTATATCACGACTGCCCAGGCCGATGAAGCAAAAAAAGTTGATATACTCAAGCGCATTTCGCCGACCCGCGATCGGGTGGTCGCGCCGCATTTCGTCTTCTATGTGCGCGATCAACTGGTCCAAAAATACGGCGAACTCACGGTTGAGCGCGGTGGATTAAAAGTCATTACGACGCTCGATCCGAAACTCCAAACCATCGCTGAGGAGGAGGTAAAAAGGGGCGTTGAATCGAATGAAACGAAATATCACGCCACCAATGCCGCCCTCGTCGCGACCGACCCGAAAACCGGCCAAGTTCTGGCCATGGTCGGTTCCCGCGATTATTTTGACACCGAGCATGATGGAAATTATAATGTCGCGACCGCCGTCCTCAATCCGGGTTCATCGTTCAAACCGGTTGTCTATCTAACCGCCTTCACGAAAGGCTATACCCCCGACACCATTGTGTTTGACTTAAAAACTAATTTTGGACCGGACGGTTCGGGAAAAAACTTTTCACCGAATAATTACGATCTCAAGGTACACGGCCCGTTAAAAATGCGTCAAACCCTGGCCGGTTCCCTGAACATCCCGGCGGTGAAAACGCTCTACCTCACCGGCCTGCCGGCCACGCTGGACACGGCCGATAAGCTCGGGTACACGACCATTGATCGGGGTAAAGTTGGTTTGGCCCTGGCGATTGGGGGTGGCGGTGTCCGCCTCCTCGAACACGTCGCCGCTTTTTCAGTCTTTGCCAATGACGGCGTCCGCAATCCAACCGCGACGATCCTGCGGATTGAAGATAAGAACGGCAAGGTGCTTGAACAATACAAACAGGACGAGAAACGCGTCGTTGACCAGGAGCCGGTTCGAAATCTGGTCAGTATTTTATCGGATAATAACGCGCGCGCCTTCGTCTTTGGTTCACGCAGCCCCCTGGTTATCGGCAACCGGCCGATCGCCGCGAAGACCGGAACGACCAACGATTTTCGTGATGCGTGGACGGTCGGGTTCACGCCCTCATTGGCGGCCGGCGTCTGGCGGGGCAACAACGATAACTCGTCAATGAAGGGCGGGGCGGATGGCGTCGTCGTGGCAGCGCCTATTTGGAACGCGTTCATGAAACGAGCGCTTGAGGGCGCGAAGGTCGAGCAGTTTAAAAAACCCAAACCCAATACAGCTAAGAAGCCGATCTTGCGGGGCCAATTGCAGGGCGATACCCCAATTTCCGTTGACAGTGAAACCGGCCGGCAAATTCCTGATTCATGCCTAGCGACGTGGCCCAAGGAATTCATCAAGCAGGTCACTCTAAAAGAGGTCCACACTATTTTATACTACGTCGATAAAGACGACCCCGACGGCCCGGCGCCGGCTGACCCGACAAAGGACCCGATGTTTGCCGAATGGGAAAAGCCGATCGCGGCCTGGGCAAAAAAAAATAATTATGTGGCCAAGACCCCGAAAATGGAGGATTGCTCGCTGCGGAGCACCGGCGGCACAACGCCGATTACCGTAACTTCCCCGGCCGCCAATGAAACGATTACGTCAACATCTTTACCGGTGACGGTTACCGCCGGTAGCGAGGTGACGCAGGTCGCCTATGCGGTTGATGGGGTGGCGTTGGCCACCGTTTCAACCGCGCCCTTTTCTACCACCCTTGACCTCTCGGCGATTGCCAATGGATTCCACACCCTGACCGCCACTGCGACCACGATGAGCGGAACAACCGGAACGATGAGCATCACCATAAACTTGTTGACCAAAGATGCCGGGGCGACAGCCTATTTCATCACCCCGGCGCCGAACAGCACGGTCGCCAGCGACAGTTTCCCGCGGACGGTAAAAGTGTTTATCTATGACCCGGTCGGGGTGAGCTCGGTGACGTTATCGATGAAAAATCCCGACGGATCGGTTGTCGTTCAAGACACCGTTGAGTCGCCCGGCGAACCGAGTATTACTTTTTCCTGGCCAACGACGCCACCGGGCGCCTACCAACTCTTCTTCGTGGTGAAAAACAAAAAGGGCGTGAGTACCCAAAGCGATAACCTGAAAGTAACTGTTTCCTAGCCGAGTCGAGTCGTGAACCCCATGAGGGCGGCGGGTTGTGTGGGGAAGCGCTGCTGTAGCAATGTGTTGACATCATCAACGATGTGGTCGGCGTTTTGCTGAAGGCGACCGGCGGTGGCTCCGTGACTGACCCGGATTCGCGCCTGCCGATGTTGGACGCTAATCGCCTGGGCTTGTTCGGCGGGAAAGCCCCGCCGCCGTAAAACATCATTGAGGGCGGCAATGACGGCCGCCGCTGAAAATTCAACCCCCTCGCCGCGCGAGGCGTTGGCCTGGGGTAAAATGTTCCGGATATGATCCACGGCGCCTTACTGACGGATGGGCATCAGTAAATAAAATGCTTCCGGGTGCCCGACGGCGCGCAGGACGCCTGGTGCGTTGGCGTCATTGACTTCGATTTGGAGGGAATCGCCGGGAAGGCTCGTAACGCCATCAAGAAGATACCGATAATTAAAAACGATATCGGTCGACGGCCCGGATATTTCCGCTTCAACCGTCGATCGGTGTTCGCCAAGCTGGGTGTTAGCCGCGGTAAAAACAATAACCTTATGGTCAGCCTGGGCTTGGAGCGTCAGGTCGTTGATGCCAGGTTTGCAAAAAAGGCTGGCGGCGCGGACGTTATCGGCAAACGCTTGTCGGTCAACGGTGATGGTCGTGGCAATCTGGATGGGAATAATTTGATGGTAGTCCGGATAATGGCCTTCTATAACCCGAGAAACAATTTCCATCTCCGGCAAGTGGACGTTCAGTTGAGCCTCGCTGATGCGCAGGGTAATTTCCGTTTCGGCTTTCGGTAATGAGCGGGCAATTTCTTGAGCCGAGCGGGCGGGAATAATAATACTTATCGGAGTGCTGGCAGGCTGAATCAGCGCTCCGGTCCGTTCAGCCAGGCGGTAGCTGTCGGTCGCCGCCGCGACAATCGTTGAGCCATCGACTTTTACATACACTCCGGAAATTTCCGGGCGCGATTCATCATGTGAGACGGCAAATAAAACCCCATCAAAAAGACTTTGGAGAGTGCCGCCGGGAAGAGTAACCGCCATCGCCTCACCACCACCTGGCATGACCGGAAACTCGTCGGCGGATAGGCCTTTAATTGTTGTGGTGCTGTGCCCGGAAGTGACTAATAACCCCTGTGGAGTCGTCTCAAGAACAACTTTTTCATTACCAAGAAAATTAATAAAATCGCTTAAAACCCGCGACTGAATGGTATATCGACCCTCAGTCTCAACTTTTGCCCGGATCGTGACGGTCATTCCTAATTCCAGATTTGTGGTTTGAAGTTTTACAATTCCATCCTCGGCAATTACTAAAACGTTGTTTAATATTGGCAGGGTAATGTTTTTCCCTGCGATCCGGCTAACCGCCTGCAAACCAAGATGAAGATTCTCCTGCGTGCACGTAAATTTCATAATGTCTATAAATTGGTGGTGGTAATAAGGGGTGTGGATTGGGGGGAAAATCGTAACTAGGTAATGTTTTGAGGAGGTTTTTTCAGAATATTCTCAACAGCTTTTGGGTATATTTTTTTATGAACTGGGGATGAAATGTTTCTACAATGCACCAAGAATTTTTACCCCCGCATCACCCACACGCCACAAAGAAATATAAACAGGTTTTTCGACAGAGTTTGAAAGAGCCTCCCACAGCGTTATCCGCCGACCATCCCCATTTTATTTTACGTCGATCCGTACAGTCGCTGTTTGATTAAAACAATATCCTGCTTTATTTTCTCGTTTTTTTCTGCAAGCGCCGCGATTTTCGTGCAGGCGTGCATCGCGGTGGTGTGATCCCGCCCGCCAAGCTCATGGCCGATGGCCGGGAAAGAACTGTGGAGCTCCTCGCGCATAATAAACATGGAGATCTGGCGCGGTTCAACCAGTTCTTTTTTACGGCTTGATCCAACCAAATCCTCGACCGAAACGTCATAAAATTCTGCGACGCTCACCACCACCTGTTTTGGCGAGAGGCCGCCGCGCCGCGCCGATTGGGCGAGCGATCCAATCAACCCTTGGACACTTTCCAGGGTTGGCGTCGTTTTATTGAGGCTGTGAAAGGCGATAATGCGATTGAGCGCCCCCTCCAGCTCGCGGACATTGCTTTGGACCGTCCGGGCGATATATTGGAGGATATCAAGCGGCAAGTGAAACGACTTTTCACGGCACTTCGCTTCAAGAATGGCGATTCGCGTCTCAAGATCGGGCTGGGCGATATCGGCGATCATCCCCCACTCAAAACGGGAAACTAACCGCGCCTCAAGGGCGGGAATGGATTTTGGCGGTCGGTCGGAAGATACCACAATTTGTTTGTTAGCCTGGTGGAGGGCGTTAAAAGTGTGAAAAAATTCTTCCTGCGTTCCTTCCTTGCCGGACAAGAATTGAATGTCGTCAATCAGGAGCACGTCAACTCCGCGGTAAAAATTCTTAAACTTTTCGGCCGAACCCCGTGAGACGGCCTGGATGAATTCGTTCGTGAATTTTTCCGACGAGACATACAAGACCCGCCTTTTTGGATCGCGAGCGAGGATGTCATTGCCGATTGCCTGCATCAAATGCGTTTTACCCAGACCGACGCCGCCATATAAAAAGAGCGGATTATAAACCTGCCCAGGTTTTTCGGCGACTGCCCGGGCGGCCGCATGGGCCAACTCATTTCCCTTGCCGACAATGAAGTGTTCGAAAGCATACCGCCTATCCAGCCCGGTTTTTCCGGCGGCGTCCGGGATAGTTTTTACCGGTAATGACTGCCCATCGGTTTGCGTTGTTGTTGATTGATGTTGGGCCGGTTGGCGCGTTTCCACCCGGTATTCGATGGTCGCGACATCGTGTTGCATGGCATTTTGGAGGGCTTTTTGTATCGCCGGGTGGTATTTTGTTTCCAGCCAGGCCTTCGTAAACCCATTCGGCACGCCAATAACAACTTGCCGATCATTAAGATCGGCAATAAACGTATTTTTAAACCACGTGGTGAAGTTAGCCTTTGTTATCAGAAGTTCAAGCTCACCAAGTGCCGCCCGCCACAATTGTTCGTTGGTCATGCGGAAGTTATTTATTGACGTTGAGAAGATCATAATAACACAATCAACAGGCATAAAAAATGGCTTACATTAGCCAAAAAGTTAATATCCTGTGGATAACTTGTGGCTATGGCAAAGGAGGGCCACGGGACGGTTGACCAATCACCTCTCTTCTTGATACACTCACCGGGATTTTCAATGCCCAAGCGAACCTA
>Ga0080064_1006334_pt1 | contig 12903 bp, 13 predicted proteins | sample Subgrocontami54m_FD_69260 | JGI IMG/M metagenome (GOLD analysis project Ga0080064, IMG submission 69260) | Subsurface groundwater microbial communities from S. Glens Falls, New York, USA - GMW46 contaminated, 5.4 m (SPADES assembly) (version 2) ...
CTTCAAGACTTTTTAAAGAAATCCGAGAGAAGCGCGGGCTTTGCTATACCGTCCGTTCAAGTTCGGACAATTGGGCAGACGTGGGGTACTGGTCTATCTACGCGGGTGTGGCGACGGAAAAAGTGGAGGAAACAACGCGGGCAATACTGGGAGAACTGGTAAAAGCGGCAGAGAAAGGGGTTACCCAAGAGGAAGTAACTATAGCTATAAAGCGCGTAAAGACGATTCTTGCGTTCAAAAGCGAAGACCCGGAGTTTTTCACCGAGTTCTACGGAAGGCAAGAGCTCTACGGCATGCCGATTTTGACGATAGAAGACTATATCAAAAAGATAGATAAGGTAACAAAAGAGCACATCAATCGATTGCTCAAAAAGTATGTTGTGACCAAAACCCTCAATATGGCACTCGTTGCCTCCCGTGCCGACGAATCTCGACTTTTCCCCCTTCTTCGGATATAATTTCAACTCTATAGGATAGACTTTCGTGAACTATGTGGAATTATGAACAGAGACCTTTCGATATTCCGGACGCAGGTGATGTTTTTAGGGAAGTAATAGCAGCCGGAAGTACGGTTACGCTCATTGGTCCGTCTGATGGTCCGTGGCGAGACCCGTCGCCTCTATTGGTCGGGCATCTCGTTGGTCCTTGTGGAAAAGTGTATATCGCCGATCCGAATGAAAATTATATAAATCCCCTTCGTATATCACTCGGCGGTCCTGATGTACAGTGTGGATCAGTAACTCAGTTTTTGAAATGCATAGAGGCGTTTAAAGAAGCAGGGTTCCCCTTGCCTGAGTATGCATGGTTAGGCCCGGACAGCGGGATATTTCATATCCCGGAAGAAGCAGATGTTCTGGTAGATCATGGTACGGCACAATATGTCCTGCAAGTTAAACCTGATCTCAGGGATCCCCTTGATCGTTCCATTTCCACAATCGCCCAGACGTATTGGAATGCGCTACGTCCTGGCGGTACATTGCTTTGGCAGGTAAATAGCACTACAGCTTTGGGGTGGGGATTATCCATGAAGGATTTTATAGGTTTCTTCCAAAATGCTCTCAATTCAGTGGGTTTTGACGCCATCCAACATTTAGAGGTTGAAGATGTATATCGCATCCCGGTGCCTGAGGATAGCGTTGAACGGATACGCGCTATTCGTGCTTTTTTAGGAGGGACCATATATGACAACGAGCGGTTTTTAGTTAACGGGTGTTTACTTTTTGACAGTCCACACCATAATTGTCCGGATATGTTTGTAGCCAGGAAATGAGGATGAATATGATAGAGAGAAAAGCTGCGCCACTTAAATATTATAGAATACACTCCAAACAGAGTGCTCTCGATACGTTGTCCCATGAGTATGATTTTGACGGAATTGGCAAACTTCCCGGATTTCGCACTATACTTCATGCAACAGACTGTGATCCTTCTATGACCTGTTTTCAACATGTTTTTGCAGATCATCCTGACCTTAAAAGTGTGGTCGAGGAAGTCTTGACGAGAGGTGATATGGTTTGGCCGGAGAACGTAAAGAGAGGGCATATCGTGTTTTATTCACAAAAAGAAATTGTCACATTTGCGGAAGATATTACCCATGTTGCCATAGCCGTAGGAGATGGTGAAGTTCAATCGAGGTTTGGAGAGACGCATGTCTATGAACATCCATATCAGTCGGTACTCAGCAGGTATGGTGGATATGTATTAGTTTTAACCAGGCCGGAAGGCGTTTTACTCAATACAGCATTCCACGGGGTGGAGTAGGCGAGTTTGATAAAATAGATTCTTGTGCTCAATCGTGCGTTTATGTAGAATAAGCGTAGCGGTTGATGGGTAATATGGTTTTATTATGATCGAACAAACCGTTGTCCTTATCAAACCTGATGGCTTTCAAAAGAAAGTCGTGGGGCAGGTGATTGACCGCTTTGAGCGGGCGGGGCTGTCGCTTGTGGCTTTAAAGATGGTCCGGCTGACGCGGGAACTTCTGGAAATTTGGTACGCCCATCATAAAGACAAACCCTTTTTCCCGAGCCTTTGCGAGCAGATGATGAGTACACCGGTTGTGGCGATGGTATTGGAAGGGGAAGGGGCCATTGAAAAAGTTTTTGCCATCTGCGGCCCGACGGATCCGCTGGAGGCAGCTCCCGGGACCATCAGAAAAGATTTTGGTGTCGACAAACCCCACAATGTCGTCCACAGATCCGATAGCTCCGAGGCGGCAATGAAGGAGATAGGACTTTTATTTACCCCGGAAGAACTGTATTAGTTTTTCTTTATAACAGGAGCATTTTTCACCGGAGTGGCAGGGTGAGGGGTCATCACGTAGCCAGTAGGCTCTCCCGGAGGCTTGATAATTTCGAGTTTTCGGAAAATCGGGAGGATGACTTCAAACGGGAGCCCGATGACGTTGGTGTAACTTCCGTCTATCTTCGTCACGAGATCCCAGGGCGTTTCATTGAGTGCGTACCCCGCGGCAAAGCGCGTAAAGTCGTAGCGGCCTACATAGCTATCAAGCTCCGCGGAATTTAATTTTTTCATGGTGACTTTTGTCGTGACTGTTTTTTCCCATTTCTGCTTGGGGCTGTGGCCAACAAAGAGCGTGACGACGACGGCTGTGGTAAATGCATGCGTTTTATCCATGAGCGCTTTGAGGATCTCCCGTGCATCGCTCCTATCCACGGCTTTTCCAAATGCTTTTTTTCCGAGTATTGCCATAGAATCAGCCGTAATGACGAGCGTTTTAAACTCTTCGGAGATGGTATAGACTCTCGGGTGCCTCATAACCTCGTCAGCTTTGGCTGCCGCTCTTTTTTTAAGCATTATCGTGGGATCAGCGTGCGTGATAGTTTCCTCATTGACTCTGGTGTGGGCGACCCGGAAGCGGATTCCGAGCTTTTCCAGAAGCATCTTGCGGCCGACGGATTGGGAAGCAAGGACGACGTCAATTGGGGGCGGAGGCAGAGGCTCTCCGGAGCGTGTGAGGTGGAGGTTCATGGGGAGATTATATCCTATTTTCTTCATCTTTGCTACAATAGGTTTTGACCTAGCATCGGGGTGTAGCGCAGTTGGTAGCGCGCTTCGTTCGGGACGAAGAGGTCGGCGGTTCAAATCCGCCCACCCCGACCAATGTTCCCGTAGCTCAATGGATAGAGCAGAGGTTTCCTAAACCTCCGATGTAGGTTCGATTCCTATCGGGGACGCAAAAAATGAGTTTATTGCTGCGGTGCAAGAATTGTACTAATCTGGTTTGCTAAAGAATCAGATACTCCTTTAATTTCTTCACGAGATCCTGTCCGTCCGGTTCGCGTGAGATTGATGACGGGATACGTTTCGAGAGGTTCATCGAGCCATGCTAGTTTGAATGGTTGATCATCCCCTGCGTAATGGGCAAAAACCTGATCTGCTCCTTCCTGACGACGAAACGCTGCTTTTGCATCCACGTACCAATCTGTTTGGTCTGGTAAGATACGATCAGCATGGGGAGCTGCAAAAACCACTACATCAACTTTTGGCTCTTTCTGTAAAGTTTCTAGAGCTTGTTTTCTCAGTTCCTCTATATCCGTTGGACCAACGATGACTTTAATTGTTTCAGCCATAACGTATTAACTATAGCACATTGGCTCATACTATACAATATCTTGGTATTATTTTGATTATCTCAAATTCACCGTATACAAATTCGGCAGATTGCCGGCGCCGGGGTTGAGGTTGGTCAAAATCACGATCCGACTGCCCGTGGGCCAGGGGGTGACAAAATCTTCTTGAAAGGGCCCGGAGTAAAGCGTCGTCCAGTTGGTGCGGTCGTACTCTAAAACATCGATTTTGCCGCGGCCCACGAGAAGAAGATGTTTATTCGTGGGAAACCAGACCGGTGTCATGAGCGCCTCTTTTTTCTCCAAGAGGAGGTAATTTTTGTCCTCGCGGCTATCATAAATGTACAGATTTCCCGGTTTGACGGTGCGGACTTCTTCGGTTGGATTACTACCGATCATCGGTGGATCAATAATGACGGGAATGGTGGCACTCGCCGTCGCTTCATAGAGGAGCTTGGTTTCGTCCGGGGAGAATGAGAGGATACGCGCTGAACCGGTCGCTACATCAATAAAGGGCTGTTTGAAGGAGGCGAGTTTTTGTCGATCCCGGTCGGCTTTTTCTTTCTGCCAATCCCGAGACTCACTGCTCGTTACGTTCGGTACCGGTGTTTTTGTGAGATCATATAATGTGCTGCTCGTACCTTCTGTAATGAGTATTTTTGTGGCATCGGGAGACCACTGAAGACGCGCTTTGGAAAACGAGCCTTCGACGACGAGCTTTGGGTCACGGTTTCTCCCGCCTAAAGGTCGGTCGGCAAGCTCGAGCGTGTAAAGTCCCGGTTTTTTGATACCGTCTTTTATTGCGTCAGCAGGTACGATGTAGCCAATGATATTGCCATCCGGAGATACCGCGGGCGCGAGAATGCCGCTGGTCGTAATCGGCGAGAGGCTCGGCGATGTAGGAAACAGGTACGCATCCGCACGTACGACCAATTCCCCTTGGACACGGATCTTTTTTTCCCAGGGGATGTAGGCTTCCTTTCTGATGGTGATGGTATACCAGTCGGGGACGAGGTTAAAAGAATTGTTGGTTGCTGTCTTTAGCACTCCGTTAACGAGTACTTGTGCAGCTACCGGGTCGCTCGTCACCGTGATAATGCCGGTAGCGTCAAGCTGGGAAGGTTTTTTAAAATTTACCCGGTATCCACGGCCGTACGCGATAATGCTCGCGGACACACTCAAAATAAGACTTACTGTGAGAAAAGGTATCAAAAAAGATCTGAATTTCATCACCCTCTAGTATACCCCAAAATATGCTAGAATGCCATTATGTTCACGAAAAGAATTGGTATTGATCTCGGAACCGCTAATAGCTTAGTCTGGCTCGCCGGTCAGGGTGTGGTACTCAATGAACCGACGGTTGTGGCCGTCACTGCCGAGGACAATCGCGTGGTAGCCGTGGGCAACGAAGCTAAAGAGATGCTTGGCCGGACCCCGGGAAATATCGTGGCGACGCGGCCTCTGCGGGATGGGGTAATTGCCGATTATGTCATCACGGAGGCCATGCTTGCGTACTTTATCGACCGCGTGGTGGGACGGAACCGATTTTTTAAACCGGAAGTGATGATCTGTGTACCCACGGGGGTGACCCAAGTCGAGCGCCGGGCAGTATTGGATGCAACGCTTTCTGCAGGGGCCAAGGTTGCCTACCTCATAGAAGAGCCGCTCGCGGCAGCAATCGGCGCCAAAATCCCCATTGCCCAGGCCAGCGGCAACATGATTGTGGACATTGGCGGAGGAAGTACGGAAGCGGCGGTTATTTCTCTTGGCGGGGTGGTCGTGCATAAATCTGCAAGAGTAGCCGGAAATAAAATCGATGAGGCAATTGCAAACTTTGTGAAGAAAAAATGTAACCTGATTATCGGCGAACGGATGGCAGAGACAATCAAAATGACGATTGGGGACGCTCTTCCCGCGGAGTCGGCAACTACTCTTCCCGCTTTCATAGAAGTCCGCGGCAGGGATCTCTACGCGGGAATGCCACGCATGATCGAGCTTACGCGCGCTGAAGTTACGGAGGCGATTATGCCGGTTCTTCTTCAGATCGTCGGGGCGGTTAAGGCAGTTCTGGAGGAGACGCCGCCGGAGCTTGCCGCAGATATCATCGACAAAGGCATCGTTATGGCAGGTGGCACGTCGACACTTCGAAATCTCGATAAACTTATGACACAGCTGACTGGCGTCCCTTGCCATGTTGCTGAAGACGCGCTTCTTTGTGTTGTGCGCGGCACCGGCGTGGCGTTGGAGAACATTGAGCTATATAAACGAAGTATTAGCAAACGATAGATCCTGCCTGCCGGCAGGCAGGCCTATAAATCGAAGCATTGACAATCTTAACGCGATCGCGGTATGGTTGTCAATGAAAAATAGTTAGGGCTTATAGAGAAAAGTTGTCAGCTCGCCCGCCGGCAAGGCAGGTCGTAAGTAGATACGGAAAAATGTGTTCATTCATTTGAGTTTCCTGTCTCCTATCTCATGTAACATGGCTCAAAATACTAAACTATGGGACTAAAATCCAAAAAAATCCTCGGAATTTCGATTACAACGGAGACTAAGAAAAATATCTTAGAGTATATTAGAAAGTACTTAGAAAAATCATCGGAAAAACCATGCATTATCGCCACCCCCAACCCCGAGCAGATTGTCCTCGCACAGAAAGATAAACAATTCTTGGAAATACTCAATCAGGCCGATGTAGCAATCCCTGATGGTATCGGACTTGCTTTAGTGATACGGGTAAAAAGAATTCCGGGCGTTGAGCTTATGGAAGACCTTGTAAAACTGGCAGCCATTCGGGGCTATCCAATAGGACTTATAGGGGGAAGAGGCAATATAGCAGTCGATGCTCTGGAGTGCTTACAGGCTCGGTATCCGGGGCTGAAAGGGTGGGTTTTGGATCCCGGCGAGGTTGACCTAGGTAACCTAGGTAACCTAGGTGACCTACGGGAAAAAATCCAAAAAACCAAAACTCGCATTGTTTTTGTTGGTCTTGGCGCGCCAAAGCAAGAGCTGTTCATAGAACAGCTCACCCATTCACCCATTCACCCATTCACCCATCCCCTGGTTTTCATGAGTGTCGGCGGCGCGTTTGATATCATCTCCGGGAGAACGCCTCGTGCGCCGTGGATAGTCCGAAACATGGGCCTCGAGTGGCTCTGGCGGCTCCTCCGGGAGCCGTGGCGCTTCCGCCGTCAATTAGCGCTCCTTAAATTCATTTGGCTCGTGTTTTGTGCAATAAATCAAAAGCGTACTGAAAAATCTATATAACCCCCGAGCATTGATGTTTTCATCCATGTTCGTGCGTAATGCGCAATGGTAAGCTATCTTGAGCGTTTGAGAAAAGATTTTCAAGGGGGGCAATGTGGGTATGGTAAAGAAATTTACCCAGTGGAGCGGCATACTCATATTGTCGATTTTTCTGTGGCTTCCTCCTATGAAGATCCAATCCGCGCACGCTCTTGTGTTCGGGTGTTTACTTCAATGAACGGAGTGGGTACGGTGTCACACTTGACTATTTATAGTAATACGAGTCAATTTGCTCGGGATTTGCGTGCTCTTATCGGAGGTGGAGTACCTACTATCCTCAATGGAGGACGGGAAGATTCTGTCGCCAGCGTTTCATTGTACACCGGACTTCAAGAAGCCCTAGGATTATGCGGTTTTGTGTTGTTGCACGATCCACTCCACGAAGACGTTTTGGGACAATATTTGCGGGATGCAGTATTGATGCAGGATCGTGTGGTGGTTACGAGGAAGCCTTACGATAATGGTCCGTTGGAAGAACTAGAGTTGTTTTTCCCTGATCCAAAGAGCTAAAGATACCGTATCTTAAGAATAATCGGTCTCGAGTGGCTCTGGAGGAGGCAGGTGGCATTAGTAAAATTCCTCTGGCTTGTTACCCGAAGTAACGCGCGTGTATAATTGGTCTATGGCAAATCATCGGCCGAGGGTTCTCGTGCTTTACGACTTTCCCCTTCACGGAGGTGGGTCGGGGGCATACGTCAAATATCTGTCACTTCGGCTTCGGGAGGCCTACGATTATGATCTGGCTATTGCCGCGCCGGATGATGAAGTAGTTGACGAAATCCCCCATTTTAACCTCCAACTCCCGCAGATTCCTGTATTCCTGGGTCGTCCGGGGCTTGAGGGTGCTAAAAAATACAGCGACTTGAGTGTGGGAGAAATAAATGAACTGTACTATGCATTTCTCAAAGGAACCATCCATGCCGTAGAGTCGTTCAAGCCGGATATTATTCATGTACACCATGTCATGATTAATAGTTGGGCTGCCCGGTTTGCCCGTTCTATCTACGGCACAAAAATTATTTTAACTTCGCATGGGAGCTGCATGCAGGCAATTAGCCGGGACCGGCGCTACTTTCGCCTCACCCGCGATGCGCTCCGCGCTGCCAATGCCATTACCGTCGTTTCCGGTGACTCGCGCGCCAAGTTCCTCAGGATGTTTGGCTCTGATCTCTCCTCTAAAACGCGTACCATTCCGGGGGGCGTACGTCTGTCTCTGTTTCCGCCGACTCGACCGATAGAAGAGCTAAAGAAGAAATACCATCTTACCGGAAAACATATTGCATTATTTACCGGCAGGATTGTCACGGAGAAGGGTGTAGAATATCTTGTCAAAGCCGCCCGGAAGATCGCAGGGGAAGTCGTTATCGCCGGAGACGGGCCGCAGCGGGGGCATTTGGAGGAGTTAATCAAACGTATGAAGCTCACGAATGTTCAGATTTTGCCGTTTGTGCGGAGCTACACGGAGTTTTTAGACTTGTATTATGTAGCTGATGTTTTTGTTTCTCCGGCCGTATGGGACGAGCCGTTGGGCCTCACGATCATAGAAGCGATGGCTGCAAGAAAACCGGTCATTGTAACCAGGAAGGGCGGTGTGACGATGGCAGTCAAAGAAGGCATCAACGGATTATTTGTGCGGCCCAGAAACAGTAATGAAATCGCCGATGCCGTGAATCGACTCTTTGCTGACCCCGATCTTTGCCGCAAGATGGGTGAGCGGGGTCGATTGGTGGTAGAAACACGTTTTACTTGGACCAAAATCGCAGAGCGGTTTGATAAACTGTATCGGGACATATCAAAATAGATTTATGCGTATCGCATTACTAGGATCAGTATCATCGGTCATTCCGCCGCAGGGGCAGGCGGCCATTGAACGGCTTGCCTATCAGCAGGCGCTGGGTTTGGCTCAGAGGGGACATACGATACTGCTTTTTGCTCTCTCCGGGTCAACGGTTCCCCATAAAAATGTTCGCGTTATTGTTGTAGGAGAAAAAACAACGCTGTCGGGCGTAGGGAAAGAGGGATCAAACAATGAAGAAGACATCTATGGCGCATCGTACAAATTACGACTCGAGCTTGTTCATTTGGCCCGCGTGATTGGTGAGCTGACCGGCCGCGCCAACGAGTACGACGTGATTGTCAACAACATGCGCGGTGAAGCAGTCCTCTTGCCGGTTGCGGCGAGTTTGCAAAAACCATTCTATCACGTGATGCACCTGCCGATTTTTCCTGAGTTAGCAACGCTTTTCCAAAAGTATCAAACACATTGCATTTCTATTTCCAATGCCCAGCGCAAAGCCAACCCACATCTTTCCTATGCAGGGACTGCGTATAATGCAGTGGATACTAAGGAGTTTTCTTTTTCTCCAACGCACAAAAACTATACTCTGTACCTGGGCTCAATCGGCAGAAACAAAAATCCTAAAGATGGAATCCTTGCGGCCAAAGCCGCGGGTGCAACCATTCGTATCGGCGGAAGAATTAAAGATGAAGCCTACTATAAAGAGGAAATCGAACCACTTATTGATGGGAAGACCGTTGAGTGGGTAGGCGAGCTTCACCCCAAAGAAGTCATAGCTTTGTATCAAGGGGCAAAGGCATTTCTTTTCCCGACGCTTTGGGAAGAGCCGTTTGGGTTGGTCATGATCGAAGCTATGGCCTGCGGGACGCCGGTCATTGCCTATCCCAACGGCGCGACCCCGGAGATTGTAAGGGACGGCAAAAATGGATTTTTGGTTCATACGGTCGATGAGATGGCTGAAAAAATTAAAATTATCGACACTATTGATCGAAAAACTTGTCGGGCTAGTGTCGAGGAGAAGTTTAGTATTCAGTCAATGATTGATGCCTATGAAAATATTTTACTGAAGGAAGGAGCTACAAGGAAATGAGAATTGGACTGTTAAGCCCCAGTATTTATATGTCCCTGACAAAATACAGGGACATGATTTTTGCGCCGCGGGATTTGGTCGTGTCGCTTGCTGACGGACTCGTTGCGCACGGGCACGACGTGACGCTTTTTGCTGCTCCTGATACGAAAACAAAAGCTCATCTCGTTGGGGGCGATATAGGTCTTCTTCAAAATGATTATATTGAAGAAAAAATGAAAAATGCCTCTAGTGAACGGCTGAAATGGTCGTCATTTTATTCTTTGAAAAGAAATTACGAGATAGACATAACGGAATGTTGTTACCGGATGGCAAAAGAAGGAAAACTGGATATTATTCATTCCTATCATGACACGATGGCGCATTTTTTTGATGACCTGACCGGCTTTCCCACCATCTATACCCTCCACGATCCGTTACCAACGCAACAGATGAGTTTGGCGTATTGGTTATTGGATAAGTTTTCGAAACACCGGTATGTTTCCATCAGCAACGCATTTCGGCGGAACCAGTCGCTTGCCTTGAATTTTGTCGCAACGGTTTATCATGGGTTGGATGTACAGCGGTACACGCCTTCCTTTACGCGGGGTTCCTATCTTTCTGTTATGGGACGCTTGGCTCCTGAAAAAGGGATTGATGTTGCTATCCGAGCAGCAGATAAGGCAGGAGTTCCAATTTGTGTTGCCACGTCGGCGATGGAGGAAAACAAAGATCTGCCGTATTACGTGGAGGTTATTGAGCCGTTGACGCACAAGACGAATATTTCTTTTGTTGGGTTTATGAACGGAGAATCCAAGAGTGAATTTTTTGGGAAATCCCAGTGTCTTCTTTTTCCCATCCAGTGGGAAGAGCCTTTTGGGATGGTCATGATAGAGGCGATGGCGTGCGGTACACCGGTGATTGCCTATAACCGGGGGAGTGTGTCTGAGATCGTCAAAGACGGCGTCACTGGTTTTATCGTCGAACCAGAACGTGGCATTGCCGGGTTGGTGGAGGCGATCAATCGGATCGGGGAGATTGATCGGGCGGCTTGCCGCCGCCATGTGGAAGAGCACTTCACTATAGAGAAAATGGTTGAAGGGTACGAACGCGTCTATCGAAAAGTTTTAGGGGTATGAAGATTGCAATTATAAATAACAATTGGGGAGAACTCCGTCCAAAGAGAGCGGTTGGCATTGCTGCCGTTGTTCGGGACGTTGCGATGGGCCTACATGCGCAGAGGCACGATGTTACCGTTTTTTCCTCTCATGGGTCTACTCTGTCCGGCGTACCTCTGGTAGAAGTTGGAACGTCGTTAAAAGCACTCGGACTTCACGTGCTCCATCCGGATTCTGCTGCAGCCCAGAAAGCATATATACAGGAAGTTATTCCTCATCTGGTGGGTTTTGATGTGATTCATAGTCACGTAGAACACGTCCTGTTGCCGTTTGTAAAAGACATTACTCCTCCCGTGGTTTCCACGATCCACGGAGCCGGCTTTACTCCGCGTGAGCAGAAAATTTTTGAAACCTATCCGGATAACATGTTCATTGCGCTTTCAGAGGGCGCCAAACGGGCGTTACCGTATATTCATTTTTCTGCTGTTGTTTACAACGGGATTGACGTAGGGAAGGCAGTGTTTCATCCGGCTCCTCAGCTCCCCGGCTATTTTGCCTGGATGGGAAGGTTTTCTGAAAACAAAGGCGTCCTTGATGCTATTAGTGCGGTCAAACAAGCCGGAGAGATCCTCTCCCTCGTCGGATTTGAGGAAAAAGGGCAGGAAGCCTATTTTGAAAAAGTCAAAGCTGCATCAGACGGTGCCCAGATACGACTGGTTGATCGGATGATTGGCGATCAAAAATATTCACTCCTAGGGAACGCAAAGGCATTTCTCTTTCCTATTCATTGGGAAGAGCCGTTTGGGCTTATCATGGTGGAAGCCATGGCCTGCGGCACTCCCGTGATTGCCTACAATAGGGGGAGTGTCCCAGAGATCGTCAAAGACGGCGTCACTGGTTTTATCGTCGAACCAGAACGGGGGATTGAGGGGTTGGTGGAGGCAATCCATCGGATCGGAGAGATTGACCGGGCGGCTTGCCGCCGCCATGTGGAAGAGCATTTTACATTAGCCAAAATGATTACTGGTTACGAAGATATATACAAAAAAACAATAGCGTTACAATGAAAATCGCTTTTTTTGTCAGTCCGTTGGATACGATTCCGGTTTCATCTGAGCATATTTTGGCGCCGTGGTATTTAGCGGAGACTATCGTGCCGAAGCTGGTCGCCCGGGGACACCAGGTGACCACGTATTGCGCCGAAGGGTCTCACGTACCGGGTGCTATGGTGACGGCCGGCGTTACTGCGTGTGTTTCCCAAATTGACACGATGGAACCCAGAGAGTTTGCCTCAAAAAACGCCCGTGGAGAGCTGCAACTTGCTAGTAGATTGTTTCAGGATGCGCGCGATAGTAGGTTTGACGTTATTCATGTATTTCAGGGTGCCCAGCACGTGCTACCGTTTGTGCCGTTTGTGACGACGCCGGTTCTTTGTACCTTCCACGATCCGTTTACCCAATCGATGAGTGCATTGAGTTTGGCATATGGGCAACAGAAAAATCTGTTTTTTACTGCGTTATCCCTCTCGCACAGCAAGGGTGTTTCGGGTGGCATGCCGCCGCCTTATGTGGTCTATAACGGAATGCCGATACAAGAGTATCCCTTTTCTCCATTACCCGGGACATATGTCATGACCTGCGGCCGGATCGTCCCGCAAAAAGGCCATGATGACGCAATCGCCGCGGTGGGAACTGATGAGAACCTGGTTATTGCCGGAAAGTATTATAAGAACGATCCCAATATGTATGCCTACTGGCTGGTCAAGATACTGCCGGCAATTGACGGGAAACGGATCCGGTATATCCCGTTTACCCGAAACGATTCGTATAAACAGTTGTTAGCCGGAGCTAAAGCGCTCCTCTTTCCTATCCGGTGGGATGAGCCTTTCGGTCTTGTGATGGTAGAAGCTATGGCTTGCGGCACGCCGGTGATTGCCTATAACCGGGGGAGTGTGTCTGAGATCGTCAAAGACGGCGTCACTGGTTTTATTGTTGAACCTGACCTAGGTAACCTAGGGAACCTAGG
>Ga0080064_1006336_pt1 | contig 12890 bp, 14 predicted proteins | sample Subgrocontami54m_FD_69260 | JGI IMG/M metagenome (GOLD analysis project Ga0080064, IMG submission 69260) | Subsurface groundwater microbial communities from S. Glens Falls, New York, USA - GMW46 contaminated, 5.4 m (SPADES assembly) (version 2) ...
TCCACGTTCAATAAATGCCCTTTTTGGCTGTAACCTAGCAAAAGCCTTCGCATCGTAACTATTGTTACGCTTTGTCGTCTTTTGTAGGTTTCGCTCAAAAACCATCATTTTTTGCTCCACGTTATTATTCTGTAAGAGGTCTTTAGAATTATAACACTATCGCTTTTGTCCTCCGTACGGAGACGAGCCATAGCCATCGGCGATGGAACGGCGGCGAGGCCCCCTACCAAAATCTACAAGGTTTTTGAGCAGGCCGCTAATACCCGTAATAGCCAAAGCACCAGCTCCAATGTGTGCCAGGAACTCCCTGCGGCCCATTTTTTTGTTTAGTAGTTTTTGTATGTTGTTATTAACCATATGTCTCCAGACAGACAGTTGATGGTATTAACCCTAGCATAAGCCTGACGTGCCCCTGTTGTCAACCCGTTTATGTTTAGATGTTTATGTTTAGATCGGCTGGAGGGGCACAGTCATAGTAAACCCATCTGTAGAAACATGCGTCCGCGGAGGCGGCTTGACTTCCTTACGGAGCGTAGGCGGCTTGGCAGCGTGGGCAGCAAAGCTCGTATTCGGTGGTGAGGATGCCGCCACAATAAAACCATCAAGCGCCCCTACCAGGCGTGGACGTTTACTGGACTTACGCGAAATCCCTGTCAACCCAGTATCACCAGGAACGCCCATAACTCCTTTTTCTGCTGTCATAGTATCTTTGGATACTCTTCCATCAGAGAAAAGAAGTTCTGAATCTTCCCTAGATGATTCTAGTTTTGACGAGGTTTCGCGTAAGTCCAGTTAAAGTAATGGCTCGCTAATTTTCCTTTGGCTCAACCAATAAGGTATAATAATCACAATGTCGTACATGAAATCTAGGTCAAAGCTCGCTGCTGTGTTGGCAGTTATTATTTTGTCTGCTGGCGGTGTAGGGTTTTGGGTATTACGAGATTCGCCCCAAAGTACCACCGCACCAAATTCCAGTAATAATAAGAACCAGCCCAGTTCACAAGCCCTGCAACCAGCAATAAGTGACACAGCAAATTTTACCTACCAGAAGCCTGCGGATTGGGCTAACCTGTCACAGGAACAGCTAACCGCCAGTGTAGCAACAAGTGGCATCGTACGCTCTGCCTCACCAGTCGCCACGTTCATGGTTAAAGTATCCTCGTCTGTACCAAAGAACAATGCCGACCTGAAAAGCTCTACCCTGGCTGAGCTCCAAAAGCTCACCAGTTTTAGTCTTGTTAGCAATACCGCCACAAAAGTAGATGGAAAGTCCGGGCAAAAATTTACCTACACGTTCAATAACAATGACAAGACCAGGCAAGAAATGAGTGTCCTTATATATAAGCAAAAAACTTTCTTCTTATTATTCACAGCAACCGACGCCGATTTTAGTAAGGCAAGCGTAGACTTTGCCAAAATCCTTGCCGACTTCAAATTTAAATAAACTACAGATGTAACCGCATTGCGGTTATGAATATTTTTTGGTACCCTAAAAGAGCATGAAGAAGCATATCGTGCAACACAAAAAACAAAAAAATACTAAGCGTAAAACAACTTCTAGCACTAGTACGTTTATTATAATTGCGACCCTTGTAATCATTCTTGGTCTTGCGAGCTTTTGGTTTTTTACCCGTCACCGTACCGACAAAGTCACAACAACAGCTGATGGCCAGGGAATTAATTTAAAGCCAGCCACTAGGACAGAAAAAGAAGAAGCTGATGCTCACAAAGACCAGATAGTGAAAAACGATCAAGCTCAAACTAACCTACCAACAACTCCAGCTTCACAAAAGAAACAAGTCCCAGTAGTTATCACAGAGATTTCCGACAAAGGTGTGCGAAGTTATGTAACCGGCGTATTCGAAGAAGGGGGTACGTGCACGGCCGTGGCTAACAAAGGTGACTCGTCTTTCACTAAGTTTTCGATGGGTTTCGAAAATGCCTCTTACACACAATGCGCACCTATTAACTGGGATTCGCCGTTAAATAAAGGAACGTGGACAATAACTGTTACTTATAAGTCTGCTTCTGCAGAGGGCTCACAAACAAAAATTTTGGAGGTAAAGTAGTGTTATTGAGAATGCCGCAAACTATCGGGGTAAAATAATAGGTATGAAGTGGGCGTTAAAACCATTTATGTTTGTCTTGGCTGTCGCCCTCGGCATAGTATTTGCGGCAATAACTTTCAGTGCGCCTGTTTCAGCTTTGTCGGGCAGTGACTTTAACGCCACCCGCATTATCGATGATGCCTTGTTTTTCAGTCCAAACACTATGAATTCCGGCGACATCCAGGCTTTTTTGAGCGCCAAAGTGCCAGCCTGCGACACCAACGGAACACAACCGTCAGGCCGTACAGGGTACCCTACCCGCGCAGATTGGGGTCGCGCTAATGGCTATGCTCCACCCTACACTTGCCTTAAAGATTATTCGCAGTCCATCCAAGGCAGCAGCGCCGATAGTTACTGCGGCGGCTCGGTCAGCGCCGGCACCAAATCGGCCGCCCAGATCATTTATGACGTTTCACAAGCCTGTGGGGTAAGTTCTAAAGTTATGATTGTCCTGCTTCAGAAAGAGCAGAGCCTTGTTACCGACGAGTGGCCCTGGAGTATTCAATACAGAAGCGCTACCGGTTACGGGTGCCCAGATACCGCTCCGTGTGATGCCGAGTATTATGGCTTCTTTAACCAAGTGTATAACGCTGCCAGACAGTTTCAGCGCTACGTAAAGCAATCCGGTTTATTTAACTATACCGGTGGTAAAACCAATTTCGTTCAGTATAACCCCAATGCCGGTTGCGGCGGCTCAAATGTTGCCATCCAAAACCAAGCCACGGCCGGGCTGTATAACTATACTCCTTACCAGCCAAACCAAGCTGCGCTTAATAACTTATACGGCACAGGCGATAGCTGTAGCGCTTACGGCAATCGAAATTTCTGGCGGATGTATATAGATTGGTTTGGTTCGCCTCTATCGACAGTAGCTTACGCTTGGATGTACGAAGGCCAGTGGGCGTACTCCGATGCCGCTAGAACGCAGCAGTTTACTTCCGTCCCGACGGTAGCACCCGGCGAAAAAATATATATGCGTATAAAGGCGCGCAATATGGGTACCCAGACTTGGGATTCCTCATTTCTCCGTCTTGGAACATCCCGGTCAATGGATAGGGTCAGTCAGTTCGCCGAAGCCGGATGGCTGTCCAGCGTGCGTCCCGCACAGCTGACTGAAGCCTCCATAGCCCCGGGTCAGATTGGCACATTCGATTTTGCCATATTAGGCCCCAGTTCGGCCGGCACGTATAATGAGTACTTTAATATACTTGCCGAAAATCGGGCTTGGCTAAACGATTTGGGGCTCTACTACACGGTAAACGTGAATAGCGTGGCCAACCCGTCTAATACCCTCAATACTTCTCTTAATTCCGGCGCTAGCCTCAACCGAGATGATTACCTCTTATCACCGGATTCACAGTCCGTTCTGGCGGTGCAAAGAGATGGCAATCTGGTGCTGTATTCCAACTTTCAAGCAGTTTGGAATACTGGAGCACTTGGCGGATCGACTAATCGCCTGGTTATGCAGACCGATGGCAATCTAGTGTTCTATGATCAAAACAACCGAACTCTATGGAGTTCGCAGACCAATAATAACCCGGGTGCTCGGCTAGTGTTGCAGACCGATGGCAATCTGGTGATATATAGCACCTCCAACGCAGTTCTGTGGGCAACCTATACGACACACAACCCCAACCACCTTAATTACATTAATACTACTTTTAAAACTGGCGCACTATACCCAAGACAAAGTATCGATACCACAGACCGGCGTTTTCGTTTGGTACTGCAACCAGATGGCAACCTGGTACTGTATTCGCCTAACCGAGCGCTGTGGGCAACTGGCACAGATGGGAAATCAGCTGCGTACCTGGCAATGCAAACTGATGGTAATCTAGTGCTATACGATCATAATAATCAACCACTCTGGTACACTAATACATCTGCCGTTGGCAAATCGTACCTGGCAATGCAAACTGATGGTAATCTAGTGCTATACAATTTGCTAAACCAACACACCTGGCTCTCGCACACTGCCGGTAGTCTGTAGGGACAATTACAAAGCCCGCCCGGTAATTAGCACAGCAGGGTATCAACCTGCTGGTAAGCCATAGGGATTTCGCCCGGAGGGATTTAAATAACAGACTACATTAATTTCTGTCTTAATTTTTGCAATCCTAAAGATATAAATGCTAAAATCAGGTGTCAATGCGACATAAAAAAATCTATTTTGAGGCTGGCGCTCTAGTGGCCGACCATTTTAGCGGGGTAGGCCATTACGTCCAGGGTATCGCCCAGGCGTGGGATCAGTATCTTGCCCAACCTGACCACACTGTTCTCCAGGATAAACATCATACGCGCTTTACTACCACGATTTGCGCTTCAAAATATCGTGTATCTCGTTTTTCAAAATTTAGGCTCAATAATATGCGTACCAAAGGCTTCCCGCTCCCTTCACGCCTACTACACAAGTTCGTTGACCAGGGTCTACTGCCTCCACTCGATATATGGTTTGGCAGAGGTACCTACTTTTTTACAAACTTTGTTAGTTACCCTCTACTGAAAGTTCCGAGCGCGACAGTCGTATATGATCTTTCCTTTGAAGTGGTACCTCAATTTGCTGATGCCAATAACCGCAGGTATTTATCGAAAATGGTACGAAAGGCTGTTTATAAATCAAACCTTGTAGTGACTATTTCAAACCATACCAAAAGACAACTCGTTGACTTTTATAACATCAGCCCAAAAAAAGTACTTGTGGCTTATCCGGCTGTCGATAAAGCTTTATTTTATCACCGCTCGGATTGGGAAATTGCTAAAGTGAAACATGAGTACGAATTACCAAACAACTATGTATTATTTGTAGGCAATATCGAGCCACGAAAAAATATTTCTACCCTCATAGATGCCTACATACAGTTGCCTCACAAATATTCAAAGCACTTTCCTCTACTACTTGTTGGGACAAACGGTTGGTTAAGTGAAGATATTTTTAACAAGTTGGAGTCGGCTCGTAGTGCCGGTTACACAATTGTTCGACCTAAAACATACGTAGAAGACATTGATATGCCGGCACTCTATTCTGGCGCCGCTATGATGGTGTACCCAAGCCATTACGAGGGGTTCGGTATGCCACCCTTAGAAGCCATGTCATGCGGGGTGCCAGTAATAACTTCTGATAATTCTTCACTGCCGGAAGTAGTGGGCAGGGCTGGACTGTTAGTAAAAAGTACTGATACAAAAGGCCTATCTCAAACCATGCTTAAGCTGATGTCTGACGACTCACTTAGAGCTTCCTTGACCGAAAAAGGTTACTCTCAATCTCAGAAGTTCTCATGGGACACCAGTGCTCAGAAAATTTATAAAGCTTTGCTGGAGCTCTAAAATGACAGTCGCTTTTGATCTACGCCCTTTACAAATTGGACATCAATTTAGGGGTATAGGAATTTGTCAACAAAATATCCTAAAACGCCTCCAGAAAAATACTCAACACGTAAAGCATTGGGAGCTTGTGTTTTACGTATACAAAGATAAGCCCTTGCCTTCCATTCTAGAAAGCTATACTTTGCCCTATCGAGTCATAGAGGTTACAGAAATACTGTCTTCACACAACCGTTTTAAATTGGTTCGATATCCTGAGCGCTTATTTGCGTCTTGGCGTAGAACCAACGCAATCGATCGCCTTCCAGAAATTAAAAAAATAGACATCTTTGTGCAGTTCGACTTTTTGCTGGGGGTACCAAGTCACCCACACATCAAAAAAATTTTGCTCAAGTACGACATTATACCTTTGGTGCTGGAGAATTTCTATTTACCGACTTTTGGACAAGTTCGAAATCGTACCAAGAGCATCCGGCTAGCTCTAAAAGCCCATAAGCACCGCTTGAAATATCTATGGTTGTTACGCAAAGCACTGCAGCGTTCCGATGAGATACTTGCCATCTCTGAACATACAAAACGAGATCTTGTACACTATCTCAAAGCTGATGAGAAAAAGATTAAAGTTCTCTATTTGGGGGCCGACGATACGACTCTAGAGGCAGCAGACGAAACAGAAGAAGAGAAGCGTTTTTGGTGCATTGACTGGCGCCTTGTCCATAGCCAGAAAAGGTATATATCCTTTTCTCTCGCTGATAAACCTTACATATTATACATCGGTGGTGCCGATATTCGGCGACGTATCCAAGACCTGGTGCTGGCCTACAATCTCTTACGCTCCCGGGGGGTTGACTGTAAGCTATTGCTAGCAGGATTTGATTTCCAAGATCTTGAAACCGTGCCAAATGAAGAAGTCAGAGAAGCAATTCTCTATTCTTCTTATAGTGATGGTATCCACTTGCTGGGCTTTGTTGATTCAAGACAAAAGGCTCTGCTGTACCAATACGCTACTGCATTTGTCTTCCCCACGCAGTATGAAGGCTTCGGGCTCCCGATCTTAGAAGCAATGGAGCACGGCTGCCCAGTAATTTGCTATAACAACTCTTCATTAAAGGAAGTGGGAGGTAGCGCGGCTCTATACGCAGAAAGTCCCGAGAATATTGCTGAAATACTTAAAAAACTGACGAGCACACCCGATTTTAGAGAGGAAGTAGTCCAGGCTGGCTACAAGCAGGTTAAAAAGTTTTCTTGGCAGAAAACCAGCTCACAATTTATAACATTAATTAATAATGTTTAGGGTTTGTTAGAGGTTTTTTTCGTAGTCTAAGGCTGGCGCTTAAAATTTATCCAGTCCTTGGTCAAACCCACTAACACAATTTTTAGCCGTGCACGAAAGGACTTATCTTTTAGTGATAGGGCCTCCAGTTTTTGGAGCACTTGGGCTTGTTGATCCAATTGTCTTTGTATCGATTCCTTGACTTCCTTTTGTTCGTTACATGTTTTTTCGAGCTCCAGTAATTCTTTGTTGTCTTTTTCCCATTCCTTATAGTGATGGTATCGTAAAGCAAAGTAACTTTTTTCGACGACATTTTTAGGAAAACTAAAATTACCTAATCTACTAAGCGCTTCGCGGGCAATATAGTATTCATTGAGACCGTCAAAAAACACTTCCCTATAATTATTTCTAGCTAGGAAAGGCCTCCAGTTCTCTGATACGTGGTTAGCTTCAATGCAAATCACTTGAGGCCGATACAGTTCCCAGTTATTGCCTTTTAGTACCTCGAACTCAAACCCTTCAACATCTACTTTAAGGAAGTGTATGATTGATGGTTTTAACTCATTAAATATATCCTCTAAGCTCCGAACCTTAACTTGGTAATCCCGAAATTCATTGGAAGGAGGGTAGTCTGTTTTTTCTGTGTCAGAGAAAGTAGAACGACCTTCCATATTCTTATATTCTCGCAGTGTCAGTACACCTTCTTTGGCAGCTACTCCACAATTTAGATTTATGTCTTTTGGTCTTTGTTTTACAAAAAGTTTATGGAACTTCTCGATAGGCTCAATATTAATGCCTCTCCAGCCTCTCTCATAAAAATATTGGGTGACTGAATCGATTTTAGGGTGATGAGCACCTGCGTCCACATAAAATCCTTCTTGTATATCCGGAAAAAAGGCTGCTAAAATCAGATCTTCTCTATTTTGGGCATAGGTAATAAAGTTGTTGGGGTCAACCATATGTTTTAGCTCCCTTTATATGAACTGTAAAGCCGGGGTCGATTGGATATGGCAAACGTCGATCCCTCATTATCTTGAATGTAGTTGCTTCATTCCACCAGTCGCAGACGGTAATTTCATCGGCAAAAACTATGGCAGGGTCAATGATATAGGCTCCGTCACTAAGAATATTAGGCATACGCCACTCCAATGTAAGTTTCTGGCCTTTTTCAAGGTCAGGTAAGTTACTTCTTTCAATTTTAGTATTACTGCCCGTGATTTCCTGCCCCGCATTGTTTCTAATCCTAATGCCTGCAATGGGACTGTCTATAGACTCATTAGCTTTAATTACTTCAGTAATTGTAATTGAGCTGCTGGTTAAATGAACATCAATCGATTCTATAGTTACAACTCTGTTTCCCCACCTGTTGTCATTTTGGGGTTGTTTTTGCTTGTCTTGAGGGTCTTCTGTAAAAAGTCTTACATAGTGTTGGGCAATACTTTCTGCTGAACCGATACCGAGTATTTCGCTTTTTTCGATTAACATTGCTCGACTACAGTATTCCCGTATTGCTTCCATGCTATGGCTTACAAATACTACTGTCTTTTTTTCCCGCTTTAGTGTCTTAAAATATTCAAAACACTTTCTCTGGAAGTCAGCGTCACCAACCGCCAATACTTCGTCAACCAGTAAAATATCCGCTTCGGCTCTAATTGCCATAGAAAATGCCAGGCGCACTTGCATGCCCGAAGAATAGTTCTTGAGCTTTTGGTCCATAAACCGCTCAAGCTCGGCAAAATCTACGATATCTTTGTACTTTCCATCGATTTCTTTCTTACTAAAACCAAGTAGCGCACCATTAAGATAAACATTTTCTCTGCCCGTTAACTCCGGGTTAAAGCCGACACCGAGTTCAATAAACGGAACTAGCTTGCCTTCGATCTTTATGCTACCTTGTGTTGGCTGATATATGCCTGCAATCATCTTGAGTAGTGTGCTTTTGCCGCTTCCGTTACGCCCGACAATGCCAAAAAATTCACCTTTCTTGATATCAAAAGATATGTCTTTAAGTGCATGTTGGGCTTCGTAGGACTTATGTTTCTGGGATCTATCAAAAACTCCTGTAAACATGCTCTTGAAGCTGTTTTTTTTAAGATGGGGCAGTTTGAAGTCCTTATATACGTTTTTTACTTTTATGGCAGTGTTTTGTATCACTTTATACCTCCTCTGCAAAATGTTTAGAACGCGCTCGAAAATACTTAATGGATAAGAGGGTGCACCCCGCGATAATTGAAAGAGGAACTAGGTAGATCAGCCATGTATTGTACGAACTGTGCAACGTCATCGTTTTGGGGGTAACTACCGCGTGTCTTATGTCCTGAATAATCTGTGCTACGGGATTGAGCATCAAAAGTTTGGCGTATTTTTCGGGAACTAGGGAAAGAGGATAGAGGATTGGGGTCAAGTAAAATGCACCCTGTATTAGTACTTCCCATATGTAGTTGACATCCCTAAACCTAACAAACAAAGCACTTAGAAAAAACGAGAGCGCTAGAGATAGTACGAAAAGTTCAACCAGTAGCAGAGGAACCCACAATATTGATACGCTGATCTCCACACCAGCAACTAACATAAATAGGATTATTATTAAGCAGTTAAGAAACAAATTTATGAGTGCCGAGATCGATCCAGCTAAGACAATGACATATTTGGGGAAATTAATTTTTCTAAGTATGTCACCCCGCCCGACAATAGAATTGATGCTATTGCTTGTAACTTCGGCGAAGTAGTTCCATAAAACTATGCCAACCAGCAGATAAATTGGAAAACTTGGTATCGCATCTCCTAGCCGAAAGAACTTGGCAAAAACAACGTAAAGAATAACAAACATGGCAAGCGGTCTCAAAAGCGACCAAGCATATCCGAGTACCGAGCCTTGATAGCGTAGTTTAAAGTCAGTCTTGACCAGCTGTTTGAGTAAGATAACAGGGTACCGGTAACGGTTTTTTAGTCTCTTCATGTTACTCCATTTTATAACGTTCACCTCTTACAGACAATCTGTAAATACAAACATTTTTTATTGATACAATGTAATGTAGGCTATGCATTGTGAGTAAAAATATTTTGGTCACAGGCATAAACGGGTTTGTTGGCAAGCATTTGGTCCGAAGTTTCGTCCAGGCAAGCCATGAAGTAGATGGGCTTACTCTTGATGGAACCCTGGCTCCAGAACTACGGGGACTCGTAAAACATGTGCTTCGCTGTGATTTAACCAATAAAAGTGCGGTAGATACCCTAGATCTTACTCCTTACCAAGCCATAGTGAACCTTGCCGGGCTGGCAAATGTTGGTAAATCATTTGACGAGCCAGAACTATATATGCGCGTTAACGTTGATGTGCTGCGCTACATTGGAGAAAAGGCGCTCGCCCAAAAACCCTCCATACGGCTTATCGCTATTAGCACTGGCGCTGTATATGACAGCAACCAACCCATGCCACTGGATGAAGACTCTAGGCTAGCCAGCGGTACTTCTCCGTATGCCAAGAGCAAACTTGCTATGGAGGAAGCCGTCCAGCAATTACAACAGGTTGGCCTTGATTGTGTTGTGGCCCGCCCTTTTAACCACATAGGTCCCGGGCAAAGTCCTGGCTTCATTTTGCCTGATCTGTATGAAGGGTTACAGTCTGCGCTCGTTGTTAAAAAACAACTGAAGGTTGGCAATCTCAAAACCAGACGCGATTACACCGATGTACGCGATGTAGTAAATGCCTACATGCTGCTAACTACTGCCCCAAAAACCTCACTACACTATATAATCTATAACGTCTGTAGCGGAATCCCTCGAACCGGCGAAGAGATACTTAGTGAATTACAAAACAATATACTGGGGAGCCAAAACGTAGAAATTAGTATAGACCAATCACGAATTAGGCCCAACGACCCCGCTGAACTTAAAGGTTCGTCAGAACGCCTTCGCGCAGACACTGGCTGGCAGCCTAACATACCGTTTTCTAAAACAATTGCCGACTTTGTAGCAGCAAAGCAAGTTTAGACATCTACCTTTTCCGCTTCTAGGCCAAGGTCGTGCTGCACCATCATACTGACAAGTTCAGGAAAGTTTACTTTTCGTTTCCACCCAAGCTCTCTTTCGGCCTTGGCTGGATTGCCAAGCAAAATATCCACTTCTGCTGGACGCATAAAGGCAGGGTTTTGCTTTACATACGGTTTCCAATCGCTAATGCCAACTTCTTTAAAAGCCAACTCCAGAAAATCACGGATAGAGTGTGTTTCACCCGTCGCCAGTACATAGTCTCCCGGTTTGTCTTGCTGAAGCATCAGCCACATGCCATCAACATAATCGCCAGCATATCCCCAATCTCTTTTGGAATCAAGATTACCCAGCTCAATGTAGTCTTGCTTGCCCAAGTGTATACGTGCAACAGCATTACTTATCTTTCGAGTCACGAATTCGAGTCCTCGCCGGGGCCCTTCATGATTGAATAAAATGCCACAGCTGGCATGCATGTCGTAGCTCTCTCGGTAATTCTTGGTAATCCAATGGCCATACAGTTTAGCCACACCGTACGGGCTGCGCGGATGAAATAGGGCATCTTCGTCGTAACCCTTGCCTGGACGATTATAGTCGAGCCCCCCAAACATTTCTGACGTTGAGGCCTGGTAGAAGCGAATCGTCTTTTCGCCACCTGCAAGGCGAATAGCCTCCAATACGTGCAGAACGCCTTTGGCAGTAACATCGGCTGTAAGTTCGGGGTTCTTAAATGAATAGCCAACATGGCTAATGGCAGCCAAGTTATACACCTCGTCTGGCTTTGCGGTACCCACCGCTCGGACCAGTGATGCCTGGTCCGTTAAGTCTGCTTCAATAAGTTTTACGTAGGGTTGTTGCTTTTCAGTGAGCTTACGGCGAGGATTTTGCTGACCGCGAATAATCCCATAAACTTCATAGCCTTTTCCATGCAGTAGTTCAGCCAAGTGGCCACCATCTTGACCGGTGATTCCTGTGATAAGCGCATGTTTTGACATTTGTACTCCATTTAACTTTGTGGTTTATAGTATAGATAATTATGAAAACTATTACGATTGATGCACGGGATCTGCGAGCCAGTACCGATCGCTATATTGAACGCTTGCTGTATCACCACCCATTACCGTACAATCCACTGTACAATGGCGGCTGATGCAATTACCCAAAAAGCAGAGCCACTACCCAAACTTAGAGATCAACAATTTATCATGTATGTTGGCCGGCCGCAGCCCCATAAGAACCTCCGGCGTCTGATTAAGGTCTTTCAGTTGATAAGAGCCAAACGTCCAGCGCTCAAGCTGTTACTGGTTGGTAAAAAGGAATACCATGCCAAGAAACTGGAACGTTGGGTACGAGCTAATAGCGTGGGCAATGTAGTGTTCACCAGCTTTACTACGGATGGGCAGTTGAGCTGGCTGTACGAGCACACTGCGGTATACGTCTTCCCGTCGCTTAGCGAGGGTTTCGGCCTGCCGGGGCTAGAGGCCACGACGCACGGCGCACCGGTTGTATCCAGCAACGCCACGTGCTTGTTGGAGGTCTAAAAGGATGCGACTGAATACTTTGGACCCACTATAGATACCCAAGCTATGGCAGACGCTATCCAGAAGGTTCTGGGCGATGATGACCCGCGCAAGCGCCTGATCAAACACGGCAACGTAGTGGCCAACTCATAATCCATGGCGGCGCATGGCAGAGCAAACCCTCGAAATCTACAACCAACTCCTCCTCTAGCCCCGCCTGTTTAACTTCCCACAGTTAATCAAATGTTTTACGTTGACAAACGTGTTACGTTTTGCTATTATTTACTTATGAAAACCATCCCTGTTTCTTCAAAATATCAAGTTGTCATACCCAAGGCTGCTCGTAAGATTATGGGCATTACTCGCACCACTCAGGCTGTTTATATAAAACGTGTGACGCCCGATGAAATCATACTTGCCAAAGCGCCAAACACAGAAGACTGGCTGGTTTCCCTGTTGGAATCTACCCCAAAAACGAAAACAAAGGCCAACGAGCGCGTAAACAAATTGCGCGATGAGTGGAAATAACGCAGACATTTGCAATGAGCTCTTTCTTTGACACGCATTTCGCACTTAGCCGTCGATGCCAGAGTGCAGATGGGCAAGCGAAAACTTTCAATCCGAGAGAAGCATAACTATAGTTATGGTGAGTGAGGAGTGGAAGTTTGCAGCTGCCCA
>Ga0080064_1006342_pt1 | contig 12877 bp, 7 predicted proteins | sample Subgrocontami54m_FD_69260 | JGI IMG/M metagenome (GOLD analysis project Ga0080064, IMG submission 69260) | Subsurface groundwater microbial communities from S. Glens Falls, New York, USA - GMW46 contaminated, 5.4 m (SPADES assembly) (version 2) ...
AGTATTCATCAATGATTCTTTTGGAAACTTGGGTATCGCATCGTTCGTCCGATCGCAGGACACGCTGGCCCCACAGCAGGTCAACTCGACGTTCGCGAACAATTCCGTTTTGGCCAATACGTCGGTAATAATCAATGCCACCTTCTCCGATTTGAACCCGCATTCGTGCATCTTGCAGTTGGACGGCGTGAATACGTCGCTTTTGGCCAATGCCGGCTCGTGTTTGTTCAACCGCTCGGTGGCTGAAGGAAACCACGGCTTTACCGTATTTGTCAACGATTCGTTCGGCCGCGTCAACCAAAGCGGTTTATTTTCGTTCACGACGGATCTGTCGCCGCCCACGGCTTTGACGTTCGTTACGCCGACGGCGGCCAACGGTTCGTCTTCGCGTAACACGTTTGTTTTTGTAAACTTGTCTTTTGTCGAGCCGCGCCCATCGGCCTGCGTGCTGCAATTCAACGCGTCCTTCAATCATTCCATGACTCTTTTCGGCAGCAACGGGCCCAGTCCATATTGTGAATTCAACGTCACCAACCTGCCGGAAGGCGGCCACAACTACTCGGTTTTTCTCAACGATACCGTTGGGTTTGGCAATGTGACTTCTCTTTTGTTCACGGTACTGGACCGTACGCCGCCGGCCGTAACGGCGGTATCTGTACGACGCTTTATGAACCGATCCTCGGCGTTCAATGTGTCCGCCAACGCGTCGGATGCGTTGGCGCCCGTGCTTAACGTCAGCGTCGCGTTTACCAATGGCTCCGGGGTGGCGTTGTATTCGCAGTCCTTTTCGCTCTTGGGCACTTTCAACTATACTGCTTTGTTTGCCGACGCCTCGGCGTTGTCCGATGGCAATTATACGCTCAATGTAACGGCCCTAGACAATGCGTCCAACGCGGCGTCCAATGCATCCATCAACATCACAATAGATACCGTGGCGCCATCCGCTCCAGTGCTTTCCATTGCCGCCAATGCTTCGGGTTTTGTTTTTATCAACTGGTCCGCCTCGATTGATGCCGTCGCTTTGGATTACTACGACGTATTCCGCAACGGAACCCGCATCGCTTCCACGTCGGCCTTGAATGTGACTGATTTGACCGCCATCTTCGGCTCTTTCTACAACTACACGATTTTTGCGTATGACGTGGCTGGCAACGCCAATGCCTCGAATTCCATTTCCGCGCTGGCCAACGACACGCTCAATCCTGCTTCTACTGCCAACGTGTCGGCGGCCAACCTGCCAAGCGGCGCGGTCAACTTGTCCTGGTTTAACGTGACGTTGGACGTCAACGGCTCGACCGAGCGCAACGTCACGTTCCGAATTTTCCGCACCACCGCTACCTCGTCGACCGACCTGGCCGGCATGAGCGAGTTGGCCACTGTGTACGCGCTGGCCTATCAAGACGGTTCGGCCTTGTCCGCAAGCACGACGTATTTGTACGTGGTCGCCTCCGTTGACGCCAACGGCAACGTCAATACCAGCGTGACGGCTAACAATTCGGTCAATCACACCACGGTGTCCGCTTGCACCAACGCGTTTTCCGATTTTTCGGCATGCTCCGGAAGCAGCCAAAGCCGCACCCGCACCTGCCTAGGCCGGACTGAAACCCAAACGCAAGCGTGTTCCTCCGGCGTGTCCGGCAGTTCCGGCGGTGCGGGGGGTTCATCCGGCGGCAGTCCAAGCGCATCCGCCGGAGGCGGCGGCGCCTCGACCGGAGCCAGTTCCGGCGGCGCGCGGGGCGGAGGCGGTGGGGGCGGCGGTTCGGGCAAGGATTTGTTCATCGTCCAGAATATTCCGGCTTCCTTGGTGCTTGAGCCAGGCAAGCGGAAAACGGTGGACGCCGAGGTTTCATCTTTTTACACCGGATTCCTGCGCGTACGCAACGTGACGGTCAGCGGCGTGCCGGACGACTGGTACACGGTCAACGATTTGTCGTTGGTTTCTCCCATTAGCAAGACTCCGTTTTCCATCGACTGGCATCCGCCGGCCGAAGCTCGGGGCAATTACTCGGTGCGTTTGGACATCATCGGCGTGGGTACTCGGAATGCCGGATTACTCAAGACGTCGTTTCAGTTCCAACTCGTGCTTCCCCCGGCGGAATCCGTGAAATCCAGCGCGACGGAACAAGTCGCACCCGTTTTGCAAACGCAGACGCGTCCGACGCCGACGGTGCAGTCGTTGCCGCAGCCGGCTCGAACGGATTACGTGACGCCGCTTTTCCTACTGGCCGGCATGATGTTGTTGGGCGTGGTGGGCGCGTGGGTCGAGCGGTGGAAGTGGCGCAAGGCCCATGGGCAACACGGCAAGCAAACCGCCGAGGCGGCCGTGGAAGGGAAGAACCAAAAAAGGTGATGCCACAAAACGTAGGGCACTTATGGTCCGGTTGAATCGGTCCAATCAGTTCAAAGCAACGTAATCCCGCAAAGCCATAGCAACCCGCACATTATAGCAATCCTGGAAAGAAACCTGACGCCCTAGTCCGGGTTTGTTATAACGGAAAAAAAACGAAACCGCCTCCGTTTTGCCAATGCCTCTGCCAACGTGCTTCTTTTTTTTTGTTTGCAGCCAAACGCTTTTTTTTTCTTTTGAGCCGCATTTTTGATTATAGCAAACCAAGAAAGTTTCCCGACTGAATTCTTGGTTTGCTAGACAGCAAGACTTGACAAATCAGTCGTGATAGTTCCAAGTCTTGCTGTAAGTTGGGAACTGTGTCCGGTGGCTGAAACGTAATCCCGTTTAACCGCCGGCACGGTTTAGGGTGGTCGGTGCGTTGGGCTTACACGTATTCCTTGAGCGAAAATTGTTTGACGTGTTCGTCCGTGAAAATGCTGTGTATTTCTTTCTCAACCAGTTCCAGCCGTTGCTTCAAGTAATCCGAAAGATGGAACCGCGCGACCATCGACTGCGACAGTTTGAGGTACTTTTCGATGCCGCCCTTGTTGATCGTCAGCAGGAGTTTCCCGTTGCACTTGCGGCATTTGCCACATAGGGGAATGCGGCGGAATTTGGTGTTGCACTCGACGCAGCGGAAGGATTGCTTGGAGAACGAGCGCAAGTTGCCGTACAGGTCGGGAACGAAGTGGTTCAGGATGATGCGTTCAGCCGCTTCGGCCACGTCCACCGCGGCAATGCGCTCCATCAAGGCCAGTTCATCATCCACCTTGTGCTGCATGTTCGAGAATTTCACGTACATCGTCACGTAGGGCCCGGTCATCGCACTTTCGTGCGTGCATTGGAAGCCGTGCAACGCGTCGGGTTTGCCCAAGTGGTCGGCGACGATGTCGATTTTTACTTCCGACGGGTTGGCGTAGCGCTGGGCCGCCTCATAGAACGCCAACGGGTATTGCGCCGTCCGGTCCATGGAGTGCACCTCGTCGTCGACTTCCTTGGGATCCAGCAGCGTGGTCAACACCAACGGCGCGTCCATTTTTCCGCCCCGCGTTTCCGGAAGGAACTCCTTGGAGAAATTCAACAAGCCGTCCATCAAAAGCATGAATCCGAGCTCGTCTCCATCGCAATTTCTCCGCGTTGCGCAGTGCAGGTACGGATGCGCCAAGATGGCCTGGACGGGTGAGAAACCCAAGATGCGGGCGGTGATGCCGGCCGACGTGTGCGGCGCGATGCAGATGACTTGTTGGCCGATCAGGTCGTCGGGCGTCTGGGCATTGTAGTACGGCTGCAGGCCGTAGACGTAGACCAGTTCGTCGTCGATGAATTTCGACACACGCACGATGTATTCGCCGGCGCCTTCGCTTAGGATGACGTCTTGCGGCCGCATCTCCACGGTCTGCTCAGGTGACTCGAGGGGTCGGCCGTGCGTGTCGTGCGTGTAGCCCAATGTAACGCATCGGCGGATGCTCAAGCCGATTTCCCGTGGCACGAAGTGGGTGATGGGTACTTCGGTGGCGTCAATCCGGCACGTGCCGTCGCGGAAGACGGACAACCCGTGCTTGGCCCGCAGCAGGCCTTTTTCCAACGGTTCGGGCGTCTTGTTGGCTGAAATGAGGCCGATGACGGCTTTGAGGTTGTCGGGCTTGTATTTGGCCGTTTGCGCGGCCTTCTCCAAGGCGTCGTGGAACGACACGCGTTGGGGTTCGTGCGTGAGCGTCACGCCGCCGCAGCGGCATTTTTCCTTATTGGTAAACTGGCCGCATTGCGTGCATTGCCGCACGGCCTGCGTGTCCTGGTGGCACGACGGGCACGCGTGTTGCCACGTTTTTTTCTGGCAAGCGACGCACAGGCGGATTTGCAGCTGCATGTCCGCATCCGGCCCTTGCGCTGCTTTGACCAAGTCGCGCATTTTGCCTCCGTGTAGCCCCACGGGGAACAGTACGTGCACCGGTGGTTGCATCTTGCGTTCGCGGCTTTTTTCCGGCCGGCCCATGCTGGTGCCGATGAATATGCCGGCTTTGTCGCGGATGGGTACGTCTGACCAGGCGTTGATGCAGTCCAACACGGCGCTTTGGGTCGTCTCCGACGGATTCAGGATGCCTAGCTGCGTCCAGAGCGCCTGGGCCGTCACCGGGTCCAACGCGATGGCGCCATCTTTTACGCGGTGCGGGATGCCGGCTTTTTCAAGGAGGGTTTTGTGTTCCAGGCCGTTGATGCCGGCGTTCTTGACGGCGAACCACTCGCGCGCCAGGCGTCCTTTTTCTTTGATCCATGCGCGCAGCGCAATCAACTCGTCCAGTTGGAGGGCCGTCCAATAGAACGTGAATTGGGGCGCCAACGGCACGCCGAATTTCGTGCACCAATCCCGTGCGTCCTGGAAACTCACTTGCTTGAGTTCGTCCACCGTTTTTTTTACGCCTTTTTCTTCCAGGAGCCGTGCGTATTGTTCTTCGCAGAATCCGGCCGGCACCAAGGTGTGGTTGCTCTTGAGGAAATCGCCGAAACACACCAGCATGTCGCCCAAGAACAGGATTTTTTTGATTCGGCCCTTGAGCGAAAGTGCTTGTTCCGCCGTCTGGACTTGCAACACTTCGCCGTCGTCCAAAAGCACGATGGGCCCCTCGATGGTTTCGCACGGCGTGACCACGCAGCCTTTGCCGGGCCGCTCGGTTTTGACCTGCGTGCCAAACGCGGGGTACTCGTCCAGCACGACCATGGTCGCCGGATGGATGGCTTTGCTTTGGATGCCCATGAACCGCGTGCGGCCGTACCGCAGGCGGAAGCCGCCGGGTTTCATCGGGAAGCTGAATATGGGCCGTCCCGCGACGATTTCATCCATGTATTTGCTGTTGGATTTGATTTCCGTCTTTTCTTCCTGCTTCTTGGATACTTTGATCAGACGGTCCACGAAGGTCCAATCCAGCCCGTGTTTCTTGGTGATTTTGAGGATTTTGGCAGCTTTAAGGCAGATGCCTTCGCTGATGACCAGGCAAACGCCGCTGCGGACGCGGTTCGACCCGATGCTGGGGATGTTTTTGCGCACCGTGACTTCGTAATCTTCCGTCGGCTCGCCCGCCACGCACACGGGGCAGCTACGCACGACGTGGCGGATTTCGTCTTCGGATGGCACGTATTGGCCGGCCCGGGTGCGTACGGCGTATAACCCGAGTTCTTCGACATAGCGCTCGACATGGTCGTCGGTGGGTCGGAAGTTGGCCAGCTTGAGGTATTGGCGGCAAAAATCGGCGATGATCAGGGCAAAGGCCTGGCCCGTTCCACCTGCGCCGCGGATGGGTCCGGCAAAGTAAACGGATGCGTATTTGGATCCGTCGGGGTTCTGTTCCATTTTGACGTGGGAAATGCCTTCGATTGGAGCCGAAACCACGCCCTCCGTGAACAGCGCCAAACCGGTGCGCACAGCCTGTTCCAACCGTTGGCCTTCGTCTTCGCCCCCGAATTTTCCATCCAGTATTTGTTTGGCGATTTCAAAGCAGGCGCTTTCGCGGTCCGATTTGCACGCCCGGATGGCAATCGCTACGCCCGCCGGTCCCACCAATCCCTCGACGCGGGCCGAGACGTCGGGCGCCAGGCGGATTTCGACTTCCGGTTGCGGGTCGCGGCCTTTTTTGCGGGCGGCCTGCGCCACCTGCAACGCCGCGTGCGTCTGCGCTTGCAGGTCGGACAGGTACGTGCCGATGGGCGACGTCCTGCCGTGGGCATCCTGTGTCGGATGCGGTTCGTTCATGCTTTGGTCCCCAAGAAGTCTTCCAACATGTTGATGGCCGTTTCGATGCGTTTTTTGGCCGTGCGGGCACCGACGTCTTTGGTGAAGCGGGTGTTGAACGTCAGCCACGCCATCAGCCGGTGCGCGACGAAGAACGCGAACGCCTCGTCGAATTCCGACGCCGTGACGTCCGCGTATTCGTGCAGGAACTTTTTCTTGAACGCGTCCTTGAATGGCTCGCGCAACGGGTGGCCATAGATACTGTAGTAGAACGATGCGGCGTCCAACAAAGGCGAGTTGATGTTGGCGTGTTCGAAATCGCGTAATTGAAGCTTGTCGTTTTCGTCGATGTACGCGTTCTGGATGCGTGCGTCGCCGTGGGCCAGGGCCTTGCGGTTCTTGGACGTCAGCGGGTTGTCCCGCATCTTGAGGCACATTTTTTCGATTTTGCGCAACGTCGCCGTTTGGATGAGCCTTTCTTCCAGCAACAAAGTGGCCTCGTCAGCCATCCATTGGTTCTTCTTGAGGTCCTCCTCTTCGATTCGCGCACGCAGGCCGGGGTTGAGCGAACTGGCGCGGATGGCGTGCAGCCAGAACAGCTTTTCGATTAACTCGTTCATCCGCTCCGGCGTCAGGTTCGACGGCGTCAGCGCTTTCATGGTCTTGAATTCCGTCAACAGGTGCACGCCCAATTCGCCGGAGGAATACTCGCACGCCACCATGGCCGGAAGCCGCAATTTGGCGCCGGCGTAGTGGTGGAACGCGATTTCCCGCCACGCTTTCTTGAGGTCCTCGTCCCGGCGGTTTTCGTGGATGTGGAACATCTTGAAGACGAACTTCTTGCTTTTTTGGTCCACGCACTGGAATACGTAGTTTTTGCTGGGGCCGAAGTATTCCACCGACTGGAAGTTGAATTTCTTGAGCACGCGGCTGCCCAAGACGATGATGTCCACGTCGGCGCTCATGACAGGTTCCCCCGGAAGTCCAGTACCCGCAGCGAACCGGACGCCACGTTGTACACCGGAAACAGGCAAGGCGACGGCACGTGGCCGATGCGTTTTTGGTAGTCGGTCGTGTCCTGCCATGTCCCCGCGTTGATGACGAACGTGCCGCGGTAATCCGCGTAGCCGTTCTTGTGCACGTGGCCGAAGTGGAAGATGTCCGGCGCCTCGCCGACCACCATGTAGTCGCGGTGTTCCGGCACCAAGGGCTTGTCGCCGTACGTGGGCGCCAAGTGGCGTCGCTTCATCAGTTCGATGCCCATCTGCTCGGGATGGATGTACCCTTCCGGCTTGTTCATGCTCGCGATGAGCGAGTCAAGCGACGTGCCGTGGTACATGAGCACCTTGAGGCCTTCGACTTCGAACCACGCCGGATTACCCACCAGGTGCATGTTGTCCTTGTTTTCCAACCCTTGGGCGAACTCGTCGAATAGCGCCGGTTGCGGTTCGGCCGTCCGGACGGCGTCGTGGTTGCCAGGCGCCACGATGACGTGGATGTGATCCGGGATTTGTTGCAAGAACTCGCCCATGGCCTTGTATTGCTGGTAGATGTCCTTCGTGACCAATTGTTTTTCCTGCGTGGGGTACACGCCGATGCCGTCGACCAAGTCGCCGGCGATGAACAGGTACTTGATTTTTCCGGCCACTTCCTGCTCTTCGGGGCTGCCTTTGCCGTTGAGGAACTCTAAAAAGTGCTGGAACTGGTGTTGCAGGAAATACTTGCTGCCCACGTGCAAATCGGACAAAAAGCCGATGTTTAAGTCGGCTTCGGCGCGCTTTGGGTCACGGATGGGTACGTCGGGCCACACGATGTCGTCGATGATGAACAAATCGCCGTTGAAAAAACCGTCCAACGCCACGACTTCGTCGTCCAGCAGGCCGGCCGATACGCCCAGGATTCTGGAGTTTTTAGACACCAGGCCCGTTACGCTGCCGGTCTCGTCCTCTAATTCGATCAGCACATGGCCGTTCTTGGTCGTGCGCTTTTCGTACACCATGCCGATGAGGCGCATCTTTTCCCGCTGGCCCCGGGCCGCCGCGCGGTTGAGCCGATCCACGACCGGGTAGTCGCTGCGCCGTCCGGCCAGCAGGCCTTTCATCTGCGTGAAACGGTCGTTGAAGTGGACGACGAAATCTTCGATTTTTCCCGTGCACCGGCTCTTGCGCGTGACTTCCCGGTCCTTGAACAGACGGATGTTCGGCTCCGCGTTTTTCGCCGGCGCGTCAAACCGCATCCGATCCAACCCCACGGCCGGCGCCTTTTTTTCCGTGGAACGAGCCGCGATCAAGTCGGCGACCAGGCTGTGCCGGATCATGAATTCGTCTTGGCTTTTGGCCACCGCCACCGCTTGCTCCAGCATGGATTTGGGCTCAGGGCAACTCATGAGTTCCCGCATGGCCTCCGGTTCCATCAGCATCTGGTGGCTTTCCGCCGCCTGCAGCAGCTCGCGTTCGCCTACGCCCATGATTACCGGCAACTCCATCGCTTTCTCCCGTGCCCCCTATTGGTTTTCCAGAATAAGTCGGAAAGGCTTTCGGTCGCCCAACTTTATAAAAGCGCGGGGGGACGTTGGCTGATTTTGCGGCAGGTGCCATCGAAAAAGCGCTCCTTTTTGGAGGCTTTGTTGAAAATCGTAGAAATGGAAAAAACGGGGTTGGTTGCAATAAAAAAAAAAACGGCATTACTTTTGCAGCGGCATCAGGCAAGACGGCCTCTTTCCATCTTTTTCTTCCATCACCTTGTTGCGTTGCTGTTGGATTATTTTGACTTTTACAGCGGGGCCCGTTGTGGCGTGGCCGTAAATAAAACAATTATATACGTAAACCCCTAACACCATAGTAACGAATCCGCGCTGTTGCGTCCTTTTTTCCGTTTTTAGCCCAATTCGCACAACGCCTTTCAGGTGAATTTTCCCTATGGATGAACAAATCGAACGCTTGATTCCACTTCTGGACATGTTGGTCAACGACAATTCGGTGCCACGCAACGTGCGCACCAAGCTGGCCGCGGCCAAAGAACGCTTGGCCGGCAACGACGAATTCTCCACCAAAGTCTCCTACGCCGTCTACGCCTTCGACGAAGTCTCCAATGACATCAATATGCCCATGCATGCAAGAACCCTTGTTTGGAATCTGTTATCAGAATTCGAAGCCCTCAAGAACAAAGCATAATTGAGGGGGTCGAGGCCCAGGCCGGGCCAAGGGGGACGCTTCCCCCTGGGGCGACCAATGACATCAACATGCCCATGCATGCACGAACGCTTGTTTGGAATCTGTTGTCTGAGTTTGAAGCGCTCAAGAACAAGGCGTAGGAAGCAGCGTACCTGCGCCTCGAGCCTAAGTTTTGTTGGTTTGATTGCCATCCGTAGAGTCGCTCAAAGACTGCCCAAAGAATAGCGAGGTTTGTCGCTGTGGCCGGCAGGTCCAGCGACTTTGCTCAATACGAGCCCGAGGGGATTCGAACCCCCGACCTATTCCTTGGTCCTCCGATTCTTCAATCGGATTAGGACGGAATCGCTCTATCCAGGCTGAGCTACGGGCCCTTGAGGATTTCGTGAATGACCGCGTTAAAAAACAACGGCCTCCAAGGTATGGCTCCAATGTGGTTCGTTCGGTGGCTGTTTTGAAATTCACGGTGTTGGGCTCCGGGGACACGCGCGGCCTGCCCAAAGTGGGTTGTACCTGCGCCACGTGCGCGGATGCGCTCAAGACGGGATTCGAACGCAAACGCTTCGGTCTTTTGGTCGAACATGACGACGAGCAAAGCGGCAAAAAAACGCGCATCCTGCTGGACGCCTCGCCCGACTTGCGCCGGGCGTTTTTGCAGTATGGTTTTTCGTCCAAAGACCTCGACGCCGTCTTGTTGACGCACGAGCATTACGACCACGTCGGCGGGCTGGGCGACTTTTTCTACGAAGGCAAAACGATTCCTCTTTATGCCCGCCCCGACTGCATCGAACACGTCTTTTCCGAACACGCCTACGGTTACTTGCGCGGATTCCGCGTCTTTGAATTTCACAAAACCGAATTCTTCAAGCCGTTTTCCGTCGGGTCCATCACGGTCACGCCGCTGCCCGTCCACCATTCCATCGAAACGCAGGGCTTTGTATTTGTTGCCGGCGGAAAAAAAGCAGCCGTGCTGACGGACTGCCGCGCCGCCGTGCCCGACGAAACGCAAGACGCCATCCGTGGAGCCGATTTGCTGTTCACCGACGGGTGGCTGGAAGACGCGGACCAATTCAAGGAAGCTTATCGGGCGTTCCACCCGGGCTTGTCCGAATCCGAATTGACTGAATTGTTAAAGGATAAAAAGCGCAACCACATGTTGATTTCCGAAGCGAGGAATTTGGCCGAGCGCGTGTGCGCCCGCAAAACCGTGCTGTTGCACGTGGCCCACGCCGCTTCTTCCCACGCGGAGTTGGTCCGGCGGTATGAGACTGACCGATTGCGCATTGGGTTTGACGGAATGACGTTCCGCGTCTAGTGTCTTTTTATTCGCCCGTTCCGTTTGAAGCCCTATGGCGCTGGACGTCTCGTCGCTCCCCATCATCAGCCTCGGGATCATCGCTTTGGTGGCCCTCCTAATCGGTGGCATATTCACCCGGTTGGGTCTGGCCTCCTCCGTCGGCTACATCCTGGCCGGCGTACTCCTAGGTCCCTTGGGCCTCGGCATGCTTTCGCCCGGTGAGGGCCTCGCCGAATTGTTCGGCCAAATCGGCCTGCTCATGTTGTTGTTCTACCTGGGCCTCGAATTGAGCATCGACAATTTCAAAAAAACCGGCGCTGTCGCCCTCGCATTGGTCTTTGTCGAAACCATCGCCGCGTTTGCCACAGGCTACACGATTTCCAAGTTCTTCGGCTTCACCGACTTACAGGCCCTCGTCGTGGGCGCCATGCTGCCTTTTGCCTCCACCGCCATCGTAGTCAAGTTCATGTTGGACAAGAAAATCTTCGACTGGCCCGAAAGCCGCGTGGCGGTCAGCTCCTTGGTCATCGAAGACTTCCTAGCCATCTTGGTCCTGGTCTTCCTGACGAGCCTCTCCACCGCCAAGTCGCTCAACCTGCTAGTCGTCAACGGCTTGCTGTTCACCATCGCCATGTTCTTCGTCGTCCGAAAAATCTCCAAACACGCCCTCAACCTCTTGGAAAAAATCGGCCACCAGGACAAGATGGCCGTCTACGCCATCGGCATCGGCATCGTCGTTGGCTACTTCGGCGAACTGCTCGGCATCTCCAGCGCACTAGGCGCCTACTTCGCCGGTTTTGCCCTAGCCGAAACCAAATACGGAGAGCGCATCAAGAACGAACTGGGCGTCTTCCGTGAATTCTTCATCCTCTTTTTCTTCGTCAGCTTCGGCGTCATCGTCACCCTGCCCTCGTCCACCGTCATCTACCTCCTCCTGGCCGCCCTGTTAGTCGCCTACGTCTTTTCTAAAATGGTGGCGTACGGCATCTTCGGAACCGCGTTGGGCTTCAAACCAAAAGCCGCCATCACCACCGGCATCCTCATGGTCGCCATCGGCGAATTTTCCATCATCATCGCCTCCGCTGCCACCGCCGTGCTGCCCAACAGCGCCGACATCCTCTCCCTCGCTTTCTTGATGACCCTCGCCACCGCCATCATCATGCCCTTGTTGTTCAACTACCGCGAAAAAGTCGCCAACACCTTCATCTCGCTCTATCCGGCCCGCGCCCGAAAACTCATGGGCATCGTCGGCGTCGAAATGAAAGCCGCCGAACAGTTTTCCCACGTCTTTGAAGACGCGTTTTGGTCCTCCGTCCGCAGCCTCCTGATCAACTTCACCATCGCGCTTGCCGTCGTCTACATGGCTGCGTTACTCAACACCGAATTCATCCTTCCCGCTTTCCCCAACCTGCCGTCCTCCGCCACCTTGGCCCTGCTTATTGTTCCCCTCGTGGTCTGGCCCATCTACCGCACCTTCCAAGAACTCCGCTTTTTGTTCACCATGCTGGTCGAACGCTTCACCGGACCTGCTGCTGTTGAAAAAACCGCCGAAGCGTTCATCGGCATCCTCATGGTCTTTTCCGGCATGCTGTCCGCCGGATGGCTCTACGGCCTCCACGTCCCGCCCCTCTACCTCCTCCTGCCTGCCCTCTACACCGGATTGGCGTTGCTTTTCTTGTCCCGCTCGCTGTGGTCGTGGTTCGAACACGCCGAAAACGTCCAAGGCCTCCTTGACGAATCCCCCAGCCGCACCGCCCAACTGACCCAAATGGCCAAAAACTTCGACACCCGCGGCGAAGTCGTCTTCCGCCTCAACGAAGAACGCACCCTGGCGAAAGAACAAATCTCCGAAGCCCTCACCAGCAACAACGTGGCCAAAGCCCGCCACCTCCTCTCCGCCTTCCGCCGCCGCGAAGCCGTCCTCCTCGAAAAACTGAAAAAAGAATCGCCCATCCATCCGTTCAAAGAACGGCCCCATTCGCCCCACTTGACCGCCTACTTCATGCGCCGCCTCGCTGCTGCCACCCCCAAAGCCAAAAAGAAAAAGTAAACCCGTCGCCCGACCTTACCGAAGCGACCAAAAAGTAAATGGTGCTTTACTTTACTTTTATAAACCATTGTGCGTTTCCCTATCCATTCAAATTCATCAAAAAAAAAGAGGGGGATTCAATGGTTAACCTGACTTTCGCAAATTGCTGTAAGTCACCTTTTTTTGAACCCACCCCTACCTCTACGCCAAGTTTTTCCTAGTGCTTAACAAATAGCCACTACCCTAGAGGAAACAATTATAAACATAG
>Ga0080064_1006346_pt1 | contig 12869 bp, 11 predicted proteins | sample Subgrocontami54m_FD_69260 | JGI IMG/M metagenome (GOLD analysis project Ga0080064, IMG submission 69260) | Subsurface groundwater microbial communities from S. Glens Falls, New York, USA - GMW46 contaminated, 5.4 m (SPADES assembly) (version 2) ...
CCGCCGCGGAAGTCGATCTCGCGCGCGAAGCAACCGGGCAGGTGAGTCCCAAGCAGTCCGGTGAGCTCGAACTCGTCGGCAAGGCAATGCCGCGTCTGGATATCCTGCGCAAGTTGACCGGCGCGGCGTTCATTCATGACCTCGAATTCCCCGGAATGCTGCATGGCCGCGTGCTGCGTCCGCCGTCCTATCGAGCCACGCTGGTCTCGCTCGACGCTGCGGCCGTACGCGCGATGCCTGGCGTCACGGCAGTCGTGCGCGAAGGCAATTTCGTCGGCGTGGTCGCCGCGCGCGAGGAACAGGCGATCAAGGCGATGCAGGCTCTCGCGCGCAACGCGGTATGGAACGAGCAGGCTGATCTGCCGGATGCCGATGCGATGCCTGCATTCCTGCGCGCGCAGCCGGCCGAGGACGAAATTCTGAGAGAAAAATCCTCCGCGTCTGCCGCGGGTGGTAAAGCGCTGGTTTCAACCTACACCCGCCCGTATCTTGCGCATGCCTCGCTTGCGCCTTCGTGCGCGCTCGCCTGGTGGCATGACAGCCGGCTTGAAGTGTGGTCCCACAGCCAGGCGATCTTTCCGCTGCGCGCCGAGCTCGCCAAGACATTGCGTATCGATGCCACCAATATTGTAGTCAGGCACGCGGAAGGCGCGGGATGCTACGGACATAACGGCGCCGACGATGCCGCGCTCGATGCCGTGCTGCTGGCACGCGCCGTCGAAGGGCGGCCGGTCAGGATGCAGTGGATGCGCGAAGACGAGTTCGGCTGGGAACCGTTCGGCCCGGCGATGGTGGTCAGGATGGAGGGGACCCTTGATCGAAGCGGAGGAGTAGCAAGCTGGCGGGAGGAGGTCTGGAGCAACCGCCACATCACGCGGCCCGGCCGCCACCCCAACCCGGGGCTGCTTGCCGCGTGGCATATCGACCCGGGAGTCGAGCCGCCGCCGGCTATCGACATGCCGCTCGCGATGGGCGGAGGCAGCCACCGTAACGCGCTGCCGTATTACGATTTCCCCAACGAGCGGGTCGTGAACCATGCGATAAAGCCGATGCCGTTGCGCGTGTCCACGCTCAGAGCGCTCGGCGCCCATCTCAATGTGTTCGCCATCGAATCGTTCATGGACGAACTGGCCGAAGCTGCGGGTATCGATCCCGTCGAGTTCCGGCTGCGCCATCTTAAGGATCAACGCGCGCGCGCAGTGATCGAGGCCGCTGCGGCCAAAGCAAGTTGGAAACCCGGCTGCAAAGGCGACGGCGCGCGCGGCGTGGGAATCGGCTTTGCCCGCTACAAGAATATCGGCAACTACGTCGCGGTCGTCGCCGAGGTGGCGGTCGAACAGGACGTGCGCCTGCTGCACGTGGTGGCCGCGGTCGATTGCGGGCGCGTGGTCAATCCCGACGGAGTCATCAACCAGGCCGAAGGCGGCATCGTGCAGGCGGCGAGCTGGACGCTCAAGGAACAGGTGCGTTTCGACCGCACGCGGATTACGTCCCGCACGTGGGAAGACTATCCGGTCATTACATTCAGCGAAGTACCACGAATCGAGACCGTGCTGATCGACCGTCCCGATGAGGCATGGCTGGGAGTGGGCGAGGGCATGGTGGGCCCCACCGCGGCCGCGATAGGCAACGCGGTGGCCAATGCCATGGGAATACGGGTGCGCGACCTGCCGCTCACGCGCGCGCATATCATGGCGGCGCTGGGCGATCAATGAAAGTCCGGGACAATCAATTTTATTGAGCATTACAAAATTGCGTGGAATCTCGACCGCCAATTGATGAACCCGTAGGGTGGATGGAGGCGGAGCTGTTCCTGCCGGAATCCACCGCGATTCGAACCGGTGGATTGCGCTTTGCTCCATCCACCCTACACTGAAAATTGTCACGGACATATGTTATTTTCAATAGGAGAGAAAAATGAAGCTCACGTCGCGTAGCTCTGTGTTGGCGCTGTTATGCATGCCATTCGTCATGGGCGCTGGTCTCGTTGCCGCGCAGACGTATCCGACGCGGGCAATTCGCATCATCGTGCCGTTTGCGCCGGGCGGCGCGACTGACGTGGTGCTGCGCTTGCTGGCGCCGCGACTGTCTGAAAATCTCGGGCAGCAGGTGGTGGTCGACAATCGTGGCGGCGGCGCTGCGACCATCGGCATGGATATGACTGCCAAAGCCGCGCCGGACGGCTATACGCTGGGCGTAGCCACCCTTACCTTCAGCATCAATCCAAATCTGTTCAGCAAGTTGCCCTACAACTCCGAGAAGGATCTCATGCCGGTCAGCCTGATCGCGATAGTCCCGCTGGTGCTCTCGACACATCCGTCGGTGCCGGTGCGATCGGTCAAGGAGTTGATCGCATTTGCAAAAGCGCGGCCCGGCAGCCTGAACTATTCGTCATCCGGCAACGCCAGCGCGTCCCAGATGGCGGCCGAGCTGTTCGCCTCCATGAGCGGGATCAAGATCGTGCACGTTCCATACACGGGCGGTGGTCCCGCTCTGCTTGCGATACTCAGCGGGCAAGTCTCGATCCTCTGCGGCGCCGTGCCGGTGATGCAACCGTATTTCAACTCCGGCAAGCTGATAGGCCTGGGCGTGACCACGGCAAAGCGCGATCCCGCCATTCCCAATATTCCGACCATAGCCGAGGCCGGAGTGCCCGGATATGAATCGCGCGAATGGCAGGGCATCGTCGTCCCCGCGGGTACCCCCAGCGCGGTCATCAGCCGGTTGAACCAGGCATTCGTCAAGGTACTGACAGCCCCGGATTTGAAAGAACGCTTCGCCACCGCGGGCGCCCATCCGGTGGGCAGCACGCCGGAAGAGTTCGCGGCTCACATCAAGAAAGAAATCGCCCTCATGGGGAAACTGGTCAAGGAAGCGGGGATACGAATTGAATAACATTACCAACGGTCCCTGGATCGAGCATTTTCCGGGCAACTTCGTGTGGTCGAATGCGGTGCTCGTCACCAAAGGGATGGCGCCTTATGGCGCGGTCGCGCTTGGCGAGATCGACGAAGTCTGCGAACGACTCAGGCAGCGCCAGAGTGAACCCGATGCGTGGCGCGAGGAATGGTGCGCGCTGGCGAGCCGGCTCGAAAAAGTGGCCGATCAGGCCGCCGCCGCGGGACATCAATTCAGCGCGGGCAACTATTATCTGCGCGCCGGCATGTATTACTTTACCGGCGAGCGTTTCGTGGAGCCCGGCGCGCAGAAACGCGAAATCGGCCGCAAGTCCCTGCAATGCCAGCACGCGGGATTGGCGCGGCGCTACCCTAACATCGAACGCGTCGAAGTTCCGTACGAAAATACCATGCTGCCCGCGCTGTTCATGAAAGCACCCGGAGTGTCGGGGCGCGCGCCGACGGTGGTGGTATTCAACGGCATGGACAACTGCAAGGAAATGAGCGTGCTGTTCTCCGGACTCGAGTTTGCCGCGCGCGGCTGGCATACGCTGGCGATCGACGGGCCGGGGCAGGGCGAGTCGCTGCGGCTGCGCGACCTGCACGCCCGTCACGATTACGAAGTTCCGGGCAAGGCCGCCTACGAGTATGTCGCCGCGCGGCCGGAAGTCGATCCGAAAAAGGTCGTAATCATGGGCTACAGCTTTGGCGGCTATTACGCCGCGCGCATCGCCGCATTCGAGCAGCGCTACGTTGCCGGAGTGGCGTTCGCAGCGCTGCACTGGGACCTCGCGGCGTGGCAGCAGGAGATCAAGCGCAGGCACGAGACCAATCCCAAGACGACGGCGCAGTCGACTTTCCACTTCCGGTGGGTCATGGGCACCGACACGATGGATGCGGCGATTGAGAAAGCGAAGCAATTCTCGCTCGCCGAAGTAGCCGGGAAGATCGCCTGCCCGTTTCTGATCGTGCACGCCCAGGACGACCAGGTCGTGCCGGTCGCCTCCGCCCACAAGCTCTATGCGGCGGTTGGCTCGAAACGCAAAGCGCTGAAGATCCTTACCGCCGAGGACGGCGGCACCTACCATGCCCAGGCCGACAATCGGCAGGTGGGGGTGGACTACATCGCCGACTGGATTATCGACAATCTGTAGCGATATTCTTGATTTGACATAATATACATTATACGACATAACAACCGCCATTCCATACGCCTAAGAAGACAGCTCGATTAGTTATTCCGCGCCCGCCTTAACCAGCAATTCGACGATATCCTTGCGCTCCGTTGCGCGCGTCGCAGCCAGCACCGTGGTACCGGAATGGCTTTTAAGGTTGGGATCCGCGTCGCTCGCCAGCAGCAACGCCACCAGCCTATCGTGACCCTCGCGCGCGGCCATCATCAGTGCCGTCAGGCCATTGCTCGCCGCAGCGGCATTGACCTTGGCGCCGAAGGCCAGTAACAGGCGGCTGATCTCTACACTGCCTTTGACTGCTGCGTAAATCAGGGGGCTCCAGTCCCCCGATGGATTGACCTCCGCGCCCTGGACCAGCAACTGCCTGACCACCTCCAGATCTCCCCGCATAGCGGCCAGCATCAATGCCGTCTCGCCTAGCGCGTTGCGTGAATTGACATTGGCACGCGCCGCCAGCAGCGCCTTGAGCGTCCCGGCGCTGCCTTCCCTGATGGCCAGTATCAACAGTGAATTGCCTTCCCGGTCGACCGTACCAACGTCCACACCCCGGTTCAGGAGCTGATTTACCGCCCGAACGTCGTCTTTCTTGACCGCATCCAGCATGTCCTCATATACCCCGGCCAGCGCGACCTGCCACATCACGGCGAGGACCAGGCCCCAGATACACTTTATAATCCACATTATATTAGTCTTGTACTATATTGAATAAACGATAGTAATTATTTGTAGTTTTTTCGGAGACCTGGTCCAGGGACACGCCTCTTAGACAGGCGACCGCTTCCGCGACGTGCCTGACATAGCCCGGCTGGTTGGTCTTGCCGCGGTGAGGCACGGGCGCCAGATACGGCGCATCGGTCTCGACCAGCATGTTTTCGAGCGGAACTTGGCACGCGACTTCTTTGAGTGCTTTGGCGTTCTTGAAGGTCACGATGCCGGAAAACGAGATATGGAAACCCATATCCATGGCCGCTTCGGCCGTTTCCCAGCTTTCCGTGAAGCAGTGCATCACCCCGCCCGCCTCGCTGGCGCCCTCTTCGCGCATGATGCGCAGCGTGTCGTCCGCCGCTTCGCGCGTATGAATGATCAGCGGTTTTCCACACTCGCGCGCGGCACGGATGTGCGTGCGGAAGCGTTCGCGCTGCCATTCCAGGTCACCTTTGAGCCGGAAATAATCGAGCCCGGTCTCGCCAATCGCGACGACCCGGGGATGGTCGGCCAGCGCGACCAGCTGCGCGACCGTCACCGCCAGGCCTTCGTAATCCGGATGCACGCCAACCGAGGCATGCAGAGCGGGATAAGTCTCCGCCAGCTTGCGCACGCGCGGAAAATCCTCGAGCGTCACCGACACGCACAGCGCGCGCTCGACATCGTTGACGCGCATCAGTTCGAACACCGAATCCAGCTTGTCCGCGAGATCCGGAAAATCGAGATGGCAATGCGAGTCAACCAGCATAGGCGCCCGTCGTTGATTCGCCGCGCAGCAGCGCCGCATATGACAACAGCAACTGCTCGATGTACAAGCGCGCATTGAGTGGATGATTGATGCTGCGCTGCTGGCGCACCAGGTGGCGGTGATAGCGCGCGAGATCGACCGCGCGCAGGGTGCCTGCAATCCGTGTCAATGCGTTTTCGAAATCAGGGTTGTAACGTATCCTGCCGCCGGAGCTCGCGCTCAGCAAATCGTAGGTCCAGCGTTGCAGCCAGCCCAGCAGCCGGCCAACCGGAAATTCGCGCACCTGCTCTGCCAACGTCAGCGCATCGACCCTGGGCGCAGCCAGGCTTCCCAGCAACGCTTTGCGTTGGGTCCAGAACTCCTCGTCATCGAGCGCGAGTGCCGCGAGCGGCGCATTGCCGGTTTGCGCCAGACTCAGCGCCGGGTTGGCGATCCCCTGCTCGACCAGCCATTGCTCGGCCGCTGCCGCTTGCGGCGCCGGCAGGGCGATCTGCTGGCAGCGGCTGATGATGGTCGCCGGCAGATAGCTCGGCCGGTGCGCGATCAGCATGAAGCGCGTTCCCGGCGGCGGCTCTTCGAGGTTTTTCAGCAGCGCATTGGCGGCATTCGGGTTCAGCGTCTCGGCCGGATAGAACACGATGGTCTTGCCGCTGCGGCGATGCGCCGTCAGATTGATGAAATCCTGCAGATCCCTGACTTCTTCCACCCGGATTTCCTTGCTCGGCTTGCGTTTGCCGCCCGCCGGCTGATCGGATTCTGCATCGGTTTCGTCGCCAGGGAGTTCGGTCGAACGCAGCGCTTCGGGTTGGAGTTCGCGGTAATCAGGATGGCCAGAGGCCGCGAACCAACGGCAGCTCTGGCACGCGCCGCAAGCGGCGCCGTCAACGGCGGGGCTCTCGCAGGCGAGCGACTGTGCGAGCTTGCGCACAAAATCGAGCTTGCCGATGCCTTCCCTGCCCCTGAAAAGCAGCGCGTGCGGCAGCGTTGCCTTGCGTTGCAGCAGTTCCCGCCATTGCGGCTGATGCCAGGGATAGACCGCTATTGCCATAGCACGCCTGCAATGTCCATGAGCTGCTGCTGGATGTGGGCGACGCTCTGACTGGCATCGATTACGCGGATGCGCGACGGGGCCTCGCGCGCGCGGCGCAAATAGGCCTCGCGCACGCGGCGGTAAAAATCGTCCTGTTCCTGTTCGAAACGGTCGGCGCTGCGCGCGCCACGCGCGCGCTGCCGCCCGATTTCAGGCGCCAGATCGAACAACAGCGTGAGGTCGGGCTGCAGTCCGCGCTGCGTCCATGCCTCGAGTTGTGTCAGGCGCGTCCAGTCTACGCCGCGCCCGCCGCCCTGGTAGGCGAACGATGCGTCAGTAAACCGGTCGCACACTACCCAGTCACCCCTGGCAAGCGCGGGCTCGATGAGCTGATGAAGATGCTCGCGCCGCGCGGCGAACATCAGCATCACCTCGGTTTCCGCGTGCATGGGATTTTCCGGGGCGAGCAGAAGCCCGCGCAGTTTCTCGCCTAACGCCGTGCCGCCAGGCTCGCGCGTGACCTGCACGCTAAACCCGCGCTGCCGGAACACTGCCGCAAGCCACGCCAGATGCGTGCTCTTGCCCGCGCCGTCGATGCCTTCGAGCGTGATGAATTTTCCGCGCATGATTCAGTAGCTGCGACGCCTGCCTGGTTCGTTAGGTTACGGACTCTCAGCGCTTGCCGCGCTTCTGATATTTTGTCACGGCACGCTCATGCTCGGCCAGCGTGGCCGAAAAATACGACGTGCCGTCGCCGCGCGCGACGAAATACAGCGCTTTGCTTGACGCCGGATTGAGCGCGGCGGCGAGAGCGTCCGCACCCGGTATCGCGATCGGAGTCGGCGGCATCAATCCCCATGCCGGCCTGTTCGCGGCCGTCGGAGCTGTAAGCCACGCCCGCTTCGGCGCCGACCTCCGCGAATCCGCCCTTGCAGTTGTTGTGGTAGAGCAAGCTCGGCGAGGAATCGTTCGCGACGTAGAGATCGAGACAGCCGTCCTTATCGTAGTCGAGCCACAGGACGCCGAGCCCGTAGTAGCTATCGGGATCGATGCCGAGCTTTTCTGTGACGTCACTGAAGGTTCCGTCGCCGTTGTTGTGATAGAGCCGGTCGCGCGCGCCTTTTAGTCCGCGCGGACCGCAATTGACCGGGATTCCCCGATACTGACAGAACGGCCCATCGCCGAACTTGGGCAGATGGTTGATGTCCAGGTCGACATAATTCGCCACATAGAGATCGAGGTTGCCGTCGTTGTCATAGTCGCCGAACGCTGCACTCGTCCCCCAGTTGTCGGCGTTGGCGACTCCGGCCTTGGCGGTGACGTCGGTAAAGGTGCCGTCGTGGTGGTTGTGATAGAGAGCGGAGCCGTGAAAGCCGGTGATGTATACGTCTTCCCATCCGTCGTTGTCGAAGTCGCCGACCGCGACGCTGTAACCCCAGCCGCAGAAATTCAGGCCCGACTTCGCCGAGACGTCGGCAAACGTGCCATCGTGCTGGTTGCGATAGAGGCGAGGCGGATGACACTTGCCCGCGCGATAGTCCTCAAGCGTGGAGCCGTCCACCAGCAGGATGTCCATCCAGCCATCGTTGTCATAGTCGAAGGCGGCGGCGCCGCCACACTGGGTTTCGAGGATGTAGAGCTTTTCTTGGCTGCCGCAGGTGAGGTGAAAATCAATACCCGCCGCGCGGGTAACATCCACAAAGAGATCCTTCCGGTTCGTCGCGGGAACTTTTGGCCCGGCCTTTGCGGTTGCCGCGGGTAGTTTTTTCTTCGGCGGGGCGGTCTGGGCCGCGCTGGTCAGCCGCAGCGTGCCGATCAGCACCAAGACGAAAATGATTGCCGAGAAAATACCGCGGAACATTCGCATGATCACTATCATTGATCGCGGCCGGTCGCCATTCCCGCGGTTGCGGGTTGCGCTTTCTTCAGTTCCGCGAAACGTTCCCGCTCACTGCGAGCATCTTTACTCCTGCCCAGCTTTTCCAAAGCGCGTGCCAGTTGGTAGTGCGGGCTTGGATCTTTCGGGTTCAACGCAATCGCCTTCCGCAAAGATGTCTCAGCCTGCGTGGCCCGCCCCGCCAGCACCTGGGCCTTGCCCAGGTTGTACCAGACGTCGGGATTCTGCGGCGCCAGCTCCGACGCGCGCTGTAGATTGCCAACGGCCTCTTCATATTTTCCGGACTCGAGCAGCGCATGCCCCAACTCGTAAACAACTTCGGGATGCTCCCCCGACCGTTGCACTTCCGTCCGGTATTCCGCGATGGCCTCGTCGTTCCGCCCCAGGCTGGCGTACGCAAAGCCTAGGTGGTAGTGTCCGAGGCGAATGGCTGGGTCAAGCCGGAGTGCGGTCTTGAACTCGTCGATGGCCTGCACGCTGCGGTTCGAGTTTAGAAAGGAACGCCCCAGCAACACGTGCGCGAGCGGGTTCGAGGGTGTGAGCCTGACGACGGCCTGAAGTTCATCGGCGGCCGCGGCGTAGTCCTGTTGGCTCAAGCAAACAAGCGCGAGATCAAAATGCGCGCCCGGCTCTTGTTTGTTCAGATCGCGCGCGCGTTCCAGTTGCTCGCGAGCCGGCTTGAGCTGCCCCGTCTTGAAGTAGGCGAGCCCCAGCCAGTGACGAATGTCCGGGTCGTCAGGCCATCGGGAGACTGCCTTCTCTCCCACCGAAACGGCGTCCGGCAACCTGCCCGCTTCCAGATGTTGCAGCAACCGCTGGCGAGTTTCGGCTTGCGTCTGTGCCTGGGCCGCCAGGCACGACAGACAAAGCACAATGATTGCAGCCAGGAGCAGGGTACGGAGCATCAATAAAAGTTCGACCGCAGGGTCTGAGACTATGGCGTGCCAGACGCGGAAAGCCATGACACTGCCCTGTTGGTCATCGTATCGTCTTTGCGCGGCGCGCCGCAATTCACGATGACCGCTGCGGTTGGAGGTCTGAGCGATGAACACGAAGCAGCATTATCTACGCATTTTCGCCTACGACCACTGGGCGAATCGCGAATGCCTTTCCGCCCTGAGCGCTGCAAATCCGCCGCCGCCGAAAGTCCTGCGGCTCATGGCCCATACGCTCTCGGCGCAGAAGCTCTGGCTGGAACGCTTGCAGCGCGTACCCCAAACCGTGGCGGTGTGGCCCAGCTCTACCATCGAGGACTGCGCCGCGCTTGCCAATGAAATGCTGTCCGCCTGGAAGAACTACCTGGCCGATCTGGCGCCCGCCGATCTCGAAAAAGAAATCGACTATCGCAACAGCAAGGGTGAATCCTGGTCCAGCCGTGTCGAGGACGTGCTCACCCACGTACTGATGCACTCGGCCTATCATCGGGGCCAGATCGCTTTGGAGATGCGCGCAGCGGGCCTACAGCCGGCATATACAGATTTCATTCATGGAGCCCGGCAAGGTTTTGTAGAGTAGGTCGCTATGGATCGAGGAAGCATTCTTCGGGTTTGGCTGCCGTTGCTGGGGGGCTTGTGGGGTCTTAAGTTGGCTCTACTGGCAGGGCCCCGGGCCGCACGATTGGCTGCGACAGATCGGTCTGGTGCTGGGCCTTATCGGCTTATGCGGAGTGATCCTGGCTCGTTACACCCTCGGCCGGTCGTTTTCCATTGCGCCCAAAGCCACTGCACTCGTAACGCGTGGGATCTATTCGCGGATTCGCAACCCGATCTACGTCTCGGGAGTGATATTCGCAACGGGCGTGTTCCTGATGTTGCGGCAACCAGCTCCGTGGCTGTTGTTGCTGATCATCATCCCAATGCAGATCATCCGTGCCCGCCGGGAAGCCCGCGTGCTCGAAGGAACTTTCGGCGATGCCTATCGCGAATACCGCCGGCGCACCTGGTTCTAGGACTCCGATCTTCCGTTCCAGACTCAACCGGTGTAAGCTTCGCAGTTCACCCTTCAGGAACGGTACGAAAGCATGCGAAGGAATTTCGCCATACGTTGGTGGTTGGTAATTCTTCTGGCTGGTGCTAGTACGGGGTCGTCGCCGGCGGCCGCACCGAAAACTGCCCCATCTTCTCCGCCGCCGGTCGCCACCCTGGCTGACAAACCGCTCTCGGAGCGCGTAGTCGCCTACTCCATCGACGCTCGCTTCGACCCCACCAAGCACACCCTCGATGCGACCGAGATGCTCACCTATCACAACCTCACTGGTCAGCCGCAGGACACCTTCCCGTTCCACCTGTACCTGAATGCGTTCCAGCCAACCTCAACCTTCATCCGCGAAGTGCGGCGGGACCGGCCCAAGTTCGAATGGAAAGACAAGTACAAGGCATCTGCCGAAGTGAAGTCACTGGAAGTAGTGGGCATGGGCGACCTGACCTCGCAGATCAAGTTCGTCTCTCCCGACGATGGCAATCCCGGCGACCGCACCGTCTTTCAGGTCAAACTGCCGCGCCCGATCGCTCCCAACGAAGCAGTTCAATTCAAGATTGTCTTCCACGACCAGTTCGGCCAGGTCTTCGCCCGCACCGGCTACAACCACAGCTTCATGATGGGCGCACAGTGGTTCCCGAAAGTCGGCGTGTGGTGGCAGGGCGCGTGGAACTGTCATCAGTTCCACGCCAACACCGAGTTCTTCGCCGACTTCGGCACCTATGACGTGAAGCTCACGGTGCCGCAGAACGAAGTTGTCGGCGCCAGCGGAGTGCAACTCGCCGACGTAAAGAACAGCGATGGCACCAAGACGCTGACCTTCCGCGGCGAAGACATCCACGATTTTGCCTGGACCGCCGAGCCCGAGTACAACGTAGTCGAAGGCGACTTCAACGGCAGCATGGGCAAAGTCAAGATCCGCCTGCTCATGCAGCCCGGGCACATGAGCCAAGCCGATCGCCACCTGCGCATCATGCAGGAAACCATGAAGCGCTTCGACCAGTGGTATGGCCCCTACCCGTATAAGCAAATCACGGTCGTAGATCCTGGAGACCTGCGCGCCGGCGGCATGGAGTATCCGACGCTCATCACCGCCGACACCACCTGGTGGATGCCAGCTGGGGCTCGCTTTGTCGAAATCGTCCTGGAGCACGAATTCGGGCACCAGTACTGGTACGGTATGGTCGCCACCAACGAGTTCGAAGAAGCATGGCTCGATGAAGGGATCAACAGCTATACGGAATGCAAGATACTCGCTGACATTTTCGGCAAAGACAAGTCAGGGCTGGACCTTTGGGGGATGACGGAAAGCGACGTCTCCCAGCAACGCAACGGCTATCTTTCCGCTGCCGATTTCGACCCCATGACGCGGTTCGCATACCTGTACATGAATGGCTCCTCATATGGGGAAATTACCTATGGCAAGACCGCGACTGTCCTGTCCACGCTCGAGAAGGTGATCGGCGAGGAAACGCTCAGACGCGCCATTCACACTTATTTCATGCGCTACCGCTTTACCCACCCTACTAAAGAGGATTTTCTGAAAACGGTAGAAGAGGTCAGCGGACAGAACCTGCGCTGGTATTTCGACCAGGCGGTGTACGGAACGAATGTGCTGGATTACGAAATCCTGCGAGCCCGCTCCGATCGCCTCGACTGGTACCTGGAGAAGCCGCCGAAAGAGAAGAAGGGCGAGACCATGTACCGCACCATGGTGATCGTGCACCGCAAGGGGGACTTCGTTTTTCCCGTGGATGTCCTGATCAAGTTTGACAACGGCGAATCGGTCACGGAACACTGGGACGGAAAGGATCGCTGGACGCGCTACACCTACGACAAGAAGGCGAAGCTGGTCTCCGCGCAGATCGATCGCGAAACCGCGGTACTGCTCGACAAGAATTTCTTCAACAACAGCTACGTCAGTGAAGAAGACACGCGGGCAAGATGGAAAATCATCAGCTACTGGACATGGATCACACAGATGCTGTCGCAGTGGTTGGCGTGGCTGGCATAGAGCTGCGAGCTTCGAGCTGCGGGCTTCGAGCAATCTGCGAGTTGGCTGGCTCGTAGCTCTCAGCCGCTGTACTGAGAACTGAGAACCGGGAACTGAGAACTGATTTATGTCTGATCAACCTGGACTATTGCGCGAAGGGTTTCGCCGAGCGTGGCACTATCAGCGCGTGTTGTGGTTCATCTTCTTTATCAATCTTGCGCTGTCACATTTCGCCGCATCGCCGACGATTCACAAGTTGGACGGCGCGACCGATCACAGTCTGCACGCCCAGCGCCTCTCCACCATGTTCGACGTCGGCAGTTTTTCGGCATTGTCGTCGAATCCGGAGGTCAAGCTGTTCGAGGTGGCCGGTGTTTCGATCTCGCTCAGCCTGGTGTTCTTCGTTATCGTCTTGTTCCTTACCGGCGG
>Ga0080064_1006347_pt1 | contig 12869 bp, 12 predicted proteins | sample Subgrocontami54m_FD_69260 | JGI IMG/M metagenome (GOLD analysis project Ga0080064, IMG submission 69260) | Subsurface groundwater microbial communities from S. Glens Falls, New York, USA - GMW46 contaminated, 5.4 m (SPADES assembly) (version 2) ...
GACGGGGGGCACGTGACGGGGAAGCCTGGCGATCCGATGGAGATGTATACCAAGGACGACCCGGAGAAAAAGAAAGTCCCCGGATATCCGCAAGATATGTGGATGCCCATGGATGAAATGTTTGCCGGCACGCCGGAGAATTACGGTCTACGCAAGGGCTGGAGCGGGGCAATGATGGGCATGATGACCATGATCCGCGTCGTTCCCGCGGATGTCTACGACAAGATCATGGAACTGAAAGCCGCGCAGGCAAAGCAGCCCAAGGAGAAGAAACAAGATGAACACAAGCACTAACTCTGGGCGCAGACGTCTCTTCGCCTGGATCGTCACTGTAGCAGTGGCAGCCCTCGGCAGCGGGCAGGCGGCGAATCTCCGGTTGGAGGATCTGGAGCGGATGGCGCTCGAAAAGAATCCTACGTTGCGGCAGGCCGAGGCCAACACGCGTGCCGCCGCAGGACGAGCCCAGCAGGCGGGGCTCTATCCCAACCCTATCTTCTCCGCGGTAGGAGAAGAGATTTCCGGTGGTCCCGTCATTCGCGGCGGCGAGTTCGGAGGGGGATTCTCGCAACGAATCGTTACGGCCCGCAAACTTGGATTGAGCCGGCAGGTGGCACAGCATGATCAAAAAGAGGTAGAGGCCGAGGCAGCCGCACAGAAACAGAAGGTGTTGAACGCGGTGCGCTCCCTCTACTACCAGGCACTCGGGGATCAGCGCCTGGTGGAAGTTCGAAAGGAGTTGACCAAACTGGCCCGACGGGCCGTGGATATTTCGCGTGAATTGGCCAATGTCGGTCAGGCCGACGGTCCGGATCTACTCGCGGCGGACATTGAGGCGGATCGCATTGAACTCGAGTTGATCACCGCGGAAAACGGGAAGCAACGAACCTGGAGGCAGCTGGCGGCTGTTGTCAATGATGCGTCCCTCGTGCCAGTGCCGCTGGAAGGCGACCTGGACAATTTGCCTAAGATCGTACTGGATCAGGCTCTGGAGACAATCTACAACGAGAGCCCGGAACTTCGGGCGGCGGGCGTGGGGATCACGCGGGCAGAGTTGGCGCTGCGGCGTGCCAAAGTGGAGAAGATTCCGGACCTGCTGCTTTCCGGAGGAGTTCGCTACAACCGGGAGTTGCTGGAGCAGACGGCGGGAGGTGTGGTGAGGCCGGTCGGCAAGGAGGGCTACTTCGACATCGGCGTCCAGATTCCGATCTTCAATCGCAATCAAGGCAATGTCGCGGCGGCACGGGCGGAACTGGAGAGGTCGCGCCTTGAAGTAGACCGCACGAAGCTTGCACTGCGGGCTCGTCTTGCGGCGGCATACAAGGAATATCAGGATGCCGTGGCGATCGCGGAGCGATACCGTTCCAAGATGATCCCAAAAGCGCAACAAGCCTACGAACTGTATCTGAACAGCTTCCGGAAAATGGCTGCCGCCTATCCACAAGCTTTAGTGGCACAGAGGAATCTGTTCCAGTTGCAGGATGATTACGTCAAGGCCCTGGTGCAGGCATGGCAACGGACGATCGAGATCCAGGGATTGTTGTTGAGCGACGGAATACAGCTCACCCCGCCCAGGCCTTCGGGCGGCGTGGTCCCTGCGCAGAGCCTGACTGGCACAGGTGGAAATGACTAAGTAGTGTGAGAGAATTCAATTCACAAGGAGAAACAATTATGAACCGATTGAATATGACGGCGCTTTTGCTGGCCGGATTGCTGGCCACGGCAAGCGCCTGGGCCCATGACCCGAGACTGCACAAGGCCAATGCGGTGACCGGAGAGATCACCTCCGTAGGCGCCAACAGCTTCGAACTGAAAACCAAATCGGAAACAATCAAGGTCACCTTTTCCAACACGACGAAATTCGAACACGGGAAAGAGGTCGTGGACAAGAGCCATCTGGCCAAGGGTGATCAGGCCGGCGTGATTGGGACCAAGCTGCCGACCGGTGAACTCGTCGCCAAAGAGGTTCTTCTGGGGCTCGTCGCGGACAAATCGGGCGCTGCGGCAAAGGCCGGCGCAAAAACCGGTGCGGATCACAAACACTGATGCGGTGGCATCCACTGCCGGGTGATGAAGGATGGGAGGGATTATGCGCAGACAGATCCTGATGCTGATATGGGCGGCGCTCCTGGTGTTTCTAGCAGCATGCGGGGACGGCCCTCACGTCGTCAAGACGCCGGTGCCGCCCCCGCCTCCGAGAACTCAGTAGCTTTTTCCGAGTAACACGCGCAAAACGGAGCTGCCGTCCGCAGCGCTAACCCGCGTGTTTCTGGCCCGTTTGGGGCGCGGACGGCGCCCTTTGCGCTTCTACTTCGGCTCTCCCAGGTCCGGCCCGATGAACAGGACCTCTTTCATCCTGGCCAGCTCTTCCAACTTCTCCGGCGCCACCCGGGCCAGAATCAATTTGCCCGGACGCTGCGCGGTGATCTCCACTCCCATCTGCTTGAGGAGTTTCAGCACCTCTGGCGAATCACTCACCAGCCAGATCTTGACCAGCACCTTGCCGTTCCGTAGAACCGGCGCATCGCGCAGCGTGCTGTCGAGCCGTGCCGTGAGCGCGTCCTTTTCATCCGCGGATCGAAGCCGCTTGAGGCTCTCCTCGCGCACCCGGTACTGCGCGGTCGCAGGCGGCGGCGCGGGTGCCTGACTGGAAGCTACCAGTCCGAGGATATTCGTTTTCGCCATTTGCCTTGCCTCTTCGCCGAAGACACCCTTGTAGCTGACACCATGCGGCATCTCGACAGGCACCTCGATCACTCGGGGCCGTCCGCCTTCCACCACCGTGGATTCCTCCACGGCGACAAACGAGGTGAACTGCGTCATCAACCGGAACTTCAACCCAAGCCGCGTGATTTCCTGCTTCAATTCCTCGCGTGGGATGCCCGACTGCATGCCCTGCCAGTCCTGGCTCATCAGGTAATCGACTTTGGTCCTGGCCCACAAGGTGGCCAGCACATCGCGCTCCGGTTGGGCGGCCGGCAGATTCACCGGGATCTCGCGGACCACCTCGCGGCCGGCCATTTTTCCGCGCAGCCGCAAGGTTCCCTGGGCAGCTCCGGTATAGCGGCCCGTCAGAACGAGCGGCTTTGCGCCAAACAGATCCGGGATACGAGCCGGATAAACGTCGGTGACAGGAAGTCCTTTCCAATCGATGGTGATGTCGGTCAACAAAGGCGTGCGGATCCGTTCATACAATCGCTTGGCCGCGGCCGAGCCATCGTCGTTGAGTGACACGTATTCCACTTCCCCGCGCCCCTCCTCGGCCATCTTGTCCAGCAGGAACCGGTTGACGGAACTGCCGATGCCGAACGAGAACACGCGTGCGTTGGGATGGTTCTTCACCTCGCCGATGATCTCCATGTCATTGCCGACGTAGCCGTCGGTCAGGAAACAGACGATGCGCACATGGTCCGGGTCACCGGAGGGCTGGAGCGCCGTACGGATCGCCTTCATCATTTCCGTACCGCCGCTTCCAGACCGGGAAAGCATGAACTGCTGGGCTTTCCTCACGTTTTCCGGGGTGGCGGACACCGGCTGCGGAAACAGAACGTGGGTATCGCCTGAGAATGTGATGAGGTTGAAGGTGTCGCGCGGGTGCAGCCCGTCGAGAGCGAGCTTCATTAGCTCCTTGGATTTCTCGATCGGAAAGCCGGACATGGAGCCGGAGGTATCCACGACAAAGACGATCTCCTTTGGCGTGATCTCGGCAGGGGCGATTCGATCGGGCGGCTGCAACAGGAACGTAAAGAAGCCGCCCCGGTCGCCGCGGTGCGTCAAAAGGGCATCGGCAATCTTGCGTCCGGCCACATCATAGCGAAGGACAAAATCCTTGTTCGGAAGGGCCGACTGGTCACGGAGCAGCACCACCGCGCGCTGGCTCGATGGCCGTCGCAGATCAACTTCGTGCGAGCGGCATTCGATGCCGTCCAGCGGGACGCCGGCATCCAGGGTCACCTGAATGGAGATGTCATGGCCGGCGCGCGTTCCCGGCCTGGTGACCGGCGGCGTGATTCTGGCCGTGTCCCGAACACTGGCAGGTATGTAGCGCGGCCCCACCACCATGGGGAAGGAAAACTCATAAGAGCCAGCCTCGTAAGGCAGCGTTTCGACGTAACTGATGACCACCTTCACCTTCTTCCCCGCCCCGATGTTGGTCACCGATTGGGTGAAGATATTGGGCCTCTCCTGATCGAGCAGGCCTGCCAGGCGGCCCTGTGCGCGAGCCTGTTGAAAGATCCGTTGGGCCTCATCGCGCGGTTTGATCTTGCCGCGGACATGGCGGTCACCCACCAGCATGGTCATGTCATCCACGGCCGAGCGTTGCGGCAGCGGAAAGACGTACACCGCTTCAATGTTTTCCGCCAGCGGATTTTCAAATTCCTGGGTGACGGTGACGCGCGCAAGAAATCCAGAGATGTCCGCTTTGACGTCCGTGTGTTTCAGCGGACAAACCGTGGCCGGCTGTCCCTGATCATCGACAATGTAGAGCGAGCCTTCCGTGGCGGCAGCCGGTTGTGCGGCTACGCGGCGATCAGCCCGCAGGAAAAAGAGACCCGCACCGGCAAAGGTGAAGGTGGTGATGGCAAGAAAGCGCAAAGTGCGCCGTAGATTCGAGTTCATGAAATGCCTCCTCGCCGGGAATATCGCCGCGGCGAGGAAGGCCTTTCAAAAAAACTTACACTTTTTCCGGAACGATGTAAGGAGCCCGGTAGTTGCGCGTGATCATCTTGTTGGCCTCGGCATCGTTGAACCTGCCCGTGGCCGCGTCGTAGTTCAACTTGCGGCCCAGCCGGTAGCTGATATTGGCCATGTGGCACAGCGAGGCTGACAAGGCGCCGGTTTCCACGTCGCAGTGCAGATCCTGATGGTTGCGGCTCTTGATGGCATGGATCAAGTTGGTCATGTGCGCGCCGGTTTCGCTTTCCCCGCGCACTGCTTTCTCATCCATCGCCAATTCCATGTTCTCGCCTTTGAACACCTGGAAGCCGGAACCATCGATGGCCAGCACCCCCTCGGTGCCGTAGAAAATGTCGCCGACCGTATTGTTGCCGCGGCGTTTCAATCCGCCTTCGTCCAATGTGAGCAGGCCGCGCACCTCAAACACCAGTTGCGCATCACCGAAATCAAAACTGGCCAGCTGCGTGTTGGCCGTTTCCTGATCGTCATCGTAGGCGAACTTGCCGCCCGTGCAGGTGACGCTCTTTGGACTGGTGGTCTTTCCGAGCCCCCACAGCGCAACGTCCATCTCGTGCACGCCCTGGTTGCCGATGTCGCCGTTGCCCGTGTCCCAAAACCAGTGCCAGTTGTACTTGAACCGGTTGGCGTTAAAGGGACGCATCGGCGCGGGACCCAGGAACAGATCCCAATTCACTCCGGCCGGCGTTGGCTCGTCGGGCTTGTGTCCGATCGACTTGCGGCGCTTGTAGCAAAGCCCCTTGGCGAGGTAGACCTTCCCGATCACGCCCTGCCGCAGCAGTTCCATCGCGCGCATTTTGTGCGGAGTGGACCGGCTCTGTTGGCCCACCTGAATCATCCGGTTGTATTTGCGCGCCGCCGCGGTCAACTGGCGGCCTTCGAAAATATTGTGGCTCACAGGCTTTTCCACGTACACGTCCTTGCCCGCCTGCACGGCCCATAGCGCGGCGAGCACGTGCCAGTGGTTTGGTGTCGCAATGGAAACCGCGTCGATGTCCTTGTCGCCGTAAGCCTGGCGCATGTCGTAATAGGTCTTCGGCTTGTGGCCGCTCAGCTTTTCCACCAGCGCCGAGGCGCGCTCCTGCGCGGACTGGTCCACGTCCACGACGGCCGCCACCTTCGCATTGGGAAGCTTGCAATATTCGGTGAGGTGATTGGTGCCACGGCCGCCTACGCCGACAATGGCTACGTTAACGCGCTCATTGGCGCCCATGATTTTCGAAAAAGCGCCGGCGGCCGATGCGGTGAGGATGTGACGCCGTGTGGTTGCTGCGGACATAGAAGACCTCCTTCAGTGCAGAGTGTCATTCTATAGCAGAATCACTCGACAAATCTCAGGCGGATCCGGACAGGGGCCACTGGCTCAGCGGAGTTCCTCGCCATCGGCATGTTCTGGCTGCGAAACGCACTGTTCGCTTTCGCACGCAACTGGTCTGTTGTATCGAGCAGTTGAACAACCAGTTCCCGCTCTCCGGCCGCGGTGAGCAGGCTGCCTGCGGGTGGGATCAGGATGTGGTCGCCCGGTTGCACTTGCCGCGTGAAAAGCTCCCGCGAGGTATTTCCCGATTGCTCGATCACCACCAACTGACCCGCTTGCCGCGCCTCCACCGCAAGCCTCACCGCTTCACCGGCGCGAAACGCGGCTGTGTTTGGAACCGTGCGAAACACGCCCGCGGTGTCCTGCCGTTGGATCTCCCATTGGAAGCGGACGGCTGCCTCCTCGCGTGCCCGGGGCGCCTCGTCGGCCTCGGCCGCCGCCGCCCGTTTTTCCTTGACCAGGGATTCGGCCACCGCCAACTTGCCCGCGTCCTGCCGTTCCGCCAGTGCTCCCACCACAACGGGACTGGCTGGCGGCGCGGCGAAGGCTGGTGGAGGCGGCTCCGCAGCGGGCTGATTGGGCTTCTTGGCGTCCCGCAGAACCAGTCCGTATGTATGGCTGACGGATTTCGCTTGCTGTTTTTCGGCAGCCGGAGGAGGCGGGACCTCCTCTTTGGACCGGATCATCTGCGACTGGGCCGGAGGAGGAGAAGGCGCTTTCGCCATCTCCACCGGGGGATTGGGCCTTTGCACCAACACCACGGCGATAGCCACGGCCGCCAGCGCTGCCGCCGAAGCCATGGGAAGTGGACGCCAAAACGTGGCAGCCAGCCGGTCCAGTAAAGACTTCGGCGCAGGCGCAAGAGAGGCCGCCAGCCGCCGGCGCGTGGCCGGGTCGGCCAGCAATTCGCGCAGCGCCTCTTCATCGGCCAGCGCTTCAAACAATGCCTGGTTGCGGAGCGAGGCCTCCAGCAGCGTGGCTCGCTCGGCTTCCGTCAGCGTGCCAGTGGCGTATCCGCCCAATAGTTTCTCTGCTTCCGGGATGTTCATGGGCGAGACTCCCAACTTCCTCCCATCAGATCCAACAACCGCTTCCGGCACCGTAAGTCCCAAGTGTAAACCGTATTGATGGACTCAGCGCCCAGCTCGGACTGTATCTCGCGAAAGCTTCTGCCTTCCAGCTTCAGCCGAAAGATCTCGCGGCACCGTCCCTCCAGCTTCGCCATCGCGGTGCGCAGCCGGTCTTCGAGCTCCTTCCGCTCCAGCAGCGTATGCGCATCAACCGAGGTATCGGCAATATGCAGGCCGTCCGTGGACACGGAATGAAACTCACCCCGCCGCACGCCGCGGCGTTGATAGTCGGCGATCTTGAATCGCAGAATCTGGAAACTGAGCGGAACCAGATCGGCTACGGCGTCCAAATGCGAGTATTTTTCCTCCAGCACAAGCAGCGTCTCCTGGGTGAGATCCTCTGCCTGATCCCTCCCTATACGAGATGTCGCGTAGGCGAGAATCCTTTCACGCAGCGTGACGAGAATCTGTTCGCGCGTGTGTGTCACGGTTGTCTTCCGGGTATCACGCGCAAAACGGGGCTGCCGCCCGCAGTGTTGACCTGCGTGATTCTGGCCTGGATACTGGCGCGGACGTCGCCCTTTGCGCTTGCTGGCCGCCGGGCACTACCATTCGGCGACGGAGCCATCGGTGTGAAACACGCGCGCCATGGGCTTGGTGCCTCCGAACGGATACTTTGCGAGCGCCTCTTCCTGCAGCTCAAAACCGAGGCCCGGCTTTTCGGGAAGCGGGAAGCGTCCATTGACCATGCGCATGGCCGGAAATCCCAGCCACTCCGCCCATATGTTTTCCTTGTCCTCGGGCTGAATTCCGCTGCAGATCTCCTGCACCAGGAAATTCGGCGTGGCCGCATCCACGTGAATGGTGGCCAGCCCGCCAATGGGGCCCTCGCAGGCATGGGGGGCCATGGAGATGCCGCTGGGCTCGGCCATCGCACCCACTTTCCACAACGCTGTAATGCCGCCCACATGGTTAATGTCACACTGCAGGATGTCCACCACACCCATCTCGATCAGTTCCCGGCAGGAGTAGGACGCAATCAACCGCTCGCCGGTTGCGATGGGAGTTGTGGAACGCCGCGCGATGCGCGCCATCGCCTTCACGTTCTCCGGCGGGCACGGCTCCTCAATGAACATCAGGTTCAACGGTTCAACCTCCTTGACCAGAATGGCCGCTACGCTGGGGCTGGTCTTGGCGTGAAAATCAATCCCGATGTCGATCTCCGGTCCCAGATTCTCGCGCAGCATCTGCATCGCTTTCACGGCGCGCGTGATCTTCGCGTTGGTTTCAATCCATTCGTAGTAGCCGGGGATGCCACTCTTGATCGCGGTGATGCCTTGGAGTTTGGCCACCTGCCGCAGCGCCTGCAATTGCTCCGGATTGCTCGTCCGGGCATGATAATATCCGCGCACGCCGGCTGGGTCAGAGGGGCCGCCCAACAACTTGTACACCGGCATACCAAGGATCTTGCCGCGAATGTCCCACAAGGCTTGATCGATGCCCGAAATTGCGGAACCCATCACCGGGCCGGCGCGGTAAAAACTATGCACGTACATGGACTGCCAGTGGTGCTCTACCTGCATCGGGTCAGCGCCGACGATGAATTCGCTGAAGTCGTTCACGCAGGCCATGACCGCGGCCGCCTTGCCCTCCAGCGTCGCCTCGCCCCATCCCACCACGCCCTGGTTGGTCTCCAATTTCACAAACACGTAGGGCCGGTCCGAATCGGGCGTCAGCGACACACCGAACACTTTCATTTTGGTGACGCGAACCTTCGTCCCGACGCGGTCAAGGACGCCGGGCGCAGGCGCCTGGGCCAATATCTGGGCGCACCCGCAATCCACTGCCGCCTTCGAGGGAGCAACGGCCAAGCCGCCTGCCATCCCGCCCAGAAAATGTCGTCTATGCATGTTGGTCAACCTCGGTCCCGAAACTTGTCCAAAGCTTTTTCATTGATCTGCAGCCCGAGCCCCGGCGCTGGGTTCAGTTCAGCAAAGCCATCCTTGATCCGCTCGATATCCCCCGCAATCGCGGTGCGCATGAGTTTATCCGCATCGGCCACGGCGGGAATCTGCTGGATAAAGAAGTTGGGAATGCTGGCCGCCAGATGCAAGGCGGCCGCCGTCGCCACCGGGCCCCCGTCATGGTAGGGCGCAACGGCCACGTAGTAGCTTTCCCCCAGCGCCGCGATGCGCCGGATCTGCGAGATACCGTGTAGCGCCACGTTCGGCCGGAGAATATCCACCGCCTCCTCGCGAAGCAGATCCTGAAAACCCCCGCTCTGGCCCAGCCAGCGCCCGAAGCCAAGCGGCGTCACATTTTCAGAGGAGACCTTGCGCACCGCGCCCAGGTTGGACACCGCGCAGGGCTCGTCGAGCCAAAGCAGGTGGAAGCGTTCCAGTTCCGCGCTGATGCTGGAGGCGTCGCCGGGAGTGAGCTGTCCTCCGCCATCCAGGACGAAATCCGAATCCGGTCCGGCGTTCTTGCGAAGAATCTCCATGCGCCCGCGCACGTTGAAGATGTAGGCTTGCCCTTGATTGCGCCATTCGGTGGGCGGGATGGGAACGGAGAAGGCCGCGTAGCCGGTCTTGCGGGCGGTGTCCATCGAGGTCAGCAACTCGGTGGGCGTGAGGCCGGTGATAGCCGCCATCGCGCGGGCTTTGGTTCGCGTGGGCCCTCCGAGGACCTGATAAACGGGCGCTTTGGCCACCTGCCCGACGATGTCCAGCTGCGCCATGTTGATGGCGGCGCGTAGCCTCGGCACCGGACTGAGCTTGCGCCAGGTGATCTCATAAGCGGTAGGTTGCATGCCCGCCAATAACTGCCGGGCATGGGCCAGTTCGCGCTCGGTCGTCTCCGGGCATTCGCCCCAACCCTTCAACCCGCCGCGCGTTTCCAGCCGCAGGAGCGTGTAGCGCCGACCCGAAACCGGTTCACGCACCGCGAACGCACGCAGCTCTTTCATTTCCAGTGGATCATTTCCGGCAGCCATTGCCGCAGTATACTACTACCCATGACCCGATTCTTTGGCATCCTGTTATTCACCGCCGTTTGCGCCTGTGCCGGCGTGGAAGAGTTCAACGGCCGCTGGAATATTACCGTCAAGAATGAGCCCAAGGCGCGGGCTTGGTGGCTGGAGGTGACGGGGGCAGGCAGCGGCAAGATCACCGGCAAGTTCGTCGGCGCTCCTGGCGGGCAACTGGACCTGATTCCGCAGATCGGTATCGAAGGCAATGAACTCGTGTGGATCTTTGCCAAGAGCAAGAGAACCTACCGCGCCCACATCGAGCATGGTCAGTTGGTGGGATCACTCGACACCGGCGATCCCGCCACCGGGCTTACCTTCACCGGCAGGCGCGCCCCTGTGCTCAAGGAAACCGACGATGGAAAGTGGAAGCCGGGTAAGCCGGTATCGCTGGTCAACGGCAAGGACATGAGCGGCTGGTACTCACGCGTTCCCGGACAGCCGGTAACCTGGTTCGTCGAAGACGGCGTCATGAAGAACGGAGAAAAGGCGGTCGACATCGTGTCCAGCGCAAAGTTTTGGAACTTCAAAATGCGCGTCGAGTTCAAAGTGGCCGACAAGAGTAACGGCGGCATTGGGCTGCGCGGCCGGTATGAGGTCCAGATCTATGGCGACCATGGAAGGCCGCCGGATATACATGGCAACGGAGCAATCTACAGCCGCATCGTCCCAGCCGTCAACGCGACGCTCCCGCAGGATCAATGGCAGGTGTTCGAGATAACGCTCATTGGCCGTCAAGTTACGGTAGTGCTGAATGGAAAAACGCTCGTCGACAAGAAGGAGATCGAAGGGCTGACGGCGATGGCACACGATCCCAACGAAGATCAACCCGGCCCCATCAGCCTGCAAGGCGATCACGGCCCGGTGGCGTTCCGGAAGATCGAGGTCACTCCCCTGACGCGGTAGAAGCGGAAGCCCAAGGACAATCTCATGAGACTACACATCCCATCTCTTCTCGTGGCCTGCACAGCTTTTCTCGCGACGGCGGCGGACACTCCGAATTTGAGTGGCAAGTGGCAGATTCAGCGCAGCGCCGCCGGCAGAGAAAGCAAGCAGGAATGCACCTTCACGCAAACGGGCAATGAGCTGACCGGGAGCTGCGACGCCGCGAACGGCGAGGTGTGGATCACCGGAACGGTCGACGGAAAGAAAGTCACCTGGACATACAAATCTGATTCCGAAGGCGGGCCCGTGACCGTCGTCTACAAAGGCAATCTGGATTCGACTACCAAGATAACCGGAATCGTGAGCGCAATTGAGTTCAGCATTGACGGCGAGTTTACGGCTACCCAATCCAATTGATGGACCAGCCAATGCGTCTACCCATTAACCTGCCGGCTGATACAGACGCTGAGCGCGAATATGCTCCAGCACGGCCGTCGGCAGGTCGCCGCCCGAACCTCCCGATGAGAGACTGCGGCGGATCTCGGAGGACGACACGGGCAGTGCCAGACTTTCCAGGCGGCGCACACGCGCACCTTCCGGAACCATGTACTTGTGGCCGGGCCGCACGACGACGAGGAACTCCACCAGCCGGATCACTTCGGTCCACCGGCGCCAGGTCGTGATCTCCGCAAAGGCGTCCGCGCCAATCAGGAAAAAAATCTCGTCGCCCGGCCGTTCGGCCTTTACCCGCGTGATGGTATCGATGGAGTAGCTGCGCTCAGTGCCCTCTTCCAGGCGCGAGGCGCACAACCCCTCATACCCCTGGCAGGCCAGTTCCACCATCCGGAAGCGATCCTCATAAGAGGCGCGCGTGACGCCGGCCTTGTGCGGAGGCTGCGCCGCCGGAACAAACCAGACTTCGTCAAGCGCAAAGTGCCGCCGCGCCTCTACCGCGATGGCGATGTGCGCCGAATGGATCGGGTCGAATGTGCCGCCAAAAATTGCGATTCTCACGTTCACCCTGCGCTGAGCCGCTCGCGTGCCGCGCGGTTGGCCAATTCATCGCACCGGTTGTTATCCGGATGATCGGCGTGGCCCTTGGTCCACAACCAATTTACTTCGTGCCGCTGCGTCTGATGGTCCAGATCCTCCCAAAGGTCGCGATTGGCCACTGGCTTTTTCTGGGAGTTGATCCAACCGTTCCTCTTCCAGCCTCTGATCCATGAAGTGATGCCATTTTTCACATACTCGGAATCCGTGGTGATCTGCACCTTGCAGGGTTCTTTCAGTTCAGCCAGCGCGCGAACGGCAGCTGTCAACTCCATACGGTTGTTGGTGGTTTGCGGTTCGTGTCCGTACATCTCCTTGGAGGTTCCGTTGAATCGCAGAATGCAGGCCCAGCCACCAGGGCCGGGATTGCCGAGACAAGACCCGTCCGTGATAATTTGCACCGATTTCATATTGTAAGAATCAGGCGGAAACCTGTTCCATCTCGTGCGCGAAGAAAGCGTCCACCATGTCGAGGATCTCCCTGGTTTCGTGCGCCTGGTAGATGGAGGCGCGGAGTTTTGCACCGTTGCGAACTCCGTGCGTGAAGTAAGTGGCGAACTGTTTCATCTTGCCGGCCGCCTCCGGCGCGTCCTGTTCCATCATCATCGAAAAGTAATTGCGCATTAACTCGTGCCGGTCCTGTTCGGAGGGTTCCCACCAGGAACCGGTCTCGCGATACTGTGCGATCTGGCGGAAGATCCACGGATTGGACGAGGCGGTGCGGCCGATCATCACCGCGTCGCATCCGGTTTCAGCGATCATGCGTTCGGCATCATGAGGGGTGACGATGTCGCCGTTGCCGATCACCGGGATCTTCACCGCAGCCTTC
>Ga0080064_1006349_pt1 | contig 12864 bp, 9 predicted proteins | sample Subgrocontami54m_FD_69260 | JGI IMG/M metagenome (GOLD analysis project Ga0080064, IMG submission 69260) | Subsurface groundwater microbial communities from S. Glens Falls, New York, USA - GMW46 contaminated, 5.4 m (SPADES assembly) (version 2) ...
CGCACCTCGTCGCCGTCCAGAATCTCGACGGCCATGCCCTGGCGGGTCAGGCGCTCCGCGAGCGCCGTCGCTATTGTCGTCTTGCCGGAGCCGGAGAGCCCCGTGAGCCAGATTGTCACCCCCCGGTTCGCGGTCTTAGCCTGCGTTGGTGTCATTGTTGCCCTGTACTCCTTCCCCTGCCTTGATAGCAAAATCGAGCGTGATGGGCGCGGCGGTATGGAGGCCGCACTCCGTCTTGTCGGAGCCGGACCAGCGCCCCGCGCGCGAGTCCTCCCCCGGCTTCACCGCGCGGGTGCAGTACGTGCAGCCGATGCTGGGATACCCCCTGTCGTGGAGCCTGTTGTAGGGGACGCTGTTGTCCCTGATATATTGCCAGACCTGCTCCTCCGTCCAGTGGGCGAGCGGGTTGACCTTGACCAGATTGAACTTGGCGTCCCATTCAACGACGCGCACCTGGGTCCTGGTGCTGGCCTGGTCGCGGCGGAGGCCGGAGATCCACGCCTTCTGGCCCTCCAGGGCGCGAAGGTTCGGCTCCACCTTGCGGAGCTGGCAGCAGAGGTCGGTGTTGCGCTGCCAGAGAGCAGCGCCGTACTGGCTGGCCTGCGCGTCCGGCGTGAGCCGGGACTTGAAGCCGACGGGCTGTATGCCGTACCGCCGCGACACCTCTCTGATAAGCTCGTACGTCTCCGGAAAAAGGAAGTCCGTATCCAGATAGAAGACCCTGACCTGGGGATATATCTTCGCGGCCATGTCCAGCAGGACCATGCCGGTGATGCCGCCGAAGCTGCACGCCAGCGTGATGTCCGGCGCGTACTCCTGAAACGCCCAGGAAAGTATCTCCTGAGGGGAACGCGAGTCCAGCCGCTCACTCGCGGCGTCCAGCCGTTCCGCAATCTCTTGACCGTACTTCTGCTCAATCAAAGCAGTCCTCCTGAAAAACGCCTTCCCTGCACATTCGGTGTGGCCGGCGTTCCGACCACCTGCCTGCGTGTCGCGTCCCGCGGCCTAGGCCCAGCCAAAGGCCAGGAACAACGCGGCCAGCGCCAGGAGGGCGAGGCTCATGCCCACGGCGAACCAGTCCTCTGGCTTAAGGCCTTTCACGTCCTCCAATTCCTCGCTGACGAATATCATGTGACAGACCTCATGCAAGACTTCGCAGCAGACTGAACACGTTGAGGCCAACCATAGCAATGCCCATGAGCACCCCGATGGACCTGAGGGGGAGGCGCCGGCTGAGATACGCCCCCAGCGGCGCGGTCAGGATGCTCCCTGCAATGAGGCCGACAGGAAGCTGCCACCCGAACTCAGCCCAGTTGATCTGGGAGAGGATAGCGACGGACACGGCGCCGGCGACGAAGAACTCGGCCAGGTTGACCGAGCCCACCGAGTAGCGGGGGTGTCCCCCTTTTGTGAGCAACACGGAGGTAGTGGTGAAAGGGCCGTATGCTCCGCTGAGTCCGTTGATGACGCCGCCGAACAGGCCGATGACCGCAAGCTGGACGCCCGTGGAGGCGGCCTTCCACTTTCGCACTGCGTTCCACCACAGCCCCGCACGGGCCGGAGGGTCCCACTCCGTGCTCGCGCCAACCACGCTTGGCACGGCTGTCGCCTCAAACAAGAAGCGCCGGAGGAGGAGCAGTCCCATGAGCAATAGCAGCACGGGCAGCCAGAAACGGGTCAGTCCCTGTGGAATATGGACCAGTAGGCTGCCGCCCAGCACGCCGCCCGCGACCCCCGAGAGGGCCAGAGGCCCGGCCCATTTCCAGCGGACGTTGCCAAAGCGCCAGTGCGCCAGGCCGGAGAAAAGGCCACTGCCGACCTTGGCGACGTTGACAGTGGCCACGACCAGCGCGGGCGCCACGCCGCCAGCGATCATGAAGCTGCTGGAGAAGGCGCCGAAGCCCATACCCGCCAGAGTGTCCACAAACTGGCCCATGGCGCCCGCCAGAATGACAATAAACCATAGTCCTAGGCCCATTGCGGTCCTCCAGCGCGACTCGTCCGTGGTGACGGAGGCGCTGCTCCTGATATCGTCTGGCTGTTCCTTTTTCGCATGTGCTCTGTCCTGTGTGCCCGCTCGTTTTCGTCCGTGGTCGCCCGTCTCTTCGAAGGCTGCTTTGCTATCCCGCGGGACCCGTGCAGCCAGAAAAAACAAAAAACCCCTCAAGCCATCACTCGAGGGGTTCTGCGCGCCGTTTACTGTGTTGTTAGCTAGCTAGAAAACGCCTGTCTCTCTACACCCACGCCGACAACAGCAAACCGCACATCACGCCCTCGTGACGTACAACAACACATACAACAGGTGCGGTTTGCGGTCGCGGTTGTACTCATACTTCAGCTACGGTAACACACCATCGTCTTGCTGTCAATAGCTCATCCCGCTTAACGCGGCCAGCACTTGCGCTACACCGCGCACTCGCCCTCGCCGCGCTCCACTTTGTAGAGGACGGTCTTCCCCCAGTCCATGTACAGGCCAATGGTCTCCTTGTTGAGCGGCCCCACGTCACGGAAGCGCGACGCTATCTCCACGAAGGGCTGCGGCCCCACGCGGTCGTAGAAGGCGTTGAACTCCTCGTTCTCCCCGCGGTTCGCCTTGTAGTACTCCAGGAACGCCTTGAGGGCCTCCGGCACGCGCTTGGACGGGAGCTTGACGCCGGGCAGCCGCTGGCCGTAGCGGGTCTCGCCGTTCTCGTAGGCGCCGCCCAGGAACGGCTCGAAGGCCGGCACCTGCTGACCGCCGGGCCCCTTCACCATGGCGCCCTGAAAGCCGATGTTGGCGATGTGATGGCGACCGCAGCCGTTGGGGCAGCCGCTCATCTTGATGTGCAGCTTCTTGACGAGCGGGTCTTCGAGAAGTCCGTTGTAACCCTTGAATGACTCGCGGAGGGCGAGCGCAAGGCCCATGGACGACGTGATGCCCAGCTTGCAGCTGTCGGTGCCCGGGCAGGAGCAGACGTCGTTGATGTCCTGGGCGTCCGGCTCGGCCAGACCGATGGCCTTCAGCGCCTTCCAGATGTCGTAGAGGCGCTGCTCGCGCACCCAGCGGACGGTGAGGTTCTGCTCGTAGGTGAGCCGCACCTGCCCACCGGCGAACTTGCGCGTGAGGTCCGCCAGGCCGTGGAACTGCGCGGGCGTGAGATCGCCGCGCGTGACCTTGACGGACACCGCGTAGAAGCCGGCCTGCCGCTGGGGGATGGCATTGCCCTTGCGCCACACGCCGAACTCCACGTCCACCAGCGGCGCTCCGCCGTGGCCGTCGGGCTGTTTGGCCCGCGCGCCCGCCTCCTCCAGCGCCACCAGGTCCTCCATCAGCGGCGCGGGATCGAAGCCCCCTTCCTGCGCCCAGGGCTTCTTCAGCTCCTCCTCCACCAGCTCCCGGTACTTGTCAATGCCGATCCTGTGGACCAGCACCTTGACGCGCGCCATCGCTTTGTTCTTGCGCAGGTCGTTCGCCTGGTTGAACACGCGCAGGGCGGCCTCGCTGACACGGAGGAAGTCCTCCACGGGCACGAACTCGTAGAGCGTCTGCGCGTACTTGGGCATGATGGACGTGCCGCCGCCCACCAGCATCTTGAAGCCCTTGCGCCTGACCCCGTTCTCGTCCCTGACAACGGCGATAAACCCCAGGTCATGCATGGGCGCGTTGGCGCAGTCGCTCGCGCACGGGGAGAAGGATGTCTTCCACTTGCGGGGCATGTTCTGGGTCACCGGGTGCCGGACGAAGCGGCGGACGTAGGCCACCATATACGGCGTCAGGTCGAAGACCTCGTTGCGGCACACGCCGCCTAGGGGGCACGAGACGACGTTGCGAACCGTGTTGCCGCACGCTTCGCGAGTGGTGAGGCCCGCCCGCCCGATGAGCCGCATGACGTCCGGCGCGTTCTGGAGCAGCACGTGGTGGAACTGGAAATTCTCACGCGTGGTGATGTGCCCCTTTTTCAAGGGCGCGTACTTCTCCGCCATCTCGCCTAGGGCGTCGAGCGCGTCGGCGGTCAGGATGCCGCCGGGGATCTTCACCCGCACCATCTGTTCGTCCGGCTGGCGCTGGCCGTAGATGCCGCGGCGGAGTCGCCAGGGCGTGAACTCCGCGTCCTTGATCTCGCCCCGCTTGTAGCTCGCCGCCATCTCCTGGAACTCGTCCGCTTCCGCGGGCACGTACGGGACGATGCCATTGGAGTGCGTGGGCCTCTTCACTGTGGTCATGGCCAGCTCCTTAAAAACCCGGCAACGCCGGGTGAAATCGGTGGACGGACAGGGCAACCCAAGGAAGACCCGCGTCGCTCGTTAACGCGGCGCGGGCCGTGACGACTGCGCGGTGCGCGCTTTGTACTAAAAGTATGTAATGATACATATGTCCCCTCGGACTGGGATGGCAAATATGGGAGAAACGCCAGGTAAAACGGAGAAGGCCCGAGAACGGGCCGACGGGCGCGCTTCGGCCTAGGCCGAAGCGCTAGTACAGATACAACAGCAGGATGAGGAGAAGACGGAGACAGAGAAAGCAGCCCGCGTCAGGAGCCCTGAGCGATTAAGGCCGGACATTGCCGTCGCGAAGCCTGTGTTCTGCATGACGGGACTAACGGTACCAAAGCCCAAAAGGATTGTCAAGTACCGTCGTCAACAACCTCACTCCTGTATAGGCGCGCCCTCTCCGGACTCTCCCCGAGAACACGGCTGTCGGACAGACTCTTGCTCCTGCAACGGGGCGCGTGTTCGATGGCTAAAGGATGGCGTGGCCCTCCCGCAGGCGTGCGATGTCCGCGGCGCTGTAGCCGTACTCGCGCAGCACGGCGTCCGTGTCCTGTCCCCGCGAGGGGGCCAGCCGCCGCACGGAGCCGGGCGTCGCCGACAGCTTGACGCCGATGCCTATCTGCTTGATCTTGCCGAACTGCGGGTGGTCCATTTCGACGAACATCTTCCGGTGGCGGAGTTGCGGGTCGGTCTCGATCTCGTCGAAGTCATAGACCTTGCCCACGCATACGTCCACCTCGCTCATGAGCTTGAACCACTCGTCGCGGGTGCGCCTGCGGAAGGCCTTGCGGAACCGCTCCATGCGCGCGGGCCAGAGGGCGTGGTTGTGCTCGTCGGGGATGCAGTCCTCGCAGTCCAGCAGTTTGCACAGGTTCTCGTAGAAGTACGGCTCGATGGCGCCAATGGATATCCACTTGCCGTCCTTCGTCTGGTAGGAGTTGTAAAAGGGCGCCGCGCCGTTGAGCTGCTCCTCGCAGCGGCGCATGGGCGTGCCGGAGTAGAGGTACTCCGCGAAGGGATGGGCCATGAGCGCGAGCGCGCCGTCCGTCATGGAGATGTCCACGTGCTGGCCTTTGCCCGTCTTGTGACGCGCCAGGAGGGCCATGCAGATACCGAGCGCCGCGTGCATGGAGCCGCCCGCGTAGTCGGCCACAAGGTTCAGCGGAATGGCGGGCGCCTCCTTCGGGCCGATGACGCCGAAGGCGCCGGACGTGGCGATGTAGTTGATGTCGTGGCCCACCAGGTTCTTGTAGGGACCGTCCTGGCCGTAGCCGGTGAGCGACATATAGACGACGCGCGGGTTGATGCGGCTCAGCGTGGCGTAGCCTACGCCCAGGCGATCCGCGACGCCCGGCCGGTAGCCCTCCATCACCACGTCCGCCGTCTCCACCATGCGATAGAAGACGGCGCGGCCCGCCTCGCTCTTGAGGTCAATGGCGATGCTCCGCTTGTTGCGGTCGAGGGCGTGGTACGCGACGGCGCGCGCGTCCACCTTGTCGCGCACGGGGGCGCTGACGGTGGTCATGAGGGCGGCGCGGCGGCCCTTCGCCTCCGGCTCCTCGACGCGGATGACGTCGGCGCCCATGTCGGCGAACATCATGGAGCAGAAAAGGCCGGGGGCGTAGCGGGAGAGGTCCAGGACTTTGATGCCGTCCAGCGCCATGGCCATAGGGATGCCTCCTTCAGTTTGTTCCGTGAGACACGAGCGCGGCGCGGCTCACGGGCCGTAGCGCATTTTACTCGATTTTCAGAGGCGCTTGTGGGCGAGATATCTCCTACCCAGACCCCCGGCGCGGGCTACAGCCCCCGTCAGTATTCGTCTGCCCGCCGCCACACTGCCGGCGCGTCCGCCAGCGGCTGCCTCCCGCAGCGTATCTCGCAGCTTGACAGCGCGCTATGTGGACGCATATAGTGTCCCTGTCAGCAGCGTCCTTGACAGCTTCTCAGCGCCGAACACGTAACGCCGCAGGCGTTTCCATACGTGGTGTAGCTTTGCCCGACGTTTCTTGAGTCACCGAAGGAGAGCACCATGACTAAGGCGCACCGCATCTCTCGCGTCCTCTGGGCAGGCCTAGCGTCAGCCACCCTGCTCCTGGCCGCCTGTGCCCCGTCCGCGGCGCCCACCGCGCCCCCGGCCCCCTCAGCACCCGCGCCGTCGGCCCCGGCGGCCCCGACCGCCGCACCGGCGCCCAGGCCAGCGCCGACCCAGGCGGCGGCGACTCCGGCGCCCCAGCCACCGTCCGCGCTGCCCACGGCCATTGTGGCGACGCCCGTCGGCGCGGCCAAACGCGGAGGCGTGCTGCTCATAGGGACCATCGAGGACCCGCCCACGTATGATGTCCATCAGGAGACCTCGACCAACTCCCTCCTGGCGCTGCGGAACAACTACGAAGGTCTGGTCAAATACCACTATCTGCGTCAAAACGAGATCGTGGGCGAGCTTGCGGAGAAGTGGGCTGTCAGCCAGGATGGCCTGACCTACTCGTTCCAGCTCCGCAAGGGCGTCACATGGCATGACGGCAAGCCGTTCACCGCGGAGGACGTCGCGTTCAGCCTGATGCGCGCGGCCTACCCGGACCAGTACAAGATCGTCAGCCCGCGCGTCGCGGCGCTGCTCACGGCCGTTGACAAGGTGGACGTGGTTGACCCGAGCACCATCAACATAAAGCTCAAGTTCACGAGCGCCTCCTTTCTGCAGGGACTGGCCACGGACTGGCCGCTCATCATGCCCAAGCACACCATCCAGGCCAAGGGCGACATGAAGCGCGACGTGAACGGGACCGGCCCGTTCACCCTCGCCAGGCACGACCGCGGCGTCAGCGTGGAGCTCAAGCGGTACGCGGGCTACTGGGACAAGAACCTGCCGTACATGGACGGCATCACCTTCTACGTCATTCCGGACGACAGCACGCGCTTCGCCGCGTTCCGCACGGGCCGCATCCGCATGACGTACATCGGCCAGCGGGCCATGACGCCGGACCAGGCGGAGACCATCAAGAAGGAGATGGCGGGCCGCGCGACCGTTAAGGAGCACGCCGCGTTCACCCGGCTGGTCTTCATGATGAACACGGCGAAGAAGCCCTGGAGCGACGCACGCGTCCGCCGCGCCGTCCACCTGGCGCTGGACCGCCAGAACCTCATCAAACTCAACGACAACCTGGGCGTCATGGGCGCGGCGCTGCACCCCTTCGGCGCATGGGGTCTGACGCCGGACGAGCTGAGCACGATGCCCGGCTACCGCCAGCCCAAGACGCAGGACATAGCCGAGGCCAAAAAGCTCATGGCCGAGGCGGGGTACGCCAACGGATTCAAGACCACCATGCTCAACCGCACCGGCCGCGCGGGACGCCTGGCGCCCGCGGTGAAGGAGCAGCTCGCCGCCGTCGGTATTGACGTGCAGATTGACAATCAGGAGCAGAGCGCCATTCAGGTGAAGATGAACGCCAAGAACATTGACACCGTCTGGTGGGGCTACGCGGAGCCGATAGACGACCCCGATCCGCCGTTCGCCGCCATCTACGCGACAAACGGCCCGCGCAACTCCGGTTCCTTCAGCGACGCGGAGCTTGACGCGATGTTCCAGGAGCAGCAGCGCACGCTGGACGTGACCAAACGCAAGCAGATCGTCCGCAAGATGCAGGAGCGCGTGCTGGAGCTGGCCGCCTACCCCGTCGGCTTCTGGGACGTCTATCAGCGCGGCTTCTGGAACGAGGTCAAGGACTTCATCCCAGGCCCTGGCCCTTATGTCAACTTGAAGCTGGACAGGGTCTGGTTGGACAGATAGCCGCCTTTACGGCGCACCCTCGATACGCCACACACATAAGACACGAGCCTGCCTGGCGGCAGGCTCGTGTCTGCTATCCGCCTCGCCGGGAGATCACGCCTGTTTCACCGCCGCCGCCACCTCGCCGAGCGGGACGGTGCGCTGCTCACCCGTGGCGACTCGCTTCACCGCCGCCGTGCCGGTCCGCAGCTCCTCCTCGCCCAAGATGACCGCGCAGGCCGCGCCGGTGTTCGCCGCCTGCCGGAGTTGCCCTTTCAGGCTCTTGCCGCCCGGCGCCAGCACCGCCGTGACGCCCGCGCCGCGCAGCGTGTCCGTCAGCTTCACCGCCTCCACCTTCGCCGCCTCGCCCATGTAGCAGACGAAGGCCTGCGCGGGCGGCATGTCCGGCACGGCGGCCTGCTGCCGTTTCAGGTTCAACGCGATGCGCTCGATGCCCGTGGCGAAGCCGACCGCGGGCGTCGGGCGGCCTCCCAACCCTTCGATAAGCCCGTCGTAGCGCCCTCCACCCGCGATGGTGCTCTGCGACCCCTCCTCCGGCGGCTGTATCTCGAAGACGGTGCGCGTGTAGTAGTCCAGCCCGCGCACCAGCCGGTGGCTCACCGTGCAGGGCAAGCCCAGCGCATCCAGGTACGACCGCAGCCTGCCGAAGTGCTCGGCGCACGCAGCGCACAGGCTCTCGTGGCTTTTTGGCGCGGCCTCCGCGTGCGTCTGGCACGCCGGCTTCTTGCAGTCCAGGAGCCGCAGCGTGTTGCGCTCGAAGCGGGCCTGGCAGTCGGCGCAGAGCTGTGGGAGGCGCTCCCGATAGTAGCCGCGCAGCGCTTCCAGGTACTGAGGGCGGCACGCCCTGTCGCCTATGCTGTTGAGGGAGAGCGTCAGCCCCTTCAGGCCCATTCCCGCGAGGAGGTCCCACGCCATGCGGATGACCTCGGCGTCCACGGCGGGATCGGCGTCGCCGATGGCCTCCGCGCCAAACTGGTGGTGCTGGCGGTAGCGCCCGGCCTGGGGGCGCTCGTAGCGGAAGATGGAGGCGAAGTAGTAGAGGCGCACCGGCTGGGGCAGGTTGTGCATGCCGTGCTCCAGATAGGCGCGGCAGACGGGGGCCGTGCCCTCCGGCTGGAGGGTCATCTGGTCGCCGCCCCGGTCGGCGAAGGAGTACATCTCCTTCTCGACGATGTCGGTGCCCGCGCCGACGCTCCGCACGAAGAGTCCCGCCTCCTCGAAGACGGGCGTCTCGATGCGGCGGTAGCCGAAGCGCAGAGCGAGGCGCTCCGACGTATCGCGGATGTGGGTCCAGTAGCCCTGCTCGCCCGGCAGGATGTCCGTCGTGCCGCGGGGCGCTTTGAACATGACGCCAGCCCTCCGGTCATTGGAATTATAGGCTGGCGCGAGCGCGGTTGGCTAGCGGGCTGTATTCGCGTACACCCGTGACGCCACAAACACCAGCACCACAAGTATGCCGATTTGCAGCGCAAAGTCAAAGCCCAGGCCGGACACGCTATGGCCCCCCCCTCTCAATCATCGGCCCACGCATTTGTCGGCCCTGTCTCCTTGGGATATACTGGACGTACGGATTGGATGGGGTTATGGAAAGGACTACGGACGCGCTGGCGCGTGACAAGGAGCAGACAGCGTCCCCCAAGGTGGACGTGCAGGAGCTTCTGACGAAGGTCAGGGAGTACCTGCCGCCTGAGAAGGTGCAGACCATCGAGGAGGCGTACGCCTATGCCGCCCGCTGCCATGAAGGGCAGCTGCGCGAGTCCGGCGAACCGTACATCATCCACCCGCTGAGCACGGCCATCCTCCTCGCCGAGCTGCAACTGGACGCTTCCACCATCACCGCCGCTCTCCTGCACGACGTGATTGAGGACTGCGGCGTCTCCCAGGACGACATAGCGGACCGCTTCGGCGTGGAAGTGGGCAAGCTGGTGGACGGCGCCACGAAGGTGAGCAAGATTGAGCTGCAGCTCCTGGAGAAGCGCCAGGGCGTACAGCGCACGCCGGAGGGAGACCGCGTCCAGGCCGAGAGCCTCCGCAAGATGCTGGTGGCCATGGCGGAGGACGTCCGCGTGGTGCTTATCAAGCTCGCCGACCGCCTCCACAATATGCGCACCCTCGACGCCCTGCCGGAGGAGCGCCGCAAGCGCATCGCCAGGGAGACGGCGGAGGTTTTCGCGCCGCTGGCCCACCGCCTGGGCATCTGGCAGTTCAAGTGGCAGCTTGAGGACCTGGCGCTCAGACACCTGGACCCCGAGAAATACCGCGAGATTTCACGGTTCCTGGCCGTCAAACGCGGCGAGCGGGAGCGGTACATCGAGGGCGTCATGGCGACGCTGCGCAAGGAGCTGGAGAAGGCGGGCATCAAGGCGGACGTGAGCGGCCGTCCCAAGGGCATCTACAGCATCTATAAGAAAAGCGAGAAATACGCGGCCCAGGGCAAGGACATGTCCCAGATATATGACCTGTTCGCCGTCCGCGTCACGGTGGAGGACGTGAAGGACTGCTACGCGGCCTTGGGCGTCGTCCACTCGCTCTGGCACCCCCTGCCCGGCCAGCTGGACGACTACATAGGCAATCCCAAGGAGAACATGTACCAGTCCCTGCATACCACGGTCATGTGCCAGGGCTCGCCGGTGGAGGTCCAGATTCGCACAACCAAGATGCATCGCCTCGCGGAGTACGGCGTGGCCGCGCACTGGCGCTACAAAGAGGGCGGCGCCTCCCGCGAGGACATGAAGTTCGAGGAAAAGATGACCTGGCTCCGCCAGCTCCTGGAATGGCAGCGGGAGGTCACGGGCACGGATGAGTTCCTGGAGTCCGTTCGCACGGATATCCTCCATGACCAGGTCTTCGTGTACACCCCCAAGGGCGACATCGTCGAACTGCCCGCCGGCTCCACTCCCCTGGACTTCGCCTACCGCATCCATACCGACCTGGGGCACCGCTGCGTGGGCGCCAAGGTCAACGGCAAGCTGGTGTCCCTGAACCACCAACTCCAGAACGGCAACACGGTGGAGGTCGTGGTCTACAAGACGGGGCGAGGCCCCAGCCTGGACTGGTTGAACCCGGACCTGGGCTTCATCCGCACGACCAGCGCCAGGGAGAAGGTCCGCCTGTGGTTCCGCAAGCAGGAGCGGGCGGTCAACATCCAGCGGGGCCGCGACGCTCTTCAAAAAGAGCTGCATCGTCTGGCGGTGACCATCAGCGAGGACGAGATCGCCGACCTGCTGAAGTTCGACTCGGCGGACGACCTGCTGGCGGGCATCGGCTGCGGCAACGTCAGCCTGCACCAGATCGCGGCGAAGGTCGTCCCCCAGGAGCCGGAGCCGCTGCGGATCGCGCCGCCGTTCGCTCCCAGCGCCCCCGCGGCGCCGCCCTCGGACGTCACCGTGATGGGCGTGGGCGACCTGCTGACGCGCGTGGCGAGCTGCTGCCATCCGCTCCCCGGCGACGACATCGTGGGCTTCATTACGCGCACGAGGGGCGTCACGGTCCACCGGCGGGACTGCACCAACATCCTCAACGTGGACGAGCCCGAGCGGATCGTCCCCGTCCAGTGGGGACCCAGCAAACAGGTCTATCCGGTGCGCGTCCGCGTGGAGGCGTGGGACCGGGTGGGGCTGCTGCGCGACCTCAGCAACGTGCTGGCGGACGAGAAGGTGAACATCGTGGGGTTGCAGTCCGTCGAGCACACGGACGGCACCATCACCATCTACATGACGCTCCACACCTCCGGCATCCAGCAGCTCAGCCGCCTCTTCGCCAAGATAGAGACCGTGAAGAACGTCCTCAGCGCCCAGCGCAGCAACAACGGCGTGTAGGTTTACGGGCGCTCGCGCATCTGGTATCATGAGCGGAGTAGTTCTCGCCCGGAGTGGAGGAGGTCCCCTTTGGCCAAGAAGTCCCCATCATCGGAGAAGGCGTGCCGGAAGTCCGCACGCAAAGAGCGCCGTAACGAGCCGGTGGGCTCCGCCATCAAAACGCACCTGCGCATAGCGCAGAGCTATCTCCAGAACAAAGACGCGGAAAACGCCAGGACCGCCGTGGACCGGGCCGTTCGCGCCCTGGACAAGGCCTGGACCAAGGGCATTATCCACAAGAACAAGGCTTCCCGGCAGAAGTCCCGCCTGACGCAGAAGCTGAACGCGCTGGTGGGCGCGGCCCAGGGCGAAGCGACGGTCAAGGCTGGCGGCACGAACTAAAGCCGCCAGCGCGCCCTTCCCCATCACCACCCCGCGGCGGCACCGGAAGGCGCCATGTCCAAGCAGAAGCTGAACATCCAGATTGAGTACTGCCTGCCCTGAAACTATCTTCCGCGCGCCGTCAGGCTGGCGGAGGAGCTTCTGCGCGAGTTCGGTGAGCAGGTGTCCGCCCTGACGCTCGTCCCGGGCGAGGAGGGACACTTCGAGGTCGCCATCAACGGCGACCTGGTGTACTCCAAGATGCGCACCGGCCGCTTTCCCACTACCGCTGAGGTGCGCCCCGCCATCGTGAAGCGCCTCGCATCTCCATCCTGCGCCTCGCGAGGCGCCGCACGAAGGGGTGCACCACGACCAGCATCACGATCACGTAGGCGATCGAGAGCACGGTCGTCCACAACGCCGCGACCAGACTCGTGGCGTGAACGATCGCGACGACGAACGCGAGGATGCACCACGCGGTGACGTCGTTGACGGCCGCGCACGTGATCGCGAGCGCGCCGAGCTTCGTCTTGAGCAGCCGGCGCTCGACCAGGATCCGCGCCAGCACGGGAAACGCCGTGATGCTCATCGCCACGCCCATGAAGAGCGTGAAGGAGCTGAACGGCACCGACGGCGCGGAGAGGCGCGGGT
>Ga0080064_1006353_pt1 | contig 12855 bp, 14 predicted proteins | sample Subgrocontami54m_FD_69260 | JGI IMG/M metagenome (GOLD analysis project Ga0080064, IMG submission 69260) | Subsurface groundwater microbial communities from S. Glens Falls, New York, USA - GMW46 contaminated, 5.4 m (SPADES assembly) (version 2) ...
CACGACTTCAGTCGTGCCGTAAAATCAATCCTTGCAGCGCGGCTTTAGCCGCTGAGGTGCGTCCTTTGGAGTTTTCACACACATTCTTCAGCCGTGCCGTTATTCAATCATTTTCAGAGTTGCTGTATAGCTCACATGCGGTGTCATCCCGAACGAAGTGAGGGATCTGCACTTCTGTTTTCTTTCCTCGTGCTATATACCAACCCTGAAAATGTCTAGAACGCCCTAAAAACATGGGCTTCAGAGTCTGTGTGATAACTTCGATTTTCGTAAGGGCACGGTTTCAACCGTGCCGTAGAAGCAATGCTTGCAATGCGGCTTTAGCCGCTGAGGTACGTCTTCTGGAGTTATCACACAGACTCTTCAGCCCCTGAGGGTTTCTTCCTCTTCGCCGGTTGCATCCTTTCGCGCATTTATGAGACAGCTTCTTTTCAGCCGCACAATTGGAGCACGAAATGACCGGAAAAACTTCGAAAAAAACTGGAATTTTAGCGAATTGGGCCTTGAGGAAATCGCGCGGACAAGGTAAAATGGAGGTCTGACATAAAGGATGTGCCAATGGCTGTCCAGATTCAGTACGAAGGTTTTCTGAGTGCTGTCGCCTCCCGCGTTTACCAGTTCGTAGTTGTAGACACCTCGTTAGGTATTTCCCGCAAGTTCACCGTCAAAGTGCAATCGGAATCGTTTGGCTCCTCCCCCTTGAAGTTCCAGGATGGGCCGCCCATTTCCTTCGAGAGATTGAAGCAGGAATTACAGAACGAATCGCAAGAAAAACATGCCGCGATCCACTTGACGATCGGCCAGTTCGATATTCAGGACTATCTGAACCGGCATTATCCGCGCAAGGGCGCGCACGCACACAAGAAAGCTCCCGCCGCCTAACTCCGCCGCCCCGCCTTTCGCCTGCTGACGAAATATCCTAGATCATTTTTTTCGTTGCTGTATAGTAATGCGGCCCAGCCCCGTAGGGGCGATTGATGGTAGCCCAGGACGAAGTCCTGGGTTAACCAAAGCAAAGCGATCAAGCCCCGTAGGGGCGACTGAAGGTGGCTTCCGCTTTCCTCCTCGCCGTCCTCCTATACACCAACCCTGAAAATGCCCTAGCCTGAATTATTCACGAAATTGCGCCGAAGTAGCCCCGTCGGCAAATTCTTCCGCCGCCCTTCAGCGCTTGCCGCTGGTGCGCTCATAGCCCTCAATGGCCGCCTGCATTTGTTCGCGCGCGGCGTCGGCGGTGGAGCGTATGCCCTGGATGCGCAGCTTGAAATCGTCCGGATTGGAGGCGTTGTGCAGCGCCTCGTCAATCGTGATGAGGCTGGCCGTGTACAGGTCGTAGAGCGACTGGTCGAAGGTCTGCATGCCATATTGCGACGTGCCCGTGGCGATGGCTTCCCGGATATTCCGCGTCTTTTCCGGATTGATGATGCAGTCGCGCACGAAAGCGGTTGCGATGAGGACCTCTACGGCCGGGACACGGCCCAGGTCGTCCGCCCGCCGCACCAGCCGTTGCGAGATCACCGCCTTCAGCGTGGCGGCAAGCTGCAAACGGATCTGCTTCTGCTCCGGCGGAGGAAAGACCGCGATGATGCGCTGAATGGTCTCCACCGCGTCGAGCGTGTGGAGGGTCGAAAAGACCATGTGCCCCGTCTCGGCGGCCAGCAGCGCCGTGCCGATGGTTTCCAGGTCGCGCATTTCGCCGACCAGAATCACGTCGGGATCCTGGCGCAAGGCAGCCCGCAATGCCACCGAAAAGTTGTGCGTGTCCACTTCCACTTCGCGCTGGTTGACGAAGCCCTTCTTGTCCCGGTGCAGGAACTCAATGGGATCTTCAATGGTGATCACATGGTCGGTGCGGGTGGAGTTGATGCGGTCGATCATGGCGGCGAGCGTCGTCGATTTGCCGCTGCCCGTCGTGCCCGTGACCAGGATCAGGCCGCGCCGCTCCTCGCAGATCCGGCCGATCACCGCCGGCATGTTCAGCTCATCCAGCGTGCGGATCTTGGTCGGCACCACGCGCAGAACCATCCCGACGTTCCCGCGCTGCTGGAAGACGTTGACGCGGAAGCGTCCCAGCCCGGCCACTCCGTAAGCCATGTCGAGCTCGGCCGACTCCTTGAACTTCTGCTTCTGCCGGTTCGACATCATGCTGAAGGCCATGTTCAGCATGTCCTCCGAGGCGACGCGCTTCAGGTCGGACAGCGCCACCAGCTCGCCGTCCACGCGCAGATACGGGAAGTTTCCCACTTTCAAGTGCAGGTCGGAGGCTTTGCGCTCCACCGCCAGACGCAACAGATCGTCAATATTCATGGTTCTCTCGATTTCCACTCACAGCGGAATTGGTAACACAAAGAGAAGGCGGGTGTCAACCGCGCCAGCCCTTAAGACTACCCGCCCCGTCCCTCGATTGACACAGCCAACACGGGCCATATACGATGAATATCACCCTTTTGCGACTTGGCAGGACGTGAAAATTGATCACCGTAAGAGAGTACGCCGAACTCCATTCAACCTTAACAGCGATCGCGGAGAAAGAATTGAGATACCCGATTCCTGTTCCGGAGGCGGTGAAAGCGGTCTTGGCGCCCGGGGACGGGAACTCGCCGGTTCCCGAGCCGGCGCTCGCCTGGCTTGCCTTGCTCGACTTGGCCGTAAACCCCGCGCTGCTGCGCCTGCACTTGAAGCAACAAGGAGACGACGAAACGTGTCTCCGGTCGTTCCTGCGGTTCATGGTCGGCCGGAAGCCTCACCGCCAATCCGACCGGGACAAAGTCGATTGGCTGGCCACCTACCTCTTCCAGGCGCGCGAAGAAAGAACCAAAGAACCCACCGGCTGGCCGAAAGCGGAAATTGCGGCAATCCTGCAAGGCTTCGATTTCCCTCCCTTGAGCCAGGATGCGGAGAGTCTGCTCGGGGACGTCTCGTCGCTACTGGAGGAGATCCGGTATTTCGACCGGTTTTCCCAGATCACCGATTCTCGCATCGTGCCGCGCGGCCGGGAGTTGAAGAACCGCTTTGGCGACGAATTATTTCACCCCGACGTTCTGGCCGCGGTCATCAATTACAACCTGGTATTCGGGAAGAAGTTTCACGCCCTCCTGCATCAGACCATGCAGAAGGTCCACGAATTTGCGAGTCGTCTGGGCAGCGGCGCTCCCGACACAAGCAACCTGCTCCAAACCGATTATCGCTCCACGTCCGATACGTTGCGCCACTTGAGCGAGCTGGGCCGGAAACAGGAATCGGAGAAACCGCCAGGACCTCGAGCTCCGGCCATCACCGCCGAACCCGCGCCGCGCCCTGGGGCGCGAAAGGTCGCCGGCGACGCCACCGGCTCCGTCGAGCAGTTGAAGGAATTGGGCATCGACGTGGACATGGAGGCGTTTGCTCTCAAGAAGAGGGCGGAAGAACTGGCCGTGCGGTTGAGGGCCAATCCGGGCGTGAGCGCACTTCCCGGCGCTTTTGCGGCTCTGCCGCTGCTAGAATGGGAGGCGGCTGCGTTCCGCTCCGGCTATCCGCTTTCGGAGCAAAGCTTCCGGGCGGACTTTGCGCGCGGCGTCTGTCACGCCATCGCCATCCTTTCGCTCGCCGATGACGAATTGCTGAAGTACCAGGAAAAGAAAGGGACGGAGTATCTCTGGAAGAAGCATTACGACGCGCTTCTCTATTTGCTCCAGGAAGGCCGTGCGCACAAGGAGCGCCTGATAGCGATGGCCGTTGCGACCGAGAAAAAAGGCTTGCTGGAAAAGGCCAAGCAACTGCTCCAGACGGCCGGAAAACTGGAAGCGGGTTTCGGCAGAATTGCGGCGATCTTCTAGACCAATTTTTGGGTTGCTGTATAGCGCTGCAGTTTAGCCCCGGAGGGGCTGACCGTGAATAGCCGTAGGTTTCAACCTACGGTAAACCACGAAATGAGCAGCCCAACCCCGCAAGGGGTTGACCCCGGTGTTGCTATACAGCAACCCTGAAAACGCCATAAGGACGAGCCGGAAGCTGTCTCATAAATGGAATTTTTGTGGCAACCGAAAGGGCACGGCTTCAGCCGTGCCGCTAGAACGGCCTAAAAACATGGGCTTCAGCCCCTGAGGGTTTCTTTCTCTTCGCCGACTGCGGTCATTGCGCGCATTTATGAGACAGCTTCTAGCCGGGCGTCGTGGCCGCGCTTCGACTGGCCCCGGCCATTGAGTTAAAATCATACGATAGGAAACCAAAGCCATGGCGATTCTACCCATCCCGGAAGGTTTGACGTTCGACGATGTGTTACTGGTCCCCGGCCCCTCCGAGGTCCTGCCCGCGACCGCCGACACCTCCGCCCGGCTGACTCGCAACGTTACTCTGAAGATCCCCATTGTCAGCGCCGCGATGGATACAGTGACAGAATCGCGCCTGGCGATCGCCATGGCGCAGCAAGGGGGCCTGGGCTTCATTCACCGCAACATGCCCATCGACCGCCAAGTCATCGAGGTCGACCGGGTCAAACGCTACGAGAGCGGCATGATCGTGGACCCGTACACGATGTCTCCCCACAACAAGATTCACGAAGCGCTCGATGTAATGAGCCGCTATAAGATCTCCGGCGTTCCGGTGACGGAAAACGGCAAGCTTGTGGGTATCCTGACCAACCGAGACCTGCGGTTTGAAACCCGGCTCGACCTGCCCATCTCCGACGTAATGACCCGCGAGAACCTCATCACCGTGCCCGTCGGAACCACGCTCCAGGAAGCCGAAGCAATTCTGCACCGATACCGCGTGGAAAAACTCCCCGTCGTTGACGAGCACAACAACCTGCGCGGGCTGATCACCGTCAAGGACATCCGCAAGAAACGCCAGTTTCCGCTCGCGACCAAGGACGATCACGGGCGGCTGCGGGTGGGTGCGGCGCTCGGAGCCACCGGCGATTTCCTGGAGCGTGCCCAGGAACTGGCCCGCATGAAGGTGGACGTGCTGGTAGTCGATACGGCGCATGCTCACGCGTCGCGCGTTCTCGAGGCCGTCCGCGCGGTGCGGCGGACGCTTCCGAACGTCGACCTGGTCGCCGGAAATGTGGCCACCTTCGAGGCCGCCTGCGCCCTCGTCAAGCTCGACGTGGACGCCGTAAAAGTCGGCATCGGCCCCGGCTCCATCTGCACCACGCGCGTCGTCACCGGCGCGGGCGTTCCCCAGATCACCGCCATCCTCGACTGCCGCCGCGCCACGCGCGACGCCGACGTGCCGCTCATCGGCGACGGCGGAATCAAATACTCGGGCGACATATCGAAGGCCATCGCCGCGGGCGCCAGCAGCGTGATGATCGGAAACCTCTTTGCGGGATGCGATGAAAGCCCCGGCGAATTCGTTCTTTTCCAGGGCCGCAGCTTCAAGACCTATCGCGGCATGGGATCGATGGGCGCGATGGAAACCGGGGGCGCCGATCGCTACGCCCAGGAGAATGAAGCGCCCAGCAAACTGATCCCGGAAGGGATCGAAGGGCGCGTCCCCTACAAGGGTCCGGTCGAGGCCATGATCACGCAGTTGGTGGGCGGACTGAAATCCGGCATGGGTTATTGCGGCGCGGCCAATCTGGATGAATTGCAGAAGAACTCCCGCTTCGTCCGCATCACCAGCGCCGGCCTGCGCGAAGGCCACGTCCACGACGTCATCATCACCAAGGAAGCGCCGAACTACCGGTTGGAATAGATCCTCTTATGGTTTTCGCGGTCTTCGAAAAGCGAAACGGAGTCCGATCCGATATGCAACAAAATCCATCGGCTCATTCGGGCCGGTTCCTTTTTCTGAACCTGTTCCGGGGAGCCTTTGCCATCGTTATGCTGGAAGGCCATACCTTCCGCGCCTTGCTCGATGCCTCGTTCAAGGCGGGCGCCGTGTATCAGTATCACGAACTGGTGCACAACTTGACGGGGCCGGCCTTCCTGTTTGCCTCCGGAGTCGCTTTCAGTCTGGCTACCCTTTCTCGCTGGGAGTCGTACCGAACGTGGAGCCGGCAGTTCGCCCGGCGTCTGATCCGCTTCTTATCCCTATTGCTTCTGGGCTACGCGCTTCATCTGACCTATTTCTCCTTGCGGCGAACCGTGGGCGAAGGCACTCCCGAGCAATTCTCGTCTTTAATGAGCATGGATATTCTCCAATGCATCGCGGCGAGCGGACTGCTGCTGCAGCTCCTGGTGATGATCCTCCCTGGGCCGCGTTGGTTTTTTGCGGCTGCCGCCGCCGGGTGCGTAGTCATCGGATTGACTTCGCCTTTCGTCTGGGGCGCCTCGCATCATTTCCCGTTCTGGCTGGGCACTTCGCTAAGCGGGAAATGGGGATCGGTCTATCCGTTCTTTCCGTATGCGGGATTCCAACTGGCCGGAGCCGCCTGGGGATACTTATTTGTTCAGGCCGGCCGGCAGGAGGCCGAATCCGGTTTCCTGCGTTTGAGCCGCCGCTATTTTACCTGGCTGGTGCTGGGATGTCTGACGGCTTCCTTCTTGCCGATGCCCCACCTCTATAGCGATTACTGGAACACGGGTCCGGCGTTTTACTTTCTCCGCGTGGGCATCCTGTGCCTGCTGGTGATTCCGTTCCGGCTCGCCGAGAGCCGCTTGGAGTCCCACCTCGGTGTGATGTCCCTGATCGGCAAAGAATCTCTGGTGGTGTATGTCTCGCATCTTCTTCTGCTCCACGGCTCCGCCTTCAATCCCGACAGAAATATTCTCAAGCTTCTGGGAACCGCTCAAAATCCCGTGCACACAACACTGGTCTTGCTGTTGCTGCTGAGCTCGATGATCGCCCTTTCGTGGACCTGGAGCCGTTTGAAAAACGATCACAACTGGAAGGCGCGGGGATTGCAGCTAACTCTGGCGGGTTACCTGTTCTACGCTTTCGCCAGCGGGTAGAACGGGATACTCAGGATGAGGGTTGCGGGAAATTGCCGGTTGGAATAGCCACGGCACGACTTCTGTGCCGTGGGTTTGTTGGTTCAAGCGGGTAGCGGGTAGCGCAGAGTTTGCGCCTTTCAAACTCTGCGGCCTTTAGTTGGGGAGATTGTTATCATCGAGCCCGTTTCTCGCCTGCGCCGCCTCATACTGTCGGATCGTTCCTTCTTCGTTACCTGTCGTCTTCTTAAGAAGTGCCGCAGAGTTTGAAAGCAGGTAGCGCAGAGTTTGTGCTTTTCAAACTCTGCGGCTCTTTGTTTTAGGGCGCGGAGTTATAATCGGTATCGTGTCGCGCTTTTGCTTGGGGACGGAAGCATTATGACAACAGAGGAAGTGAAAAAAACAATTACTCCGATACTGGAACGAGCTGGCGTGAAGTACGCCGGCGTTTTTGGCAGCGTGGCGCGCGGAGAAGACCGGCCCGATAGCGATGTGGACATTCTCGTTAAATTCAGCGGCCCCCCAACATTTGATTCTTACCTTCGGCTGGATGATAGCTTGCGGCACCGGCTTGGCCGGGATGTCGATTTGATCACCGAAGGCGCGGTCAACAGATTTTTGCGCCCCTACATCGAGCGGGATCTGAAAATAATCTATGGAGAGAGATAAAAGATTTGGGGAATTAGGGCATTTACCGAGATGGTGCAGACCATCCAGGAACGGTCGTCAGCAGCCCCGGAGGGGCGGCAGATACTAGCCCACGGCGCAAGCCGTGGGTCAGAAACGCAGCCAGTAGGCTAGCCCCGGAAGGGGCGAAAGACACCTCACGAGATTTTCTGTCGCCCCTCCGGGGCTTCCCTTCTTCGACTGCTTCCGTTCCCAAGGGCTGACGCCCTGGGCTAGAATCTGCCGCCCCTCCGGGGCTCCTTTTGCGGTCTACAGGAACTGAAGAAATGCTCTAAATGAACAGAAGCGATCGTCGCCGTCGCGCTGGAACTACGTCTCTTTAGGCGGTTCTTCCTTAACTTCTTCCTTCTTCTTCTTTTTCTTCTCGGGAGCCTTCTCCTTCAGCTCGCTGCCGACCAACTCGACCATCGCCAAATCGGCGCCGTCGCCCTTGCGGAAGCCCATGTGCGTGATGCGAACATATCCGCCGTTGCGCGATCCGAAGCGGGCCGCAATCGTGTCGAAGAGTTTCTTCACCGAAGCCGGTGTTTCCAGGTAGGCGGCGGCCTGGCGGCGGGCGTGGAGCGATTCCGCCTTGCCCAGCGTAATCATCTTCTCGGCCAGCGGACGCAGGGCCTTGGCCTTGGGGACCGTCGTGACGATGCGCTCGCGCTCAATCAGAGAAGTAACCAGATTCCGCAGCAGCGCCCGGCGGTGATCGGTCTTCCGTCCTAACTTCCAGCCTGCATTTCGGTGTCGCATCGTTCTTTATTCCCTCATTGGCGACGCCGGGATGAGTTGTCCGCGTTCATCGACCCTCATGCCCAGCGACAGCCCCATGTTCGTCAGAATTTCCTTGATCTCGTTCAGCGATTTGCGGCCGAAGTTTTTCGTCCGCAGCATCTCCTGCTCGGACTTCTGGACCAGCTCGCCGATGGTTTGAATGTTGGCGTTCTTCAGGCAGTTGTAGGCGCGAACGGAAAGCTCCAACTCCTCGACCGACCGGTTGAGATTCTCGTTGCGAATCTCGAGTCCCTTTTCGGCGACGTCTTCGTAAGCGCCGGTGCGCTCCTCGAAGTTGATGAAGATGGCCATGTGATCCTTCAGGAGCTTCGCCCCGAGCCCCACCGCGTCCTGCGGAGAGATGGAGGCGTCGGTCCAGACTTGCAGCGTCAGCTTGTCATAGTCTGTGATCTGGCCCAGCCGCGCGGCCTCCACCTGATAGTTGACCTTGCGGACCGGCGAATGCACCGAGTCGATGGGGATGTAGCCGACGGCCAGGTCCTCGTCGAAATTCTTGTCGGCGCTGACGTAGCCGCGGGAGTGCTTCAGCCGCATCTCGATCTCCAGCTTTCCGCCGTCGCTGACGGTTGCCAGATAGACCTGCGGGTTCAGGATCTCAACGTCCGCATCGGCCTGGATCTGCCCGGAGTGAACCGGGCCCGTCTTGGTAGCGGAGATCGTGAGCGTCTTCGGTCCCTCGCCATGCAGGCGGAAGAAGACCTGCTTCAGGTTGAGGATGATGTCCGTGGCATCCTCGACCACGCCGGGGATCGAGGAGAATTCATGCAGAACGCCTTCGATCTTGACGGCGCTGATGGCCGCGCCTTCGATCGACGAAAGCAGGACCCGCCGCAGCGCGTTTCCAATGGTTGTTCCAAATCCTCGTTCAAACGGCTGGGCGGAAAACTCGCCGTAGGTCGCCGTCAAGGTTTCCAAATTGCAGGCCAGACGCTTCGGTTTCTGAAAACCTCTCCATAGCATCGTCGTGTTTCCTCCAAAAAATCTTGTGACCGTTTCGTTGGTTCGTTGGTTGATGATGCGCGCCGGGTTTGCGCGCGCTCGCTCCCAGGCCGTTCCGGAATGCTCCGCGGTGCGGTACCCCCGGGGCCTACTTCGAATACAGCTCCACGATCAGCTGTTCCTGTATCGGCACGGCGATGTCCTGGCGCTGCGGATTCGTTCTGATCGTAGCTTTCAGGTTTTCCCGATCGACGTCGATCCAGGGCGGAGTGGAATGATGTCCCGTGGCCTCGCGGCTCGCAAGCAGTGCCGGATGCTCCTTGCTGCCCTGGCGCACTTCCACGATGTCTCCGGGCTTCACCAGAAACGATGGAATATTGACCTTATGGCCGTTCACCTGGAGGTGTCCGTGGCGCACCGCCTGGCGGGCTTGCGAGCGCGATGTGGCCAGGCCCATCCGGAAGACCACGTTGTCGAGCCGGCGCTCCAGATACTGCAGCAACAACTCGCCCGTGATCCCCTTGTGGGACGCGGCCTTTTCAAAATAAAGCCGGAACTGGTCTTCCAGGATGCCGTAGATGCGGCGCAGCTTCTGCTTTTCGCGCAGTTGCAGCCCGTAGCCGAGCAGCCGCGGCCGGCGGTCCTTGCCGTGTTGCCCCGGCGGAAAATTCCGCTTTTCAATGGCGCACTTGTCGCCGTTGCAGCGATCCCCTTTCAGGAACAGCTTCATTCCTTCGCGCCGGCACAGCCGGCAAACAGGCTCTCGATACCTCGCCAATCTTCCTCCTCGTTTGGGAACCAATCAGAGCCGCGACCGTCAGGGAGCGGTCACGAACCCTCTGTTGCCCAGCGACCCTCTTAGACGGTCGCTGCTCTTATTTTCTTCCCCCTACCTATACCCTCCGGCGCTTGGGCGGGCGGCAGCCGTTGTGCGGGATAGGCGTCACGTCTTTGATTGATTTCACTTCCAACCCCACGGCCGAAAGCGCCCGGATCGCCGACTCCCGTCCCGAGCCGGGACCTTTCACGCGCACGTCCACGACCCTCATGCCGTGGTCGCGGGCCGCGTTGGCGGCATGCTGGGCGGCCTGCTGGGCCCCGAACGGAGTTCCCTTGCGCGATCCGCGGAAGCCCAGAGCCCCGGCGCTCTTCCAGGCGATGACGTTGCCGTCCGTGTCCGAGATCGTGACCACCGTATTGTTAAACGTGGCCTGGATGTGCACCAGCCCGGTGTGAACGTTCTTCCGCTCTTTTTTCTTGAACGCCTTTTTCTTTCCCGTTTTGGCGGGTGCTTTAGCCATGAATTCTCCCGTAGCAGGTTAGCGGTTACATCGACAAACCAATTTGCTTTTTCCTGTAACCTATCACCTATAACCTAAGTCTTAGAGGCCGATTTCTTCTTGTTCGCGACGGTGCCTTTGCGCGGGCCTTTGCGCGTGCGCGCATTCGTGTGAGTCCGCTGCCCGCGAACCGGCAAATTGCGGCGGTGACGAAGTCCGCGGTAGGAGCCGATCTCGATCAACCGCCGGATATTCATCGAAATTTCCTTGCGCAGATCGCCCTCGATGGAGCCTTCTTCCTCCAGAATCTTGCGGATTCGGCCCACCTCGTCTTCGCTCAGATCCCGCACCTTGGTATCCACGTTGATGCCGGCGCGATGCAGAATCGCATTGGCCCTCGAGCGGCCGACGCCGTAAATATAGGTGAGTCCGATCTCGACCCGTTTCTGTACCGGTAAATCGACTCCGGCAATCCGTGCCATACTGCCTCCTTAAAGGCAGTGACGAGTGACGAGAGAAAGAAATTACCCAGCGGTTGGATCTTTCTCTTGTCACTTGTCACTCGTCACTGTAGTTCCTATCCCTGCCGCTGTTTGTGCTTGGGGTTCACGCAAATCACGCGCACGATGCGCTTGCGATGAATCACCTTGCACTTGTCGCAAATTTTCTTAACCGACGCGCGTACTTTCATAATTGCTTGTAACTCGTCACTGTCGTTACGGTTTGGTTAAAATCCAGGGACCGTTTTTGGTCACCACCACGCAGTGCTCGAAGTGGGCCGAATAGCCGCCATCCTCGGTCACCGCAGTCCACTTATCGTCCAGGATCCGGGTCTTATGGGTTCCGGTATTCACCATCGGCTCGATCGCCAGAACCATTCCTTCTTTCAACCGAGGCCCGTGCCCCGGCGTTCCGTAGTTGGGCACCTTGGGATCTTCGTGAAGCTTGTTTCCGATCCCGTGTCCCACGAAGTCCCGGACGACCGAATATCCGTACGGCTCCACGTACGCTTCCACGGCGGAGGAAACATCGCCGACGTGCCCGCCGATCCGGACCCGCTCGATGGCGGCATAGAGCGATTCCTCGGTGACCTTCACGAGTTTTTCCAACTCCGGCGTGATCTTTCCCACCGGGACCGTCAGGGCCGAATCGCTATAATAGCCTTCCGTCTTGACGCCCAAGTCGATCTTCAGGAGGTCGCCTTCCTTCAGAATCCGGCGGGGCGACGGGATGCCGTGGACAATTTCGTTATTGATCGAAGTGCATAGCACGCAGGGATACTCGTACAATCCCTTAAAAGCGGGCTGCGCTCCGCGCGCGGCGATTCGTTCCGCGGCGACTTTTTCCAGATCGTAAGTCGTGACGCCCGGCGCCGCCATCGACCGCAACTCGTTCAGAAGCTCCCAAAGCAACAATCCGCCCCGGCGCATCTTTTCGAGTTCAAGCGGCGATTTGCAAAAAATCATGGAACCTGCAGAAGGTGGGACAGCGCTTCGACAATTTCTTCCGGGCGCCGCTCCGCGTCCACCTCAAAAAGTTGCCCCTCTCGCTTGTAAAATTCCACCAGCGGGGCCGTCCGGGCGTCATAGGCGGCAAAGCGTTCCCGGATGGCTTCCTCGCAGTCGTCCGACCGTTGCTGCAGCGGGGCGCCGTCATCGTCGCAAACGCTGTCTCGGGAAGGTGGTTGCGACTCCAGGTTATACGTCCGGTGGCACACCGGGCAAACCCGTCGTCCGCTCAACCGTTTTACAATATGATTATAGCTCACCACCAGATTCACGACAACCGGCTGCGGCTGGTCCAACTCCTTCAGAATCGCCTTGAAGCTTTCGGCCTGGGGCACCGTCCGGGGATAGCCGTCCAGCAGGAACCCGTTGCGGCAGTCCGGCAGTCCCAGCCGGTTCCGTACCATTTCATTGATCAGATCGTCGCGAACCAGCGCGCCCGAATCCATTACGGACTTAGCTTCAATTCCCAGCGGCGTTCCCTTATTCAAATATCCCCGCAGCATATCGCCCGTCGAGATGTGGGGGATGCCCAGCCGGCGGCAGAGTTCCCTGGCCTGCGTTCCCTTGCCGGCGCCCGGACGCCCCATAAAAACCATCGGTCCGGGTGCTCGTGATTTCGCGTTCTCCACCATCAGCGAGGTCTTTTCTTCGTTGGGCGGCGGTCCCGGGATGGCTCCTCCCGGTAGCTCAACAGCCCTCATCTCCATCGATTGCAGCGAATACCGTGCCCCTCCCCGCCTGGCTTGAACGATCTATCTCCGTTCTCGAAAAGGGAGTTAAACAATCCGCGCACGCTCAGGAATGAAT
>Ga0080064_1006356_pt1 | contig 12846 bp, 10 predicted proteins | sample Subgrocontami54m_FD_69260 | JGI IMG/M metagenome (GOLD analysis project Ga0080064, IMG submission 69260) | Subsurface groundwater microbial communities from S. Glens Falls, New York, USA - GMW46 contaminated, 5.4 m (SPADES assembly) (version 2) ...
GGATAAGTAAGCAAGAAAAACGGGTTAAATTTTGATAAAGTATTTAAAAACTTTACTGTTTAGTATGAAATTAATGAAAAAACGAAAAAATCGAAAAAAATCGCAACATATGAAAAAAAAAATCGAAATTAAAATTTTCAAACCCTGCAATAACTACGAAAAATGGCTTTCTCTTTTTTTTGACGAAAAAACTTTATAAGCAAAATTTTGAACGAAGATGATGGTTTATTCTAAAGCACTGTTCAATGTATAGCATTGTAAAAGTTTTTGAGAGCAATTTTTTTGAGTAAAAGGATTAGTAAAGGAAATGCGTTTGAAATGCCCAAAGCACCTCGTTTAGAAAAGAGGGCATATTTTATTAAACGTGGTTAAAATTATTATAAACTAATTTTGCTCACGAAGTTTGCGATTAAAAATTTGCTTAAATTTTCTATCCAAAATGGAAAGATAAAAGAAGATAAATAAATAAATCCATAAAGAAGTAGAAGAATGTAAAACTGTTACATTTACATATTCAAGGAGCAAATAATTGAGAGAAAGGAGCTAATTTTCCGATTTTGTGGAAAAAATTAAACCTCTTCAAAAGCTGCAAATAAAAGAAAAAAGTTATAGCGGATTATAGTTTTAAAATTTGAACCCCTATAGTAATCAAACACGAACACATAACGATCGGCTAGAATGGTTACATGGCACCTTTCGACCAAACGATTGAGATGGCCTAACGGGAGAAGGGTCTACTGAGGTCCAAAAGAGGTTCTGTAAATTTGAAATATATAAGAATTCTTTAAAGGTCCTTTTAAGGTATAAATCATTATTTTTGAGGTTTTACATTCGAGTGCTCAAATAAAGTATGCGTTTAGATTGCTAATTTTCAAAGGTTCTTTTACATTTATTCAAATCAAGAATGTGGGTCGTAACCGGCTGGTCCAGAAAGGAGCGACGGACGTGGGGCAGATGGTAAAAACAGGATTGGTTTAAGCTTATTTTCTGTTAGCTTCCCATCAAAATGCATGTTCTCCTACACGGAGATAAGCTCTGCCTGCGAGAGGGAACTCGTATTTTAAGAGGGATTGTGGCAAATGGAATAAAAAAAATTAGTTGACCAAGCCAATTAAACGTTCAGAAATCAAGCAGTTTTTCTTTCAGGAGAATCATATTTCAATGAGAGAAAGTGAGTAAAGTCCAAAACATTGGCGAAATTATTACAAATAATTCTAATGTCGATTTTTTTTGTTTTAATAAAGAAGCACAGAAAAATTATCTACAAATAGAAAGTAAAATAAAATGGCAACTGTAAATGTAAGTTTTTCTTTGGTGGGAAAAGGGCAATGTTCTAAATAACCTATTTATGAGCATTGTTTGCGGTTTTTTATAGGAAAATGCCGAGGGTAAGCGAAAATTTTCAATTGTTAAAATTTTTTTTAATGAAAAATCAAACCCTCCAAATAGGCCAAACCCTCCAAATAGGCCAAACCCTCCAAATAGACCAAACCCTCCAAATAGGCCAAACCCTCAAAATAGACCAAACCCTCGAAATTAGCAAAATCCCTACAGCTATGCCCTGCAAGGCATAGTTCGACACGGGACTGATTCCTAGTGGGGGATGGGAATTGGTTCGCCTGGCCCTAATTAGAACTAATTAGAACAGTGTCAGAATCAATATTTATGAAGAAAGATTACGCTTTTAAGGCATTTTGGGAACCAAAAAAAATTTATTCCAGATTTCCCCTAAAAGCGCCAAAAAAAATCCTATAAAAGTCCTGTTATGGTTCTATTTAAAAAAACAGGCAAACTGCATTTTTTCATTTTCTCTTTCTCGATCTTTCCATCTATTCATCATTTGCCGGTATGTGGGATCCAGCTTCCCCACTCTACCCGGTTCGGAGTGTTCGAGGAGGGTTGGTGTACCCATAACTTTTGAAATTTTAGTAATTATGTTTAAAACATTCTATGAATTTTGGGGATATGGCGAGCTTTACTGTCGATTTTTTTTTTCTTAAGGATATAAAATTTTCCGACTTTTTTTTCGTTGATTCCACTGACTGGCCTGAACCTTGTTTACAATTACTTAATAATAAAGTTTTTTGTACAGTTCTGCAGATGACAAAAATATTATATCCAATAGAAGATGGACACTTCGATTGGTTGGGGGGGGGTCTACTATCTGCATCTTTTGTTATATGAGGAATCTCTTTTTTGCAAATTTCAAGGATTTCCTTTTATTCAGTCTGGGAAAAAGACGTTGCATAAAAGTGCCTCATTGATCTGGAGATTCTTTCTAAATAATCCTTCAACCGGAAAAATCCCGGCACCGCCATTCCAGTGGGCACCTATTAACGCTAGTTTTATGAGTAACATGGGAAAAATATCGCCACAAAGCATAATTTTGCTTAAAAACCAATCGAAAAATTTCACAAAAAGAGATTTTTAATTAAAATAACGTATTTCCCATCGGGAGTTACCATCTTTCTACAAGATATTCTCAACTTTCTCCCTTGGACATCGCTATACTCCAGAAATACTCTGGAAGACCACTTGGGGCTCCTACTTTTGCTTCAATTTTGATCATTTGTTAGATTTATACATCTATCATAACATGTGATTTGAGAAGGAACATTTGAAAAACAAACACCGATGATTTTGAATATTATGTTACTTTTTAAATGAGTATCTCTAGCCAAGAAAGGGAATCCGGCTCTAAAGTAATTTCCTAATTTGATATCACTTATTGAGATATCAGTCGAACCATAAAACCCTGATCCTTTTAAATCTTAGTTACATTTATTCCCTTTCTTATTAGAGATTTGCTCAAAAATTTTATGGGACCGTACTTTTTGTTGTTGGAGGAAAGTGAATTCAAATCTTTGAAATCCACAAGAATATACAATGTACTACAAGGAAAGGAAAGGATGACTTCAGGATCAGGCATTAAATTTAGAAAAAATCAGCATTATATTCACTCAATAGGTTAGGGGAAATTTTCGAATCGTTCTAATATTAGCAAATTCTGAGAAAAATTTCAGACAGAGATTGAAATATTAAAGATGGGAGTCGATTGAGTAAAATAAAGAAGGAGATGTTTTTTTGCCTTGGTCTTCAAAATGCTCTTATAAAATTTAAATTACAGTGTTCAACATTGATGTGAAATTTTATTTGGAAACTAACGATAATTTTGATGTGGATAAATTTTGAAAGAAAGTAGAAATCGTATGCACAAATGTGATTCCCCTAAAGAAAATTTCGAAACTTTTACGATGGATGATTTTCCAGGGAACAAACCGCTAATAATTTCAAATGACCGAAATTTAGGAAAAACGGTAAAATGAAGAAACGGTGTGAATTCCGTTTTAATGGTTTACTGTCCAAAGGGTGAAATTCTCGAAATGGAAATAAAGGTTCAATTTAACACTAAAAATTGCTCAAAAAATCTACGTAGATCAGACAATTACATATTAGTTGTAAAGAGGGGCTAAAAAACCAACCGGATTAAAACTCCAAAATGGGTCCAATCAATGATAATATCGGAAATTTAGAAAACCTTTAGAAATCTTTTGATTTTTGGACCGACGAAAAATTTTTTGAGGTGGCATCATCAGGGAATAATCAGTAAATTAGGGATGTTTTTTCAGTTTCAAAAGAGTAAAACACTAATAGAAATCATAGATGGGTACTTCGCATCACCGAGATGGGGACCTAACCTGGGTTCCAGGGTCGAAATCGTGGCAATATAATTTTCATTTTTTCTTATTTGGGGAAAATATTTTAAAGAAATTCTTGTTTTTCGAAGGATTTTAAATGTAAATTATGAAGTTTTGTCCGAATATTTTAAATTTTTGACATTTTTAAACAAAAATCATGGAAATTTCTGTAACTGGGACCGTAGCGCGAATGATAGACCGTAGGAACAAAAAACGGAGTGTCTGGTTTTACTCAAATGGATGGTTTGGAGGGCTTGAAGCGGTTGGAGGGTTTGAAGCGTTTGTGGGTTTCGAAAAGATAAGGTTGTTGACCATGAATTAGGGCCCAGAGTTATATTCCTATCTAAGAAATCAAGATATTAATTTTACTAGTGCAGAGCTGAAAGTTTCATCACTAAGAATGCCATAGGAATTTCTTTAAAATATTATTCATGAAATTTAGAAACAAATTGCTCCAAGAATTCTAAAAATTACACATGGCATTTTTCATAAAAAATGGAAAAATTATCACAGTTATATAATTACTGAAAAGTGTTGCAAATCCAGAAAGAACTGGAATTTCTGTTGAATCCTCCAAAATTTCCAACCCTTCAAACCTTCCTTAATTCGTCTGCAAAAGCTGTTAAAGAATAAGAGAGAAAAGTTTTAGGTGACACGAACCTCATTGATAAGATTCTAGGGAAATTTTTATTTCAAAACTATATTTAACCTCGAGGCAATGTTGCTTTTTATATTCAGAATGTTTAAAACCAATTTAGAACATTTGAACCTTTGTAAGTAGTACTAACTTTCCTATTTGATTTAGTGCTTTATATCACCAAAATAAGCATCGTTCAATTGAAAGGGTACATTCTTATTGAATTCGCAATGGTTCTGAGGATTTTTCTTTATCAAATGGATAAATGATCTACACTCATTCAAGTCCTTACTAACTAGGAGAAAATGCTAGAATTCAAAAATATAGCAAAGGGGAAAAATCGGAAAAGTATAAATTTTTAAATGAAAATTTCTTTAAATAATTAAAAAATATCGTGTCTGCCCGTGCAGCCTTCACCTGGTTATTTAAGATTTAACTCAAAAATGGCTGTAAACTCTGCGAGTTAGTAAAATCAGAGACGACCTTAAATTGTTTTTCAATATATAAATGTACCCTGATCCAAACAGGGGGGGGGGTACTCTAATTTCACGGAATCTATTTCCTTAATCTTTACTGTTTCCCAGATCGGCTGATTGCAAAACTTGTTTGCAGCTTTTCAACATAAAGAGCAACTTATTTCCACTGATTACTTTTTGTAAATTGTGTTCAAAGATGTTTACTTTGGGAAAAAATGTAAGAGAAGAGGAGGATCAGTGAATCTTTACCAAGAAACAAATAGAGAAATTACCCAGTAAGGACCTTATAGTTCCATCCAGCAGAGTCATAGGAATTATAGTGGGTTTTTATATAAACAAGTCGCGCAAATTTGGGACAATGAAAATCTAAAATTCAAAACAATAAAACTACAAAGAACTTATTTTTTCATAAGGAAAATAAATAGTAAAATTATCGGAAGTGATATAATGACAGAAAAGTGGTGCAATTCTTGAAAAAAAGGAAAATTTTCACAACTTTCATTGTAGATTTTATCGATCCGTCTTTGCATGTTTAAAAGAGGATATAGACAATGCTATCAGGTCTTGAGGTGGTAGAAAAGAATACTGACAAACACTGAAAACGGTTCAGAGACATGTTTCCCGTCTTATTTTGTCAGAGTTCTAATCCTAATAGTTTACGATTTTTACCAAAAATCAATTATAACAGTTATTTCACTTTGTCTAACAAAAGATAAAACTTGTTAGTTTTTTTCTAAATGACAAGGGAATTTGCCATCCCGAAACAACCACGACCTGGAGCTAATTAAAAGCCCATCTGCTAAGCAGAAATCATGTTTTTCAATGTCAATATAATTTACAAAAAAGGATGGTTAGAGAATTCCTCACCAGAAATACCCATCTCTACCTCCTTTAGAAAAGTAAAGAGGTCTAGCCAAATAAATGGAAAGATAGTAGGAACATACATTCTTCCTCCTATATTTTATTCTACCTCGGACTTGGAGGGTTTGTTTTGGCAAATGCAGGTAGAATCAATAAGTAGTTATAATGCACGAAGGGGGTCAAATCTAAAGTATACTGGAGGTGGTGACTTGTATATAGGAGATAAATGCAATGCAAGAAAGTAAAAAATCAAAAGTAAAACAGTCCATATTGACACTCTTGAGAGAGACAACAGGTAAGTATACTGACCTGTTGAGACAAATCAGGATAGTGAATATTCACTATCCTGGAGACCAACAGGCAAGTGTAGGGCAGGCAAGTATAGGAGTACTCCTATACTTGCCTGAGTGTAGGGGAGACCAATGCTCCGTTGATAGACGGAAAGAGAATTGATTAAGAGAAGCTGAAAGACGATAAGTACCCAGTAAAATTATCATAAAAATTAAGCTTTCCAAACTATCTTTAATATTAATATGCTAAAATTTGCTCTGCTGAAAAAAAAGAAACAGTTTATCAGTCAAGCTTCGTCGCTCCAAGCGCATTTAATTATGCATGTTTTGAGTATGCTTCTAATAATTTCATTGATTAATATATTCTTAGCGTCATGTTTTAATTCCTTTTTCTATTATTTATGCCCAATTTAAGCACAATTTGAGGAGTGGCCTAGAAACCTCACGCTTTTTGGAGGAGGGCATAGAACCCTCACGTCATATACTACACGCGGGCTCTGCTTGTTTCCATGGTTACTTGTGAAAAATATGTACTCTCATCTTGTTACACTAGATGTAGAACGATTCTTTAAAATACAAGTGCAACCTTAATCATTAGTTGTAGTTTTTGATTTATCTGCAATTTACTCTTGATTTCAAGCATTCCATTTTTAGAAATAAATAATAGAAATACTGTTTTATTATGGAATTTAAGTTGAATGATAATTTACACACTGTTTATATTGCAGTCTATATAAAAGATTATTAATAGTAGTAATTTTTTAATAGCTCATTTAGAGATGATAGAAACGCTAAATTTGGATGTAAAATGCTTTTATTGAGATTTCAATTGAAATTTCTTTATAATGAGCTTTTTAGAGTTAATTTATGTGTACCATCAGAATAAGCAAGTCAAGCAAGACAAGGACAATAGAGTGCAAAGAAGGCAAAAGTGAAAAAGAAAATAAGCTCTTAATAGAGGGAAAAAGAGGGAAAAGTGAAAGGAGCGAATCTCATCTGAATTGGGAGTGATAAATAAGAAAATGAAAAAGAACTGGGAAATAGTGAAACATAACCACGAGATTTGAGCATTTATGAAATTTCGATAGATAGATAAATATCAGACGGTGAAGGAGTTGAGGAGTGAATGTCGAGAAGCTCGTGCGAGAAGGAAATCGTGAGAGGAAAGAAGTGAGAATAAGAAAGAACAGTCAGAACTTCTCTCTGAGCTTCTCGAGTTTCGCGCGCAGGTTCTGCTCGCGAACGTTCTCTTCGCTCTCTCGGTCTCTTCCAGAAGTCATGGCCTGCAGGGACTTCGAGGGGAACAGCCGACTCGCCTTCGGCCCCCAGCGGTCTGCGGCTTTCGGGTCTGGCTCTGGTGCTCTCTGGCTCTGCTGGAACCGCATCGAGGACACCGTGCTCTGGTCCTTGTTCGCGTAGAGCAGCAGAGTCCCGTCCATCAGGGGCAGCACGTCGTGCACCTGGAAGTCCGGCGAGAAGGCACTCGTCATTTCGAGGCTGCCCGTGTTCCAGACGGTCACTCCGTCGCGACAGACCACCAGCAGGAGTTCTGCGTTCAGGATGAACCGCATCGAGACCCTGTAATTCTCACTCACCAGTCCGGTCCTGAAGCCCTCGTAGGGGAGGAACCGCTGGACGAACGTTCCTGCCCGTTCCACACTGTCTGCCCCCTCAGCCAGGTCTGTCCCCTCTCCTGTGGCTCTGTTCGCAGTGCGAGTGTGAATGGTCTGCTGCGCCACTCGAAAGTGGTCGCGGTGGTGGAGAGTCCAGAGGTAGAGGCTCGAATTCGCCAGAGCGAAGGCCACGAGGCGCGCGTCTTCTGTGAGCGCGCAGGCGATCGGCAGCGACACCAGTCTCTTCAGCCGCTTGAATTCGCGGCCCTCCGAACAGTTCCAGACGAGAAGGCCTGGAGAGCCGCTGCCGCTGCCGCTGCCCTCGTCTGCCTGGTTCACCGAGTGCAGCAGATACTGACCTTTAAAAGTTGAGCGCATAAATAAACATTGTAAATACAGCAGTAATGAATGTTTCACTTTGAAAGCGTGTAGAACCATATTAAAGCATTACAAAGACAGAATAGAGAATAGAGAAGAGCCGTACCGTTCGCAGTGAGCGCGGAAACGGCGAGCGAGAGCGCAGAGGAACTGAGCAGCGTCTGCACGTGTTCCAGGTGCGAGAGGTCGAATACGTGCAGATATCGAGCGCTGTACGCGGCGACGAGCACCTTCCTGCTCTCGCTCACGAGGAAACTCTCCATCGCCGTCTCCTTCACGATCTGCAGCGTCTCCAGCTGCTCCGACTCCTTCTCCGTGTCCGCCGAGTCTTCTGCGGCTGCTCTCTTTCGCTTCTCTCTGCTGCTCTCCTTCTCCTTCTCTCTCTCCTTCTCTCTCGACGGTGTGTCCGATCTTCTACTTGCCTGAATTCTCGTGGGTTCGCGATTCTGGCTCTTCTGCCCCTCTGTTTCAGGGACACTCTGCCCTGCAGCCCCGGCCGTCTGCCCCTTCGGCCCCGTCTGTCCCCCTGCCGGATTTATTATCATGTTCTGTGCGAGTGTTGGAAGTGCCTGAGCGGTGGTCACTCTGGTCATCGTAACCGACGTCTGTGACGGTTTTATTCTCTTCATCAGCTGCCCGGTCGTCAGACTCCAGACAATAAAATGGGTTTTAGACTCAACGGGCCCGACCAGTTTATCGTCGTCGACAATCGAGTACTCCTCCTCTGCAGACACGAAAATAAAGACCTCTTTGATGCGTCTGATGAGCGCCTTGGTCTGGATCTGATAGACCCCGAACTGCTGGTAGACGAGCATCCCCTCTTTGACCCCCTTCTGGTTGAGAGTGACGACGATGTTCTCCCCGAAGATGATCGGTTCGCCCGGCATGTTGAGCGGGAACTCGAGGCTGCCGACGAGTTCTCCTCTGAAGCGGTTCGCAGGATTGAAGTCGACGATCTCGATGAGACTCGCGTCCGCAGCGACGACGGCGACCTGCGTCGGGTACCGCTGAGTGAGTGATACGACTTTCGCGCGTCGCTGAACGGGCACGTTCTCTGCGGCTCCCGGCGCGAAGGAGAGCGCCTTCGGGAGGATGTTCGGTTTCCCTGCCTGCAGGGCCGCCTGCAGGTTCCATATCTTTATTGTCTTCTCTCCTCGAACGTTCGAGAAGACCGTGTTGAACTCGCTGCCCACAAAGGGGCCGGCCCGGCCCGCGTGCAGAGCGATGTGTCTGTGCTCGCTCGAGTCGATGTTGAATACGGAGAACTCGCAGTAGTCGTAGAGGTCGATGGTGCAGAAGGAGAAGGCGTACGATCCCGAGTGCGACAGCAGAAGCGAACCGGGCGGACACCCTGACAGCCCGACGTCGTACGGACAGCCGGCTATGTACTTGACGAGTCGCCCGTTTGTGGCCTCGTATATGTCCAGTCTAGATATGCAGGGGGTCTTTCCCCTCCCCTCCCCGCCACCCTCCCCCATTCCCGCGCACTTGAACTCGAGCACAAACAGCTCTGGGGACTGGGCCACGGCCTGCAGGGTGGAGGAGGGTTTGTGGGGTCGCAGCACGAACCGCTCGCTCCCGTTCCGCATGTCCCACACTGCACTCAAATTATACAAGTGACACTTTTGAAATGTATTCTAAAAATATCATCTATTTGCTTTTTGTTTATATTTACATACATTCGACAATTTCGTTTATACCCTCAAAGTTTTGTATTCAATGTTTAGTTTCAAGTTTTAGTTATTTAAAATTAATGAAATTAATTAAGTAATAAATTTCAGATTATTACTGCGGTTTTTAGAATAACACAGGTAGGATCCACTCTCATTCAATTAAACTGCATTAATTAATTTAATACGCAGCAATTGTTTTCATAGATAAAATAATTGTAAAACTATAGTTCGGCATTTTGAATTAAAAAGAATTAATTAGGACTATAAAACTTTATTTAAACGTTTTCTTTTCTTACATTTGTTAAAATTTCAATATAATATTTTTATTGATTATTTAATTTTATTAATAAAATTATGTCACAATTTTCGGCTTAATCCCTCAAAGAGATCATTAAGTTTTTAATCTATTTTTTTACAAATCATAATTTCCTCGGGGATATAAGGAAAAGTCTCGAAAACTGAAAAATTGAAGCCGAGTCAAAACTGAAAATATTTTTGAATTGTTTAATTTCCTTGTTAAGAGTAAATAAAAATTTTCAATACCATAAGCAGTTTCTGCACCTCGAAAGCCCCAGACAACCATGAAATTGTAGCTGCTGATGGAGGCGAGAACAGATTTGTCTTGATGAAGTTTTGGAAATGTTTTATCAGGAGGTGCTGGACAGGGGAGTTTGAGGGTCTGTTTCGGTTCGAGAGGGTTCGAGAGACTCCAGACGTGCATTCTGCTGATACCGTCGTAGAAGAGCGCCAGGAACGGCTGGTCCTGTGCGATGCAGACAGTACACGAGTCGTCGCTGTCGCTGATGACCCGGATGCAGCTGATGCTCTGAGTGTTGGTTGACTGTTGAGACGATGAAAGACTCCACAGTCGCACGCAGTTTTTCTCAGACGTGACGAGGACGCCGTCGTTCACTGCGAAGTGTATCGCGGAGACGTTCGCGCCGACGCCTCTGACGGACGCGCGTTTCGACCTGCTTCGAACGTTCCAGACGACGAGTCGGTCGTCGCGCGACGAACTCGCTGCGAACTGACCGTCCTGCGACACTCCGATCGCGGTCACCGGCGCCATGTGAAGTGTCACACTCTCGTAGTTCTTTCGCAGAGTGGGCAACAAATGTGAAGCTTGACTTGTTGGCAGATACGTATTTTCTACATTCTTTTGAATGTCTATAACCAACATCTGCATGAAGGGATAGTACACATTCTCTCCCATTGATTTTGGTTTGTCTGATTGGAGAATATCGAATGAACGACCCACAATTTGTGAGGCCAAATGTTTTGGGCTTTTGAGAATCGTGTTGCTCGAGTCCGTGAGAACATCCCTCAATAATTTCAAATCCAAAACCGCAGTGGAGATAAACAAACACGAGTGTAGTATAGGAGGTGAGGGTTCTATGCCATGTCGGAAAAAGCATGAGGGTTCTATGCCATGTCGGAAAAACCATGAGGGTTCTATGCCAGGCAGGATTTTTTCGTGAGGGTTCAATGCCATGTGGGTTATTTGATGAGGTTTCAAGGCCAAAAGGGCCAATTTCAGGGTTGTCGACGAGGATGCGTAAAAAATAATCTTGGTTTCGTTGTCCACATGACAAATGTGACAAGTTTTGTGAAGGAAAACAAAAGGAACGAAAAAGCCCTAAAGAGGCTTAACCTATGAATTAATTTCATTTAAGCAAAAACTAAAACGAGAAGGTTTTATTGGGGTGGGGTGGATTATTCAAATATTTAGTCAGGAAGGCTAAAATGATTGGATTGGCAGTTTTGATCATCTTATTACTAAATGTTAAGTCAACCATAGTACTTCCAAAATCCAAATGATGTCGAATTTATCACAAAAAAGTAAACTTTGATATAAATATTTTGATCAAAATACAAAAGAATAGGCATACACATTTTTGTTAGCCTAAGAATGTCTATTGGCATGCTTCCTAAATAATATACACGAACGATTGACGCTTTTCAAGGTCACCAGCCAGTTTCTTTTTTCCGAAGATCTGGATTTCTAAGGTGTATTTTCTCAAATTGTATTTCTGAATTGTATTTATTTTTTAAAATTTTGCAAGAATACGGTAGTTTCTTAATAAAAGGAAAAAATACTAAATCGATAAACAAATAAAAAGTGTACTACAGAGATACATTCAGAAACATCACCCTGAAGGATGAAGGAGATCAGTTTTTCAGAATGTATCAAAAAAGACATGATAATAAGTATTTCGTGTACGCAACGCATTTCCTATGAAGAAGGCTACTTGATTCTGGCAAAATACTCAGAAATTGCAAGAAAATAATAATGACAAGCAAAGTTTCAAGCTTTTCTTATCATTCTAATCGATAGTGTCTAAGTTTGGACAAATAATTTAGCTAATTAAGAGACATGAATTTTTTTTTGACCGGTATCACATGGTTAGATTAGTTTTAGATTTTATGTGAACCTAAATGAATGTCTTGACTCAAACAATAGAAAATTACTTTTCGAAAAACAAGTCAGATTTGCCATAATGAAAAGAATTAATATCAAGAACTGCTCAAATCGGTAAAGAATCCACATATGAATCTACATGTATTAATCGGATGTCATAGTGATCAATATGCGTTTATCTCTAGATACAAGAAGAGGTTCCCGATTCTGTTTACAAAATTAATAGAATTTAAAAAGTGAAAATAAAAATTCAACGAGGCCGAAGGACTTCAGTTAGCAATTTTGCACAACGGATTATGGAAAAAATAGAAAACAACTTATGGACGAGGGATAAGAAAATTATTTCAAAGTTAATCTCTACCGCATCTTCAAATTTAAAAACCGTTTGCAATGAAATTACACGGAACAATCACAATATATGTTGGGATTAGTAAAAAAAATAGAACTGAGCAAGTTTTTCAGTAGAGAATAAGAAAATGTTTAGTTAATGGGAAATATAGTTATGCTCTCATTGTATCTGTATTACAAAAATTATTAATTATTTACGAATCGAAACTATTATAACTATTCGATAGATCTGATTCGAGTTCACACACTTAATAGCAAAGAATAAGATTTAACAAAGAGTATCCCAAAAGGAGCTATTATCGAAGTGTAATACAAATTTTAAAAGATACAGGGGATAAGTAAGCAAGAAAAACGGGTTAAATTTTGATAAAGTATTTAAAAACTTTACTGTTTAGTATGAAATTAATGAAAAAACGAAAAAATCGAAAAAAATCGCAACATATGAAAAAAAAA
>Ga0080064_1006357_pt1 | contig 12838 bp, 4 predicted proteins | sample Subgrocontami54m_FD_69260 | JGI IMG/M metagenome (GOLD analysis project Ga0080064, IMG submission 69260) | Subsurface groundwater microbial communities from S. Glens Falls, New York, USA - GMW46 contaminated, 5.4 m (SPADES assembly) (version 2) ...
CCGCCGCTCCGTGTCTCCCCCCCCCGACCCCCCCCCCGCCGGGGGCGGGCGGCCCCCGGGGCGCCGATCCCCGCCGCTTCGGGGGCCCTCGCCGCTACCTCAAGCCAGGCGAAGCAAGGTTCGCGGTACCGGACCCAAAGCGAATGAACCACGCGGCCTGGCGGCAAGTGCCAGCCCTACACGACGCGATGATGATGGTTCATTCGCAACGGGCCGCCAACCACGCCCGCAGCTGGCGCTCGCTCAGAACCGCCCGCGGATGCCGAGCGTCCAGACCGCGCCGTAAAGCTGGTTGACCCGCAGGAGTCCGGGTTCGTTGACGTAGCCGCGAATGGGCGCGTTGCCGACGTTGCGGCCGCTGAGCGTGAGCTCGTAGGTGGAGTTGATTTTGTAGCCGCCGCTGACGTCGAACATCAGCCGTTCGTACTGCCACTGCGTCTGCGTGGCCGCCACCGAAGTGAGCCGGGCCGAAGCCCACGTGCTGCGGAGCTGCAGGTTGAACTTGTGGTTGCTGAAACGGATTCCGCCGTTGGCCGCTTTCGGCACGACATTGTTGACCCGGGTGTCGGGCGCCGCGCGCGACACCGACCCAAACACGCTGAACCCGCGCGCGAAGCCCGGCAGGAACACGAGCTGCTGGCTGTACTCGACCTCGAGGCCCTTGATTTTGCGGATGCCCGCGGCGTTGCTCGGCCGCAGGAACGTATACCCGATGTATTCTGGATCGTCGGCATAGCCCGCGGTCTCGGCCGAAATCTCCGTCGTGTTCAGGCCCATGTTCTTCACGTTGAGCTGATAGCCGGAAACACTGAACGTACCCGCGGGTTCAATGTAGTACTGGACGCTCGCGAAGTACTTGTCGGAAGTCTCCGGCTTCAGGTCGGGATTGGGGATTCGGACGATGTGATTCACGTCATCGACGACGATGGCGCCCGCGAGATTGTTGTAATCCGGCCGGCCGATCGACTGGTTCCCCGCGAGCTGCAACATCAGGTTTCGCGTGAGAGCGTATTTCACGCCGCCGCTCCAGAACGTGTTGCCATACCCGCCATACTTGTTGCTCCGCTCGAAATCGCGGTACTGGTAAACAACGAAGGGAATCGTGTTCGCCGTGTAGCCGGCGGCGCGCACGAGGTTGGTGGGAATCAGGTCGAAGTTACGGCCGACGGTGCGGGTGCGTTCGTGCCGCACGCCGAAGTTCAGCCGGAGCCGCTGCCAGCGCGTGTTGAACTCGACGTACCGGGCGTCGACCTGCTCTTTCACCGCGCGCGGACTCGTGTACAGCGTGACGAAATTCGCGAATTCGTTTTCCTGAAAATATTCCGGATGCGCGCCGTAGAGCGCGTACATGCCGGTGGCGTTCGCAACCGGAATGTTCAAGGCCGAGAGGTTGTCACCCTGCTTGGGATCGAACAGCCCGGGTTCGGTGTGCGGAATCATGACCGTGCCCGGATCGAGCTGGCTCTTCGCCGGCCCGAGGTACGTCCAGTTCAGTGCCCCGATCTTCCACAGGTCATAGGCCGTGAGCCGTGATTTCAGTCCCGCCGAGACGGTCAACGGCAGCCCGACGAAGAAGGTTTGCTTGGCATCGAGGCTGCCCGACCAGACCTGGCTGCGGCCGTTCTTCTCGGAGGTGCCGATGTTGTTCGCGTTCGCGTCGCCGCGGTTGAAGCTCTCCATCTTCGTCCAGTCCGGCCCCGAAACCTGCCGCAGCTGCCAGTCGGTCGAGGTCGGGTTGCTGCGCCGCGCGCTCCAGCTCATCCGCGTGATTCGGTTGTTGGTGCTCGCCCAATAACCCGAGCGCCGGTCTTCGTAATGCGTCGTGCTGCGCGAGTACCCGCCGGCCGCCGTCACCAGCAGGTCGTTGCGCTTGAACTCGAGCTTGGGTGTGTACGCGACGGTGTCGTTCCATTTGTCGCTGTGGCCGATGGCGGCCTCGAGCCGGGTGTTGGCGTTGGTCGTCGGCTGCGCGAGCAGGTAAGTCAGGGTGGACGTGGGATCGATTTGCGCGGTGTTGGCGCGAAAGGTGAGCGTGCGCGCGTTGATCTCGTCGCGGAAATGCGAGCCGGATGTCCGCAGCGAGAAGACGAGTTCGCGCGTGATCTTGTAGTCGAGGTTGAGCCCGATGGCCGCGCGCGTCGTGATCTTCGGGTTATCGCGAAACACGAGCTGGTTGATCACGGGCCCGCGCGCGGGGAGCGTGTTGTCGAAGGTCTGCGTCAGACCCGCCTGCTCGTTGAAGAGCTGGTTGGCCGAGAGGCTGAGCTGGATGCCGAAGCGCTGCCTGAAGGAATCCGCGTACGTGAAAATGGCGCCCGGCCGAATCTTCCGGTGATGGCCGTCGCCCGGGCTCGGCGTCCGCCGCGTCGTGAACTCGTACGGGTTGGCGGTCAGGCTCATTTGCGCCGTGACTTCGCGCCCCTTGCGATCGAACGCATTCTTGCTGCGGAGATTCATCGTGCCCGCCGGCGCGTCGGCGTCCAGGCTCGCGGTAAGCGTCTTGTTCACCTCGATCGATTCGATGCTCGTGATCGACGCCTGCTCGAACTCGAACTGGCGCGTCGTGCCGCCGAACGTCGCGGAAGCGGCGCTGGCCATCCGCATGCCGTCGATGCTCACCGCCGCGTATTTCGGATCCAGCCCGCCGATCCGCACGGCGCGCGCGTCCGCATCCGTGTAGTCCATCACGATTCCCGGCAGGTACTTCATGAACTCGCCGATGTTGCCGCCGGTCACGTCGCCGAAATTGTCCGAGGCGACGACGCTCTTCATGTTCAGCGCCGCCCGCTGCTCCATGATCGCCTTGGCGTTGCCCTCACGCTCGTTGGAGACGACGAATTTCTCCAGGCGCACCACGCTGTCGGTCGGGCCGCCGGCGGGCTTCGCGCCGGGCCGGTACATCGCGCCCTGCAGTTCGAAGTCGCGCGTGGCGGTTTCGCCCGCCGCCACGGTCACGCGGGCCTTGGCGGGTTCGTAGCCGGTGTAGGTCAGGGCGACGACGGCTTCACCGGCGGGGACATTCGTGAGCACGAAGGAACCGTCGGCGTCGGAGTACGTGACGAGATTCGTGCCCTCGACGGTGATCTCGGCGTTGCGGACGTATTCCCGCGTGGCGGGATTGAAGACGCGGCCCTGGATTTTTCCGGCGCTGGCGGTTTGGGCCGACAGCGCGGAACCCAGCGTGGCAAGAATGAACAGCGGCCAAACGAGCACGTGGCGCGCACGGGGTGCATGCGGGGACATACGGTGGGTGGGGTGGTGAAATGGAAAACCCGTCGTAACGGGTTGGCTACTCAAAACGAAATGCCGTGACGACGCGCCGCGACCAATCCAGTACGGACGGGTGGCGTCGGCGCGAGTGGATTTTCCTCGGTTGACCTCGGTGCCGGCGTGCGCCAACCCGGGCATGCCTCACCCCGTTCCCCCGTATGAACTCACGCCGACTTTTCCTGCCGGACGCACCCCTGTTGTCGTTCGCGCTTCTCGTTTGCTCCCTCGCGCCAGCCCGTTTGCCGGCGCAAACCGTCGACCCGACTCCGCCGCCGGCGTCGAAGAAAGACGAATCGAAGAAGGACAAGAAGAGCGAGCCGCCGAAGCGGGCGGATGAAGCGGCGATCGTCCTCACGCCCTTCGAGGTCGCCGCAGACGCGAGCGACACCTACGACGCGCTCAACACGAACTCCATCACCGGCACGAACACGCCGCTGAGCAAGACGCCGCTCGATGCGAAGGTGTTCACGCGCGAGATGATGGACGATCTCAACGTGATCGACATGACCGAGATGCTCTGGAAGTACGGCGGACTCGGTCCCGCGGTCATCAACGCGGCGGAGGACGTGCGCGGCACGCTGGAGGGCGACCGGCAGGATCCAAAGAGCATGATGATGCGCGGGCTGCAGATCAACAATCCGCGCCGCGACGGGTTCCTGCGCTCCGACACGACGCTGCTCGATGCGTTCGATATCGAGCGCGTCGAGGCGATCGGCGGCTCGAATTCGCTGCTCTTCGGCTCGGGCGACGCCGGCGGCGTGATCACCAGCACCTCGAAGCGCGCCTACCTGAACCGGCGGCCGACGCTCTCGGCGACGGCCATGGGCGACTCCGAGGGGTCGCGCCGCTACGCGATGGACCTGCAGGCCGGCGGGAAATGGTTCGCGCTCCGGCTGAACGCCGTGAGGAGCGATCTGCGCTACTTCCGGCCCGGGCTGCGTCAGAAGGCCGAGGGGGTGCATTTGACCGCCACCGTCCAGCCGTGGAAACGGCTGCAGATTCGCGGCGAGTTTCGCGATTACTCGCGCGACACGATTTTCGCGCAGGCGGTGACGGTGCGCGCGCCGTTGAACCTGCTGCTGCCCACCGGCCAGCGGATGGACAACCAGAACTCGCGCTATCTCGTGGCGTTTCCCGAAACGACCCAGCTCACCGGCGGTGTGTTCGATCTCAACACGGTGGATTCGGCGATCGGGCCCTTCCATCGCGATGCCTATTTCAACCAGATCAAATCGGTGGTGGCCGAAGCCACTCTTGCCAAGGGCCTGGCCGTGCAGTTGCGCTATGGTCACGATGCGCGCGTAAACGAAGCGCCGCGCGCCAGCAGCACGACGGTTTTCGCGCCCGGCGCCACCGGCAACAACTACGTCGATCCCGCGACGGGCCGCGCCGGCACCGCCTGGGCGTTCAACACGACGATCACGGCGCAGCCTTTCTACACCGGCGCGCACGGCTATCGCGGAGCGCTCGTCTACCAGAAGGACCTCGAGCGCTGGGGCCGCCACCAGTTCAGCGTGTTCCGGCAGGACATGGAATCGTGGGTGAACCAGCTGCCGTACCGGTTCCACGAACTCGATGCCGACGGAAACACCATCCAGAACCTGGCGAACATCACCAACGCCGAGTCCGGCCGCAGCGCCATGCCCGCGGTGTGGATGCCGGCGTTCCCGAACTCAATCATCGGCGGACGCGACTGGCCGGCGCACACGATCGTTCATCCGAACGGCAAGACCTATCGGTTCGAGCCGCAGATCTACGCCGGAGCGGTGCCAAAAACCGCCGCGAATCCGATGGGGCTGTCCGGTCCGATCAACGCGACCACCGGTCAAAGCAGCGTCAACTACACGTTCGATGACACGCGGGAGAAGAGCTACGGCGTCAGCGCCTTCAGTTCGTGGTGGCGGGGCCGGATCGACACGATGGCGGGGTACCGCTCCGAGGAGGCGACGGCTTATCGCGTAAATACCGACATCCGGCGCGGCCCCATCTCGTACGACAGCCTCACCGTCGGCGCCGTCGTCGACACGCCGATCAACGGACTGCGCGTCTCGGCCAACTACGCGACGAATGCCAAGATCAACTTCGACACCACCCGCGACATCTTCAACCGGCCGTTGCCGGCGGGCAAGGGCGTCAGCCGGGACATCGGCCTCAAGTTCGGGCTGTGGGAGCACCGCGTGTCGGGGAATTTCAACTACTACGTTTCCGAGGCCGACAACTTCACGGCCACGCTCGGCAATCGCGATGACATCGATCCCAACGGGATCAACGGGCGCAACGGCGGGAACGCCTACACCTACAGCAAGACGTCGGACGGGTTTAACCTCAGCCTCTCCACGCGGCCGCTGCGCAACTGGGAAATGCGGATCAACTTCGCCACCGCGAATGGCAGCGAGCGCAGCAACGTGACGCTGCCGCAGTTCTACAACGACCAGTTCAACACGACGACGGTGGGCGGGCAGACGGTCGTCGGGGTGAAGGCGAACGCGGGCGCGTCCATCACGCCATTGCTCGTGCCGTCGGACCCGCTCGATCCGGCGTCGGCGCCGATTCCGCTCTCGCTGACGATGATGAAGGATGCGACCAGTCCGTACTACGCCGTGCTCGACCGGGAATCGGGCCAGATTCTCAACGCCGATGCGCTGGGCCTGCGCACGGCGGGTGTCGGCACGAACGCGACGGGCCTGGCGATCTCGGAGCACCAGCTTGGCTTCGATTCACCGTCGGGTGGCGCGCTGATCGTACGGCGCGCCGGTGAAAAGACCACGGGGTACGCGGAGCGCGCGTACAGTTTCATCAACACGTACCGTTTCAGCGAAGGCCGGCTGCGCGGGCTTACGGTGGGGCTGGCGACGAGTTACCAGCAGAGTTACCGCGCCTACATGTACAACGACAACGCCGACGGCGGGAAACGGAAGATGTTCTTCTTCCCCGATCGTTTCCTGAACGATCTGTTTGTCGTTTATCGCTTCAGTCCGGCGCCGCGCGTCCGGGCGTCGGTCCAGTGCAACGTGAACAATCTCTTCGACCAGAACCGCGTGCTGTACCTCCTCAACAGCTCGAATGGCACGCTGCGCTACGCGCAGTGGTTCAACGCACCGCGGAAATTATCGGTGACCATGAGCCTGGGGTTCTGAGCGTGATCGGATCCTGATGTAGGGCGGGGTCTCCCGACCCCGCCGCAACCGGAAAAACTCGGAAGAGTGCCCGCGAATCACGCGAATTGACGCGAATTTCAGAGGGGCAGGACAGGGCATGGTTAAATTCAGTTATACGAACGTCATTATTCCGCGCGGTTGTAGGCGGGGTGCCCTCACCCCGCGAGGTGGGCATTCGCGGACGATGTCCCGCGCGGTGGGGGCACCGCGCCCACATATGACGCTGGTGGCATATGACGTCGTGGATGGCGCGGTGTGCTTTCGATGATCTCATTCGCGTCTATTCGCGTCCATTCGCGGGCTCCTGCATGGATCCCGCTAAGCCGGGAAAGCGCAGTTGGCTCGAGGTGGACTGCGACCGCCGAGCGCGAACAGCGCCGTTCGTGTAGCGGCGAGCACCAGCGAGCCGGGAGCATGCAAGACGACTCGCTGGCGCTCGCCGCTACGAGCTGGTTTCTTCCTGTCACGGGCAAAGTCCCTTTGCGGTTGGGGCTGCACGCTTCCCGCTAAAAGCATGAGCGCATGTGTCGCAAAAAAACGGGCCCGCCGTTGCCGGCGGGCCCGTGTGCGAAAACGCCCGGGAATAGAATCCAGCTACTTACCCTGGCTCTTCGGCACGGAAACAGTGACCGTCCTGGTGCTCGCGTTGCCGGCGGCGTCCTTGGCCTGGACCGTGATCGTGTACGTGCGGCCGTTGCCGGTGCCGCTGCGTTCGGCGCGCAAGTTAACCGTGAGGTCGCCGGTGACTTGGATGTCGTTCGGCGTATCGCCATCGCCGAGACCGTTGTCGGGCTCGCTGCTCGTGACGGAGATAATCTTGAGCGAGACGACGCCGACGAGATCGCTGGCGGTGGCGCTAACGGTGACGGCGACCATCTTGTGATTCGGCGGCCAGAGCGTCGGCGCGTTGGTGCTCAGGCTCGTGATGACGGGCGGCGTGGTGTCTTTGATGACATCGGTGATCGTCGTGGAGCCGATGTTGTTGTAGTTGGCGGTGCCCGCGAAGCTCCACGTGTCGGCGGCGTAGATGCCGACATTGGTGTGGGTCGTATTCAGAGTGACGGTGCCGACGGTGGCCCCGGACTCGCCGTTCACGCCGGTGATCGACGCGACGGTGGCGGAGTGTGGCAGGGTATCAAACTCCACGTTGTAAGGCGTGACCACGACAGTCGCGGTGGCCTTGGCGATCGTGTTCGTGATCGCTGTGCTGGCGATGTTGTTGTAATTGGCCGCGCCCGTGAGGCTCCACGAGTCGGCGTAGGTGCCGGCATTCGTGTGCGTCGTGTTCAGGGTGACGGTGCCAACGGTGGCGCCAGTCTCTCCATTCACGCCGGTGATCGACGCGACTGTCGCCGAATGCGCCTGACCGTCATACGTCACGTTGTAGGGCGTGACCACGACGGTCGCGCTCGCCTTGGCGATCGTGTTGGTGATTGCCGTGCTGGCGATGTCGTTGTAATTGGCCGTGCCCGCGAGGCTCCACGAGTCGGCGTGAGTGCCGGCATCCGTGTGCGTCGTGTTCAAGCTGACTGTGCCAACGGTGGCGCCGGTCTCGCCATTCACGCCGGTGATCGACGCGACCGTCGCCGAATGCGGCTGACCGTCATACGTCACGTTGTAGGGCGTGACCACGACGGTCGCATTCGCCTTGGCAATCTCGATCGCCACGCTGCCGCTGGCGTCGTTGTAATTCGTGCCGCCGGTGAACGTCCAATTGGCGGTGCCGCCGGGCGTGTTGGTGAAGCTCGAGCCCAGATTGAGGCCGGAACTCAAGTCCGCCCCGCCCACACCCCTGGCCGAGCCGGTGGCCCCGTGTGCGGCTCCGTCGTAAGTTCCGGTGTAGCCGTCCACGGCCACCCTGGCATCGGCCTTGTTGATCACGATTACCACGCTGCCGCTGGCGTCGTTGTAGTTGGCGCCGCCGGCGAACGACCAGTTGGCCGTGCCGCCGGGCACGTCCGTGAAAGATGCACCGAGGCTCAGGTCCGAACTCAAGTCCGCTCCGCCCACGCCGGTGGCTGAGCCGGTCGCTCCGTGTGCGGCACCGTCGTAGGTTCCGGTATAGCCGTTCACGGTGACGGTGGCATCGGCTTTCGCGATGGTGTTGGTAATGGCGGTCGTCGGGATGCTGTTGTAATTCACGCTGCCGGTGAAGCTCCACGAGTCCGTGTAGGTGCCGGCACTGGTGTGCGTCGTGTTCAGGGTGACCGTGCCAACGGTGGCGCCAGTCTCTCCATTCACGCCGGTGATTGACGCGACCGTAGCCGAATGCGGCTGACCGTCATACGTCACGTTGTAGGGCGTGACCACGACGGTCGCGCTCGCCTTGGCGATGTTGAGCAAGAGAGTCTTTGTGCCTGTGCCGCCACTGTTGTGGGCGGAAAGGTTCACGCCAATGAGCCCCGATACCGTTGGCGTGCCGGAAATCACGGCCCCGCTTAGCGTGAGTCCAGCCGGCAAGTTGGTCGCGCCAAAACTGGTTGGCGAATTGTCCGCGGTAATCGTGTAGCTAAATGGCGCACCATAGGTGGCGCTGGCGTTCGCCGAACTGGTAATGACCGGCGCCGGATTCGGCAGGACGGTGATCAGGACGGTGTCCGAGTCGGTAGAGCCGGCCGCGTCGGTGACATACAGAGTGACGGTTTGATTGTTTCCGACCGGCATAGTCACCGCGGGATTTTGTCCAGTCACAGTGCCGAACGGGCCAGTCCAAGCGTAAGTGAAGGGAGTCTTCGTGGAGCCCGAGGCTGAGCCCGAGAGGTTCACGGTTGCCCCGCTAGGCGACGTCGCGGTTACAGTTTGGTCGAGGCCGGCGTTGGCGATCGGAACGTCGTCAGCCAATTGAGCTACACCGATGGTGAAGCCATTCCAGAATTCGTTAGATAGGCTCTGCCAAGTTACCGTGGAGAAGGATCCGCGGAACTGTAGTGCGCCGTGAGGTTCGGTTACATAAGATGGGAATCCCACTTGCAGAAGCTGATATTGGCCCGCCACCGCCGTGCTCTTGTAAGAGGAGCCGGCGCCAAAGTATCCCTGATCGCGCACGGTGCCATCGCCGAAGCTGAGAATATCGAAGTCCTGATTGAACCCGTAGCCGTTGCCATTGAGGCTCACGTAGGCGAAAATCGGACTCGCAATTGAAATCGGCGACCCGGAGCTATCCGTGAATTCCAGCGTGTTGGTGCCCGCATACCTCAGCGCGATGATATCGCCTTTGTCGTTCACGCCGCCGCCGCCATCCGGGATGGTGGTAACTTTGGAACTCGTGTAAGGCGACTTGGCCGGAACTCTCCCCAATCCTCCGGCGTTCCCTTGCGCAAAATAATCGGTGGTGCCCGATGTTTGGATGAAAGCGATACCGGGCGTGCTCGGGCTGTAGTAATCTGTCAATTGGTTCGGTGGCGTGAATTTCACGGTGACGGTGGTGGAGCCCCCGCCGGTTCGCGGCACGACGATTTGGCCGACATACTTCGTCACGCCAGGAACCGACGTCGTATCAGTGCCCATCCAATTAACCCAGTTGGTCCCTGGCGTAGGGGGAACAACTGTCAGCACCGCATCGTCCGCGTAGGCCAAAGGCGTGCCAGTGGGGCCGCCGCTAAACATCTTCACGAATAATTCGGCAGCAAGATAGTCTGTGTCGCTAGTCAGCGTAGTGGTCACGGTAGCAGTCTGCCATGTGGACGTATCGGTATCCAACGACACGAGAGGGGAAGCGACCGCCGGCCCGGAGCGATTGTCGGTAAGAGGGTTGGAGTCCATGACAGCGTTCCCAACGGAAACGGCCGCTTGCAGCGGGAACGGAGCAATGGAACTCGACGTCAGCCAAGAGTTGAACTTGACCGAGAAGGTGACCACGGAACCAGCTTTGAAGGGGCCTTTGACGATTTGGTTGGATTGCGCTGCAGTCCCACCACCGGAATGATTTATCTGCAGCATCTGGCTGCCAAGCGGAGTGATGCCATTGGCGGCACCACTCACGGACCCGCTTTCCGTTCCCCACACGCCGGGAGAAGTCTGGCGCGCATAACCATCCAAGGGATTGCTGATGCCTTCAAAATCACCGGCGACCAGCAGATTGGGCTGGGCCTGTGCGAGCGAGGGCGCGGACACCGCAAGCGCGGTCAGTGCGAGAACAGCTGGCAACGCGCGCGCGAAAGAAATCAGGCAACGGCCAAGCCGGCCGGATCGAAAAGCATTCATACTGGGTGGGAACTGACGGGTGGGTTCGGAGCAAGCTGGGCGCATGGGAAGCCCGCAAACTAAGCTCGCCGTGGATGGGACGCTGCGAGTATTGCACGCGCAGCCGATTGGCGCGAGGCGCGGGTGACTAGCGACCGGAGATTTGTGATAACCGACGGGCGACGGCGGCCTGTTGCAGATTAGCTGCGCTCACGCGCAGGCCCGGCAATCCGTCGTCGCAGAAATCTGGTTACAACTCCCGCCCGAGCGCCGTCAGCCGCGTGCGCAATTCCGGCAGGTAACGGAAACTCGCCCGAACCGGCTCGGCGATACCGTCGAGGTGCAGCAGCCGCGTCTCGTCGGTCTGCCGATCCGACCCCCGATAACGCGCGAGGTTGATGATGGTCGTCCGGTGCACGCGCGCGAAATGCGCGGAGCCCAGCGCGTCCTCCCATGACTTGAGCGTGCGCCGCACGTGCAGGCTGGTGCGATCACCGAGCATGACGCGCGAGTAATTCTCGTCGGATTCGATCACTGCGATGTCGGCGACCGCGATAAACCGCGTGGTGCCGTTGCCAATCTTCACGTGCACGAGGTCGGTGGGGACGAGCGCATCGCGCATCGGCGCGGAGTCGGCGGCATGGGAACCGGCCCGCCGGAGCGCCGCTTCGAGCCGCGCCGGCGCGATCGGCTTCACGAGGTAATCGAGCGCGTTGATCTCGAACGCGCGCACGGCGTACTGCGAATGCGCGGTCACGAATATGGTCCGCGCCTCCGGCCGGACGTGCGGCAGCAGTTCGAAGCCCGTGCCGCCGCGCAGCTCCACGTCGAGCAGCACGAGATCGTAGTCGGCGGCGCGCAGCAGCTCCTCGGCCGCGGCGAGGCGGCCGGCTTCACCGACGATGACGACATCGGCATGCGCGGCGAGGAGACGACGGAGGTCGTCGCGTGCCGCGGGTTCGTCATCGATGACGATCGCCTTCAATCGAGTTTCGAGTGCCATGGGACGAAGGGAGAATCAAAACCACCGGGTCGGCGGTTCTCCGGGTTTCGGTCAACGCACCGGCCGGCTGCTTCAATTTCAAACGCACGAACACCCAGCCGCCGTGCGCCTCAGTGCGGAATTCGTGCGCGTCGCGATACAGCCTTCGCAGCCGCTGGTGCAGATTCTCCATGCCGATGCCGGTCGAGCCCTGGCGGTGCGGGCTGTTCGCCCCGACCCACTCGCCGGTGTTCGCGACCTCGATGGCCAGACCGTCCTCGTCACAGGCGATGCTCACACGGATCTGCAGCGTCCCCGGCGACGTCCGGCCGCCGTACTTGATCGCGTTCTCCACGAGCGGTTGCAGGAGGAAGGCCGGCAACGGCAACGGGCGCGCGGCCGGATCGATGCGCAGCTCGACCTGCAATTCATCGCGCCAGCGGGCTTTCTCGGTGTCGAGGTAACTCTCGATTAGCCGGACCTCGGCCTCGACCGTCGCACTGCTTTCGTCGCTGCGCGTGAGCGCGATCCGGCAGAAATCGGCCAGCCGCTCCACGGTCTTTCCGGCCGCCTCGGGCGAGGAGAAGACGAGACTGCGCAGCGTCGTGAACGCGTTGAGCAGGAAGTGGGGATTGAGCTGATACCGGAGCAGCTCGAGCCGCGCCTTTTCCTCGGCGAGTTGCGCGGCGATTTTTTCGTCGAGTTCGAGCTGGTGCAGTCGCGCGAGCTCGGTGTTTTGCGTGGCGAGCTGCGTGTTGCTTTGGGCGAGTTCGCGCGTGCGTTCGGCCACGATTTGTTCGAGCCGATCGGCCCGTCGGCGCAACGCGCGTGTGCGCAGGCGTACGATGCCGGCGATGCCGAGCAGTCCGAGCACTCCGTAGCCCGTCCGCGCCCAGTGCGTAGCCCACCACGCCGGCGCGATCGAGAATGCCAGGACGGTCTCCGGGCTCGCGCGACCGGTATCGTCGCGCGCCTGCACCCGAAACGTGAACGCGCGCCACGGCAGGTTGGTGAGATCGCGTTCCGCCTGGGACGACCACGCGCTCCAATCGCGATCCAGCCCCTCCAGACGCGTGCGGTATTCGATGTGCGTCGCACCGGTGTGGTCGGGCGCAAACGAGGGCGCGGCGAATTGAATCCGCAGCGCGTCCTGGTGCGGCGGGAGCCGCAATGGCGGCGAGTCGCGAGAAGCAGCGGGGCCGTTTTCGCCCGCGAAGAGCAGCTCGCCGGCGGCGGTCTCGATGCG
>Ga0080064_1006358_pt1 | contig 12837 bp, 9 predicted proteins | sample Subgrocontami54m_FD_69260 | JGI IMG/M metagenome (GOLD analysis project Ga0080064, IMG submission 69260) | Subsurface groundwater microbial communities from S. Glens Falls, New York, USA - GMW46 contaminated, 5.4 m (SPADES assembly) (version 2) ...
CAACGTCAGGTGGAATGCCACTATGCGACGGCAGGCCGAGAAGCTGAAGCGCGGGGTCTACACCATGTGGCAGCCCGTCTACAACGAGTTGGGGTTCTCGAAGGGCCAGCGCGATTCGGACCAGGGTGACGATACCGCCTCTTGGAATATCGGCACCAACCCGATCCTCTTCCCCTACCACCTGGCGTTTGGCCCCAGCCCGAGCCTCCGCATGCGCCGCTGGTACCAAATCGGCGTGCCGATCGATGACTACAACACCTGGCACATTACCTACATGTGCTACACCTTCCCCCCGGAGGTGGGCGTTCCCGATCAGCAGACGGTGCCCTACACCGAACTGCCGCTGCGCGATGAGAACGGAAAGGCCATTCTCGACTACATCCTGGCGCAGGACATGGTGGCCTGGTGGAGCCAGGGTGAGTTCGTGGACCGCAGGAAGGAGCGCCTCGGAACGTCGGACTCCTGCGTTATCGCCTACCGGAAGATGCTGCGCGAGCATGCGGCGGCCAACCCGGAGGCAGCCGAGCGGCTCGAACGCGCTGTGGGGGCGCTCGAACAGCAAGAGCACGAGATCCAGGAGCGCCGCAGCCGGCAAGAGCAAGACCAGCTTCGTCGCCTGCAGCAGGTGTGCCGCCATGTCGAGATGATTGCTGCCGCCGAGCAGCTGACCCTCAAGGCGGGCGACCGCGCCCTGCGCGAGATTCGCGAGACCATGGAGCAGCGCGTGCCGCTCCCGTCCAAGAAGGATCGTCAGGAGATTCAGGCCCGGCTCGAGGCTGCCCGGGTCGTGCTGGGACCGCGTGTACAGGAGCTGCGGGACGCGGATGATTGGCAGCGCTGGGCGAACCTGCAAGTGCAGGAAGATCTGTGTCGTGAGATGGAAGCGCTTCTGACCGCAGAGAATCTCGAGGAGAGCGCGCACAAAATGCGCGCCCTGCAAACCCGCTGGAAGCAGGTCGCTGCTGCTCCGCGCGTACAAGGGGAAGCGCTGTGGCGTCGGTTCAAGACGGCGCAGGATGCGGTCTTCGCCCGGTGCGAGACGTATTTCGCTGCGCAGGCCGCCGAGCGGGCGCAGAACCTGGCGCGAAAGCAGGAGCTCTGCGGGCGCGTGGAAGCGGTCGCGGATTCGTCGACGTGGGTCAAGACCGCTGCCGAAATCCAGCAGCTGCAGGCCGAGTGGAAGACGATTGGCCCCGTCCTCCGCGGTCGGGAGAAGGCGGTCTGGGAGCGGTTCCGTACTGCCTGCGATCGCTTCTTCACCCGTCGTCAGGAAGACCTCAAGCAGCGTAAGGACGAATGGTCGACCAACCTCGCGCGGAAGGAAGCGTTGTGCGAGCGCGCCGAAGCCCTTGCGGCCTCCACCGACTGGGAGCGCGCTGCGGCGGACCTCAAACAGCTGCAGGGTGAATGGAAGACGATCGGACCGGTCCGCAAGTCGAAGTCCGAAGCCATCTGGCATCGGTTCCGTACAGCCTGCGATGGCTTCTTCGATCGCTACAAGCATAAGGATCAGGCAGACCTCCAGTCGAAGATCGCGCAGAGGGATTCGGTGGTTCGAGAGCTCGAAGCCCTCTTGCCGGCCGACACCGAGGCCGCGGAACCGACCGCGGATCTGTACCAGAGGCTGCAGGAGGCGAGGGCACGCTGGCAGCAGGCGCCGGAAGTGCCGCGTGCCGTCCACGAAGACCTGGCAGCGCGATACCATCAGGTCCTTGGCCGTCTCGTGGGCGTCTGGCCGGCGGCGTTCGCCGGAACGGATCTCGACCCCGCCTCGACGCGGGCGCGCATGGAAAAGCTGGTGGAGCGCGTGGAGAAGCTCGTTCCCGCGCAGGGACGGCCGGCCGCGAGCCTTTCACCGACGGAGTTGCTGGCCCAGCAGCTTCGCGAGCGGCTGGCAGCGAATACGATGGGAGGGCGGGGTCAGGAGAACTCCGAGGCGAAATGGCGCGCCGCCGAACAGGAAGTCCGAAGCGCACAGACGCAGTGGACTCGGCTGGGCCCAGTGCCTCCCGACGTTGCTGGTCCGCTGAACGAGCGCTTCCAACGCGCTTGCCGGCGGTTTTTCGATCAGAGGAAGCGCGCGTCGTAGGACCGCGGTTCCTGGTTCCCGGTTCAGCGTTCCCGGTTCGATGGTTCCTGGTTCGCCGTGATGGAACCCAGAACTATCGAACGTAGAACGTGGAACCCATGAACCTAGAACGTCATCCTTCCAGGTAGGTGTACCCGTGCAGGCCGTCTTCGTAGAACCGGAGCAGCTGGCCGGCGCCTTCGTAGTCGATCATCCCTGACCGTACGGCGCTTTCCACGTCGGTGCGCAGCTTGCCCAGCAGCGTCTCCGCGTCGAACTCCACGTAGTCGAGCACCTCGCGCACGGTGTCGCCTTTGATGAGCGCGTCGAGCTTGACCGTCCCGTTTTCGTCGAGGCTCACGTGCACCGCGTGCGTGTCGCCGAAGAGGTTGTGGAGGTCGCCCAGGATCTCCTGGTAGGCGCCGATCAGAAACACGCCGAGGTAGTACGGCTCGGTGCTGACCGCGTGCAGGGGCAGCGTCTTCTTGACGTCCCGGCGATCGACGAAACGATCGAGCTTGCCGTCCGAGTCGCACGTGATGTCGCCGAGCACGGCGTGGTTGCCGGGACGTTCGTTCAGTCGATGAATGGGCATCACCGGGAAGATCTGCTTGATGGCCCAGCTGTCGGGAATCGACTGGAACAGCGAGAAGTTGCAGAAATAGGTGTCGGAGAGCTGTTCGTCGAGGTTCTGCAGGTCTTCCGGCACCTCGTCCATCGTCTGGACGATCTTCTGGAGCTTCGTGCAGATCGCCCAGAACAGGTTCTCGGCCATGCTGCGCTGTTCGAGCGGCAGATAGCCGCCGGTGAACAGGCTGAGCGCCATATCGAGCGCCTGCTGGGCGTCGTGAAACGCCTCGAGGGCGTTCCGTGCCGAGACATTGTTATACGTCTCGATGAGATCGATGACCGGCTGCTCCATCTCCTGAGTGGCCGCGGTGGGGACCTTTTCAGCGCCAAACCCCGAGACGCCGAGGACGTTGAACACGAGCACGCTGTGGTACGCCACCACGGCGCGGCCGCTCTCGGACACGATGATCGGATGCGGCACTCCCACCTCGTCGCACACCGTCTGGATGTGGTAGACGACGTCGTTGGCGTACTCCTCGAGCGTGTAATTCATGCTCGACTCGAAGTTGGTGCGGGAACCGTCGTAATCGACGCCCAGGCCTCCGCCGATGTCGATGTACTTGAGACCGGCGCCCAGCTTCGCGAGCTCCGTGTACACGCGCGCCGCCTCGTTCAGCGCGCCCTTCACGATGCGGATGTTGGTGATCTGACTGCCCAGGTGAAAGTGGAGGAGGTTCAGGCAGTCTTCCATCCCCCGCGCCTTCAACTCCTCGAGTCCCCGCACGATTTCCGTGACGGTCAATCCGAATTTCGACCGGAACCCCCCTGAGGATTGCCACCGGCCGCTCCCACGGGTCGCCAGCTTGACGCGCATGCCGATCTGCGGGCGGACGCCGATTTTTTCCGCGTATTCGAGGATGAGGCCGAGCTCCGTGTACTTCTCGACGACCGGAATGATTTTGCGTCCGATCTTCTGCGCCAGCATGGCGGTTTCGATGAACTCGGCATCCTTGAAGCCGTTGCAGATGATCGGCGTATCGTTGTCGGCGATTGCCACGACAGCGAGCAGCTCCGGCTTGGAGCCCGCTTCCAGGCCGAACTGATACGGCTTGCCGAAGTTCAGCACCTCTTCCACGACCTGGCGCTGCTGGTTCACCTTGATGGGATACACGCAGCAGTACCGGCCCTGGTACTGGTGCTGCGCGATGGCGCTCTGAAACGCGCCGTAAATGTCGCCCAGGCGGTGCTTCAGGATGTCGGTGAACCGGACGAGCACCGGCAGGCTGATGCCGCGGAGCTGCAGGCGGTCTACGAGCTCCTTCAGGTCGATCGCGCGGCCGGGCTCCTTGGTGGGGTGTGCCTCCAGGTGACCGACCTCGTTGACCGAGAAGTAGCCGTTGCCCCAGCGGGGCACTTCGTAGAGCTCGCTGGCGTCGTGGACGCTCCACGCGCTGCTGGTCGTCGAACTGTTGGTCGTCGAAGCGCCGTTGCCGGCGCGCGGCCGCCCGTTGGTCATCGTGCTCATGCGCGGGACATGGTAGCAGGTGGCAGGTGACAGGTGACAGGACGTTTTTGTTGCGTCTCCTGTCTCCTGTCTCCTGCCTCCTGTGACCTGTCACGGAACGGCCGGACACATCGGTAACAGATTAGTCCGGAGACATGGGTAACAGTTGATCGGCGTTTTTGATCACGGCTCTTTTCTAGTTGCAGGCGCGGAGCCAGCGGCGGCGCTGGCGGAGCGCCCCACCTTGGACAACGGAGCTATAGGGTGAATGCGGCGGTGCCGTTCGTCGAATCGACCAAGCACCACGGTGGCAAAGCAGAGGGTCCAGATGCCGTCGTCGACTTCTTCGAAGGCGACATGTTCGCCGGCCAGGGCGGTGGCGATAAACAGCGGCGCCCCGTGCCACGAGAGACAGCCGTTGCTGCTGACCAGCCGTACTTCCGCATGACCGGAATACTCGAGGGCGGGCCGGCGCACCGGCAACTGGCGCGGCGACGCGTGGTAGTGGCTCGCGGGCGTCTCATTGTCCAGCGCCTCATGCGGCCGCTCCTCGTTGTATTCGGCACAGAAGCGCGCGAAGCGCCGCTGTTGTGCCTGCTGGTGGGCTGCCGGTGGGCGTGTCGTCTCGGCTTTGAGCACCGAGTGAAACTGCTCATGCGACCCGTTCTGCTCGGGATGGCCCGGCGCGATCCGCTCGGGGACAACGCCCAGACGCATCCACCAGATCGACAAGCGCGACAGGCCGGCCAGGCCGGGGGTGGCAAACGGTCCGCCGTTATCGCTGCGAATCCGCTCGGGCAGGCCGAATTCGCCAAAGGCACGTTCAAACCGGCGCCGGGTCGCGTCGTGCGTGCGGTGCAGCAGCGCGTCGCAGCGGAGCACAAAGCGACTGCAGCCATCGCGCAGCGTCAGCGGGTAACAGTACCGGCCATCCCCGGTGCGAAATTCGCCTTTGAAATCCGTTGTCCAGGCTTCGTTGACGCGCGTGATCGGCGCCAGCGGCGACGGCCTGGGCGCGCGCGGCGCGCGGCGACGTCGGGGCACGACGAACCCGCGCGCTTGGAGCAGGGCACAGACCGTCGATCGGTGCGGCCAGGTCGCGTGGCGATCGTGGCGGGCCGCGACGGCCAGGAGTTTCTTCGCGCCCCAGCGGGGATGGCGCTTGCGCACCGCCAGCAGCGCATCGACCAACGCGGGATCCGTCGCGTCGGGGCTGTGGGGGGGCCGACGCGACTGATCATGAAGGCCCCGCGGGCCGCTCAGCTCATAGCGACCGACCCACTTGTAGCCGGTTTTGCGGCTGATCTGGTAATCCGCGCAGAGCTCAGTCATCGTCCAACATCCGGACTGCCACTCGGTGACGAAGTGCATTCGAAGATTCATGGGCGACAACTCCTGCCACGGCATCGCGTCCTCCTGCGAAACGGTGGCGAAAAGTGTTACCCATGTCTCCGGACTGCTTTGTTACCTATGTCTCCGGACTGAACCCACCTGTTCACCTGTCACCTGTTCTATCCTCTGTCCATGTCCGAGCGCGTTCCTGCGATCAAGGTGCTGCTCCTGCCGAAGGACACGAACCCGATGGGCACCATCTTCGGCGGCGTGATCCTGTCCCACATCGACCTGGCGTCGGCCGTCGAGGCCCGCAAGTCTGGCCCCCACCGATACGTCACGAAGGCCTTCCACGAGGTGGAGTTCAAGGAGCCCGTGTTCATCGGCGACATCGTCAGCTTCTTCACCGAGACGGTGCGGGTGGGACGCACGTCGATCACGGTCCGCGTGTCGGTTGAAGCCGAGCGGTGGGGCGGTGGCGGAGGCGAGCAAGTGCACGTTACCCAGGCCGAGGTTGTGCTGGTTGCGGTGAATGCGGCCGGCGAGCCCGTACCAATCAAGCCCGCGCTGCCTACGGCGTAGAAGATGAAATCGGGTTGGATTTTCCTGGAGTGCACCCGGGGAAAATAAACCCGGTTTCATTTCCCGTAAGATTGTCTGATGTCGTCCACCGAGATCTTCCGCCCTGAGCCCGGCACGCTACTCGACCGCGACCGTATTCCCAGCCGTTACAAGTGGGATCTGACCGCCATCTGCCGGGATTGGGACGAATGGACGGCCCGTTTCAAGGAGCTCGACGCCGGGATCGAACAGCTGAAGGGCTTCGAAGACACGCTTGCCACAGGACCCGAGCAGCTCCTTCAGGCGCTGAAGGCGCAGGATCGCGTTGAGGTGCTCGCGTACCAGGTCTGGTACTTCGCTGCTCTCCAGTACGACGAGGACCAGCGCAACAACGGGGCGAACGCCCGGCGGCAGGAGGTACAGATCCTCTTCGCTCGTCACCAGCAGGCCACCTCCTGGTTCAATCCCGAGCTCCTGGCTATTCCGCTCGACATCGTCCGCGGTTGGATGACGGCGAACGCCTCGCTTGCCGTCTATCGGTTTGCGATCGAGGCCCTCTATCACGAGCAGGAACACGTCCTCGATGCGCACGGCGAGCGTTTGTTGTCGTACGCCAGCCGCCTCATCGGCAGTCCCCACGATGCGTATGCCGCCATCACAACCGCGGACATGAAGCATCCATCGATTACGTTGGCGATCGGCGACGCGGTCACGCTCAGCTACGGCCAATATCGGGCGATTCTCGAGACAAACCGGAACCAGTCGGACCGCGCGGCAGCCTACCGCGCGTTTCACCACGTCTACGCCGAGCACCTGAATACCTATGCGGCGTTGTACAACGGTGTGCTGCAGCGCGACTGGTTCATCGCCCGTTCGCGCGGGTACAAGAGCACGCTGGAGGCCGCACTCCACGGCAACAACATTCCGACGTCCGTCGTTGAAACCCTGATCCAGGAAGCCCGGGCAGGGGTCGAGCCGCTGCGCCGATACCACAAGCTGCGTCGACGAGTGCTTGGGAACGAGACCTATCGCTTGTTCGATGTATTCGTTCCGCTCGTCGAGCACGATGCGCGCTACCCGTACGACAGCGTGCTGGACTGGGTGACGGCGTCGACAGCGCCGCTCGGGCCTGAGTATCAGTCGCACGTCGGGAGAGCGTTCGACGACCGTTGGATCGACGTGTTCGAGAACTCGGGGAAGCGGGACGGGGCGTACTCAGCCCCAGTGTATGGATCGCACCCGTACATGCTCCTGAACTACAACGAGACGCTCGACGCGGTCTTCACGTTGGCGCACGAGATGGGACATTCGATGCACACGCTGCTGGCGCATCGTGCCCAGCCGTTCCGCTATGCGGGGTACGAGATTTTCGTCGCCGAAGTGCCGTCTACCCTGAACGAGGCGCTGTTCCTGGACTTCATGCTGGATCGCGTCAAAAGCGCGGAGGAGCGCGCCCTGCTTCTGCAGCACGCGATTGACAGCATTGCGGGCACGTTCTTCACGCAGGTGATGTTCGCCGACTTCGAGCTGCAGGCGCATCGCCTCGTCGAGCAGGATCAGCCGATCACCGCGGATACGCTCAGTGCCATCTACGCCCAGCTGTTGCGCGACTATTACGGCGACGCCATTGATGAAGAGGAGATTTCGCGCGTGACGTGGTCGCGGATCTCGCATTTCTTCAGCACGCCGTACTACGTGTACCAGTACGCTACCTGCTTCGCTTCGACCGCCCGGTTGATGCAGGACATCCGATCCACAGACCCCGTGCGGCGCGGTGACGCGGTCGATCGGTACCTGAAGCTCCTCAGCGCGGGTGGCAGCGATTACCCGATCGCCTTGCTCCAGCAGGCAGGGATCGACTTGACTCAGCCAGACACGGTTCGCGCGGTGTCCTCGGAGCTCGGCGCTCTGGTCGGAAAGCTGGAGAAAGAGCTGTCCTAGCAGCCCTGGAGAGCTGCTCCACGGGGCTGTGTCCGCCGGGAGAAGCTGGAGAAAGAGCTGCCTAGAAGCCCTGAAGAGCTTCTCCACCGGGCGGTGGCGCAGGGCTTTAGCCCTGCGCGGAGTCGTGGTATATTCCATTATCCGGATGGAAGGATGAATATAGCTCAAGCGCCAATTCTTCGTATTAACTTACTTGACTCACCCAGATAGGTAGCCCTACAGTTCAGGCTATGTCGAAGCATCCAAAGCCCTACGTGCAGGTCGCGGCCCTGTTCGAGAAGGTTCTTGAGGAAAAGGACGGCGTCAGGAGCCTGATCCGAATGGTCGACATCTTCACGGTGGCAATCCCTCCCGCAGAAGTAATGACCAAGATGCCTGAGGGACTAAGCCCGCTTGTGGCAATGCAGCTAGTCGTTAGCCTCAAGTCGGCTGGCGAGCTGGTTGGAGACTACGAGATTCAGATCCAATTACGCGGTCCAACCAAGACTGAGAAACCGCTCACGGTGCCTCTGACTTTCAAGGAGGAATACACCCACGGCGTAACGATCAAGATGGATGTAGCGCTAGGCGTGAACAACTTCGGAGATTGTGCGTTTGAGGTGCTGTGGTACGACGAGGTGCTGGCGAAGATCCCGTTTACGCTGGCACAGGGGCCACTCGTCGAAAAGCCGACGAGTCCCGTGTCTCCACCTGAAACGGACGACGGTGCGCCGCACTGATGCTGATGTTCACGGAAAGAGCGATGTCGCTATTGATTGAGAGCGACACGTAGACCGGTTGGGCGCGGATAAGGGCTTCCAATTCTTGCTGTAGTTCGTCGTACGACAGGTGACCACTTGAGAACTCACCGAGACGGAGTTCGACGGCTCCCACGAGCTGTTGCGCTGAATACGGGCTGTCTTTGTGGGCGTTCCAGCTGGCAACAGTAAACCAGTCCTCGAAGTCGTCCAAAGACACGTCGCCACTCAGCAGAGCGCCGATTCGATTTCGCAGTTCAGCTTCAGACACCATGGCGGACAAACCTGATGGAAGTATACAGCGGGTCGAACCAGAGGAAATGTGCGAGATTTTCAACGATGGCGGCTACTGGGAACGTGCGAAATCGGGCGAATTTGTGCAGGTTTTGCTGGAAGATCGACACCCGTCGTTAATGAAGGCTGCTGAGCCGTTCTGCACGCAGAGTCAGATGGTGTCGTACCGGGACAAGGACGGCAACGAGATCGTCCGCGTCCATCAGTATCTGCGTCCAGATAAGTCCCTTGGCGCGAGTGGGCGCCCAGACCCTAAACGGCTTTGGAAGGACGGCAGGTTGTATCGCCTGAAAAAGAGGCCCTCAGCGTGACTGTTTCTTTTTCTCAGCGTCGTCAATCTCGGATTTCGGAACGGCGACGATGCGTTTCGCGAAGTCGGAGAGCCGATCCAGGGAATCGGCTGGCGCAAGTTCATCGGACTTTTCGTCGCGGTCCTCGTCTGAGTTGGGGGCTTGAGGCTTCAGCACGTTTGCGGCAACTCCTTCCCGGTCAGGGCAACGTAGGTGAGGCGACGATTTACAACGGATTTGACCGCGCCGATGAAACGGCCAAAGTCTGAGTCTTTGCGGTTATTGAAGCGATACATCTGTTCGTCCAGATAGCGGAAAAGATGAAACGGTTCGACGCTCACATAGGTGCCACGCAGGCCGCGCTTCAGGAGACTCCAGAAGTTCTCCATGCCGTTAGTGTGGATCTGCCCATCGACGTACGCCTCGGCATGGTCGATGACCTTGTGAACGTACAGGTCGGTCGGTCCCCACTTCGCAGTCTGAGTGTAGGACTTGAGCGCATCGGTGTAGACGGTCGCAGTCCCGTCCATGTTGACGTGCTTACGGATGTTGCCCTGGAGCTTAAAGCGGCGCACGTTGTCCACGACTTCAACGTGGACTTCGCTGTGGCCCTTCTCGCCGCGCCGTTCAAGCAGCCCTTGTACGGCGACCTTGCCGAAGTGGTGCGATTTGCCACGGAAGATGCGCTCACGTCGTCCCTGATGCATGAAGCGCGCTTTGCCGCCGATGAAGGTCTCGTCGACTTCGACTTCGCCCTTCATCTTTCGGAAAGTGTTGCTCTGCATGGCAGCGCGGATGCGATGCAACATGAACCACGCGGTTTTCTGGGTGACGCCAAGGTCACGGGCGAGTTCGTAGCTGCTGATGCCGTTCTTGCAGTTCACGATCAGCCACATAGCCGGCATCCACTTTTCGAGACCGATGGGCGAGTCCTCGAAGATGGTGCCCACCTTGGCGCTGAACTGCTTCGCGCAGTCGCGGCACTTCCACAGCCGACGGGTCTTGAGGAAACCGACCTTCTTCGACTCGCAAGACGGGCAAGTGACGCCGTCCGGCCACTTCAAGGCCGCGACGAACTGAAGCGCCACGTCTTTATCGGAGAAGTATTTAACGGCTTCGAGCAGGGTGCGGGGCTGTGCGGTTGCCATGAGTTAGCGATAATATCAGGTGAATCGTGGTGAGTCAAGTATATTCTCCCCCAATTCTTGGGCATATCGCTGCCCTTTCCGACCCGACGCGATGCAGGATGTTGCTTCTGCTGGAGCGCCACGAGCTGACCGTTTCTGAGCTCTGCGTCGTGCTGCAGATGCCGCAGTCCACCGTTAGCCGGCACCTGAAGGCGCTTGCCGATGAGTCGTGGGTCACGTCTCGCCGCGACGGGACGTCTCGCTACTACGGGATGGCGGCCGATGACCTCGATCATGGCAGCCGTGGCCTCTGGCCTATCGTGCGCGACGAGGTCGGTGCCACGAAGGCGGCCGAGGAGGACCGGCGCCGGTTTGAAAGCGTGATCGCCCGACGGCGCGCGAAATCTGAAGTGTTCTTCGCGAGCGCGGCGGGGCAGTGGGATCACCTTCGGGAGGAGCTGTTCGGCGACACATTTTATCTGTGGGCCATCATTGGTCTCATCGATCCGGCGACGGTCGTCGGCGATCTGGGGTGCGGAACAGGTCTGCTCTCGTCCACGATTGCTCCCCACGTGAGGCGCGTGATGGCCGTCGATGCCTCCCCGGAAATGCTCGCCGCGGCGCGACGGAGAGTCGACGGACTCGACAACGTCGTGCTGCGCCAGGGCACCCTCGAGGCGCTACCGCTTGAAAATGGGGAGCTGGACGTCGCGATGTTGTCGCTCGTGCTCCACTATTCACCGGAGCCTGGCAGGGCGCTCGCCGAGGTTGCGCGGACCATCCGCCCAGGGGGGCGCATTCTGATCGTCGACATGCTGCCGCACGATCGCGAGGAGTACCAGCAGCAGATGGGCCACGTATGGCTCGGGTTTTCGGAGAAGCAGGTCGACCGTGCGCTCTCGGGCGCCGGGTTCAGCCAGGTGCGCGTGCGGGCGCTGCCGGCCGATCCGGATGCGAAAGGGCCGTCATTGTTCGCGGCGGTAGGAACCAAGCAGTAACCGGCACTAGTCAGTGCCTGGTGCTTCGTGCTGGGTGCCTGGGGGTGCCTGGTGCCCGGTGCTTCGTGGTGCTTCGTTTAGCGAGCACCGCCTGCCACCGTGCACCGCGCACGCCCAAGCACCCGGCACGAAGCACCAAGCACCTAACAGGAGTTCAGACATGTCTACCGTGCTCGAGAACGCTCATGGATTCGATGTCGCGCAGCGCGCCGGCCGTCCGGCCTACAAAGTGGCCGATCTCGCCCTCGCCGAGTGGGGCCGCAAGGAAATCCAGCTGGCCGAGCACGAGATGCCAGGTCTCATGGCCCTCCGCGCGCGCTATCAGGGGCAGTCGCCGCTAGCCGGCGCCCGGATCATGGGCAGCCTTCACATGACCATCCAGACGGCGGTGCTGATCGAGACGCTCGCGGATCTCGGCGCCGACGTGCGCTGGGTGTCCTGCAACATCTTCTCGACGCAGGACCATGCGGCCGCCGCTGTGGTAGTGGGCCGGCCGGAAACGGGCGGCACGGCGGCGAACCCGAAGGGCACGCCTGTCTTCGCGTGGAAAGGCGAAACGCTCGACGAGTACTGGTGGTGCACCGTCGAGGCGCTCGTGTGGCCGGACGGCGGCGGCCCGACGTTGATCGTGGACGACGGCGGCGACGCCACGTTGTTCGTGCACAAGGCGGCGGAGTTCGAGAAGGCAGGCAAGGTGCCCGCGTTCAACCCCGACAAGGACCCGGAGGAGTGGGGCGTCATCCTGACCGCGATCTCGAAGGAGCTGAAAGCGCATCCCGGCCGCTGGACGACGCTCGCTGGTGGCATTCGCGGCGTCAGCGAAGAGACGACCACGGGTGTGCACCGGCTCTACCAGATGATGGAGGCGGGCCTGCTCCTGTTTCCGGCCATCAACGTGAACGACTCGGTGACCAAGAGCAAGTTCGACAACATCTACGGCTGCCGCCACTCGCTGCCGGACGGTCTGGCGCGCGCCACCGACGTGATGCTCGGCGGCAAGGTGGCCGTGGTGTTCGGCTTCGGCGAGGTGGGTAAGGGCTGCGCGCAGGCGCTGCGCGGTCAGGGCTCGCGCGTGATCGTCACCGAGATCGATCCGATCTGCGCCCTGCAGGCGGCCATGGAAGGCTTCGAGGTCAACACGATCGACAACGTCGTCGAGACCGCCGACATCTTCATCACCGCGACGGGCAACCTGAACATCATCACGGTGGACCATATGAAGCGGATGAAGGACAAGGCGATCGTCGGCAACATCGGACACTTCGACAATGAGATCGACATGGCCGGCTTGAAGAAGGTGCCCGGCATCTCGCGTAACAACATCAAGCCGCAGTACGACGAGTGGCGGTTTCCGGACGGCCACGGCGTGCTCGTGCTGGCCGAGGGGCGGCTGCTCAACCTCGGGTGCGCCACGG
>Ga0080064_1006359_pt1 | contig 12837 bp, 5 predicted proteins | sample Subgrocontami54m_FD_69260 | JGI IMG/M metagenome (GOLD analysis project Ga0080064, IMG submission 69260) | Subsurface groundwater microbial communities from S. Glens Falls, New York, USA - GMW46 contaminated, 5.4 m (SPADES assembly) (version 2) ...
GGGCTCATCCGTCGTGTGGTGCCCCCCCGCGCCGCCGTTGGCCTTGAACCATAGGGGCGGGTTCAGAGGCGGCCTGGCCTGGCCGGAGGCGATGGCCGGCGAGCCATTGTCCTGGGTGCCACCGAGAATGACGCTGCTGTCGGTGGGGTGGTGGGAGATGGAAATGAACTGGGTGAGCGAGCCCAGGCTGGAGGTGTTCAGATCCTGGAAGGCGTTGGAGGTCGAGGTGTCGCAGGTGCCGACGCCCATCCCGGTCTGGGCGGTAAGCGTACGGTAGGCGCCTCCGTCGTTGCCGAAGTACACGATGTCGGTGTTCGACTGCAGGAAGTCGATGGCGTGTTGGTCGGGGTGAATGCTGACGTTGCTGGCGGAGCAGCTCCCAGAGACGTGGGTGAGATTCAGCCAGGTCGTACAGGTGGTGCTGTTGGAATTCTGGCACTTGAATAGGTTGATGGAGCCGGCGTAGAGGTCGGTGTTGGCACCATTGGGAAGGGCGGCGAGATAAAGATCGTAGAAGCCCTGGCTGGTGCCACAACCAGCGCTGTCGCCGCAGGAATCGATCCCGGTCACGCTCATTACAGTCCAGGCCGTGGAGCCGCCGTTGCTGGTCTGGGAGATGCCCTTGTTGGTGGTGCCGTTGGTGCCCACCACCCAGGCGTACAGATCGGCGGCGCCCGGCCGGACGGTGAGCGCGGCGCGCAGGATGTCGCAGTTGGGGTTGGGGGTGGCGGTGTTGCAGTTGGCCGCGAAGGAGACGGGCTGAAACGCAAGCCGGGTCCAGGTGGCGCCGTCGGTGGAGGTGTAGATCCCCTGGCCCTTCAGGGCAGCAAAGAATTTGCTGAGCGACGCGTCATAAACCACGTCGGAAACCGAACCAAAGATGGTATCGGGACTGTTCGTGGCCTTGGTCCAGGTGGCGCCGCCGTCGGTGGAGTAGTAGATGCCCTGAAAGCTTGCGCCCGCTGCGCCCACTACGCCTTGGTTCGTGAAGTTCGAAAAGCCGGCGACGACCACGCTTCCGTCGGGTTTCCAGGCGAACTTGCTGACCCCCATCCCGCTGAAGGGCTGGCCCCCGGTGGCGGAGGTGATCAGGGTCCAGGAGGCGCCACCGTTGGTGGAGCGCAGGATGCCCATGCCGTAGTAGGAGTCGAGGGCGCTGTTGGGCTCGCCGGTCCCGGCGAGGATCACGCTGCTGTTCGTAGGCTGAAGCGTGATGGCCCCAACCGCGAGCGTCACGGCCGCGGGATCGGTGTCGTAGATCGGCGTCCAGCTGACCAGCGTGGGGTTGGCGTTGGCGGCGTTGGTGGACTTCCACACGCCACCGTAGGCCCCACCCACGTAGACGGTGTTGCCAGTGGCATCGTTCTGGTCCACGGCCACCGAGGTGATGCGGCCGCTGGCATCCCCGAAGCGGCGCAGGCCAGTGATGGGGGCGGGGCCCAGGTTGACCCAAGGCGAACCCGAGGGGACGGTCATGGGTTGGCCGCCGGCGGGCGCGGCGGCGCTGGTCGTGCCCGCGCCGGACGTAGTCTGGCTCAGCCGCTCGAGCGTCTGCTGGCGGATCTGAAGCTTCTGCTGGTGAGCGCGGAAGAGAAGCTCGGCGGCGGACTTACCCTTGACCGTGCGGCCGCGCAGGAACCACGCGGCCCGAGCCGCCGGGTTGTCCTCCTGCCCTTGTTTGGGGTTCGAGGCTTGTGGATTGTCTGGGTCTACGTTCCCCGGCTCGCCCTTTTGGGCATTGGCGGCGGAAGTCACCAATAGCAACGAGAGCAGAAGAAGCGCGCCGCGATGCACGAATAGCGAACTCCTGCCAGAGCCGAAGGCCATGGAACCACCTCGAAAGGAGTTGCTGGAAAACCGATCAGCCTGGGGGAGGTTGAATCGAGCCTCTAGTACTATCTTCCTTCTGGGACAGCCATTCTGTCAACCTTGTCCGCAGAGCCGCCACAGCTCTCAGCGCGTTGAAACCCTGCGCCGCAAGCGAGGGGGCCTGACAACACCTTGCCTTTTGACTGAAAACCCTGAAAAACCGTGGGCTGGGGGTTAGATCCAGCCCTTTTAAGCCCTCAGTACAGGCCCTGGACGGCTCTAGGACGGGTTCGGAGGCCAGGGCTAGGGGGTTGTTTGTTTGGGTGTGCCCGAACCCGGCCCACAGAAGCAGAGGGTTGCGTTGCGAGGACGACGCCGTGACCTTCTGCTGGCCCGCGTCGCCCACCCGGGCCCCCGCGGGCGAGATCTCTTTGGGGGGAGTTGCACGGAGGGGGCCACCCTCTTGGGGTGGCGACACAGTTACTCGCTCTGATAGGCTAGAGGGCCCTTTGGACGCTCTGGGTTTCCCAGCCGCCCTTGTCCGCAGGAGATAATCTTGTCGCAACTGGCGTCCATCGTCTGCCTTGTTCTTCTCCTGCCCGTCTTTGTCCTAGCCCAAACGGCGGAGAGTCCTGCTGGTCTTCCGGCCCCAATTCAGGTTGAGCAGGTTCAGGATGCTGACGCCACGGCACCGGCGTTGGCGGCGCCTACCCCGCCGCCGGACGACCAGAACAAGCCGGCGCCAGATCACCCGTGTGGCTCCAGCCCAGGAGGGCCAAGAGCGGGAGTTTCACCCCCCAAGGATTGCCATCCCCAGGAGGCTATGGACGACAGCAGGTTGTCCATCAAGAAGGTGATTTTCAACCTACCCGGAGACCAAAAGGCGATTTGGACCAGTCCTCTACACCTTCGGCAGCGCGATTTCGCCTTTGTGGTCCCCTTGGTCGTCACATCCGGAGGATTGATTGGCAGCGACCGGCACAGCATGGTGCGGGAGCGCTCCAACTCCCTTGCAATCAGTCGCAGCAAGAATATCTCTGACGCCGGTCTGGTCGGCATGGCTGCGTTGCCAGTCTTCATGTACGCATGGGGAAGCTTGCGGGACAAGCCCAGGCTGCGGGAGACCGGGCTGCTTTCCGGGGAAGCTCTCCTGAACAGCCTCGTGGTCAACCAGATGATGAAGCTGGCCTCGGCGCGGGAGCGGCCGACTCCGACGGACGGAGAGGTGCGATTCTTCCAGACTCCTGGCAAGTCATCCTTTCCGTCCACGCACTCGATGTTGAGCTGGACGGTGGCGTCCGTCATTGCCCATGAGTATCCCGGGAAACCGGTGCAGTTCCTGGTCTATTCCGCTGCCGCTGCCGTCAGCATCAGCCGCGTCACCGGCCGCAAGCATTCTCCTTCTGATGTGGTGGTGGCGGGAGCGCTCGGGTGGCTGATCGGCCGGCAGGCGTACCGCGCCCACCACAATCGCGACCTGGACGGCGCAGACTATGGAACTTTTGAGCGTTCGCCCGGAGAGTTCAATCCCGCCAAGCTCGGCTCCCCGTTCGTCCCTTTGGACAGTTGGGTTTATCCCGCGCTGAAGCGGCTGGCCGCGCTCGGTTACATCAAGGCCCAGTTCACCGGCCTGGAGCCGTGGACGCGCCGGGAATGCCTGCGCCAGACCGAGGAAGCGGAGTACTTGGCGGAAGTTCGTCCCTCGGACTCAGAGGTTCTGCGGACAATCCGACTCCTGAAGGAAGAGTTCAGCCAGGATGGCCAGCATTACGAAAGCGCCCAAATCGATTCCATCTATACGCGTTATGGCAATATCGCCGGCACTCCTCTCCGCGACAGCTACCATTTTGGACAGACTATTTGGGGTGATTTCGGCAGGCCTTATGACCAAGGGAGCAACATCATTACAGGAGCCTCGGCCCGTGCGGTCGCCGGGCCGTTCTTCTTCTACGTCCGCGGAGAGTACCAGCATGCTCCCGGACGCCCGGCTTTCACGGACGCGCAGAGAACCCTGATCGCCGTGCTGGATGGGACTCCCATCCAGCCGGCGGCGCCGGTCGAGACCACGAACCGCTTTCGGCCTGTGGAGATGTACGCGGGAGTCCAGTTGGGCCAGTATGCGCTGACATTCGGCAAGCAGAGCCTGTGGCTGGGGCCGGGCGAGAGCTCCCCGTTGATGTTCAGCGCCAACGCCGATCCCCCGTACATGCTCCGGTTCACGCGCACCACCCCGTTCGTGCTGCCGTGGGTCTTCCGGCACCTGGGCAAGGGCAGGACCGAGTTCGTGTTCGCCAAGCTATCCGGGCACCAGTTTCCCGCGCGGCCTTTCTTTAACCTGCAGAAATTCAGCTTCCAGGTTACGGACAACCTGGAGGTGAGTTGGACGCGAGCCTCGTTGTTGTGGGGAGTGGGCCACCCGGCTACATTCCGCAGCCTGGCAAGGAACCTGGGGGCGGGGTCAGAAACAGCGCCCGGTCCCTTCGGCAATCCGACGGATCCCGGCGACCGAAAATCCGGGTTCGACTTTTCTTATCGCCTGCCCAAACTACGCAACTGGCTTACGGTCTATGGAGATTTTTACAGTGAGGACGAGCCGATTCCCCTGAAAGACGCGGGCATCATGGCAATCAACCCTGGGCTCTACCTTTCACACTTTCCGGGGCTTTCCAAGCTGGATCTGCGCGTCGAGGCGGTTTCCACGAAGGTCCTCAGTTCCACCGTGGACGCCGGCGGGACGGAATTCTACTGGAACAACCAGTATCGCGACGCCCACACCAACCGAGGCTTTTTGCTGGGGAGCCCGGTGGGCCGCGACGGCAGAGCGTACCAGGCCTGGAGCACGTACCATTTCTCGGCCGTGACCAACCTTCAATTCAGCTACCGGCAGCTCAAGATCAGTACCACGTTCCTCCCCGGCGGCGGCACGCAAAACGATGCCAGCGTCCGCTTCCTTTGGCAGGCTCGTCCGGAGTGGAGCGTGAATGCCTTTGTGCAGTATGAGCGCTGGCTGGTGCCCGCTCTGCGTCCGACGGCCCAGCAAAACATAACTAGCCAAGTGCAAGTGACCTTTCGACCGCATTGGCAAATCCACAGGGATTGAACCCCAGAGGTGGTTATCACGATGCCGCGTTCAGGCTCTTCCCGCTTCGCGCTTTCGGGAAAAAGAGGCGACACCCTTACCGACCGCCCCAGAGGGTGCTTCACCGAGGCCGGTAGCTGTGCTAACCTCAGGGGCTTCCTTTGGGGCCCTTTGTCTTTAACGAACGACTTATGCCGCAGGAGATGATTTTGTCGAAACGGGCGCTCTTGGTTTGCCTTGCTCTTCTCATTTCCGGGCGTGCCCTGGCGCAAGACCCGGAGAATCCACTGCCGGTCTCGCCGACACCGCACATCACAAATGCGCCCCGAAGCCAGGAACCGGCCGAGGCAGAGAAGAAGGACAAAGGGCGCCCAGAGGGAAACGCTGAGAAGGCTGAACCCTCGCCTGCTGCTGAGCCGGATCTGGAGTTCCAGGTGTTTGTTGCCACCTCCCTGGGACGCAAGCTCCCCATTTTCGGACAGAACCTCTTTGAGAATGTGCCCTCCACCTTTGCGCCCCTGGAGCATGTCCAGGTAACACCCGACTACCTGATCGGGCCGGGCGACGAACTGCTGATTCGCGCCTGGGGACAGGTCGACATCGACTGGCGGGCGACCGTGGACCGCAGCGGAGCAATCTACCTGCCCAAGGTTGGCTCGATCAGCGTGGCCGGCGTCAGATATGAGAATCTCCACGAATACCTGCAGGCTGAAATTGGGCGGGTTTTCAGGAACTTTCAGCTGAGTGTGACCATGGGCCGTCTGCGCTCGATCCAGGTCTTTGTGGTCGGCCAGGCGAGAAGGCCGGGAAGCTACACCATCAGCTCCTTGAGCTCGCTGGTGGACGCGCTTTTTGCCTCCGGGGGGCCTTCCAACCGCGGCTCGATGCGCCGGATTCAGTTGAAGCGAAACGGCAGGATTGTCACCACCTTCGACCTGTATGACTTGATTGTAAGCGGCGACAAGTCCAAAGACGTCAAACTGCTGCCGGGCGACGTCATCTACGTGCCGGCGGTAGGACCTTTGGTCGCGCTGGCGGGCAGCGTCAATCTTCCGGCCATCTACGAACTCAGGGACAGTACCACGCTGGATGACGCGATTCGATATGCCGGTGGTCTGACCAACACGGCGGCGGTCGAGCGCGCGGTTGTGGAGCGGATTGACAGCCGCCGCGTTCGCAAAGCCGAAGAGTTTCCGCTGGATCCGGAAGGGCTGGCACTCGCTTTGCACGACGGAGACGTCATCCGCTTCCTGCACATCTCCCCGAAGTTTGAGAACGACGTCACCTTGCGGGGAAACGTGGCCGTCCCCGGGCGTTATCCCTGGCGTCCTGGCATGCGGGTGCATGACCTGATCCCGACGCGTGAGTCCCTGGTTACGGAAGAGTATTGGAAGCAACAGAACCAGCTTGCCGTGACCGCCCAGACCCCGGGCGTTCAGCGCACCGGCCCAGTTGAGTTAAAGAACGAGGTCAAGCGGTTACTAGCGGAGATCAACTGGGATTATGCAGTCGTTCAGCGCTTCAAATTGGAAGACCTCAGCTCCAATCTGTTGCCCTTCAATCTCGCCAAGGCTATCGAGGGGGATGAAACCCAAAACCTCCCGCTCCAGCCCGGGGATGTGGTCACCATCCTTTCCCAGGCGGACATACAGGTTCCTCTCGGCCAGCAGAGCAAGTTTGTACGCCTGGAGGGTGAATTCGCGCACTCGGGCGTCTACCAGGTACAGCCGGGAGAAACGCTGCGCCAGTTGGTTTCCCGAGTCGGGGGTTTGACTCCCCAATCCTATCTCTTCGGGGCAGAGCTCAATCGCGAGTCCACACGGCTGGATCAGCAGAAGCAGCTCGATCAATACATCCTCACGCTGGAGCAAGCCATTGAGCGCAGCGCGGCGGGCACCGCATCCGCATCCGGAGGAGACGCCGCCCGAGCGGCGGAGGCAGGAGTGCGCCTTGATGCTCAGCGCAATCTGCTTGCCAAGCTGAAACTTTTGAGGGCTACAGGCCGTGTGGTGCTGGAGATCAGGCCCAATGCCGCAGGGCCAGATGCGTTGCCGGATCTGGCGCTGGAGGATGGGGACCGCTTGCTGATCCCGTTCACTCCTGCCACTGTCAACGTGATCGGTTTGGTCTACAATAGCAACGCTTTCCTCTTCAAACCCGGCAAGACCGTGGGCGATTATCTGCGGCTGGCCGGGGGCCCGACTCAAGACGCCGACAAGGGGCGTGAGTTTGTGATCCGGGCCAATGGCTCCTCCGTGAGCCGCCAGCAAAAATCGTTCCTAACCACTTCAGGTTTCGATTCGCTCCCGCTCATGCCCGGCGATGCGATTGTCGTCCCCGAGAAGCTGGACCGTGGAGCCTTGCTGCGTGGATTCAAGGATTGGACGCAGATTATCAGCTCGTTCGTGCTCGGGGCAGCGGCAGCGAAAGTCTTATTCTGAGAGTCGCAGGAGAGCTGGCGTTCGTGGAGGATGGCGGTGAGAGGGAAACACCCCTTCCTCGAGCCATTGATGATTGCGGCAGAACCGAAGTCCTTCAGTCCAGGCGCATTGAATTTGGCGACTCCCCATTCTATGATTGTCGAGACTTTCCAGGTACTCATGCCGAAGAGGCGAGTGATTGTTGACTGTTTTCGGCGTGGGAACCATGACCACGCGATCCCCAAACCATGAATCAGGACTACAACCGCGCAGGCGCAGGGGAACCGACGTGAAAGACGTAGACGTGAAAGCGCAGACCGCGGAAGCGCAGCCGCTGGAAGGCGGCGGCAACGGCAGTGACGTCCTGGCGGCGGAAAACGGCCGGGAAGTAAAACTTCTCGACCTGCTGATCGTCATGGGGTGCCGCAAAGCGTTCCTCGCCAAGTTCACCATGGGGGCAGCGCTGCTGGCGGCGCTGGTCTCGCTGTTCCAGCCGAACATCTACACCGCGACAGCGAAGGTTCTGCCGCCACAGCAGAGCGAGTCATCCGCGAACGCGCTGCTCGGCCAACTCGGCGTGACACGCCTCGACCTCGGCCTCAAGGACCCGAAAGACGTATGGGTCGCGCTGTTGAACAGCCGCACGATAGCCTGGGCAATGATCAACCGCTTCGACCTGAGGAAGCTTTACAAGGAGAAGCGGATGGTGGACGCGGAGAACGACCTCCGCCGTAACACAGAAATTGTAGCCGGCAAGGACGGCCTGATCTCGGTCGCGGTGGACGACCCTGACCCGGAGCGCGCCGCCAAGATGGCGAACGCCTATGTCGAAGAGCTGCAGAACATGAACCGAAACCTCGCCGTCACCGAGGCGGGGCAGCGGCGCAAGTTCTTTGAGGGACAGTTGGAAGAAGCGCGGGCGCAGTTGCGCCAGGCGGAAGATGCCCTGGTGACGACGCAGGAGAAGACGGGAGTGATCGACCTGGGCGCCCAGTCGCGCGGCATCATCGAGATGGTGGCGCGCGTGCGCGCGCAGATCACCGCCAAGGAAGTGCAGATCCACGGCATGCGGGCCTTTGCCACCGAACAGAACCCGGAGCTGGTGCGCAACGAGACCGAGCTGGCCGCGCTGCGCGCGCAACTGGCGATGATGGAGAAAAGCACTGCGACAGGGTCCGAAGGCAGCCTCTTCGTTCCCACCAACAAGGTAGCACGCTCCTACATCGAGTACGTGCGCCGCTTCCGGGACGCGAAATACTACGAGAGCCTGGTCGAGTACATGTACAAGTCGTACATCTCGGCCAAGATCGACGAAAGCAAGAGTTCGATCATCGAGGTGGTGGACCCGGCGGTGCCACCGGAGCGCAAATCGAAGCCGAGGCGCGCGGTGATCGTGGTGCTGGCCGTGCTGCTGGCCTTCATGATCTCGGCCGGCTGGGTGGTAATGGGCGAAATGGCCGGCCGCGCGATGACCAACCCCGAACACGCCTGGCGCGTGACGCAGCTCAAGCAGGAGCTGCGGAACAAGACGTGGTGGTAGGCAATGGCCGGAAAGCAACCCATCTTGGTCACGGGCGGAGCGGGCTTCATCGCGTCCAACCTCGTGCTGAAGTGGGTGGCCGGCGGCGAGAGCATCGTCAACCTCGATAACCTGACGTATGCGGGCAATCGCTTGAACCTGGCGCCGCTGGATGACGACGAGCGCCACACGTTTGGTGCTGCACGGCAGCAGCCGCTGCTCTCAAGGTCATCCTGGGCCAATAAGTGCAAGCGTAATACGTCCAGGAAAGATCGGCTTGGCGCGACCACCAGTTCCGGCGCATACCGCCATCATCATGGGCGACCTTCTCGAGTTCCTGGACGCGCAGCCATGTCAGTTGGCTCATGCGTAAGCTGATCTCGGCAATCTTCAAGACCGGGCTGGGGTCGGCGCTGAACATCGCGTTCGGCGCTCTCGCAGTAAAGATCCTGGCGCTCCTCGTGGGTCCGAGCGGCATCGGTCTGTTCTCCCTGCTGCGGCAGATACAGCAAACCGGTTCCGGAATCGCTTCCGTCGGCGGCTACACGGCACTGGTGCAGGGCATCGCGAGCCGCAGCGGCGAACAGCGGGTACGCTACGTCTTTACCGCCGCGCACTTCTTTGCCGTCGGGATCCTGCTGGTCTCGATCGCCATGGCGGTCTTCGCACCGCAGTTGACGTGGATGATCTATGGCTCGCGTGATCCGCAGCTCATCTCGGTGCTGCGCTGGCTGGCAATCCCCTGCGCGATTGGCGGGATTTCGGCCTTCTTTACCGCGATCCTGAATGGATACGGCGCCATCGGTGACGTAGCGTTCGTGGCCGTCCTGTCCAGCGCGGTCGCGGCAGCAGTGGCTTATCCGGCAGGCCATCTTGCCCGGCAGGGACACACTGTCGCCTTCGTGGCGCTGTTGAGCGTTTCCCTGGCGGCGTCGGCGGCCTATGGCATCTGGCGGAGCATCCATCGCGGGTGGCTGCGCGAGCATCTCGCGGTGCGCCCTGAGTATTGTTGGGATTCGGCGCGGCATTTTTCTTCCTTCGCGCTGACGACGTTTGCGGCCAGCATGATGACCACGGGCACCGGACTGGTGCTGCGCGCCATGGTGCTCCGGCGCGGTGGGTTGGCCGGCGCCGGCATCCTGGACGCGGCGTGGACGGTCAGCATGACGTATGTGCTGCTCCTGCTCAGTTCCTTCAGTACCTACTACCTGCCCGCGCTGAGCGGCATGCAGGCGCGCCCGGAACAGCACGTGCTGATGCGGCGCCTGCTGCGGGTGTCCGTGATCGTCATGGTCCCGCTGATATCGGCCATGATCATCTTGAAGCCGCTGTTGCTGACCTTGCTGTATACGCGCGAATTCGCTCCGTCCCTGCTGGTGCTGCGTTGGATGCTGATCGGCGATTACATCAAGGTGGCGAGCTGGGTCCTGGCGATGCCGATGCTGGCGTATGCCGATATGCGCTCGTTCTTCTGGAGCGAGGTGATCGCCAAAGTCGTCTTGATCGGCCTGGCTGCGATCTCGGTCTTCGGATTCTCGAGCGTCGAAGGGGTGGGAGTGGCGTTCCTGGTCTCGTATGTCGGGTACTTCGCGTTCACGCTGCTCTATGTAAGAAAGAGATTATCCCTGCGGTTCAACCTGAAGGACGGGATTTTCTGGTTTGCGGGACTCGGCGTCATCGTGATCGCGTCCAGCCTGACCTGGCAGGCAAGGGCGATCCAGCCCATCCCAGCGCTCGCCGTAGCCATCCTCGCGGTTGCATTCGCGTTCATCACCACCGCGAAGGAAGAACGCAAGCAGCTACTGATGCTGCTCACCAACAGAGGCGCCGGCGCGGCAGCCGGCGGAAGATAGTACGTGTAACACATTCGAGTATCACTGTTGTCGTTAAGTATGATGAGCCGATGAGAGAAGCAGCGACGATCCCCTTTGTAGACCTAAGAGCGCAGTACGAATCCTTGAAGGAGGAGCTCCAGGGAGCCATCCAGGGCGTGCTGGAGCGTTCGGACTATGTTCGTGGCGCCGAGGTCACCCGATTCGAGGAGGAATTCGCGGAGTTTGTCGGCGCCCGCCACTGCATCAGCTGCGGCAATGGGAGCGATGCAATCGAGCTCATCTTGGAGGCGTGGAACATCGGTCCGGGGGACGAAGTCATCGTCCCTGCGATCACGTGGATCACCACCGCATCGGCAGCGAGCCGTCGGGGCGCCAAGGTGGTATTCGTCGATCTCGACCCACAGTACTACACGATGGATCTGTCCAAGGTAGCCGCCGCAATCACGCCCCGTACCAAAGTAGTGATCCCCGTCCATCTCTACGGTCTGCCGGTGGAGATGGACGGGCTGCTGGCACTGACGCGTCCGTTGGGGATCCGCGTCCTCGAGGATTGCGCCCACGCGCACGGGGCAAGATACAAAGGGCGTCGCGTGGGGGCGTTCGGGAACGCGGCCGCATTCAGCTTTTATCCCGGCAAGAACCTTGGCGCCTACGGCGATGCTGGGGCGATCACCACGGAGGATGACAAGCTGGCGGTCCTTCTGCGGCGCCTCGGGAACCACGGCACGCTCGCGAAGCACGACCATGAGATCGAAGGCAGGAACAGCCGCCTCGATACCCTGCAGGCCGCCATCCTGCGGGTGAAACTGCGGCATTTACAGCGTTGGGTAGAGCTCCGGCGACAGCACGCACAGAGCTATATCGAGATTCTACGCGGCGCTTCGTTACAGGTGCCGGCCTGGCCGGCGCATTCCGAACACGCCTTCCATGTGTTCGCGATCCAGATCTCAGGACGCGATGAGTTACGGGAGCACCTCAAACAGGGCGGCATCGAATCGAACATCCACTACCCGGTGCCGCTCCCTTTGGTCCCTGCTTACATGGCGAAACAGCGGGCGACGGCGGAGGAATTTCCCGTCGCTTTCGCGCAATCCCAGCGGCTGGTGTCACTCCCCATGTTCCCGGAGCTGACGCGACCCGTCATCCAACGCGTGTGCGATGCGGTGAAACGCTTTCAGGCGAAGAGCATGACGAGGGCAGGCCAGTCTCGACCTGGTCGCGCGGAATGACCGGCGGAGGACACGGCCTCTGGCCTGACGCCTGGTCTTTCTGCTATTCTCGAAGGCTCGCAAGCCACATTTTGGCGTCGCTGGCCTCAGTGAATGCGAGCCGATGGAGGCGCTAGTTGGCGGAGTCTAAAGTACTTACGCGCACGCGGGTTTCCAGCAGGGATACGCGCGGCCATATTCGGAATCTCTTGGATCTGCCCCTCGGCAGCGTCTCACGGATTGTCTGCACGCCCGGTGCGGTTCGGGCAAATCACTATCATAAGACCGATTTCCATTATTGCTTTTTGGAAAAAGGTGTCGCGGAGTACTACGAGCGTCCTGCCGGCAGCAAACGGCCACCCAAGCACTACCAGTTCGGACCCGGCCAGCTGTTTTACACAGGTTCAATGATCGAGCACGCGATGGTATTCCCTGAAGCTTCGATCCTGTGGTGCTTCGCGCGGAACAGCCGCCTCTCGCAGAATTATGAGGCGGACACGGTCCGCATCCCCTCCATCGTCCCCTCATCGAGCGCGATGAAATCTAAATCCACCGGCCGCAAGCGGGCCGGCAGCCCGAAGCGCTCCTGGCGCCGTCGCCGTTCACGTTCACGGCGAGGAAACGGGTAAATGCCCGCGGTGACAGCTACGACTTCAACGGCTTCAAAGACACAGACTGAGTGTCGAATCTGTGGCGCGCGGTCGCTGACACGGTATCTCGATCTGGGCCGGACACCCCTGGCGAACTCCTACCTGCGGAGCGACCAACTCTATGATCCGGAATTTCAAGAAGAGCTGGCGCTGCAACTTTGTGAAAACTGCGGCCTTTCTCAGACGACGAAGGTCGTCAACCCGGATTTGATGTTTCGTAACTACCTGTACGTCAGCTCGACGGCGCAGGCGTTCCGCGATCATTGCGGAGAAATGGCGCAGACCCTCACCCAAATGGCAAAGGGCCGGCCGGGCGA
>Ga0080064_1006361_pt1 | contig 12833 bp, 10 predicted proteins | sample Subgrocontami54m_FD_69260 | JGI IMG/M metagenome (GOLD analysis project Ga0080064, IMG submission 69260) | Subsurface groundwater microbial communities from S. Glens Falls, New York, USA - GMW46 contaminated, 5.4 m (SPADES assembly) (version 2) ...
AGTTCAGAACTGATTCTTCAATGACTCCGACGTATACTGCTTGTGGTTGTAGTAGCGCTCCAACGGCTTGGAAGGCCAAGTGACTGGGCCAACCGGAACCAACGAATTCTCCTTCGCCATATCGGGCATCAGATGGACGGTTTTGCCTCCGACCACGGTCATCAAGACCTTCACATTGGGGATATCGTCCTCCGGTACTGTGAGAAAATCCCGGTCGAGCACGATGAAATCGGCAAACTTGCCTGCTTCCAGCGTCCCCATTACGTTCTCCCGCAACAGATAATACGCTCCCCAACGAGTTAGCGACTTCAACTGGGTAAACCGGTCCGTGGCCTCGGCCGCGCCATAGACTTTTTTATCCCAAGGATTGTACCGGGTCATCCCCTCCCAAATCAGCAGGAACTCCTTATGGGGAAGGGCACGGTCGATTTCCCACCCATTCGGGATGCCCGCCGCGGTAACGCTCTTTCGCGGGATCACCCGATTGGCATATTCGACGCCGTAGTTCTGCACCGCATAGACCATGTCGTAGTCCGCCCGCTTCTCCCACAAATCGACGCTAATCATGCTGGCCAGCATACCCAGGTTCTTCATCGTGGGGATCTGATCCGGCCGCGGCGCCCCCGAGGAGTGATCGAAAGCATGGCGTTTGGCGCGAATCTCGTCCATCGACATGCCGGCTTCCTTGCTGGCCTTCAGGATCGCATCCATCAGGTAATCGATATCTTTATCCCCGCCCGAATGCATGGTAGCAATACGGCCGCCGTTTCGGACAATCGCCTCCACGTGCGCCCTGCCCACGCTCCCTGGCTCGAAACTGCAACGCTCCTTCTTCTTCACCTCCGGACGCGCGTTGAACGTGGTGCAGGTGCCGCCCGAGGAATCCCAGGCACCGACATTCCAAACATGATCGGTTCCTTTGCCTAGCAGGGAAGCGACGTATTTCATGGTCTCATCGTCCCAGGCGTGGCCGGTGTAACCCCAGGCAAAACGCGCCGGCAATTCTCCCTTTTCATCCAGCAGGCTGATGGCCCGGAGGTTATTCCCGGCATAAGGAGAAGACCCGTAGCCCGTAACCCCTTGCGCGGCCCACAACTCGAATTCGGCTTTGAGCATTTCGGCCAGGAAATCCACGTGCTTGGCGTTGATCACGTTCGGCTCGATCGAACGCCCGATATCGATCCCGAACCCGCCGCCGAATTCCTCTCCCCCGCCTCCTTCTCTCTTGGGAACAATCTTCCGGGCTTCTTCCAGCCCCTTGGTATTCAGCATGATCTGGTTTCCGATCGGCCAGGCATCCCGGACGCGCGCGGGGTTATTGGGCACCAGCTCATCGAGAACCTTCAGCGTCACTTCCTTGGGGAAGGCCTTCACCAGTTCGTCGGCGTTCTGAAATTCCGATCCAAAGTCGAAGCTCAGCCAGACCCACTGTCCCGGCTTGGCTTGCGCCGCTTCTTCCTTCAGCGTCTCCTTCCATTGCGCCAATTGTTGTTGGGCAGTTCCTTTCATCCACCGCACGATCAGGAAATCGTTGCTGCCGCTCGGCAGAGCGCGTTCCATCGGCGATGGCTCCGTCCACACCCAGTCGGTCGGATGCTCGTGTGTGTGGATGAAACTGGGGAGCACCTCGCGGCCTTTCAGGTCGATCTTTGTCGTTTTCGGTCCGGCCAGGGCTTGTATCTGCGCATTAGTACCCGTCCGCAGAATCCTGCCGTTCCGGATCGCCATGGCTTGGGTGATCGTTCCCACAGCGGGCCCAAACGAGGCATCGTCCATCGTCACCACCTTGCCGTTATAGACAATCATGTCCGGATAACCCAGCTCAGCGGCGATATTCGCATTCTGAGCCCAGGCTCCGGCCCCAGTCACAAGAACTCCCATTATGAAAATCCCTGCCCATTTCATACGTGTCTCCTTTGTATATTCCCAAACCAAAGTGCTTGCCCTTAACACTCGTTCCATCCTTTCGGAATCTTTTCTTCCCAGTTTGTAACGCGAACCGCCGGCCAGCCCATCTCCGCGGCGAACGGCGGCGTCAAAGGAATCCCCTTACCATGCACCGCAGTCATAAGGACAACAATTCTCGGGATTCGGTAGTGGCTCAGTTTCCGAGTAGGGACAGGCATTCCTGCCTGTCCCGCTGAGCAGGTACAGGCTAGAAAGCCTGTACCTACGCCGAAGACGTGGCCTTCGCTCAAACTGAGACACTACCCGCGATTCGATTCTCCCGAACGGGCAAAAATATTTTCCTCCAGCACGCGCCAGCGGCCGATTCGCAACGTCAAAACTCAAACTTGAGCGCTAATTGGACCTGCCGCGAAGTGCCCGTGGTAGACGCAATCTTGCCCACCGTGGGGTTCCGCGAGCCGTCGGTGCGGAACACGGTCCCGTCCGGCGCCGCGAAGTTCGGGTGATTCGGCAGGTTGAAGAACTCCGCGCGGAACTGGAGCCGCTTGCCTTCGCTAACTGCAAAGGATTTGAAGATCGAGAAGTCCACCCGAACCAGCTTGGGCAGCGTCATGGTATTTTTGCCGACGTTGCCGAAATAGCCGGTGGGCACTACTTCGAATTGTGTTTCATCGAACCAATGGTTGATCTCACCTACGACGGGATTATTCTTTCCGCCGGGCTTCAGATTGGGCCGCAGGGCACAAGTGCGGCAGTAAGACGTGGGACTATAGCCGGCGCCGCCGATGGTTCCAGCCAATCCGGAGCGCGCCGAAGTGATCCCGTTGATCTGCCATCCGCCGAGGAGGGTATCGCCCAGCTTGCCCATATTGCCGCCGAAAGCGCGTCCGTTGCCTACGGGCAGCTCGTAGCTATAACTGAAGGTGAAGTTGTGACGGGTGTCCTGGGTCAGCCGGCCCCAATCGTACTGCCGGTAGTTCCACTGATTGCCGATTTGGAAGCCGCCGGCGGCTCCGCCGGGGACTTCCGCTCCTTTCGTTCCCAGCCCAACGTCACCCAGGTTCTTGGAGAAGGTGTAGGAGGTGTTGAACTCCAGTCCGCGGCCGAACCGTTTTTGAATTTGCAGTTGCAAGGCATTGTAATAGGAGTTGCCGACGTTGGCGTAGGCCCGGGTGGAATCCAGGAACGGGTTGACGGAGGGTGCATTGAGCGCGGTAAACAACCGTCCCTGGGCGTCTTTTGAAAGAGCCGGCTGCACTTGATCGATGACGGCGACCAAGTCCAAACCTCGCGTTCCAATGTAAGTGGCCTTGGCGACCCAGCGGCTGCCGAGCTGCCGTTCCAGCCCAAAATTCCACTGATATGCATAAGGGTATTTGAAATCGGGGGCGATCAGTTGCGGTGCGCGGGTGGCCCGGGACGGATCCAGTCCGCCGAGCGGGTCGGGCCACTTGGTAACGTTGCGGAACTGCAACCGCTCCGCATAGGGTGGATAATAGATGGCCAACTGGAACTGGTATTCGAGCGGGATTTCCTTGAAGACGCCAAACCCGCCGCGCACCGAGGTCTTCTGATCCGGGCTGTAAGCAAAGCCGAAACGCGGAGTGAATCCTTTCATTTCATTGCGCGGATCGAATAGCGCCTTCTTGCCCAACTCGGTCCATTTGTTGTCTCGCAGCATGTCTTTGAGTGTGGCGGCCTTGCCGTTGACTTCCATGGGGCCGGTCACCCGTTCCCACCGCAGGCCGAGGTTTAGCGTCAGGTTCGATCGCAACTGGAGGTCATCCTGGACATACCAGGAGCCGTACGTCTGTCGCCAGCCACGGTTGTTGTCCGGAGGCTTCGTCAGCCCGGTAGCGACGATCGTGCTGATGCCGCGGCACCCGGCGCAGGTCCCGGCCGTCAGAAAGTTTCGGAGCGGATCGAACCACGACGTCTGACCGTGACCCCACACCGTGGGAATCTCATTTTCCTGATACCGGCGCACGTCGCCGCCAAACTCGAACGAATGGTGGCCGCGAGTGAGCCGCAGCGAGTCGAAATAGCTGAAGGTATTGTCAATGAACGTCAACGGGTCATCGAGATCGGCGCCGTTGCCGCCGCTGGAGGTCAGGCCGGGATTCGGTCCGTTATGCCCGCCGGGAACCAGCACTCCGGGTACTCCCCACGGCCCCCCCCAGGCCATTCCCGGAATCACCTGCAACTGGCGGGGCAGGTTCGGGAAGTCGTCCGCGTTCTGGTTGGTTCCCTCGATGCACATGCACTGCTGGTTGTTGTTGCGCGCAAACCCGAAGCGGGCGCTGTTGAGCACCGTGGGAGAAAACACCCGCGTCCACTCCAGCGTCAGATAACTGTAAAATCCGCGGTCATTGGTCGAGGTATGACGCCCGTCGGGCAAGAACTGCGAGTCGGGCAGCTCCTTGCTGCTCTTGTCAATCACCATCCTTCCGAACAGGGTGTCGTTCTGGCCGAGCTTCTGGTCAATGCGGTACATGTAATAATTTTCGCGGCCGGGCTGCTTGCGGCTGTCGAAGAACTCCTGGATGCCGTCGTTGAGATACCGCCCGTTGCCGCGCGGACTGATGTTGATAATCGGCACCACGTTCGGGTTCACCGCTACGGTCTCGGAAATAATCCGCTCCGCTCGAGTGCAGTCTCTTCTGCCTGCCGGGCATCCCGTGATCTGTCCCAGGCGCGCTTCATCGCTCAGCACGGTTCCCAGGTCCGTGGTGCTCAAGCTCTGGCGCAGCCCCTCGTAAGAGAAGAAGAAGAAGGTATGGGCCTTCTTCACCGGACCGCCAACCGTACCGCCAAACTGATTGCGCTTGAACGGGGGAATGGGGTTGGCCGGTACGTCGAAGAAGTTCTTGGCGTCGAGCTTGTCGTTGCGCAGGAACTCAAAGGCGCTCCCATGGAGGTCGTTGGTCCCGCCTCGCGTCACCGCGTTGATCACGCCGCCGATGGCGCGGCCATACTGCGCGCCGTAGTTGTTCTGGATGACCGTGAACTCGCGGACGGTGTCGACGCCGAGCGTCTGGTTCATCACGCTCACCGGCGCCACGTTGGAGTAGGGACTCACGATGTCAGTCCCGTCCAGCAAATACAGGCTCTGCTGCGGACGTGCTCCGTTGATCACCATGCGTCCGCCTCCCTGAAACACCCCGGAAGGAACTCCCAGCTCCGTCACTACGCCCGGAGACATGGCGGTGAGGTCCGTGAAGCTGCGGCCGTTCAGCGGCAGTTCCCGCATCGCCTTCTCACTGACGAGGTTGGAGAGCGTGGCGTTGGTGGCCTCGACCAAGGGAGCTTCGCCGGTCACGGTGACCTGTTCCGAGACGGAGCCAACCTGGAGGGTGAAATCCACAGCCGCTTCGCGGCCCAGCGTCAAATCAATTCCGTTGCGCACCACGGATTGGAATCCGGAGGCTACCGCAGTCACTTCATACCGCCCGACGCCGAGCTGCGGCGCGGCGTAATGCCCGGCCGCATCGGTTGTCACGGTCCGCACCGTGCCGGTTTCCGTGTTCGTCACGCGAATGGTGGTGCCGGGAATCACCGCGCCGGTGGAATCCCGCACCGTTCCCAGAATCGTTCCCGTGGTGACCTGGGCTGCCAAAACGCCGCCTAAGAACAAACAGCAGACCAATCCCTTTCTCCAATGGTTTTGTTTTTTCATTTGCGACTCCTTTTGGGTCTCCGGTGCGGTGCAGGACGATCGGCGCCTTGCCAATGTCGAAATGCTTTCCGCTCCCGTTTAACAACTTCGGACCAAAAATTCCGCTTAGGAAAAAAACAAGAAGATCAAATACTTGGTGTTACCCTCGGCGCACCAAGGCCGCAATTCCGAGGCGCGATGACGGTCGGGTCGTACGGCCCCGGGGGCGGTTGCGAAACCACGAACCGGGCCCGCTGTATCCGCGGTGACCTCTCGCTCTGCTTCGGTGGCGCCATTGATTATAGTCAGTTGCGCTTGCGGAAGCACCGCGACGCTTTGATCCGTCACAACCCCGTCCAGAGTGTCCTTGGCGGTTTGAGAGATGCCCAGCGTGGTCACGGTGAGCGCCAGCGCCGACACTCAGACACGCAGACACACAGGACAATTGTTTTGCCCATTGGTTTTCTCCCCTGCATTGCCGCCAGCCCGCCAGAACTGTTCTTCTGTGGCCGGTATACTGCAATTTGATTTCGTTGTCAAGAAATATCGCGTTGGTTTGGTGTCGTCCGTATCGCGAGCTTTTTTGAAGGCAGTGATCCAGCACTGCGCAAAGGCATCGCGAGGCGGATCGCCTTAACAGTGCGTTGCGCTTCGACAGTCGAGTTGCAAGAGCATTTGCTCTACTTTTCGAATTGGCAACATTCTTCAGCTTCAAACTCGCTGAATATAGCTGGCGTCATCGGATTTAAGATTCGTAAGGATTCAATGCAACTCAAAAGTTCACAATCCCAAAATCCATCTATAGGAAAAAGGATTCCACTGAAAGGTTTGGGCGTTCCACTTCAACCCTGCCAAAGGCTACCCGGTATACATTTGACTTCACCAAGACCAGCTGAACGCGGGTCTGTGCGCCGGAACTCCTGGAGGTCTTGCACCTCGCCTATGGCATAAGAGCAATCTGGCTGTCATGTGTAAGCTATTGCATGTGCCGGTCGCCAAAAACCGATTCGGGAGAAAATATAATTCAGCTTTCGACCGCGTGCTCTATCCGCTCCAGGCGCTGGAGGTCCGGTGAGAGATTCTGGTTTGGGGGATTGGCACCAGCCCCTTGCTGTTCTCAGCGTGATACTTCTCTCGCGGCCGTTTCGTCGTGGTTTGGGTACTCCGCCTACGTCGAAGTGGGCATCGTAATTGCACTGAGATTTGTGACGCTCAATGTCGGGAAGAAGTCCGATTCCGGAAGGACCCATGAGGAGACCAAACTTCGCGTTCTTTTCGATGGAGTATGGCATCGACGATTCGCTTCCTATTTTTGCCGGCGGACTCGGCATCCTGGCCGGTGACATGATGAAGTCCTCGGCTGACTTGGGATTGGAGGGAGCGTTTGTCGGCCTCATCTATCGTTTGGGTTACTTCCGCCAGGAGTTACGGGATGGATGGCAGATGGAGCACTATGATAACTACGATCCTTCTCAACACATGACCAAGCTCCCGCACGTGGTCGAGGTCCACATTGAAGATCGGACCGTCAATGTGGGTGGCTGGCGCTACCTCTTGAAAGGGCGCAATGGCAATATTTTCCCTGGATATCTGCTCGACACAGACGTGGAAGGCAACTCGGAAGCGGACAAGCGAATCACCGGCTACCTCTATGGATCTGACGAGGAGTATCGGCTCAAGCAGGAGCTCGTGCTGGGCATTGGCGGTGTGAAGATGCTGCAGGCCCTGGGTGAGCATCCCGATGTCTACCACATCAACGAAGGGCATGGCGCCTTCGTGATGGCCGAGATGCTCAATGAAGGATTATCGTTGGAGGAGATCAAGCAGCGGGTGGTCTTCACCACCCACACTCCCGTTGCGGCGGGACACGACCATTTTTGCCGCGAGACTGTTGACCGGGTGGTGAACGGCTACTTCCCGCAAAGGATCAAGAATGTCATTCAAGCGTTGTCTGGCGGGCAAGAATTGAACATGACGCTGCTGGCGATGAACACTAGCGGTTTTCGGAACGCGGTATCCAAGCTGCACCTCGCGGTAACGCGTAACATGTTTTCCCGCAATGATATTGAGGCAATTACGAACGGCGTTCATGCCTATACCTGGACATCCGCGCCGTTCCAGCATCTATATGATCGTTTGGTTCCGGAGTGGCGCGCCGACCCTGCGGCTCTAGCGAAGGTAGCCGAGGTTCCCCGAAATCAGATTTTAGCCGCGCACCGCCGTGCCAAACTCATAATGCTGAATTACGTCAGCACGAAAGGACAGACCCTTCACCCCAACATACTGACCATCGGCTTTGCACGCCGTTATGCGACCTATAAGCGGGGTAGTCTTCTCTTTCATGACATCGAGCGCCTGCTTGAGATTGGGAACGGGAAATTGCAGCTCGTCTTCGCCGGGAAAGCACACCCGCAGGACGAACCCGGCAAGCGAATCATCCACAGCATTCATGAGGCTGCGGAGAAGCTCAAGGGCAAGATCCCGGTGATATTTCTCGATAACTACTCGATGCATACCGGTAAGCTCATTACCGCCGGTTGCGATGTTTGGCTCAATGCCCCTCTGGTCGGCTATGAAGCCTCGGGCACGTCTGGAATGAAAGCGGCGCTCAACGGAGTGCTGCATTGCTCCACGGACGATGGCTGGTGGGCCGAGGCCAACCACGAAGCCGGCTGGACCTTTGGCGACGGCCTCAACAACGATGATGCCGATGCCAACTCCCTATACCGGGTCCTGAGCGAGCACATCTTGCCGGAGTTCAATGATCCAGACCAGTGGGTACGCCGGATGCGCATCGCGATCGGACAGAACGGAGTAGTCTTCAACACGGAGCGTTCGATGAAGGAATACGCGAAGGTGTATGAGGACCTGCGGACGCTGCAAAGTACGCCCACCATCCCGCCTGGGAGCCTAACCGTCCCCGCTATGCGTGTCAACGAAATGGCTGCCTAGCGTAGGTTCTCCTCAGTACCTTTGCAGTTGAAGAAATGCGTTGTGATCGGCAGTTGGCACAATCCAATTTCCCAGGGGCTGAGCACTGACGACTGAAATTACGCCGCAATCAGGTTGCCGCCTACGACCATATCGAGAAGTTCCTGGTGCTTCACGCAATAAGATGCCCACGGCACCGCATGAAGGCGAGCCTCCATTATTATTTCTCCATCCTCTAGACACTGACCGTAAGTGCCTTGGCTTATTCGCTGGAGTGCCGCGCGGACTTGATTAAGTAGTTTCGCATCGCGATCCGCTTGCGCGAATGCAATTTCCTTGTGCAGCGAAGAAACACTTTCGTCGATAGTATCAAGGGGGTCTCCGGCAGATTCCTCACGCCCGGAAAGGCCGCTGCGCCTAAGATCATCCAACAATTCTCGTTCTTTCGCTAATAGCTTGTTGCGATAAATTTCGATATCCATCGTGTGGTTATCGCGCTCTGGCCTATCCTGCCGCACCTTACGTTCTGTTCTGTGGGCCTCACTGCGTTCAACAAAAAGTTTCGCCATTCCGATCTCCCTGGGTTGCAAGTTCTATCTCACGATCAGGCCGTGGAGGAGGACCGCCCAATACGATGTTTTTGTGATCCACTATGGCCGGGTCTTTTCCTCTACCTTCTCAGCGCCCTGCCGCGTTTTCTTAGCGACTTTGTGGGTAGCCTTCTTCGTTCCCTTCTTCACTGCGCTCCCCGTCTTTTTGGCAGCATGCTTGACATCGCGGCCAGCTTCTTTCGCATCTTCTTTTGCGCCATAGTCCTGCGCAAAGCTCGCGCCGATGCTTGTAAGCAGAAGCAAGGATATGGCAAGTGGCTTTGAAAAGAACCTCATAATGTTCTCCTTATCATCCGGCTTTTGTACGATACCCATCACATGAATTCTCTAGGCGAACCCATGCCGTCCCTATCAAAAACTTCTCAGCATTCCTGATGCCAGTTACCTCCAATCAGGCATCAAGATGGGACACGGGGACGCCTGACTGCTTCTCCAGCCGGTACGAGACTTCAGACGGGCATTCGTTGCAGAGCCACACCTCAGCCGAGACTGGTCCATTAAGCGGACGTTTCTTGAATTGATAGATAACCGAACGCGCTTCCACGCGATTATGTTTTTCATCGTTAAAGCTAGTATCGGTAATCTCATCTACCGCGAGAATGTCCTGTTCGGAATTGCAGTTTGGTTTTTGTAGATGCTGTAAGGCGCATCGGCTCGTTACATAATTGAATTGATCGGCCAAGAAGCAACCCTCGGCTGATTCCCAAACGGCCCAAATGCTATAGATCACCGCACAGACCAATAGAAAAGTCACAATTCCTTCAGAAGAGTCACCGCTTGCCATCTCTGCCTCTTTTCTCGCCCTGTTTTACGTTTTTCTTTTTCGGAGGCTTGACCTTTAGCACGTCAGTAATCACGTCTTCGAACTTCAGCGGGTAAAATCGGCAATTTCGGCTTGGTTCACTTCATATTTATTCATCACATAATCAGCGATCTTACTGTAATGTTCTTGCACGTTTTTATGCTTCGCGGGATCAACAAAAAGCTTTCCTGTTTTCCTCGGCTTTATCCATTTTGCCAAATCGTCTTCGCTGTGCTCCTTCGTCAGGATTTCCTTATATATTTTTAGCGAACTCCTTATCCTTCCAGCTTTTGCCTGTTCATCCAAAAAGCTCCAGAATGGACCGGCTATCTCGAAAGAGAAGAGGCCATCCTTTGCTTGAATGAATACGTTGGCATCTAGCCAGAATTTCCGCACGCGCATTTACTGTCCAAAGCGTTCGGCTATCGTCTTTACAGTCCCTATTTTCACTCCGAACAATTTGGAAGCCTCCAGGTAAGTTATCTGCTCCCGACCGAGTGCTTTCACGACCGCTCTCACAACTCTCTTGCTATTGCGCGCGAAGAAAGTATTGTAAAAGCTACCGCCGGTTGTATCGGAATCCACCGCTTTCCAAACGCTAGGATACGTGTCGAGGAAAGAAAGATATTCCTCTTTTGTGGCCAAATCCTGCTCATATGCCTGTCGCAACGCGACGTATCTACTCACACGAAAATATCTAGCGAGGGTCTGAACGTTTTCATAAATAGGCCGATCAGCATTCCATCGTTTTAGAATTGCCCTCTTTGGAACAAGAACTTCGGCGGCGACCTTATTGCAAAAGCGTTCTATGACGTTTGGCTGTTCGTTAGCCCGTTTTCTGAGTTCCGGATTGGAAATTCCACTCTTGCCAATCCACAAATGGGCCAGTTCGTGAATCAGGGTAAAAATTCTCGCAGCGCCCGCATCTTTGCTGTTGATAAATACGAGGGGAGCAAAGGAATCCATAATTGCGAATCCCCTAAACTCCTTTACAGAGAGCGGTCGAAGGTTATTGGCTCCTACGCCGCTTTGCATAACAAGTATTCCGATCTTTTCTGCCGCTTCAACGAGTTTTCCCTTAAACTGCTCCCAACTAATAGCTTCGTCCCGCAGCCCATCATGAATTCCAAGCGTGGTTGTAATTTCGTCAGCAACTGCATCTAGCCCATCGGCCATTGTCATGCTTCCTGGGAAGGAGAGTGGTTTTTTGCCTTCGGATTGAAGATACTCGCTATACCATTGCTGCTTCAGTAAACAACTTTTCAATGCATCGAGAAAATCAATGCTCAAGCCGGAAGGCTGTCGGCTTCCAACAGTCCTCAAATCTGGAATTTGTATTTCGTTTTTAGGGGGCTTGGAAAGAAATAAATATCCGAAAGGGATGTGCAGTTCTTCGGCAAGTTTTTCGGCAATACTGAAAGCTGGGAGTCCCGCGCTACTTTCCCAATCGCCGATTATGTGCTCGGCAACTTTTAATTTAGCAGCTAATTCTCCTACGGAAAGTCCGGCACGCTGCCGTGCCCAACTGACGACTTCGGAATTTATGTAGGCAAAATTTGGCGTGCTCATGATCGGCCTCCCTGTGATACACTTTGGGTAGGCAGATCGCGTGCAGTGTTGGCCGCACCACGCGGGCCGCAATTAAATGCCGAGTTTTTTGAGCCGTGATTCAGAGTCACGGCTTTAATTTTTCAGGCAATGCTTTTTGAGTCCCGGAGCATTAACCTCTTTCCGCGCGTTCCCTGCAAAGCGAGTTGTGCTCTCTCTCCATCGGAAACGTCACGCGCATTATACCTGAAATCGAACTCGCTCAAATATCTATGAAGGTGCTGCTTGCTCCAGTGGTGGTAAACTCCGTTTACTCCCCGCTTCAGGATAGAGAAATATCCTTCCACTCCGTTTGTAGTAATACACACGCCGTTTTCACGGCGCACATATTCTTTGGCGGAATGGTTCACTTGGGAATGCTTGCGGCCCATGCTGACGCTTTCCAGAACCGTAGAGGAATCCGTCATCACGTGCGCGTCTTTGGCTACCATTTGATTGATGATCGGCTTCAGATTCTTTGCCGTGACGTGTTCGACGTGCCGAGACTGGACCCGCCCCCCACGCTGCAAAACGGAAACAACTGCCGCCTTGCGATCCGGGCTGTAATGATCTTGGGGCCTCTGTCCTGGCTTTGTAGACTGTGGAATGCCGTGACGCGGCTTGCCGCCGACATAGGTTTCATCTACCTCTACTATTCCTTCGAGCTTTGATGATAACGGCTCCTGGGTCATTGTGTGTCGAATTCGATGCGCCATGAACCACGCGCTTTTATAGGTGATTCCGAGCATCCGATGAAGTTGGTGAGCGCTCATTCCCTTTTTGCTGGAGCAAAGAAGATGGAATGCCAAGAGCCACTTGTTAAGCGGAATATGACTGTCTTCAAAGATCGTTCCGACTGTAACAGTAAATTCCTTTCGGCATCCGGCACATTTCCACACGCCTTTGCGGACGTGAGTCTTTCCGTTCTCCGTGGGCTTCAGGGGATAGGCTTCCCCGCACAGTCCGCAATGCGGGCATTCTGGACCGTCCGGCCATCGCTGCTTTTCGAGGAATTCGCGGGCCTTGGTTTCGTCACTGGGCGTGCCCTGCGATGTGGTGGCGCCCACCCTGGTGCCGGTGAAGTCGGGAGATCGCGTGAAGACGGACCGGCGGGACGCCGCCAAACTGGCGCGTTGCCACCGCGCCGGAGACTGGACCGCGGTATGGGTGCCCGACGCCGCCCACGAGGCGCTGCGGGACTTGGTGCGCGCTTGCGAAGCAGCCAAGAGAGATCAACTTCGCGCACGGCATCGGCTGGGAAAGTTTTTGCTGCGGCACGGCTGGCGGCGTCCCGAGAGCAGGAAATCCCCCTGGACGCGGCAACACCTGGAATGGATCA
>Ga0080064_1006362_pt1 | contig 12831 bp, 1 predicted proteins | sample Subgrocontami54m_FD_69260 | JGI IMG/M metagenome (GOLD analysis project Ga0080064, IMG submission 69260) | Subsurface groundwater microbial communities from S. Glens Falls, New York, USA - GMW46 contaminated, 5.4 m (SPADES assembly) (version 2) ...
GCAGATACACCTGCACCGCGCTGTAGCCGCGCGCGCGGTAGGCGGCCTCGAGTGCTTCCAGCGCCTTTTGCACGTCGCCAAAGTCCCGGCCCTTGCCGGTGAACGGCGCAACCATCGCCTCCACCTCCGGCGCCGCAAGCAGCGTGTTGCCCTCGACCCGGTAGCGCTCGATGTCGAATCGCAGCTCCAGCGGAGTCTGCACGGCGGGGGTCTGGGCGAAAACGGGTGAGGCAAATGCCAGCACGGCCGCGCTCACGATGGCTCGCATGCAAGAAATCTTCTTGGTTTGTTGAATGGTCATGTTCCAGGCCGATTACTTGATGGTGCACTCCAGGGAAGAACTGGTGCCTACGGTGCCGCCGAGAATCTGCTGATTCGCCGCCTGCTGCGGCAGCGCCACCGGCGTGGCCTGCCCCGCGGGCACCTGCACCGGCGGGCTCTGCGAGCTTTGCACGAAGCCGAATTCCCCGACCTTGAACTCCCGCGAGCCCCCCGCGTTCGAGACGATGATCGCACCGTCCGAGACGTCCACGTGCAGGCCGTTGGCCGGCGGCTGGCCGCCGCCACCACCGCCCGGGATGCCTGCGCAGTCGTTCTGGCAGAACAACGCCCCGAAGTTCGTGCCCCGGATCCCGATCGTCGCAGTGGGCGACTGCACCCGGAAGTTCTCCGGGTTGCGCTTCGCCAGGAGCCCCGTGACGCTTCTCAAGCCCCCTTTGAGCAACGACAGCAGCACGTTGTCCTCGCGGGGCTTTTGTTCCTCGAACTTGAAGGCCTCGACCTTGATCTGCGTGTTCGGACGCAGCACGACTTCGGTGCCATCGCCGAATTTCACCCGCGCATAACTGTTGTCCGCGGTGGCGATCACGTCGCCTTCCTTCACCTCGGATTTCACCGACAGGATCTGCGACTGCCCGTCGCCGCGGCGCGCCACCACCGCCCCCGAGAGGTGCGTCACCGCACCTGCAGCCGCAAATGCGGAATCCGCAGCGATCCCGGCGAGCGCCGCCGCAAGCAGCGCGGCACCCTTAACTGCAAGCAGGCGGTTTCTTCTCAAGGGTCGTGTCTCCTGAAGTCGTGGCAGTCGTCTCGGTGCTCACCACCGGCACGATGACCGGTTCCACCGGCGTGCTCGAAACCTGCGTCGCCACCACGGTGTAGTTGTAAGTCGGCGCGATAGGCGCCGGCACGCTCGGGGCGAACGCGCTCACGGTGAGTTGCGAACCGCCCGCCAGGACCGGCACCACTACCGGCGATTGCAGGCTTGCCGGCTGCGAGATGGTTGTGAAGCTCCCCGAAATCGAGCCGGAAGCGTCGACGAACGTGTAGCTGTCGCCCGGAAGCGGCGTGTACGTGCCCAGCAGCGTCGTGTTGAGGCTGCCGCCGAGCGTGGCGTTTCCGATCACCTTCAACTGATCGTAATCGGTCCCCGCCAGCGTGCCGCCGACCTCCACCGCGAGCACGCCGCTCGAACCCTGCGTGTAGTTGCCGTTGATCGTCAGGATTCCCGGCGAAGCGCCCGGCGCAACCGTACCGCCGGAATTGTTGACGTTGCCGCCGATCGTGCCGCTGCCCATCAGCGTTCCGCCCGCAAGCACCAGCCCGGAGCCACCCGCCCCCAGCGACTGGCCCAGCGGCACATCGAGAAGTCCGGCGTTCTGCTGAATGCCGCCGGAGGCGCTCGTCGTACCGCTGACATTCACCGTTCCGGTGTTCGTCAGCTGACTCGACAGGACCGTGTTGCCGAGATTCAACGTGCCGCTGTTGATTACGGAGCCCAACGATGCGGAGGTCGCGCTCGTCATGCCGCTATTGGCGAGCGATGCTGAAAGCGTCGTACCGTTCAGCGCGAGACTCCCCTGGTTGACGAGTGGCCGTGAAATCGTGACCGCGCCCAGCGTCGCGGTCGATCCGGACCCGAACGTGGTGCTGCCCGTCCCGGTTTGTGTGCCACCGGTCTGCGTGAAATTGCCGTTGACCACCAGATTGCCGCCACCCGAAAGCGTGCCGCCGCTGATCGTCATTGCTCCATTGACGGTCGAAAGCGCGGCGAGGTTCAGCGTCCCGCCTACGAGCGAAAGATTTTCGTTCGTCACGATCGAGCGGGCGGATTGCGTTCCGCTGCTGATGGTGATCGTCGCCAGGATGCTCGGAACGTCGATGATCACGTCATCGTTCGCCGTCGGAACTGCGCCACGACCCCAGTTCGCCGGATCTTCCCAGGCGGCGGACGCACCGCCGCTCCACGTATTGACGAACGCCGTGAACGGCAGCGAGAAACTCGTCGCGCCATAGGTCAGCGCCGCGTTGATCGTTGGCGAGCTCACCGCGCTGAACGTTCCCGTGCAGCTGCCGCAGGTGATCACCGTGTAGGTCGTGCCCGGCACGGCTGCGGTCGCGCCTTCGAGCACGTTCAGCGTTCCGCCCAGTGACGCGGTGCCTGTCACCGCGAGTCGATCGTAATCCGTGCCCGGCGTCGTCCCGCCGAGTTCGATCGCCAGCACGCCGCCGGAATTCTGCGTGTAATTGCCGCTCACCGTCAGGATGCCCGCCGACGCGCCCGGCGCCACCGTCCCTGAGTTGCTCAGGTTCGCAGCCACCGTGCCCGTTCCCTTGAGCGTTCCGCCGGATTGCACTTCGAGCGTCGGGGCCGTGAGCGTGCCGCCCGCGGCGGTGAACGTCACGCCGCTCGGGATGCTCGCCGTGCCGCTCGCCGTGATTGCGCCCGTGCCGAAACTCATCGTCGGCAGCACCAGGTTGCCGGTCTGGTTGACGTTGACCGCCTGCCCGGCGACCTGGCGGATGCTGCCCAGCGTCAGCGTGAGCGCCGTATTGTTCAATCCGATCGCGCCGCTCGCCGTGTTGGTTGCACCGAACGAAGCGACCGAATTCCCTCCACCGAGGAGCGAAGCGCCAGCGGCCGTCGTCGTCGTCAACTGGTTTGCAACGATCGTCGAGTACGTGGCCTGCGTGATCGAATTCGCCGCGAGCGCAACGTTGCCGCTCGCGCGGATTGCCGTGCCGATGCCCGACGCCGTCCCGTTCAGCGTGATGTTGCCACCCGCGTTGACCGCGATCGTCCCGGCGGCAACGCTGGAAGCCGGCGAACCGAGCCGCGAGCCTCCGCTCACGACCGTGCCCGGATCGAGCGTGACGTTTCCAGTGACGTTAAGCATCACGTCGGTCGTCTGTCCCCCGGTGATGCCGCTGCCGATCGCGCTGCCCGAATCCGTCGCGCTGCCGCCTACCAGATGCAGGTTGCCGCCCACCGTCATCGTGACGTTCGTCGCGCTCGGCGAGGCGCCGCCGAAGCCGCCGATGCGCGAACCGCCGCCGCTGGTCGCGGTGGCCGCCGAAGCGCCGCCGGTGAGCGTCACATCCCCCGTCGTGCTGATGACCTGGATGGGAGACTGGACCACTGCATAGTTGATCGTGCCGGCGCTGTTCGTACCGCCCGTCAGCGCGAGATCCGCCGCTGTGATGTTCTGCTGCGTTCCCGCGGAAAGTCGCGCGAAGTTCTCGTAGCCGTCGCCGCCCGCGAGCAGGATCGAATTCGCGGTGATCGTTTGCGTGCCGGCGCTGGCGTAGAGCTGCGCCCAGTTGCCCTCGCCCGCGATGCCGCCCGTCGCGCCACCGAGAATGTGGATGTCCGGCGAGCCGGTGATCGTCTGACTGCCGTTGCGCGCGTTGATGCCCGCGTAGTTGCCGCTGCCGTTGTCGCCACCGACCACGTGGATCATTCCGCCGGGTCCGGCGAAACTGATGGTCTGCGACGTGCCGTCCGCGCGGATGTACGCCCACGTGCCGTGGTTGTTGAACGTATCCACGTTCGTCGCCACGCCGTCACCGCCGAAGACGTAGATCGCCGAGCCGGCCGCGACGTTGATCGCCTGCGTGCCGCTCGTGCCAGCCTGATAGATGGAAGCAAAGTTGTCGCTCGCCGTCGTCTGCGAGCCGCTGCCGCCGATGAGGTATAGCCCGCCGCTGCCGACCGAGAGGGTCTGGCTCGCGTCGGAACGGATCTGGGCGAAGTTGCCCGTGCCAGGCGCACCGCCGTCCAGGCCGCCCCACAGCGTGATTCCGGTTGCGCCGATGGTCTGGTTGCCGCCACTGTAAAGACGCGCGAAATTGCTCAAGCCGGCATCGCCGCCGTAGAGCTCGATCGTTCCGGCAGCAATGTTCTGAGCGCCCGATCCGGCGCTGATCAGCGCGAAGTTCCCAGCGCCCGAGGCACCACCACTCGGCCCTCCCGTGAGGTAAATCGCCGGAGCGCCGGTGATCGACTGTGAGCCGTTTGCCGCGTAGATGCCGGCGCTATTGCCCGTGCCCGTGCTGCCGCCCGTGATGTCGAGCGTGCCGCCGGAGGGGAAGGCGATCGTCTGCGCCGTACCGTTCGCGCTGACGAATGCGTAAGCGTTGCTCGAGCTCGAGCCGCCCTGGATCGCCAGCGTGCCCCCGCCGTTCACGGTGACCGTCTGCGTGCCGCTCGTGCCGCTCTGGTAGATCGAGGCGTAGTTGTTCGCGGCGGTCGCGCCGGCACCGCCGTTGACGCTGATGTTGGACGCACTGATGCTCTGGTCGCCGGTGCTGCGCACGAGCACGTGCTCGCCCGCACCGCTGCCCGCCGCGAGGTCGAGCGACCCGGTCGCGCTGACCACCTGCGTCCCACCGGAGGCTATGTCGATCACGCCGCTGCCCTGTCCGAACGCGATGTTCGCCGTAGAACTGATCGTCTGCGCGCCCGTGCCCGTGGAAATACCGATTGGAACGCCGACCCCGCCACTGAGCAGCAGATCGCCGGTGGCGTTGATGCCGAGGTTGCCGCTCGCAGTCGAGATCGACAATGCGTTCGACGGGAAGTTTGTGTAAAGTCCGGGAGCCAGCGGCACGCCTGCCGACGATCCGCCCGTACCCGAAATGCCCACCGCCCCCGTTCCGGTCGACGCGATCGTGACGGAACCGCCAGCGGCTTGGACAAGAATTCCCGAATTCGTGTAATCGGGAGCCGAGGTCCCGGTCGAAACACCGCCGGTACCCTGGATCGTGATATTGCCATCCGTGGTGCGGATCAGCAGCGGTCCCGACATCAGCACACCCAGGTGCGCAAACGGCCCGGTCGATGTATCCGCCAGACTCCCGGTGCCGGTGATCGAGATCGATCCCGTGCCTGTCGATTCAATCGTTCCACCGACGCTCGCGCCGCGCGATTGGCCTCCGATTCCACCCGAAACGGTACCGCCGGCGCCCGTGATCGAGATGTTTCCGTTCACCGTGGTAATTGTTCCCAAGGCGAGCGTCCCACCCGCCGGAAAACCGTTGGCAGGAGTGCCGACCAGCGTGCCGCCGGTCCCGGTCAGGGAGATGTTGCCGGTCCCTGTCGTCGATACTCGGCCTTCATCGATTCGAATGCCTCGTACATCGCCGCCGGTAAGCGCATTGGTGCTCGTCCCCCCAGTACCTGCGATGGTAATCGCGCCGCCCGAGGTGCTGACCTCGCTGTTGACGCCAAACATCCTAACCCCGACGACGCGCCCGTCCACGCCGGTCTGGCTGCCACCGAAGCCCGTAATGTTGATCGCACCGCTGTTCGTGTGAATGTACGCGGGGTTCGTTCCCGTGGGATCGGCGATCTTGACGCCGGCATAGTTGCCTATGCCCGCGTTCGTCTTGCCGGTGCCCGTGATCGTGATCGCTCCCGCGTCCGTAGTGATGCGGCCGCCGTCGATGACCACGCCGTTGCCCAGTCCAGAGGTTCCCGCATTTCCGGCGAGCAGCGTCACGGCGCCAGCACCGGTTGCCTCGATGCTCCCACCGGAATTGACGGTGACGCTGCCGAGCAGCGCATCGAACACGACGCTCTGGCCCGCGGCGAGAGGTTGCGGCGCGAGGTCGGCCGTGACGTATGGCTTGAACGGGATGTCGAGCAGGATGTTGCCGCTCTCCGACTTGACGTAATAGGTGGCGGCGGTGTTGCTATTCTTGAAGTTCTCGAGATCAAAATCGATCACGACGTCGCCGGTGACGAACGAAATCGCGATATCACCCGACGCTCCGGAGTTCACGGCGTTGAGGTCGGGTCCCGTCGCGCCGTTGTTGATGCGGACCGGGCTCGCCTGGGTGCCGATGCCGTTCACCGCCTTGAGCCAAACGGTCTGGTTCGAGCTGCCGCTGATCACGCCGGCCCCGCCGACGATGGCGTTCGCGGCGTCGAGCGTGATGGTGGCGGTGCTGAGGTCCGCGGGATCGACCGTGTAGACATTCCCGCCCAGCACGATGTTGCTCGCCAAGCCAGTGGTCTTCAGCAGCACATTACCCGTGGTAATAACACCCGTGCCGAACCCGAGTGTCGCGTCCCCGAGCGTGACGTTGCCACCGGTGGTGATCGAAATGTCGCCGCCGGCGAGGCTCGCGGTGCTCGATCCAATGCGGGACCCCGCTCCGCTACCTCCGGTCAGCGTCAGGCTGCCGCCGACGGTCATGGTGATGCTCGTGCCCTGCGGTGAAGGCAGAATTCCCGCGCTGCCGATTGCGGAGCCCGCCGTCGCGCCACCTGTGAGATTCACATCACCGGTCACGTCGAGCATCAGATTGGTCGTCGTAGGCGTGCTACCGCCCAGGCCTCCGATGCGCGCCCCGGCACCGATTGTTCCGGCGACCGAATTGCCACCGGTAAGTGACAGATCGCCGTTCACGGCGATATTCTGCGACGGGGCTTCGATCACCGCGAAGTTGTTGGTGCCGCCCAGGCCGGCCTGGATCGTAGTCGTGCCGGCCGTCATGTCCTGAGACCCGGCACTGGCACGGATCTGCACGTAATTGCCCAGAGTATCCAACCCGCCGCTGCTGCCGCCGGTCAGGGATATGGTCGGCGAACCGGTGATGTCCTGCGTGCCGGTGGCAGCGAGAACTTGCGCGAAATTGTTGCTGGTTCCGGTTCCTCCCTCTAGATCGAGAGTGCCGCCCGACGAAAAGTCGATCGACTGCGCAAGGCCATCGTTGCGGATGCGCGCGAAGTTGCTCGTGCCGCCGCCGCCCTGCAGGCTGATCGATCCTCCACCCGTCACCGTGATCGACTGGTTCGCACCGCCGCCAAGTTGCCTAATTTCGGCACGGTTCTCCGTGCCGGCCGTGCCGCCCGTCAGCGAAATCGCAGCTGCCGTGATGGTCTGGTTTCCGGCTCTCACATTGATGAAAGCGCTGTTGCCCTCTCCCACGACCCCGCCGCTTGTGCCGCCATCCAGCGTGATCGACGGCGAGCCGGTGATGGTCTGCGCGCCGGTGTTCTCGGCAAAGATCTGCGCGAAGTTCCGCGAACCGACCGTGCCTCCCGTGAGCGTCAGACTGCCGGCCCCGACGAAATTGATCTGCTGCGCGCTGCCTTCCGAGTAGATCGATGCGCGGCTGCCATGGCCCGTCCCGCCGACGTTCGCACGCGCGCTCGAGCCGCCGCGAAGGGCGATCGAACCTCCATTCACAGCGATCGTTTGGGTGCCCGTCGTCCCGAGCTGTTCGATCAGTGCTGCGTTGTCGCTCAGCGACCCACCCCCTCCCGTGGACGTCAGTCCGCCACTTGCGACCGACAGGCTTTGGAATCCCCTCGATTGGATTTTGGCGGAATTTCCCTCACCGAGGAGGTCGCCCGCCGCGCCGCCGTCAGCGCCGCCTGTCAGCGTAATGCCGTTCGCCGTGATGGTCTGTGCAGCCGATCCCGATCCCGACGAAGGCCCCTGATAGAACCGCGCGTAGTTCTGTGTCCCGCCCCCGCCTCCGGTAATCGTGACGGTAGACGCAGTAATCGATTGCCCCGCGTTGCCGCGGATCTCGGCGTAGTTGCCTTCGTCGATCCACAGTGCTGAATCCGCGTTGCTGTGATCCACGTAGCCACCGCTCGCGCCACCGCGCACGACGACCGTCGGCGAGCCACTGATCGTCTGCGACCCGTTTGGCGCGTAAATCGAAGCGAAGTTACGGCTTCCCTCGGTTCCTCCCGTCAGGCTGAGCGTCCCAACAGCCAGGAAGTTGATCGACTGCGCGCTACCGTCAGACTCGATGAACACACGGCTGCCATGTCCAGAGCCACCAACATTGAATCCAGCACTCGATCCGCCCTGCAGGGTGACGTTGCCACCATTCACCGTGATGGTCTGGGTGCCAACCGTCCCGGTTTTGAGGATATAGGCGGGATTGTCGGTCAGCGTCCCGCCGCCGCCCGTGAGACTCAATCCGCCGCTGACCGTTATGCCTTGTGTGCCACCCGTCTGAATGAACGCGCCGTTTCCAAATCCGTCATTGCCACCTGAGAGCCCAAGCGCACCTGCGAAGATGTTCTGCGTCCCCACGCTCGCCTTAATGAACGCATTGTTACCAATGCTGGCTGTAGCGCCACTCGTGTTGCCACCGCTCGCGCCACCGTTGAGCGTGATGTTCGGGTTATTCGCGGTGACATCACCGGAAATCGCCTGACTGCCTGCGCTCGTGTCGATACTCGCGATATTGCCAAAACTGGCGGTATTCACGATGTCGCCCGTGCCGCCGGACAGACTGATGGTTTTCCCGGGAGCCGTAATGGTGACCGACTGCTGGCCCGAGCCCGCGCTCAGGATCTGACCGGCGTTCTGGCCGCCGCTGCCTGTGCCACCAGAGATCGTGATCGATCCGCCGCTGGAAATCGTCTGCGAGCCACCCGTGTGCTCCTGACGGATCCAAGCTCGATCACCGGTTCCGGAGGCGCCACCGTTGCCTTGCAGCGTGATGCCGCCGCTCCCGACGCTGACGGTTTGGCTCGGCGTCAGGTTCCAGATATTGGCGTGATTGGAGATCCCGCTCGGTCCACCGGTCAGGCTGATACCTCCGGTCCCCGTGACGGAAACAGTCTGCGAACCACCTGCACCGGTAGCTGCCACATAGATGCCGGCGTTGTTGTTCGTTCCACTCGGAGAATTGATGCCGTTGCTGCCGCCAGTAACAACCAGCGACCCGCCACCGGAAATACTCACTACCTGCGTGGCACTGGTGCCGGAGTCGACCTGGCTATCCGCGAGCACCCACACGCCAGCTTTGTTCTCCCCAGCGGACCCGGTACCACCCTGCAGTATCAGGCCGCCGGATCCGACATCCACCTGCTGCGACACGGTTGAGCCCGGGTCCGTATGAATCGACGCCCAATTGCTGCCACCGGTGACGCCACCTCCGCCCGTCAGCTGAATCTTGTTTGCGGTCACGTGCTGCAAGGCGCTGCCGAACTGCACGATTGACGCACTGTTGCCAGAGCCTGAGCTGGTGACGCCGCCTCCGGTCGCTGTAATGGTGCCGGTCGCCGTAACGGTCTGCGTACCAGTCGTACCGATTTGTCTGATGACAGCAGAGTTGTTCGTCCCTTCGCCGCCGAGCAGGGTGAGGGCGGCAGCGCTGACGGTTTGGCCGCCGCCGCTACTCAACCACGCGAAATTCCCGGACCCCGAGGCTCCGCCCGTGATGACCACTGACCCAGTGCTGACCGATTGTGACCCGAACCCCGTAGTCACGTTCGTCCAAGTGTTCGTCCCAGTGCCTCCGAGAATCCTGAGCGCACCCGAAGCGTTGAGCGTCTGCGTGTTGGTTCCGGTCTGCACCAGGAGTGAACCGGCGCTGGTGTTCGAGTTCTGAAAGGTAAGGTCACCGGCGGTTGCTGTGAGGGTCTGCGTGCCCCCGCCCGCGACTTCGATAACGCTGCTGCCGCCCGAAGCCGTCGCAGTAACTGAGCGGCCGGAGATGTCCATGAAGCCCGTCGTATTTCCGCCAGTACCAACTTGAAGCGTTACCGCACCAATGCTAACGCTGCCGCTCGTCAATCCATCGCGGTCCGCCAGAACCGTCAGGCTCCGATTGTCGGCGAGGTAAATGTTAGAGCCGAAGGCAGCGCTTGCGTTCGGCTTGACCTCCAGATTGTGGTCAAAGCGGCTGCCGCTGGTGCTGGTGCCGATATCCGCGCCGGAATTGAACGTCACCGATCCGTGATACAGACGCAGCGTGCTGGCATTGAGGTCGGCCGTAGTCAGTGGCGTGCTGACGACCGTTGATCCGGTCCCGCTCGTGTCGCCGATCTCGAGGACGCCCGCGGTGATGTTCTGGAGCTCGCCTGGCGTGAGGCTAAGTGACCCCAATGTCTTCGTAGGCTCGATATTGATCTGCCGAGCCTGCGTGTTAGGCGCCAGCCGGACAGTTCCCGTCCCGGCGTTGATCGTGCCACCACCCGTGAAGTCCATGTTGTCGGCATAGAGCGATACGTCCGGCGCGGACAGCGTGAACGACGACGAAACGTCGATTGAGTTGCTCGTTCCGATGGCCCGCAGTATTAGTGGACCATTCGGGCTAGAAAACGCGAGTCCGCCGTCGCTGATGCTTCCAGCTTCGGCCGTCAGGCTCACCGTCCCGGAGCTTCCGTTGCCGATCGTGTAACTCGGGAGGTAGATGTCGCCTGACGTCTGCGCCAGCACGACGTCACCCGCCGTAGCATTCGCAGCGATTACGGATGCCGCATCGTCAAAGATGCGAATGGGCGAGCTGACCCCACCGACGACACTGCCGATGCCGTTCTTGGCGATCAGCCGGACCGTGCCTGTAAAGCCACTGTTCTGAACCTTCAGCAACCCCGAACCGGGTGTAATCGCATGGATGTAGCCGTTCGACGCCTTCATCAGGATCGAGTCGGTGTAAGTGGCGGACTGGATGAACGCGGTTCCGGGTGCACCCGTCGCGGTAATGCTGGCGTTTGAATCAATGTTTCCCGTGCCCGACACGACGCCGACGATGGCGTTCTTGTATGTATAAGGCGGTGGGAACGAAACGGAAACGCCCGGACTAGCACCCGCGGTTGCGGACAACGCTGGTGTGGCGAACGTCGCAGGAATCGAAATCGTGCCGACCGAATCGAGGACGAGCGTGGCATTACCCGCGCCCGGGCAGGACGTGTTGTAGCAGTCGCCGCCTTTCGCAGTCAGCGTGCTCGAGTCCGCGCCCAGCGTGCCGGTCGAGGTTAGCCAGAGCGTGGCACTGCCGGCGGTGGTCGGTCCATCGCCGGCGGTCACCGTGACCGTGCTATTCGTCACGCTTACGTTTCCGCTTCCAAGCGCCGTATCGAGCGTTACGGTCGAACCGGCTCCGGAGCCTGGCGCGCCAGTGACTGTGCCCGTCCCGCCGTATCCCCCGGTTCCGGCCGTGCCCGTAATCGTCGAGTCCGTCACGGTCACGTTACCGAGCGAGTTGCTGTAGATCGCCACCGACACCAGCCCCCCCGCTCCGCCGGCCCCGCCCGCGCCACCTGTGCCATTCCCACCGTTGCCGCCGGATCCCGCCGTCGCTGTGAGGTTGCCGGAAGAGAACGTCACGTCTCCTGGCGCGTAAACGCTAAGCGTTGCGAGTCCGCCTGCTCCGCCCGCACTGCCGGGACCGGTAAGCCCGTTCGCGCCAGTAATTCCGGCGCCCCCCGTCGCAGTAAGACTCGACCCCGTGATATCGAGGGTCGTACCCGCAGCCAGTGTCACCGAGTTTGTGCTTCGCCCGAATTTCGAGGTCAGTGAGGCGCCGCCTGTAACGGAAATACTCCCGGCAGCGTTGACGCTGAGCAGTGCATCGTTCAGCGCCGGTGTGCTTGTAGAGGTGCGGTGCTCGGAACTGATCGTCCGATTGTCGATGAGGACGTTTCCGCCGCTCGAGCTAATCGAAATATTGCTGTCCTCGGTCGCTGTTCCTGAACCCGCGCCGCCGACCGCAGTGATCGCGCCGCCACCTGTAAGGCTGACACCCGATCCGCCTGAAAGCGTAAGAGTCGCCGCGCCACGGCTATACAAGTTCGAGTCGGGCTGAGGTGTAGCGTTGCCGCCAGAAATGCTGATCGAACCACCCGTAATGGTCAGTGTTCCGCCGGCCTGCGCACTCAGCGCGACGGCACCGCCTGGCGCAATGCTTCCACTTCCCCCGGGTGACGGACTAGTTCCCGTCACGCTCAGTGTCGCACTCGTCAACGCAATGTTGCCGCCAGCACTAAGGTTCAAAGTCCCGATCGTGGTATTGCCTCCAGCCGGCAATGCAGAACCGAAAGGGGTAACGGACAGCGATGATCCTGAATTCGCAGTAATGGATCCACCCACTGCATTTAGCGTCAGCGTATGGGCATAACCGGTCAGGTTCCCGATGCTCACGCCGGTTGCCACGGTGATGTCTTTACCCGCTCTTAGCAGCAACTCGCTAGTGGTATTACTGATGCTGATGTTCTGATTGACGAAAATGCTGCCAGTGCCGGAAGTCACTGTCGGTACCGTTGGGTAAGTGAACGCACCTCCATTCCAGCCCGCAAACACCTGAAGATTTCCGCCGCCCGTATTCGTGATCGTGCCATTGATCGTCACGTCGCTGTTTGCGACGAGCCACAGGTTGTTCGCCTGCGCGAGCGCGGGACTATTTGCGCTTACCGTGATGTTCCCAGTTCCACCAGTGCCGGTGGTCTCGATGACGATATTGTTGCTTCCGAGCGCGGTACTGAGATCAGACCACAAGACATTCGCGGTCGATCCAGCGGGTGCGAAGATCCCGCCGCTGAATGACCCACCGGACGTCGCGCTGTTGCTGATCGTTATATCCGATGGATCGAGCAGTAGTGTCCCTGTTCTGCCGAGTGTGGCACTCGTGTCCACGGCTGCGGTGAAATCCAGCCAGTTCTTCCCCGACACCTCCACGAACCCGCCATCGCCCGCCTGCGCCCCACCTCTCGCGCTGATCTGCCCGGAGGCGCGCGTCGCATCGTCCGACCACCGGATCACCTTGCCGCCATTGCCCGTGGGGGGTGCATCGGCC